>Ga0302238_1000093_pt1 | contig 102438 bp, 92 predicted proteins | sample AAG_UR_Asn_MG_FD_193527 | JGI IMG/M metagenome (GOLD analysis project Ga0302238, IMG submission 193527) | Enriched activated sludge microbial communities from anaerobic digester in WTTP, New Holstein, Wisconsin, United States - AAG_UR_Asn | ecosystem: Engineered > Bioreactor > Anaerobic >... | reverse complement strand
AACTTCGGTAGCCGCCGGCCACTCGAAGGCGATGACCGGCATCGGAAGTTTACTCCAGGCAGCTTCGGCAACCCGGCTAACGCCGGTCTTGAGCTTGAGCGCGCGGGCGGCTTCGTGGAAGGTGGCGTGGGTATACGGCGGCGGAAAGTTCTGCGCGATCAGCGCGGCATCAAAGGGAATTCGGAAGAGTCCGCACAGGTTGCCCAACAGCCACAGCAGTTCGTTCTCGCGCATCTCCTCCTGCAAAGCGAATTGCATCGTCCCCTTCCCCCTCTTTACTTACACCAAACTTGTTATGCTTTTTTACAAATACTTTTCATAGTTATGAGTATACAGAAGAAGAAAACACAATTGTATATAACGAAAGTTATAAACAACCATCTATAGAACACAAAACACCAACACATCTAACCACTTTTCCAACAAACAACTCGTCAAGAAGAGCAATCGCGACAGCCACCGCTTGCCCCCTCTACCTCATCTCTCCGCAAATTGCCTAACCGGTCGCCTTCCTTTATCCTTCCAAGCTTTAGCGCACCATGATTGGCTCCGACTCCGCATGAGCATTACTCTAAAGACCCCCGAAGAAATCGAAAAAATGAGGATCGCCGGCCGGCTCGCCGCGGAAGTTCTCGACTACATCACGCCGTTCGTCAAACCGGGCGTCACCACCGGCGAACTCGACCGGCTGTGCCATGAGTACATGGTCAATATCCAGGACTGCATCCCGGCGCCGCTCAACTACGCGCCGGCAGGCTACAAGCCTTATCCGAAAGCCACCTGCACTTCGGTTAACCATCAAGTCTGTCATGGCGTTCCCGGCGAAAAACAGTTGAAGAACGGCGATATCGTCAATATCGATATCACTACGATCAAGGACGGCTATCACGGCGACACCAGCCGCATGTTCTTGGTCGGCGACGTTTCGATCCAGGCCAAACGTCTGTGCGAAATCACTTTCGAGTGCCTGTGGCTTGGCATCGCGCAGGTGAAACCCGGCGCGCGTCTCGGCGACATCGGCCACGCCATCCAGCAGTACGCCGAAAAATCGGGATATTCGGTGGTGCGTGAATTCTGCGGCCACGGCATCGGCGCCCGCTTTCACGAAGACCCGCAGGTGGTGCATTACGGCACGCCGGGCACCGGCATCGAATTGAAGCCGAACATGATTTTCACCATCGAGCCGATGATCAACGCCGGCAAGGCGGCGATCCGCGAACTCGCCGACGGCTGGACGATTGTCACCAAGGACCATAGCCTTTCGGCGCAATGGGAGCATACGATCTTGGTCACGGAAACGGGATACGAAGTCCTGACGCTTTCGTCAGGCGCACGCAGCAAACCCGAGCATATCGGGTAGGCCGATGAAACCAGACACCGCGCGCAACGAATTGCTGTCGCGCTACAAATCGCGCATCCATTCCGGCCAAGCCGCACTGATCTCGCAATATCAAGCCGACCAGGACCCACCGGCGTTCCTCCACGGACGCAGCCGCCTGATCGACAGTGTGCTGCTCGATCTCTGGCAGGAATTGCAGTTTCCACCCACCCTGGCGCTGGTGGCTGTCGGCGGCTACGGACGCGGCGAACTCTGGCCGGCGTCGGACATCGACCTGCTGCTACTGCTTCCGGAACAACCCGACGAGACACTGACTGCGAAACTCGAACACCTGGTCAGCCTGTTCTGGGACATCGGCCTGCAGATCGGTCACAGCGTGCGCACCGTCGAGGAATCGCTTGAAGAAGCCGCCGGTGACCTGACGGTACAAACGGCTCTTGTTGAAACCCGCCTGCTCGGTGGCAACAGCGCCCTGTTTAAGCAACTCATGACGGCGTTCAAAGCCCAACTCGACCCCGAGCAATTCTTCAACGCCAAGCGTCTAGAGCAGGACGAACGTTACAAGCGCTATCAGGAATCGCCTTACAGCCTGGAACCGAACTGCAAGGAAAGCCCAGGCGGTCTGCGCGATCTGCAAACCATCCTCTGGATTGCTCAGGCAGCAGGAATCGGCAAGCGCTGGCAAGATCTGGAAGACAACGGGTTGATCACCGACCTTGAGAAAGCGGGGCTGGAAAGGCGAGAGAGCTTCCTGCAACGCCTGCGCATTCAATTGCATCTACATGTCGGCCGTTGCGAAGACCGACTGCTCTTCGATTACCAGGCCGCACTCGCCGAGCAGCTTAATTTCTCGCCCAGTGGCAGCAAGCGCGCAAGCGAAGTGATGATGCAGGAGTACTACCGGATCGCCAAAACGATCACCGTGCTCAACACGATGCTGCTGCAAAACATGGCGGCGAGGATTTTCCCCGCGTCAGAACTCCCTCCCGAGATTATCAGCGCACGCTTCCAGAATTCCCAGCAATTGCTCGACGTTGTCGATGAAAATGTTTTCAACGCAACGCCGTCGGCGATTTTCGAGGCGTTCCAGATCATGCAGCAGCATTCCGAGCTGAAAGGCATGACCGCGCGGACTCTGCGCGCCCTCTGGCGCGCCCGCACCCTGATCGACGACGATTTCCGCAACGATCCGGAAAACCGGAAATGCTTTGTCGAATTGTTCAAGGCCGAACACGGCGTCCTGCATGAGATGCGGCGCATGAACCAGCTCGACATCCTCGGCCGCTACCTGCCGAACTTCAGTGCCATCGTCGGCCAGATGCAGCACGACCTTTTCCATGCTTACACCGTCGACCAACATACCCTGCAGGTGCTGCGCAACCTGCGCCGCTTTTCTGACCCGGCCTTCGGTCACGAATATCCGTTCTGCAGCCACCTGATCAGCAACTTCGAACGCCCCTGGCTGCTCTATATCGCCGCCCTCTTCCACGACATCGCCAAGGGCCGCGGCGGCAACCACTCCGAACTGGGCGCAGTCGACGCGCAGGCGTTCTGCGACAGCCACAGCCTTGAACCGGAAGATAGCGAACTCGTCGTCTGGCTGGTCAAACATCACCTCGACATGTCGAGCGTCGCCCAGAAACAGGACATATCCGACCCAGAAGTCGTTGCCGCCTTTGCCACAACCGTCAAGGATGAACGCCACCTGACAGCGCTCTATCTGCTCACCGTCGCCGATATCCGCGGCACCAGCCCGAAAGTCTGGAATTCGTGGAAAGGCCAATTGCTGCAGGAGCTGTTCGGCCAGACCAACCGTCTGTTGAGTTCGGGCGGCAAAGCACCGGTCCGGCAGGGCATCATTCAGGAAAAACGCGAAGAAGCGATCCGCATGCTGCGCTACTACGCGACACCCGAAAATGCGCAGGATGGTCTCTGGGACACACTCGACACCGTGTATTTCCTGCGCCACTCGGCCGAGGAAATCGCCTGGCATTCCCGTTCCCTCCACTACCGGATGGACACCCGCAAACCCATCGTCAAGGCACGCCTCAATCCGCACGGCGAAGGCATCGAGGTCATGGCCTACACGCTCGATCAGCGCGATCTGTTCGCCCGCATGGTCGGCTTTTTCAGCCGTGCCGGTTACACGATCATGGACGCCAAGATCCATACGACGCGGCTCGGCTACGCCCTCGACAGCTTCATGCTGCTCGACGTCAGCGGACGCGAGAATGACCGCGACATGATCGCCTACATCGAACACGAACTGAGCGACCGGCTGGCGAAGGAAGGACCGCCCGAGGCCCCGGCCAACGGCCGCTTATCGCGTCAGGTCAAACACTTCCCGATCAAGCCAGTGGTGACCATCGAGCCGGACGAAAAAGGCGTGAATTTCGTTCTCTCCGTCACGGCAGCCGACCGACCTGGCCTGCTTTACACCATTGCCACGGTTCTTGCGGCGCATGGCGCCAACCTGCAAACGGCAAAGATCGCCACACTTGGCGAACGCGTCGAAGACACCTTCCTGATCAGCGGCGGCGACCTCGGCGAAAGTGTCAATCGCGTCCGACTGGAAACCGAACTGCTCAACCAACTCAAGCTCTAGGCCGCAGTCGCGAAACTGCGATCAATACTGCCAAGGAAGCTTTTTCCTTGGCAGCATTCAGCAGCATGGTCTTGAATGAGATTGGACGCTTTGCGGCGGAGAATGACCATGGAAGATGCATCGCCTCGTAACGACGCGCCATCCGCTCCGACGTGGACGGAAAATGGGCTGCCTTTTTACTTGGCATCCGCCAGGGATGTTTTGATTCGTCTCGAAAGCGACCGATCGAGCGGCCTGAGCAGTGCCGAAGCAGCGCATCGGTTGCACATACATGGAGCGAACGAGCTACCCGCACCGAAACCGGTGCCGGAATGGTCCAAGTTTCTCAGGCAATTCGCCGATCCGTTGATCGTGCTGCTCATGATCGCCACACTGATCTCCCTCTTTGCCTGGGTCATCGAAGGCGGACACGGCATCCCCTACGAGACGTTGACGATCATCGCCATCGTGGTTTTCAACGCCGTTCTCGGCTACATGCAGGAGCGTCACGCCGAAAAGGCCGTCGAAGCGCTCAAGGCGCTTTCCGCACCGACGGCGCGTGTACTGCGCGACGGCGAACCCAGCCAGATTGCCGCCCGAGAAGTCGTTCCCGGCGACATTTTGCTGATCGAAGAAGGCGACACGATTCCCGCCGATGCCCGGGTGCTCGAATCGATCGTCCTGCGCGTTGCAGAAGCGGCGCTCACTGGCGAAAGCACGCCGGCTTCGAAAAGCCCGGAAGCCTTAAGCGTGGAAACCGGGGTCGGCGACCAGGAAAACATGGTCTTCAGCGGAACATCGGTGACTACCGGGAGAGGCTGCGCGATCGTCATCCATACCGGGATGAACACCGAGATCGGCCGCATCGCCAACACCTTGCAAACCACAAAGGAAGCCGAAACACCACTGCAGAAAGAACTCGACCGCGTCGGTTATTTCCTGGGTCGGCTAGTGATTTCACTGGCCATCGTCATGGGGCTGACGCTGGTATGGCTCAATTGGGGTGACAACTCTATGAGCCATTTTGTCGCCATTTTATTGTTTTCAGTGGCCTTGGCGGTTGCTGCCGTCCCTGCCGGTCTCGTCGTCATCAATACCATTACCCTGTCGCGCGGTGTCGCCCGGATGGCCCGGCGCAATGTGATCGTACGCCGGCTCAGCTCGGTGGAAACGCTCGGCTCGACGACCGTCATCTGCTCGGACAAGACAGGCACGCTGACGCGTAACGAGATGACTGTCCGTCGCGTCGTCGTTCCCGAAGGCGCCGTCGATTTTTCGGGGAGTGGGTACGGACCGGAAGGCCAGCTTTCAGTCGACGGCATGCCGCTGGCGGACAGCCCGTTGAAAACGGCGCTTGAAGGCCTGCTTTATTCGGCCGAACTTGCCAATAACGCCCGGCTCGTCAAGATCGGAGGGCGTTGGGCGATCCAGGGCGACCCCACCGAAGGCGCGCTGATCGTCGCCGCGCGCAAAGCCGGCATCACCCAAGACTTCATGAACGAACGCTTTTTCCGCGTCGGTGAAATGCCCTTCAGTTCCGAACGCAAGATGATGAGTGTCGCCCATCGCGACACGAGCGCCGAAGGACACATCGGCATCGCCGCCAAGGGCGCGCCCGATGTGTTGCTGGCCTGCTGCACCCATGAACAAGTGGGCAACGAGGCGCAGCCACTGAGCGAGGAACGCCGACGCGAATGGGGCGAAGCCATTGAATGCCTGGCAACGGATGCACTGCGCACGCTCGGTGTCGCCTGCCGGCTCGTCCCTGAAGAAGCGCTGCGCGATGGTTTCAGCGAAACACACGAAGAAAAAATGGTCTTTCTCGGCGTCGTCGGCATGATCGACCCGCCGCGTCCGGAAGCCGCGCAGGCCGTGCAGGCCGCTCGCCGGGCCGGGGTAAGAACCATCATGATCACTGGCGATCATCAGATCACAGCGGCGGCGATAGCCGCCGAACTGGGCATCGTCGCCAAAGGCGAACACGCTGTCACCGGTGCCGACCTGCAACGAATGAGCGACGAGGAACTGCGTGAGACGGTCCGCCATTGTTCGGTCTACGCCCGCGTTGCGCCGGAGCACAAACTGCGCATTGTCACCGCTCTGCAGGAGCAAGGTCACATCGCGGCGATGACCGGCGACGGCGTCAACGACGCGCCCGCGCTGAAAAAAGCCGATATCGGCATCGCCATGGGGATTTCCGGCACCGACGTTTCCAAGGGCGCCGCGGACATGGTTCTGGCCGACGACAACTTTGCATCGATTGTTGCCGCCATCGAGGAAGGGCGAACGATTTTCGCCAATATCCAGAAATGCCTGCGCTACCTGCTTTCATCGAACGCGGGCGAAGTGGTCTTTATCTTCCTCGGCGTCGCACTCGCCAGCATCGCGGGACTGAACACTGAAGGCACGACGATCAACGTGCCGCTGCTGGCGGTACAGATCCTCTGGATCAATCTGCTCACCGATTCCGCGCCGGCGCTAGCACTCAGCGTTGACCCGGTTGACCACGACGTGATGAACACACCGCCGCGCGATCCGGCAAGCCACGTGATCGACGCGCCGATGTGGCGGGATATCTATTTCACCGGCGCCGTGATGGGCATCGGCACCCTCGCTGCGACCCTCTGGATTCTTGCCGACAGCCTGATCGCTGGCGAACCGGGCGATGCCACACGTGCCCAGACGATCTCGTTCACCACGCTGGTGCTTTTCCAGGTCTTCAATGCCTTCAACGCCCGATCTCGCACACGAAGCGCTTTTCGCCACACCTCCGATAACGCCTGGCTATGGCATGCGGCCATTGGCGTTTGCCTGCTGCAGGTCGCGGTGGTGCACCTTCCCTTCCTGCAAACGGCCTTCAACACCCGAGCCTTGACACCTATTGAATGGCTTGTGTGCGTCGCGGTGAGCAGCAGCGTGTTGTGGGCAGTCGAAATGAAGAAGTGGTTGCAGCGGCGCGCTGCCGCCGTTCACTAATCCAAACCATCCGGATCTTCCGGCAAACCAGCCTCACCGGACTGAATCTCTTCGGTGAAACCAAACCTCGTAAAATCACGCATGCGCATGGGGTAGAGAATACCGTCAAGGTGATCACATTCGTGCTGGACGACGCGAGCGTGAAAACCTTCGACGGTACGGTCAATTTCACGGCCAAAGACGTCGCATCCGGTATAGCGCAATTTTCGCCAGCGCGGCACCCTGCCGCGCAGCCCGGGGACCGATAGGCAGCCTTCCCACCCCTCCTCGATTTCGTCGGAAAGCGGGGTCCAAACCGGATTGATGAGCACCGTCCACGGAACGCTGACGGCATCCGGATAGCGCGAGTTATGCGTAAAACCGAAAATAACCACGCGCAAGCCGACGCCGATCTGCGGCGCGGCCAAACCTGCCCCGTCGAGATGGCGCATGGTGTCTTCCATATCGGCGATGAGCGCATGCAATTCGGGCGTGTCGAACGCTTCGACCGCTCGCGCCTGTTGCCACAGGCGCGAATCGCCCATCTTAAGAACCGTTCTGATCGGCACGAATGACCAAGCGCTCGATGATTGTCCGCACATGCCCCATCGATTTGTGCAGAACATCCTGGATCGCATCAAAGCTGATGCCTTCACGACTGTCTCCGCGGCCCGCCGCATAATTGGCGACGACACTGATTGCGGCATACGGCACGCCCAATTCCCGGGCCAGAACGGCTTCCGGCATGCCGGTCATGCCGACCACATCGGCACCGTCACGCTCCAGGCGGTTGATCTCCGCTGCTGTTTCCAGGCGCGGCCCCTGCGTCGCCGCATAGACGGACGAATTACTGACGGCAATGCCTGCGTCGCCAGCGGCGGCAATGATCCGATCACGCAACGCACGGTCGTACGGTTCGGTGAAATCGACATGCGTCACGCAACAATCGGCACCTTCGTGGAAAGTCGATTTCCGCCCCCAGGTGTAATCGATGATCTGGTGCGGCACAACGACATCGCCCGGTTTCAGGTCAGGGCGAATGCTGCCAACCGAAGCGACGGAGATGATGCCAACGGCCCCGCTGTTCACCAGCGCCCACAGATTCGCCCGGTAGTTCACCTCATGCGGCGGAATCGTGTGTCCATACCCGTGCCGGGCCAGAAAAGCAACCGGATGCCCACAAATCTGTCCGAAAGTCACCGCCCCCGAGGGTTCCCCGTACGGTGTGCGCAGCACCTCGCGGTGCGAAACATCCAGGTTGGCCAATTGCGTCAGGCCACTTCCTCCAATAACCGCCAACATCTTATTTCCCCTTTACGGCATAAATCGCCGGTAGATTGCGCCAGGCGCCGCTGACGTCCATGCCGTAGCCGAATACGAAGCGGTCCGGGACAGTGAGTGCAACAAAATCTGCCTTGACCGGCTTTGACTTGCCGTTGAGTTTATCGGTCGCCACGGCGATATAACAATCCTTGGCACCAAGCTGTTTCAAGTGCTCGACGATGGCGGCCAACGTCACGCCCTCGTCAAGAATGTCGTCAACGATGAGCACGGTGCGCCCATTGACCGGTGTTCGCGGCGAAGCCCGCCAGGATAAGGCCCCGCCGGAAGTCTCCTGACCGTAACGGCTGACGTGCAAGTAATCGAACTCCAGCGGAAAGTTCAACTCTTTCATCAACTGTCCGGCAAACGGGACGCCCCCACTCATGACACACAACAACAAGGGGTTGGTATCGGCAAGTTGCCTGGTAATTTCCCGGGCAACCCGGCTGACGGCGGCGTCGACAACCTCGGCCGAATGGATCAGGTCGGCGTTCGCCAGCAGCTCGCGGGCCGTTGCAGTCTCGGTCATTTCAGCTCCAGAGTAGAAAGATAATTCGCAAAGGCCGCGCCAACCTCAGGATGACGGCGGCCGAAATCGACGGTCGCCTGCAGATAGCCGAGCTTCGAGCCGCAGTCATAACGGGTGCCGTGGTAGTGATACGCCAGCACCTGTTCTTCGCGCAGCAGGGAGGCGATGCCGTCAGTGAGCTGGATCTCGCCGCCCGAACCGGGGGTCACGTTTTCGAGATGGTGGAAAATCCGCGGCGTCAGGATATAACGGCCGACCACGGCCAACGTCGATGGCGCGGACTCGGGTTGCGGTTTTTCGATGATGGCTTCGATTTGCTCAATGCGTTCGGCAACCGGATTGGCCTTGACGATGCCGTAGCTCGCCGTGTCTTCGCGCGGCACGTCGAGAACGCCGAGCACCGAGCACCGGTAGTCATCGTAACAGTCCGTCATTTGCTTCATCACCGGCGGATTTCCGTCGAGCAGGTCGTCGGCCAGCAGGACGGCAAACGACTCGTCGCCGATGATCGGCTTGGCGCAAAGCACGGCATGGCCGAGGCCGAGCGCCTCCGACTGGCGGATGTAAATGCAGTTGATGTGCTTCGGCAGCAGGTTCTGCACGGTCTTCAGCATCTCCGTCTTCTTTTTCAGCGCCAACTCGTTCTCGAGTTCGTAGGCCTTGTCGAAATGGTCCTCGATGACGCGCTTGGTGCGGCCAGTCACGAAGATCATGTCGGTAATGCCGGCGGCGACCGCCTCCTCGACCGCATACTGGATCAGGGGTTTATCGACGATCGGCAACATCTCCTTGGGGCTGGCCTTGGTGGCCGGCAGAAATCGCGTGCCGAGGCCAGCAACGGGGAAGACGGCTTTGGTTACTTTTTTCATTGTCATGGCGTTTTCGTTTTTTATTTCGACAAAAGGGTTTGTAATTGTGCCTGATCGATGACCGGAACCCCCAGCTCCTGCGCTTTGTCGAGCTTGGAACCGGCCTCGGCCCCGGCGACGACATAGTCGGTTTTCTTCGACACCGAGCCGCTGACCTTGCCGCCGGCAGCCTCGATCAGCACCTTCGCTTCCTCGCGCGACAAGGTCGGCAACGTCCCGGTGAGGACAAAGATCTTTCCCGCCAGCGCCCCGACCGCTTGACGGACAGTCTCGCCAACCTCACTTTCCGGCCAGGAAACCCCTGCCGCGCGCAATTGGGAAATAACCTCGCGGTTGTGCGCCTCGCAGCAGAACTCGCGCAGGCATTGAGCGACGACCGGACCGACGTCATTGACTTCGAGAAGCTGCCCCCCTTCGGCATCAAGCAAGCGCTCAAGGCTGCCGAAATGCCGTGCCAGATCCTTCGCCGTCGCCTCGCCGACGTTGCGGATTCCCAGTGCGTAGATGAAGCGCGCCAGCGTCGTTTCCTTGCTCTTCTCGATCGCCGCGAGCAGGTTTCTCGCCGATTTCTCGGCCATCCGGTCGAGACCGGCCAGTGTCTTCAAGTCGAGACGATAAAGATCGGCGGGGGTACTTACGATGCCAAGGTCAACAAGCTGATCGACGAGCTTGTCACCCAGACCCTCGATGTCCATCGCCCGCCGCGACGCGAAGTGGATCAATGCCTGCTTGCGTTGCGCCGGACAATAAAGGCCGCCGCTGCAACGGGCCACCGCTTCGTCTTCGGCGCGCATGACATGCGATCCGCAGACGGGGCAAGTCTTCGGCATGACGAATTCGGGCGCCAGGATCGGACGCTTCTCCGGAACCATGCGCACGACTTCGGGAATCACGTCACCGGCGCGGCGCACGACGACGGTATCGCCGACACGGACATCCTTGCGCCGCAACTCGTCCTCGTTGTGCAGTGTCGCGTTGGTCACCGTCACGCCGCCGACAAACACCGGTTTGAGGCGAGCCACCGGCGTTAACGCCCCGGTGCGTCCCACCTGGACATCGATGCCCAACACCTCGGTCTGCGCCTCTTCCGCCGGATATTTGTGCGCCACGGCCCAGCGCGGTTCGCGCGACACGAAGCCGAGACGCGCCTGCAAAGCCAGCGAATTAACCTTGTACACGACGCCATCGATGTCGAAAGGCAGGTCCGGGCGCTTGTTGCCGATGCGTTGGTGGAAGTCAGCCAGCGCCTGCGGGCCGTGCAGGACGGCGCGGTCGGGGCAGACCGGCAGGCCGAACGCCTCGACCGCATCGAGTACCGCGCTGTGGGTATCGGGCAAGCCCCACCCCTTCACTTCGCCCAGACCGTAGGCGAAGAAGGATAACGGCCGGCTGGCGGCAACCTTCGAATCGAGCTGGCGGATACTGCCGGCGGCGCCGTTACGCGGATTGACCAGGGTTTTCTGGCCAGCGGCCTGCGCCCGTGCGTTGAAACGCTCGAAGTCAGCGCGGTTCATGTAAATTTCGCCGCGTACTTCGAGGACCGGCGGCGGATTCGCCGTCCGCAAGCGCAACGGAATCGACTTCACGGTGCGCACGTTTTCGGTCACGTCCTCACCAGTCTCGCCGTCGCCACGTGTCGCCGCTTGGACCAGCAGGCCATTTTCGTAACGCAAGTTTACGGCCAGACCGTCGAATTTCAGTTCGGCGGCGTAGTCGACCGGCGGATCATCGTCGGCAAGCTTGAGTTCGCGGCGCACGCGCGTGTCGAAAGCGAAGGCGCCGCTGGCTTCGATGTCGGTCTCGGTACGGATCGACAGCATCGGCACGGTGTGGCGCACGGGTTTGAACACATCGAGCGCCTTGCCCCCCACCCGCTGCGTCGGCGAATCGGGCATTCGCAGCTCCGGATGCCCGGCTTCCAGCGCCTGCAGTTCGCGAAACAGGGCGTCGTACTCGGCGTCGGAAATCAGCGGCGCATCGAGGACGTAATACTGGTGATTGTGCTTGTCGATTTCGGCCCGCAGTTCGCGAGCGCGCTCGATAAATCCCATGTGTAAAACCCGGCCTCAGGAGAACAGGCGGCGCGTCAGCGGCCCGCCCGCCGGCAGACCGCTAGCCGTCATCGTCGACTGGAATTGCCCGACCTGACGGCGAATCTGCAGCAAACCGGCCTCAGCCAGCGGACGCCGGTTGTCATCGACGACAACGCCGTGCAGGACGTCGGCAAAGCGTTTCGCCAGTTCAAGCATCTGGCTGAACACGCGTTCGCCGTGAGCAACGGTCGGCACGTCGAGCAGAAAGGTGATGCCGTGCGTCGTCAACGTTTTAATGGTTTCCGGTGCGAAGCCGGCCGACTCCTGATTGAGCAGGAGGTAGAGCACATTGCCCTCGTCGTCGCAGCGCACGAAACGCCCGTCGGCATCGATCACCATGCCCGCTGCTTCGGCCAGGGCACGCAACTTGGTCCCCGGGAAGGCCTGTTCCTTGGCAACGACGTTGATGCCAATCTGGATATCGACACCGGCACAGAATTCGTCGAGCTTGAGCGCTGCATCCAGCGCCGGCTGTCGCGGCGGTAACTCGGTGATGGCCATGAGCGCATGCGAAATATCCTGCATGGCCATATGGAACATGGAAAGTTCGCCGTCCGAAACCGGCCCCTGCCGATCAACGAGCTGCAGAGCAATGCGCACGCTGCGATATTCACTCTCGCCGTCGTCGATGATCGGCTCCCACTCACGTTGGCGCTCGTTATAGCCGACCCAGTACAAAGGTTTCCGGATACGCGCCAGAATGTCCCGCTGTAATTCAAGAATCTGCCCGGCCGAGGTCGGCTCGACAGCCTCAAAAGCGGCAATGTAATCGATGACCGGGGACAACAAATGATGCGGCTCGGAAATCTCCTTGCTGGGCTTTTCTTCGACCGGTGGCATTGATGCCGTCTCAGGATCGAATTCGGGATCCACGGATGGTAAGGGTTCCGGCGGCAAATCCGGCATTTCGGCGACCGGGGGCCGCAATGGTTCGGGCTCGGCCCCGGATATCGGCGAAGTGGGCGTCGGTTCTGCGATGGTTTCGACCGGAGTTTCCACGTCGCTGCTCCAGACCGGCTCGATGCGTTCGTCGCTCGTTCCTATCTTCACTGTTGCAACGGCCGACACCGGTTCGACCGCAACGTCATCTGGCCGATCATCGCCGGAAGCGGATATCGGCATGCCATCGCCACCATCGCTATTACCGTCAAGGAGCACGTCGGCGTGCTGTTTCTTCATCACATCCTCGACCAGCTTGCGATGCCGGTATTCCTGCCAGGTGTTGTAGGCCACCACGCCGGCCACGGCGGCGGCGCCGAGTCCAATCAATCCAAATTGCAATTCGGTCATGTGCCTTCCTAAACGATCTGCTCGCGCATGCGCAAGGCTTCTTCCATGTCCACTTCGACGATGCGCGACACGCCGGACTCCTGCATCGTCACGCCCACGAGCTGCTGCGCCATTTCCATGGCGATCTTGTTGTGGCTAATGAAGAGGAATTGCGTGTTCGTCGACATGCGCCGGACCATCGCGCAAAAACGCTCGGTGTTGGTATCGTCCAGCGGCGCATCGACTTCGTCGAGCAAACAGAACGGAGCCGGGTTGAGCTGAAACATGGCGAACACCAGAGCGATCGCCGTCAGCGCCTTCTCTCCGCCGGAGAGGAGGTGAATCGTCGAATTTTTCTTGCCCGGCGGCTGCGCCATCACCTGCAAGCCGGCGTCGAGGATTTCCTCGCCGGTCATGATCAGTTTCGCTTCGCCACCGCCAAAGAGAATCGGAAACAGTTCGCCGAAGCTCTTGTTCACGGCATCGTAGGTCGATTGCAGGAGATCGCGCGTTTCCCGGTCGATGCGCCGGATCGCGTTCTCCAAGGTCTCCATCGCTTGGGTCAGATCCTCGGACTGCGCGTCGAGGAAACCCTTGCGCTCACGCGCCGACTCAAGTTCATCAAGCGCCGCCAGATTGACGGCGCCAAGCGCCTCAATCGCCCGCTGCAGGGAAGTAATCGTGGTCTGTAACGGCCCGGGGCGCGCATTGGCCAGTTCGCCGACCAAAGCGGCCTCGTCGGCGTGCGCTTCCAGCAGTTGCGCTGCCCATTGTTCATGATTCAGGCCGGCAGCCTGCTCCTTCAAGCGCAATTCGCCGATCTTCTCGCGCATCGGCTCAAGGCTATGCTCGACCTTCATGCGTTGCTCTTCCAACCCGCGCAAAGCCTCCGTCGCCGATTCAACGGCATCGCGCGCCGCAGCCAGCGCCTGTTCGCGCGCAACACGCTGTTCGAGAGCTTCCTGCAATAGCGGCTCAAGATCTTCCGCCTGCATGGCATCAGCATTTTCAGCACAGCGCGCCAGTTCGTCGACGATACGGTCGATCTGCCGATGGGCCAGCGTCCGGTTGCCGGTAATTTCCTCAATCTTGCTGCGGCATTCGCGCTGCGAAAACTGGGCTTCGCGCAGCTCGCGCTCGACGCCGTTGACCTGCTCACGCTCGTCGCGCAACGCCCGCTCGGCTTGTTCGAAACGCGCCCGGACCCCATCCATCACGCCTTGCAGCTCGCGAATCTGTTCGCGCTGACCTTCAATCGCCTCGTCGGCCATGAACAGGCGTTCGCTTTCGGCCTCTTCCTCGGCCCCCATTTCGGCGAGGCTGGCATCGATCTGCGATTGCCGCTCGCGGAAGCGGTCGAGCGCCTGCGAGAGTTTGAGCGTCTCGACCTGGATGGCGTGTGCCCGCTCCTGCAAGTCATCGAGGTGCTTACGCGCCTCTTGCTGGCCGTTGCGGGCATCGTCCATACGCGCTTCGATTTCGGCAAGCCGCGCCTGCTCCTGTTCGACCCGTGCCTCGCGACGCTCGATCAACGCGGCGAGCTCCTCGATTTCGCGCTGCCGTTCAAGCAGGCCGTGTTCGGCGGCATCGGGCGCGAACAGGGTCAGGCTTTGCCGGTACACGACATCGCCACCCGGTGTGACGAAACAGTCCGAACCCTTCAGGAGTTCGCGACGCGCCAGCGCAACCGACAGATCGGCAGCGGTCTTGACGCCAGCCAGCCAATCGGAAAGGACCGCCGCATAGCGGGCATCATCGCAACGAATTTTCGCCAGCAAAAGATCGGCGCCACCGACTGCGGATAATCCTTCTTCCGGTAACAGCAAGGTCAGCTTGCTGCCCGGCCGATCCTGGCTCCACGCCGGATCGGGGTCGGTCGCCGGCAGCGCGCTGATTCTTTCGCGCAGCACCGCCTCAACGGCATCCTCCCAGCCGGCTTCGACATGGATCGATTTCCAGAGCGGCTTTCCATTGTCGAGATGATGCCGACGCAACCACTCGCCGAGTTTGCCTTCCCCCTGCACGCGCTTCTGCAATTGCTCGAGCGCCGCCCGGCGGGCGTGCGCTTCGGCGCGTTCTTTCTGGGCATGCTGGACTTCGGAAAGCACATCGCGACGAAGCTGTTCGAGTTGCGGCAACTCCTGCTGCTTGAGCACCAGATTTTCTTGCGCCTCGGTGATGCGTTCGCGCAACTCGGCGAGCTCTTCCTGCTTGAATTCATATTCCGCATGATCGGGAACCGGCAGTGCTTCGCGCTCCTGGGCCAGGCGTTCCCGCCGTGCGGCGAGAATCTGCAGCGAACGCTGGGCGTGGCCGCGATTGGCGAGTTCGACCTGCAAGCGCTGATCGGCCTGCGCCAATGCGGCGCGCTGCCGGTTGACTTCCTCCTGCGCAGCGGCATGCGCCTCCTCGGCCAACGGCAGGCGTTCCTGCTGCGCCGCCAGACGCATTTCCCCCTCTTCGACCCGCCCATCGGCAAGCGCCGAGAGTTCCTGCCAACGCTGCAGGTCAGCTTCCAGTTTCTCGACTTGCCCGCGCCAATGCACCTCATCGTCACGCAACTGCACCAAGCGCGACTCGTACTCTTCCTGCGACTCGCGGCGGTGCCGGATTTCGGCTTCCAGCCGCGCCACCTCGGCACTGGCACCGAACAATTCACTTTGCGCGCTATGCAAACCGTCGCTAACGGTGAAATGAATCTCCCGCGTTTCCTCAAGCCGAGCCTCAGTTTCGCGCAAGGCGGCATTCTGCGCTTCAAGCTCGATGACCGCCCGCTCGATCTCGCGCGTCAGTCGTTCGCGCTCATTCTGCGCCTCGTTGCGCCGCAGCAACCAGAGTAACTGCTGCTTGCGCGTCAATTGCTCGTGGTATTCGCGATACTGGCGAGCGACTGCAGCCTGCCCTTCCAGCCGCTCCATCTGTGTCGCCAGTTCAGCGCGGATATCCTCGACGCGGGTCAAATTTTCGCGCGTGTCGGCAATCCGGTTTTCGGTTTCCTTGCGCCGTTCCTTGTACTTGGTAACACCGGCAGCCTCTTCGAGGAACACGCGCAACTCGTCGGGACGAGCCTCGATGATGCGTGAAATCGTCCCCTGGCCGATGATCGCGTAGGCTCTCGGCCCGAGGCCGGTGCCGAGGAAGAGATCGGTGATGTCCTTGCGCCGGACATGCAGGTTGTTGATGTAGTACTCGGATTGACCGTTGCGCGTCAGCAGGCGCTTGACCGAAAGCTCAGCGTATTGCGACCACTGGCCGGCGATGCGGCCCAGAGAATTGTCGAACACCAACTCGACTGCCGCCCGCGATACCGGCTTGCGCGTCCCGGATCCGTTGAAGATCACGTCCTGCATCGACTCGCCGCGCAACTCCGAGGCTTTTGACTCACCGAGCACCCAGCGCACGGCGTCCATCACGTTCGATTTGCCGCAACCGTTGGGACCGACAACGCCGACGAGTTGCCCGGGCAGGGCAATCGTGGTCGGGTCGACGAAGGACTTGAATCCGGCGAGTTTGAGTTTTGTCAGTCGCATGAAATGGAACGCAGCCCATCTGGCTGCGCAAAAAAATCCCCTGAAATCATCGACCCATGCCAATACAGGCCCGGCCGCCGCCTATAATAGCATCTTGCCAACCTGAATCGTTTATACACATCCCCGATCATGACCACCCGTCCCACGAAAAGCCTCGAAACCTTCCCCAACCCGGCGCCGCAGCGCGATTTTCACATCCACATGGAAATCCCGGAGTTCACCTGTCTCTGCCCAAAAACCGGGCAGCCGGACTTCGCGACGCTGATCCTCGACTACATCCCGGAAAAAACCTGCGTCGAACTGAAAAGCCTCAAACTCTACATCTGGTCGTTCCGCGAGGAAGGCTGCTTCCACGAGGACGTCACCAACCGCATTCTCGATGACTTGGTCAAGGCGACGAAACCGCGCTTCATGCGCCTGACCGCGAAGTTCTTCGTTCGCGGCGGCATCTTCACCAACGTCGTTGCTGAATACCGGAAAAAAGGCTGGAAACCGCAACCGCGCGTCGAACTGGCCGAATTTCCAACGCAATCCAACACCCGGGGCTGACCGCCATGACCGAAACGACTCCTGTGCCGACACCACTCTCCGACGAACAGCTCGACCGATTGGAACAATTACTCGAGGATACTGCCCTCGAAGACGCCATGCGTCTCGACCAGATTCAGGGTTATCTGTGCGCCGTCCTGGCCGGACCACAACCCATGCCTGAAGTCGACTGGCTGGCCGACGTCATCGGCAGTGAAGACGCGCTCGCCAGCCAAGCGGGCCGCGAAGCGACCGACCTCCTGCGCTGTTTTGCGACCGGCATCGAAGCCGAACTTGCGGCCGGTATTCCGCCGATTCTTCTGCTCTACCCGAAGGACGAGGCTGACAGCGAAGACAGCCCGAGCGATTACGTACCTTGGTGCCAGGCCTATCTTGCCGGCGTCGATGCGTCGGAAGAGGACTGGTTCGAGGCGCTGGGCGAAAGTGAACTCGACCACGAAGATGAAGAAAACGAAGAAGTCAATTACCTCGACGAACGCCTGTTCCCGTTGATGGTCCTGACCGGCGAAGCCGCCGCCGCTGCCCGCGAACACGGCGAAGAATGGCCGGAGGGCGAGGAAGGCGAGCGGATCATCGACGAGTGCGAGGAAGATCTGCCGCAGGCCGTCACCGATATCTACCGCTTCTGGCTCGCCAAGCGCGGCCAACCGACAATCCGCCACGAAACGCCGAAGGTGGGTCGCAACGACCCCTGCCCCTGCGGCAGCGGAAAGAAATACAAACAGTGCTGCGGCGCCTCCTGAGTCGCGCTACTTGATCCAGCCGCTGGCGAAATCCTCGACGGTTTTCGCCAGTTTCACCGGGTTGTGACGAATGTAGTCGGTTTCACTCGTAAAATCACGTTCGACGAGTTTGACCCCCTTGCCCATCAACGCCTCACGGTCACGCAAGCGAACCGGAGATTTACCTTCAGCGTGGTATTTTTCGAGGAGGTCCGCACGTAGCTCACCGTTATTGACGAGCACGTAATCGATCGTCCCCTCGCCGAGATACCGTTCGAGGACATGAACAAAATCCTCGACGTAGAAACCATCGGTCTCGCCGTGCTTGGTCATGATGTTGCAGACGTAGAGAATCTTCGCCCGCGTCGTGCGCAGAACGTCGCCCATTCCGGCACACAGCAGATTTGGCACCAGACTCGTGTAGAGATCGCCGGGGCCGATGATCACGTAATCCGAATTTTCGATGGCTTCCTTCGCACGCGGGTTGAGACGTCCGCCACCGAGCAGGAAAGCATCGCGGATCGGAATATTGGCGTCATGTTTGGGCACATCGATATTTGTCTCGCCGACGATCCAGTCGCCATTCTCGAGCGTCACGCCTAAGCTGACATTATCCAGCGTGACCGGAATCACCTTGCCATGCACGTCGAACATGTCCGACAGTTCCGTGATGCCACGTTCGAAATCGCCCATGATGTCGGTCAGGGCCGTCAGCAGCAAATTGCCGACTGTATGCCCAGCAATGCTGTGGCCTTCCTTGAAGCGGTATTCGAAAAGCCGGCGCACGACTTCCGTATCGTCGGCCAACGCCACAATCGCCCGCCGCACATCGCCCGGCGGTAGAATGCCAAACTCATCGCGCAGTTCGCCGGTCGAACCGCCGGAATCCGCCACGGTAACAATCGCGGCCAGATTCAGATTCTGTCGCTTGCTCAAGCCCGACAAGACGTTGAATGTTCCTGTCCCGCCACCGATGGTCGTAATGTTGCATTTCATTGCCGTAACCCCTGCCGCGAATGCCCGATGCACGCGAGATGTCGATATTGGTCTCAGAATATGCGCAAGGCCTCGACCAAGTCAAAGCCAATACATTTGCCGACTTGCATGATCGACCCAATGGCGCGATTCTTGCGCTTAATCATTTATTTGTACAGAAAGGATTCGCTCAAAATGTCAGCTCTGAACGTCGTCGTCCTCTGCGGTAGCCTGCAACGGCCTTCGCGTACCCTTGTTCTGTGTGAAGCCCTGCTCGCCGAAATTGGCCGACATCGGACAATCTCGTCAAAGGTGTTGGAAATCTCACAATTCGGACGCGCCATGGGGGCCTGCTTGCAACGCGGCGAACTGCCCATGGAAATCCAAGAGCATCTGGCCACGGTAGAGAACGCTGATGTCCTGATCGCCGCCAGCCCGGTCTACAGCGCCTCCTACACCGGCATGTTCAAACACTTTTTCGATTTCATGAACATGGATGCGCTGGCTGGAACACCGACGTTTCTCGCCGCGACGGGCGGCAGCCCGTTGCACGGACTGATGATCGACCAGCAGATGCGCCCCCTGCTCGCCATGAAACAGGCGCTGACGTTGCCGATCGGGGTTTATGCCACCGAAGCCGACTTCAACAACTACCAGATCAGCAACCTCTTGCTCGACAGGCGCATCGCTTTAGCGGTCAGCATGGCGCTACCGTTCCTGCCGCAAAACTGAAAAACCAAGGAAAATCGGATATCCGGCCGGAGACTGTCGTAACCGGCCGAAATCGATGGATTCTTAGTCCGGATTACTTTCCTTGTAACGGGCGATAGCAGCGAGAATCAGATCGCGCGCCTCGGCGGCGTCGCCCCAGCCGACGACCTTGACCCATTTGCCTTCTTCAAGATCCTTGTAATGCTCAAAGAAATGCTGGATCTGGTCGCGGGTAATTTTCGGCAGGTCGGTATGGTTGTGAACATGGAGATAACGACGCGTCAATTTGGGCGACGGCACGGCAATCAGTTTTTCGTCACCGCCAGCCTCGTCCTCCATCTTGAGGACACCGATCGGGCGCACATTGATGATTGCACCGGGAATGATCGGACGCGTATTGGCGATCAGGACATCGATCGGGTCGCCGTCCTCGGACAGGGTATGCGGCACGAAGCCGTAGTTGCCGGGGTAATGCATCGGGGTATAGAGAAAACGGTCAACGACAAGCGTGCCGGCGTCCTTATCCATTTCGTACTTAATGGGTTCACCGCCGATGGCGACTTCAACAATCACGTTGATGTCTTCCGGAGGATTGTTGCCAATGGGAATGGCGTTGATGCGCATGAGTGTCTCCGTATATTGGGTATATCAGCCCGATTCTGACTAATCCTGTGACCGAATGTTCAATCCGGCAGGGTTATTCTGGCGGGCGAATGCTACCACAGGATGAAACGTGCTTCCCTGACAACACCCGTTCTAAGCGCCCTTGGATTCCATTCGTGAGGAAAAAATACTGGCAATCAGGATCATTACCCCGCCGATGGCTTCGCGCGGGCCGAAATATTCGCCGGCGAGCAACCAGGACGACACGGCAGCAAAGCCGACTTCCGAGAGCATGATGACGATGGCACGATTGGCAGCAATGCGCACCAACCCGAACTGAACGATGAGATTGGCGAGCACCAGAACGCCGCCGACGACGAGTATCAGCACCCAGGGAAAAGGCGCGGCCGGCAGGGCTGGTGTCCCGACGCCGGCCAGCATCAGCAGGCCACCGATCACCACGACGCCGAGAAAGGCCACCATCGATTTCGTCTCGATGGTGATACGTCGGGCAAAACGCGAAAGCACGTTGAAGAGGGCAAAAGAAAATCCGGCGAAAAGCCCCAACCAGTCGGCGACGTCATGCGGCACCGGGAACCCCAGATCGGGGTGCCAGAGGATGGTCGCTGCACCGGCCAGCGACAAGGCGATGACGAAGACGCCGAAGCGATTGAGCTGCTCGCCAAGCAGCAGACGCGACAGAAAAACGGTCCACAACGGCGCCAGATAGAACAAAAGGAGAACGCGAACCACCTCGCCATTCAAGGTCGCCAGCACGTAACCGAGATTGCAACCCCCAGCCGCCAGCGCCAGCCAGAGCAAAATCCAACGCGGTTTGAAGCCGGAAAGCGAACGACGCATGAACACCAGGCCGATCATGAATGCCACGCTGTACGTCGCCGTCGTCGCCGCGATGCCGTCGACGCCGGCATCGCGCAGCATCCGATACGGATACCAGATCACCCCCCAGATCAACGCCCCGGTAAACAGGGCAATGATGGCGTCACGCCGACCTCTCCCATCGTCTCCGGAAATTTCTCGACTTTCCGCCATCGGGCGATGCCCCTTATAATCGTCAAATCACCAAAACCAATGCCCACCCTGTGAATCCGAATCTGGCCCTGCGCGAGATCAAGCTTTCCAACGGCGAACCGCAATTCCGGACGCCAAACCATCAAGCCAACGTCGGGCCACACGCCCCGCGTGCAGCCGGCCTATCCTACCATGCACGCTCGCCTTTCCGCGGCAGCACTGCATCCCAAACGATACTTCCTCTTTCCGGACGGAGATGACCCGATGATTCTCGACAAGCTGTTTCAGCTGATGGCGGAAAAGCAGGCCTCCGATATCTTCATCTCGGCTGGCGTGCCGATTCATATCAAGATTCAGGGCAACACGATCCCGGTCAACCAACAGGTCATGGATCCGGCGATGATTGAGAAAATCGCCCACGAACTCATGTCACCGGACCAACTCAAGACCTTCGAAGCGACAATGGAGATGAACCTCTCCTTTGGCGTGCCCAACATCGGCAATTTCCGGATCAATCTTTTCCGTCAGCGCGCGTCCATTTCGATCGTGGTGCGCTACATCCTCGGCAATATTCCGGCACTCAACACGCTGGCTCTACCGCCGGTACTCGCCGACCTGATCATGGAAAAGCGCGGCCTGATCCTGATCGTCGGCGCCACCGGCTCGGGAAAATCGACGACGATCGCCTCGATGCTCGACCACCGCAACATGAACCGCAGTGGTCATATCCTGACCATCGAGGATCCCATCGAATTTCTGTTCCGTCACAAGAAGTCGATCGTCAACCAGCGCGAACTCGGCATGGACACACTCGACTGGAACAGCGCCCTGAAGAATGCCATGCGCCAGGCGCCCGACTGCATTCTGATCGGTGAAATCCGTGACCGCGAGACCATGCAGGCCGCGATCGCCTACGCCCAGACCGGCCACCTGTGCCTCGCCACCCTGCACGCCAACAACAGTTATCACGCACTGAACCGGGTCATCAACTTCTTTCCGCTCGAAAACCGGACCTCGCTCTACCTCGACCTGGCTGCCAGCCTCAAAGGAATCATTTCGCAACGTCTGGTCAAAAAACCTGACGGTAAGCGCACCCCTGCCGCGGAAGTCTTGCTCAATACCCGCCACATTCAGGAATTGATCGAAAGTGGCGAAATCCTGGCCATCAAGGAGGCGATGGAGCAAAGCCTGGCCCCCGGCTCGCAGACCTTCGAACAGGATCTGTTCCGACTTTACCGTGAGGGCATCATCACGCTCGACGAAGCACTCGGCAACGCCGATTCGCCGACCAACCTCTCCTGGCTGATCAACAACTCCGAGATCACCAGTAACAGCCAGAAAGAGCAGGCACGCGCCGATACCCCGCTCGATTTTGGCGAAATCACCGACAGCGGCACCTCCTTCAAGGAGTTCTCGCTGAGTCTCGATGACGAACCGGAAAGCTGACACACCGCCGGTCCTGGGAACGGGGACCCTTGACCTGGCTGAACAACTGATTCGTTGCCGTTCCGTGACGCCCGACGACGGCGGCTGCCAACGTATCATCGGCGAGCGCCTGGCCAGGATCGGCTTCAGCCTGGAGACCTTCGACCGAGCCGGCGTCAGCAATCTCTGGGCACGCCGCGGCAATTCCGGACCCCTCGTCTGCTTCGCCGGCCATACCGACGTCGTGCCCCCCGGCCCAGCCGGACAATGGCTCAGCGATCCATTCACCCCCGTCCGGCGCGATGGTTTTCTCTTCGGACGCGGCGCCGCCGACATGAAAGGTTCGCTCGCCGCTTTCGTTACCGCGATCGAAGCATTCGTCGCCGAACAGCCGCACCATGGAGGCTCGATCGCCGTCCTGCTCACGTCCGACGAGGAAGGCGACGCGACGGACGGCACGGTCGCCGTCGTCGAAGCGCTGTCTACCCGTGGCGAAAACATCGATTACTGCATCGTCGGTGAACCGACATCCGTCGACAAAACAGGCGATACGATCAAGAACGGCCGCCGCGGTTCGCTGAGCGGGACACTACGGATCAAGGGTATCCAAGGACATGTCGCCTACCCCCATCTGGCGAAAAACCCGATCCATCTTGCCGCACCCGCACTGGCCGAGCTGACGGCAACAATCTGGGATCACGGCAATGCCTTCTTTCCGCCGACGACTTGGCAGGCCACTGAAATCCAGGCCGGCGCCGGTGCCGACAATGTGATTCCCGGCCATGTCGACCTGCGCTTCAATTTCCGCTTCGGCACCGCCAGCACACCGGAAACCCTGCAGGCGCAAACCGCCGCCGTTCTTGACCGACACGGCCTCGATTACGAAATCGAATGGACGCTGGGCGCCCATCCCTATCTGACGGATCCGGGATCGCTGGTTGATGTCGCCCGCCGCGCCATCCGCGAAACCACCGGTATTGAGGCGGCGCTGTCGACATCAGGCGGCGCGTCCGATGGCCGATTCATCGCCGACATCTGTCCGCAAGTCATCGAAATCGGCCCAGTCAACGCCAGCATTCACAAAATCAACGAATGCGTCGAAATCGACGCCCTCCTCAGCTTATCCGCCATTTATCACCGAATTCTTAACCACCTCCTGCCATGAGCGCCGACACCATGTTCGAACAAGCCCGAAATGAACTCTCGACCCTCCGCGATCTGATGCGCTTTGCCGTCAGCCGGTTCTCCGAAGCCGGCGTATTTTTCGGCCACGGGACCGACAATGCCTGGGACGAAGCCGCCTACCTGCTGCTGCACACCCTGCACTTGCCGATCGACCGGCTGGAACCCTTCATGGATGCCCGATTGACCCAAGACGAGCGAAGCGCCGTCCTGAAGATCATCGAACGACGAATCGGCGAGCGTCTGCCGGCCGCCTACCTGACCAACGAAGCCTGGCTCGGAGATTACCGTTTCTACGTCGACGAACGCGTGATCGTTCCCCGCTCACACATCGCCGAACTCCTCGACGATCAGCTCACCCCCTGGGTCAGCGACCCCTGGGCAGTCAGCCGCGTCCTCGACCTGTGCACCGGCTCTGGCTGCTTGGCCATCCTCGCCGCCCAAGCCTTCCCGGAGGCCATGATCGACGCCATCGACCTGTCGCCGGATGCGCTTGCCGTCGCGCGCATCAATGTCGACAACTACGGGCTTGAATCACGGATCAATCTCGTCCATTCGGACGCTTTTTCCGGCATCCCCAACGAACGCTACGATGTGATCATTTCCAATCCGCCCTACGTCAATGCCGAATCGATGGCGGCCCTGCCGGAAGAATACCAGCGCGAACCTGAACTCGCCCTGGCCAGCGGCGAGGACGGCCTGGATTTCGTACGTACCCTGCTCAAGGCCGCCGCTGATCATCTCACCCCGAACGGCCTGCTCGTCGTAGAAATTGGCAACAACCAGGAAGCGCTTGAACTCGCTTTCCCGGAAACGGTGTTCACCTGGCTCGACACCAGCGCCGGCGACCGCTTCGTCTTCCTGCTACGCCGGGAAGAACTCCCCGGGCTAATCGACTAACCGGCGCGCAAGGCTTCCATCGGCGGCACCTGAATCAGGCGCGCCGCCGCAAGCCACCCCGCGAAAGCAACAAGGGCAGCGCCTGCGATCAAAGCCACCAACGGCAAGCTGAAATCGATCGACATTTCAAGTTGAAACGCCCGGTTCGCCAAAATTTGTCCGACAACAAGGCTTCCCAATGCCGCGATCAACCCGGCGAGGCCGCCGATCGCCGCAAACTCGGCGAGCAAAGCCTGCCTCAACTGCCTGCGCTGCGCCCCAAGCGCGCGCATCACGGCCAATTCGTAACGCCGTTCGTCAGCCGCTGAAGTGAGTGCCGTATACAGCACGATCACACCAGCCAATAGCGTAAACAGAAACACGAACTGCACGGCCTGCGCTACCTGATCGACAATCGACTGCAACTGATGAACAATCGCCGCGACATCGATCAACGTCAAATTGGGGAATTCGCGCACCAAGCGATTCGCGAACGCCGCTTTCTCCGGAGACAGATAAAAACTCGTGATCCAGCTCGCCGGATACTCGTCGAGTACCCCCGGCGGGGTCAGGACAAAAAAATTGACGCGCATCGAATCCCAATCCAGTTTGCGCAGGCTAGTAATCTCCACGCGAACCGACTCGCCGGCAACGACGAATTCCAGCCTGTCGCCGGGCTTCAACCCCAAGGTTTTCGCCAACCCATCCTCGACCGAAGCCAAGCCGCGACCGGCGTCATCGGGTGAAAACCATTTCCCGCCGACCACAACGTTACCGGACGGTAAATCATTTCGATAAGAGAGATTGAACTCGCGCTCGACCAGACGCTGTGCCCGATCGTCTTCGTAATCCCCCGGACCAACATTTTGGCCATTGATCTTTAGCAAGCGACCGCGCACCATCGGCGCGAATTCAGCCGAAATACCGGCATCAGCAAACGCCTGCCGTACGCTCGCCAATTGACCGGGCTGAATATTCACGACAAAACGGTTCGCTGCCTCGGGAGGAATCGCACGATGCCACGCGTCGAGCAAATCATTGCGAGTCACGGTCAATAACAGCAAAGCCATAAACCCCAAGGCCAAAGCGACAATCTGTACCACACTCGCCAACGAACGCCGCTCCAGACTCGCCAGGCCGTAACGCCAACCGACACTAGCCTGCTTCGATCGCGCCCCCCCGCGCGTCAAGCTCGCCAAGCGAACCGCCAGCCGCGCCACCAGCGCAAAAAACAACATTGCCCCGGAAAAACCGCCGACGACATAAGCTCCGAGATGCCACTCCCCAGCCACCCAGAACATCAGCCCGGCCAGCGCCGCCAACCCGAGCAGATACCCCAACAACAAGCGCGACGGTGGCAAAGCACCCGTCGAGAATTCACGGCGCAACACACGCAGCGTCGAAACACGTTTCAACTGCCAAAGTGGCGGCAGCGCAAACCCCAAGAGCAACATGAGGCCGATGGCTACGCCCTGCAACGCCGGCACCAAACCAGGCTGCGGTAAATCTGTCGCCAGCATCGGAGCCAGCCAGGCATACAGCGCGAAATGCGCAAGATAACCAGCGACGCAACCGAGCGTTGCCGAAAGCAATCCGAGGACGGCAAATTGCGCCAGATGAATGCGCAACAGAACCCCCTCTGTCGCACCAAGGCAGCGCATCACGGCGCAGGGATCGAGATGGCGCTGCATGTAACGGCGTGACGCCAGCGCCACGGATACGGTCGCCAACACCACGGTCAGCAAAGCCGCCAGCCCGAGGAATCTCTGCGCCCGCTCCAGTGCTGCACGAATTTCCGGCCGCGCATTTCGCGCATCCTCGATACGTTCGCCGCGTGTCAAAGAAGCAGCCACGTGCTCTCGATAGGCTGCAATGGGCTTCATCTCACCGGCTAAAAGCAAACTGTAGCTGACGCGACTCCCGATCTGGATCAGACCCGTCGCCGCCACGTCGGCGATATTCATCATCACACGCGGCGCCACACTGAAAAAGTTAACGCCCCGATCCGGTTCCTGGGTCAGCACAGCTTCCACCGCCAGGCTCACCTGTCCAAGGGCAATCCGGTCGCCAATTTTGAGCGAAAGAATCGACGCCAATCGTTCATCCACCCAAACCGCCCCCCTTGCCGGAATCCCCATCGCCACAGCATCCGGAGCATTCGGCGTAGGCGCAGTACGCAAGCGGCCGCGTAGCGGATAGCCTTCGGAAACGGCCTTCACGCCCACCAGCTGAACTGCGTCACCGTACATCACCATGCTCGGGAAGCTCTGCGTTTCCGCGACCGCCAATCCGCGCCCGTGCGCTTCCTCAGCCAACGTTGCCGGCCAGGGATGATCGGCGGTCAACAGCAAATCCGCACCGATCAGTTGACTCGCCTCGCGTTCCAGGGCCTGGCGCACACGATCGGTAAAGAATCCAACCGCCGTCAGCGCGGCAACGGCCACGACCAATGCCGCCACCAGCAGGCGCAATTCTCCGGCGCGCGCGTCTCGACGCAACATTTTCAGGGCAAAGGGAAAATATCGGAACATATGCCGATTATGACCCCAATCGTTCGCAGAGTTTCCGCCGGATCACTGCTTCAGCAGCATTCTTCCTCGAGTACGTCGAGCAATTGCAAAGCCTCGCGATCCTGCCAGGTTTCGAACAGTTCGCGCACTTGGTTGATATGGCAATGGATCATGAACAGGTCGTCGGGCTTTGGCCCCGACCCTCCCTGCCGCTTTTTCTGGAAGTAATCCCAAAATACGGTCGTTCGCCCTTCGACCGCCAGATGCCTGTCAATACAAGCCATCACGCGCCGGGCATTGCCATCGCAATCGATGTCCTTGAAGCTCACGTAACGGTCGGGTTTTTTGCAGGAACAGTTGTTTGTCATGGGTTTGTCTCACCGATAAACAATGTCCTGACCAAGCAAGACGAATACCAGAACCCCAAGGCACTGTTTTTTTTACTTTTTTTACAGAAACCAGGATCCATGTTGTGACTCCGACAACCCAATGTCACCCAATCCGACAAATCAACGGTCAATCAGTTCTCACGGCCGAAACTCAGTAATTCAACAAGCTGAAGCAGGAAACCCCACTCGCCTCCAGACGTTGCGACCCGCCAAGCAAAGGCAGATCGATGACTACTGCCGTATCGACGATCCTGGCGCCCAGTCGTCGCATCAGATTGACTGCCGCCAGCATCGTTCCGCCGGTTGCCATCAGATCGTCCACCACCAGCACGTGGTCTCCCGGGGCGGCGGCATCGGCGTGCACTTCGATGGTCGCTTTTCCATACTCCAGGCTGTAAGACTCCCCAACCGTATCAAAAGGCAACTTGCCCGCCTTGCGCACCGGGATAAAGCCGCACCCCAGCCGATAAGCCAATGCAGCGCCGATAATGAAACCGCGCGCGTCGATACCGGCAACGGCGTCAATCCGCGCATCGGCATAGCGTGAGACAAAAACGTCGATCAACTGTCGGAATGCTTCACCGTCCCGCAGCAGCGGCGTGATATCCCGGAACATCACGCCGGCTTCCGGCCAGTTTTCGATCGTTCGGATTCGCGCGGCAAAAAAATCGTTATTCATAACCACCATGACTACAGAAAAGCAAACTTGAACACGAAAAGTACAGCGATGAGGACCACCATCGGCGAAAGCTCTTTGCGTCGGCCCGCCAGAAACTTGGTGGCGGCATAGGTAATGAAACCGAAAGCAATGCCGTGAGCGATCGAGAAAGTGAACGGCATGCTGATCGCGGTCACCACCGCAGGAGCCGATTCGGTCAGATCATCCCACTCGATTTCCGCCAAACCGCGGATCATCAGCACGGCCACGTAACACAAGGCTGGCGCTGTCGCAAACCCCGGCACGGTACCCGCCAGCGGCGCGAAAACCAGAGAAGCCAGAAACAGCAGGGCAACCACGATGGCGGTCAAACCGGTTCGTCCGCCAACCGAAGTGCCTGCCGCCGATTCAATATAGGCGGTGGTCGACGAAGTCCCGAGCATGGCACCGGCGGCGATGGCGCCGGAATCGGCCAGCAGCGCCCGCTTGAGACGAGGCAGTTTCCCTTCGGCATCAAGTAAGCCGGCGCGATGACACACTCCGATCAAAGCCCCCGAAGCATCGAATAACTCGAACATGAAAAAAGTCAGCACCACCGTCAGCAGTCCGGCATTCAGCGCACCCGCCAGATCCATTTGCATGAAAGTCGGCAGGATCGAGGGCGGCAGTGCCACGACACCAACGAAGGGGGTCAGACCTAAAAGAGTCGAAAGCAGGGTAATGAGCAGAATGCTGATGATGATGGCCCCCGGCATCCGGCGCTGCTCCAAGGCCACGATCAGGATAAAACCGACGACGGCCAGCATGGCCCCTGGTGCATGAAGATCGCCGAGGGTCAGGAGCGTCGCGGGGTGAGCCACGACAATTCCGGCGTTATTGAGACCAATAATGGCGAGAAAAAGGCCGATGCCGGCGGAAATGGAAAACTTGAGCGAACGCGGTATGGCGTTGACAATGGCTTCGCGCACCTTGAACAGGCTAACCAGAATGAACAGCAGGCCCGAGATGAAAACGGCACCGAGCGCTGCCTGCCAGGTAAAGCCCATGCCCTTGACGACGGCAAAAGCAAAATAGGCGTTGAGCCCCATCCCCGGCGCCAAGGCAATCGGATAATTGGCATACAGGCCCATGATGGCCGAACCCAGTGCCGCCGCCAGGCAAGTCGCCACGAAAACGGCATCCTTGGGCATGCCGGAAGCGGAAAGAATGTCCGGATTGACGAAGATGATGTAGGCCATGGTCAGGAAGGTCGTGATCCCGGCCATAACCTCCGTCCGCACTGTAGTTCCGTGCCCGGAAAGCTGAAATATGCGCTCTAGCACAACAACCCCTCTAAACACGAGAATTCCATTCTAGAAAATAATCTCAACTCTTACTGACAAGCAGAAATATCCAAAAAAATGCGGTGGTCACACATGCAACCACCGCATCAAAATAATTTTGAGAATGATTAATTAAGGAAGCACTACTGTACTCTCTGAACCCAAATCGTATTTCTTCAAATAATCCGCGATTCTCTCAAATGTTGCCGTAACTGGAGTTCCTTCATGGTCAATTGACGAAACCTCTGCAGAAAACAATGACCCGAGCAAAATCTTAAACGGATTCACGTTCACTGGTTGTGCAACAAAATAAGCTTTCTCATTAGCCTTAATCTTCTTGATATCGTCCGTTTCATAAATTGCAGCATTGACCACATCTAATACAAACTCAGTACAGTTTTGCCTACCTAATGTGAAAGGATTGGCGATAACCGAATAATTAGGCTCATGCAAAGTACGATATGTCGGAGAAGAAATTACTGACAACAAGCGTTGCTGCAATTTTTGCGAAGGAACAATTATTCCTGCCTCCAATTGCGCAACTCCAGCAAAAAATTCAGCAGGATAATCTTGAACAAGATCACTCACATCAGGTTGTTTATCCCTCTGATACAAATTGTAAATTGCGTAGCCAGGTACTTTCCGACCATCGCTGGTAGATATTTCAGAATAAACAGCAAAAGCAACGTGGGTGAAATGCATTCCTTCAGGAAGCTCTGAAGCAGGACGCCCCATACGGGCCAGGATGGCAACATGCGCACCTTTACCTGCAAGCGTTTTCTCGACTTTCTTTGCGAATCCAATAATTTGTTCTGGCTTGAATTTTACTGTCTCGCCCTCAGAAGTGCTGGCTGAGCTAAACCCACCTGACGCATTTGCAAAAGAAGCAAAAATACTAATAAAAACTGAAAGCAATAAATAACCAATTCCGCGAGTACGCTTTAACATTGCGATGTTCCTTTATTTTGTGGGCAGACGCTCAATAGCGATATTATTTTTGTAATGCGACATCAGGAGGAGTAGTTACAATCGTTTCTTCAGTTACTGGCAACGGACCTCCAACTGGTGTCGACGCTGCCTTCATCGACTGGTGTGCAGCTCCAACACTTGCTGAGGCAGCACTTCCCAAAACAACACCCCCAACAGACAGAGGCACCGCGACTGCCGCCGAAACAACCTGTCCCGAAGCCACAATACTATGCGCCGCACCTTTACTCATATGCCCACTCGCTTTCACTGATTCTGTTACTGCCTGAGCCGAGTGTTGTACGGACTGTGCGGCGGCACTGCTCGCGAAAGCAATCAAAACTAATGGAACTATTGTTCTACGCATTTTATTCTCCTAATTTTCCAGATGCCGTAATTTCAAGCCAAATGCATGGCGAACGCTAACCATATTGGATTGAGCTGTCAATAAAATTCATGACATTAATTTATTCATGATTTTTCCAATTTAAATATTGAACACCATTTCAAACCAAACCAACAAAGATGAAGTATTCCTCCATATCCGAACCGCTCGTTTTCCTCGACCTTGAAACCACAGGCGCCAATTTCGCCAACGACCGCATCATTGAAGTGGGCCTCGTCGAAGTCGATGCGAACGGCGCGCGAGAATGGAGCACGCTCGTCGATCCGGAAATGCCGGTGCCGGAATTCATCACCGGTCTGACCGGGATTGATTCGGAGATGCTGGCCGGTGCGCCGCGTTTCGACGAAATCGCGTTGGTTTTGCTGGAAAAGCTGCGCGGTCGCCTGTTCATCGCGCATAACGCCCGCTTCGATTACAGTTTTCTCAAGCGCGAATTCAAGCGCGTCGGCATCGACTTCCGCGCCCCCAATCTGTGTACCGTCAAGCTCTCGCGCAAGCTCTTTCCTGAACACCATCGCCACAGTCTCGACGCGCTCGTCAAACGATACGACATCGCCGTCACTGACCGCCACCGGGCGCTGGCCGACGCGCGCGTGCTCTGGGAGCTCTGGCAAAGCTGGCATGCCAACCTAGCCATCGAGACGATCCGCACGGCGGTGGAATCGATCGTCGGCCGCCCCGAACTGCCACCGCAGCTCGACCCAGCTCTGATCGACGACCTGCCCGAAGCCCCCGGCGCCTACGCGCTTTACGGCGAAGACGGCAGCGTCCTGCTGGTCAAGCGCAGCACCAACATCCGCCAGCAGGTATTGGCACATTTTGCGCCGGGAAAACGCGATACTGCGCTCGTCCGCAACACATTCCGCATCGACTGGCGCGAAGCCGCTGGCGAACTCGGCGCACGGCTGCACGAACTGAAGCTGTCGGCCGCGCAACGCAAACCGGCAACCGATCTTTGCGCCTGGCAACTGGTCCCTTACGACCAGGGCGGTTTCCGTCCGCAACTCGTCTATGCGCGGGATACAGATTTCGCGACGAGCGCCGGATTATTCGGCCTGTACTCAAACCGCCGCGAGGCGGTAAATGCGCTGCGCAAGCTGGTCGAAGCGCACCGCCTGTGCCACAGCCACACCGGCCTTTACGAAAGCAAGTCCAACGAGCCCTGCGTCGCCTACAAGCAGAAATCGTGTCGCGGCGCCTGTGTCGGCAAGGAAGCGGTATCGCTGCACAGCGCCCGCCTGCTCGCCGCCATCGCCAAGTTCAAGCTCGCCGAATGGCCCTTTCCGGGGCCGGTCGCCTTGGTCGAGCGCGACGAATTTGGCATGCGCGAAGACTTCCACCTCGTCGACCGCTGGCGTTATTTGGGGACGGTACACAACGAAGCTGCACTGCACGACCGCCTCGAAATCCGCAATGACGAAGACTTCGATCCCGATGTTTACCGGATTGTCACCAAATTCCTGAAAGCCGGAAAAATCCGCGTGCAGCTGCTCGGCTGAAGATCCTCGCCTATTTCGACAAGTCGACTTCGACGGATTTTCCGGAACGGCCTCCGGCTTCGCGGAGCAACGCTTCGATCTCGGTGTTGCCGCCTTTCATCGCCCCATCGACGACCGTTTCGCCGTTCTCGTTGAGGATATCCAGGTCGGCCTTATGCTCCAGCAACAGCTTGACCACAGACACATGCCCGAAACGGGCGGCGTAAAAGATCGCGGTCGATCCGTTTTCGGTTTTCGCATCAACTTTCGCGCCGTGCTTGAGCAAGTAGTCCACGACGTCGTGATGCCCATTGAAAGCAGCATAGGCCAGCGGCGACCAGCCGTACAGATTGATCTCGGCACCGCCCTCGACCAGAGGCTTCACAAAATTGAGCTTGCCAGTAAATGCAGCAATTGAAAGCGCCGTTTCACCGTTGCGGTTACGGGTATTGAGACGCGCACGTTTTTGCATCAGGTATTCGAAGAGTTCAGGAAGATCCCGGCGCACCGCTTGCGTGAGCAAGCTATCGCCGTCACGGTCGACCGTATTGACGTCGACCCCCCGGTCCAAAAACTTGATCACGGCAGCCGAATCGTTCCGGATCAGGGCCTCCTCGAGATTTTCGTAAGTCCCAGCGGTCGCCAATCCGGACAACAAAAAGGCAAAAACAATCAGCAAAGGTTTCATCAACACGCTCTCTTTTCTGCAAGAGGAAACAGACGGAAAAAATTTTGGCTGGTGGCTTGAGCTACGTCCTCGACCGAGATGTCGCGCAGGCGTGCGATCTCTTCCGCGACATGGCGAACGTAGGCCGGTTGGTTCAGTTTGCCGCGATACGGCGCCGGTGCCAGATACGGTGCATCAGTTTCGATCAAGAGGCGGTCGAGCGGCACGCGTCGCGCTACCTCCTTGACGATCGTCGCATTCTTGAAAGTCACGATCCCGGAAAGCGAAATATGAAAACCGAGGTCAAGTGCTGCCTCAGCAACCTCCCACGTTTCGGTGAAGCAGTGAAGCACTCCTCCAACGCGTCCGGCGCTCTCTTCCTTGAGGAGACGCAGGGTATCGGCTGTTGCCTCGCGATTATGCACGACGAGCGGCTTGCCGATCTCCAGCGCCGCCCGGATATGTGTACGAAAACGCTCGCGCTGCCACTCCGGGGCGTCCTTGTGCCAGTAGTAGTCGAGTCCGGTTTCACCGATCGCAAGCACCTTCGGATGCCGGGCCAGTCCAATCAACTCCTCGACACTCGGTTCGCGCCCGTCAGTCGTCTCGGGGTGCAAACCGACTGAAGCAAAAATCGGCGGATTGTTTTCGGCCAGAGCCAACACTCGGGGAAAATCCTCGAGCCGAACGCCAATACAGACGGCGCAACCAACGCCATTGTCCTGCATCGACTGCAGCACTTGTGGAAGATTGTCGGCGAGTTCAGGAAAATCGATATGGCAGTGTGAATCAACCAGCATCAGTACAAATTTCAGAGGAAATGGGAGTTACATGGTATGAGTCGGACGCGTCGACTGCATGACGCCGCCAAGAAGCCCTTCGATCTTGCGCTTGGCTTCAATACCGCTCTCGTCGTTCTTGAAATGGACGCCGATCCCTTGCGCCTTGCTGTTCTGGGCGTTCGGCGGCGTAATCCAGACCACCGTGCCGGCAATCGGCAGTTTTGTCGGGTCGTCCATCAACGACAGCAGCATGAAGACCTCGTCGCCGATGTTATACGAACGCGTGGTCGGGATGAAGATGCCGCCGTTGCGCAGGAGCGGCATGAACGCCGCGTACAGCGCCGACTTCGAATTGATGTTGAGCGACAGGACGCTCGGCCGCGGCGTGGCTCCACCGGCAGGTTTGGTTTCGTTGGCTGTAGTCATGGACGTTTCGATCAGCCTTTCCGGTCATTCCGGAACAACGCCGCGTAGTTCAGGAAAAAATCGTCGAGGAACAAACGGCTGTTCAAGGGTTGTTCGCATTGCGCCTTGTATTGTATCGCTTTCCGGCCGAACGCCAACAGGCGGGCCGTAGTAGAAGCCTGCGCCAGAAGCCGCAATGTTTCGTTCTGCGTAACAAAAAAACGCACCGGTAAACCTTCGCCAACCAGTGTCAGATCGAACAGCCACTTCTGCGCCCATTCGACCATGCGCTTGAGCGGCGCCGGCCGCTTTTCAGCCTTGATCGCCCGGTCGACGACGGCCGCAGCGGCAAGCGGGTCGAGACGGCCGCCACGCGACAATTCGGTGACCAACGCATCAAGCAGCACCCGCTCGTCGTCGTTCGCCAGTTCAACCGCCAGCAAGGGCGCTCCACCGGCCAACGCCAGCCAACGGGCGGCTTCGTCAACGCCGGCCTGGGCCAGCCATGCCTCGGCCTTGGCGGGTTCGGGCAACGGCACCGGGATCGACTGGCAGCGGCTACGAATCGTCGGCAACAGTCTATCGGCCTCGTTTGTCACCAACATGAACAAGGTGCTCGCAATCGGCTCTTCAAGCGACTTAAGAAGCGAATTCGCCGTCGAGCGATTCATCGCTTCGGCCGGATTGACGAGCACGACGCGCACGCCGTGCCGGTGCGTCCCGACGTGCAGGAAGTCGTCGAGCGCCCGCACTTGGTCAATGGTGATCTGCTGGCTCGCCTTTTTCTTGCCGCCGGCCTCAGCGGCATCGACCGCTTCCTCGACCAGCGCATCGGGCTGCAGCAGGCGAAAATCCGGATGATTGCCCTGCGCCAGCCAGCCGCAGGCAGGACAAGCGCCGCAAGCTTCGAAATTCGAGGTCGGACTTTCGCAAAGCAGCGACTCGGCAAAGCGGCGCGCCAACTCAAATTTCCCGATGCCGCGCTGACCGGAAATCAGCAGTGCGTGCGGCAACCTGGCGCGGCGTTCGCCAAGCTGCGCCCAAATGACCTCATGAAGTTCGATGATTTTCATGAACAGTAAGTTAAGACGATGGTCTCGATTTGCCGTTTGATCGAATCCAACGCCTGATTGGCATCGACGACCCGGATCCGCCACGGATCGGCTTCGGCCCGTTCAAGATAGGCCTGGCGGACGCGTTGATGGAAATCGGCGCGCTCCTGCTCGAATTTGTCGAGATTGCGGCCTTGCGCGGCGATGCGTCCGCCGGCCACGTCCGGCGGCAGATCGAAGAGGAAGGTCAAATCGGGTTGCAGGTGACCATGCACCCATTGTTCGAGGGCAGCGAATTTCTGCCGGTCAAGGCCGCGACCACCGCCTTGGTAAGCATAAGTCGCGTCGCTAAAACGATCGCAGATGACCCATTCGCCGCGTGCCAACGCCGGTTCGATGACCTCGGCCAGATGCTCGCGCCGGGCGGCGAACATCAGCAAGGCCTCGGTTTCCAAATGCATTTTCTCGTGCAGGAGCAATTCGCGCAGCTTTTCGCCGAGCGGCGTGCCGCCGGGTTCGCGCGTACAGATGACGGCCAGACCGCGCGCGCGCAGCAATTCGGCCACACCGGCGATATGCGTGCTCTTGCCGGCGCCGTCGATGCCCTCGAAGGTAATGAATTTTCCCCGTGCGGACGCTTGATTCACTCTACTTGATTCCTCTCTGGTAACGATTGACGGCCTGGTTGTGCTCCGTGAGCGTTTGCGAGAAATGGCTGCTGCCATCGCCCCGGGCCACGAAGTAGATGGCCTTACTGTCGGCCGGATGCAAGGCCGCGCGTAGCGAGGCCAGACCCGGCATGGCGATCGGCGTCGGCGGCAAGCCGCCGCGCGTGTAGGTATTGTACGGGGTGTCAGCAAGCAAATCGCGTTTGCGCAGATTGCCGTCGAATTTTTCGCCTAGGCCGTAAATCACCGTCGGATCAGTCTGCAAGGGCATACCCAGGCGCAAGCGGTTAACAAAAACGGCCGCGACCAGGGGGCGGTCCTGCTCACGCCCCGTTTCTTTCTCGACGATCGACGCCATGATCAGCGCCTGATCGATCGACTGATAGGGCAATCCCTCCGCTCGCGTAGCCCACTCCCGCGCCAGATGCGCCTGCATAGCACGATAGGCCCGCGCCAGAACATCGACGTCCCGGCTCTGTTTGTCAAAAAGATAGGTATCGGGGAAGAACTGTCCTTCGGCGTGAGCAACAGGGGCTCCGATCAATTTCAGGATTTCGGCATCGCTCAGCCTGGCGGTATCGTGACGCAAATCCGGACTGGCATCGAGGCGTTCGCGCATCTGGCGAAAGGTCCAGCCCTCGATGAATTTAATCTCGGCCTGAGTGACATCGCCGCGCGTCAGCTTTTTCAACAGTCCCCAGAGAGAAATGCCGTGACTGATTTCATAGCTGCCAGCCTTGATCGATGATTCGACACGCATGAATTTGCCGAGCAAGACAAGCAGCCAGGGTTCGAGTTCGACGCCGGCACGGGAAATTTCATTGGCCGCTGCGCGCATCCCCTTCCCCGGCGCGATATGAAAATCAACCCGCTCTGCCTTGAGCGGCAATGGCGTCGTCACTTTCCAGAAGAATCCGCCACCCAAGGCAAAAACCAGCAGCACGCTAACGAGTATGAGTTTTTTTAGGAGTCCGGACATCGCACCAACACGGTGGAGAGAAGGTTCAGTCACAAGGGTTCGGGATCGGAGTGGCGATATAATAGCCGAAACGTGCCGCGCAGAACCGCATTAGGGAATGACGATTGATCTCGTCATAGGTCATGTCCCGATCCCAGGCATTCCCGTCATGCGCGACCACCCAAAGAACTTCTAGAGGATATAGCGACGATGAACTCCAGTTGGCAAGACTTTCTCGGGGCAAACGGCGCCCGTTTCGACGGCGACCTGATTACCGATTTCGGCGACCTCAACAGCGAACTGGCCGCCGCCCGCGAGGCGACGATCGTGTCACCGCTGGGCCATCTGGGCGTATTCGAATGCGCTGGCGAAGACGCCAAGGTCTTTCTGCATAATCAACTGACCAGCGATGTCAATCATCTCGCCGCCGACACCGCGCAACATTCCGCCTGGTGCACGGCTAAGGGCCGCATGCAAGCAAGCTTCCTGCTGTATCGCAGCGGCAACGATTATCGCGGCTTGCTGTCCGCCGACCTGCTGCCGACGATCCGCAACGACATGCAGAAATACGTCTTGCGCTCGAAAGTCAAACTGGCGGACCTTTCCGCGCACCTCGCCGTTCTCGGTATCTCGGGACCACAAGCCGAATTCGCACTGCAAGCTGCCGACCTCCCCGTTCCCGCCGACGCGTTGCAGACAGCCGATTTTTCAGACGGCAAAGTGATCTGCCTCGATGCAAATCGTTTCCTGATCGTGCTCGCCAGAGAAAAAACGCCCGAGTTGTGGGCCAAACTCGCCGCAAACGCTCGGCCGGTCGGCACTCCGGTCTGGCGCTGGCTCGACATTCAGGCCGGACTCCCTTTGATCACCCTGGCCACGCGTGAATGCTTCGTGCCGCAGATGGCCAATTTCGATCAACTCGGCGGTGTCAGCTTTCAGAAAGGCTGCTACCCTGGACAAGAAGTTATTGCCCGCACCCGCTACCTAGGCAAGATCAAGCGCCATCTCTACCGTATCCACGCCGATAGCGCCCTTGCCGCCGGCACGGGCATCTACGCTCCGGAGAATCCGGAAAGCCTCTTGGCCATGGTGGTAACTGCAGCTCCCTCACCCGACGGCGGCTTCGATGCACTTGCCGTCATTCAGGAAAGCCTGGTGGACAGCGGTGTGCTGCTCTTTGACGCTGCGGGCCGGACAGGATTGCGCGCGTCGATCGTTTCACCGGTTGGCGACTGATTACCGTATTGAGCGGCGGCAATCCGCGAAGCCCTTGCCGACTTTCTCGTTTTCGAGCCAGTCGGCCATCTGCCTTGCCAGCTCATCCCCTGCTGAAACGAGGGCGGCGACCCCCCCCGACGCATCCGGCGTTGCCGCCGGTTGATCAATCAGAAAGCGTCGTCCGGCTACGCGCTCTCGCCGCGCATCGATCAGACTGATATCCGCCAACAACACACCGCGGCTTTGCTGCGGCGAATCGAACATTTGAGTAAATTCATGCAGTTCAAGATTGAGCCGGCAACCAACGGTGGCATTGACATTGCCGTCCATCAGACCAAGTTGTTGCCGCAAGCGTTGCGCCAGCAAGACCGCCGGTGCGCCTGCCCAGCGGCTTTCGCCATATTCGCGACGCTTGAGCGCATTTTCGTACGCTAACCGGTAATGGATATGGGGTGAATCGGCCCAAGCCGGAGATTTGACATCGAGCATCAGCTCCGACCAACCCTCGTTCACTTTCGCAGGTACAGCAGGCAAGCCAAAATCATAAACGATCACGGACGTCCGCCCGACCGGAGCGTTGACACAGGCACTCAGCAAGACGGCCGAAAGCAAGGCGATAAATTTTTTCACGGCCTTCCTCCGTTATCTGCCGGAGGCCTGAAACCCGCCTCTCCCGGCCCGGGAACTGGCTTCTGCGGTCCAAAAAGCAGGCTTTGCGGAGATTCCTCGAACATCTGCAGCAGGCGACCGAGACGGCGTGAACTGCTCACCAACTCCGACGAAAGCTCGTTGAGACGCGGCGCCAGTGCGCCGGTCGCTTGCGTCGTGTCGGTGAGCGCCGTATCGAGTTTCCGGCTGACCACCTGCAGATCGGCCACGAGCAACCGCGCTTCGGCAAAAAATGGCGCGGCCTGGTCAGCCGTCTGTTCAGCTTTGGTAATCAAATTTTGAAGCACCTGGACGTTTTCTGGCGTCAGCAGTTGGCGCAGCCGCGCCGCGACCTGGCGAGCATCGGCCGAAGTCGCTTCTAGGTTTACCAGCATTGTCGAAAAATTACGGCGATTCTCCGGACTCAGGATCTGGTTGGCGCGATCCAGGAACGCACTGGCATCCTGTAACGTCCGGCCACCGGCATCCGACAGTTTTTGGATCAGCGAATCCTTCATCGGTATCCGTGGCAGTCCATCCGGCCCCGCCGGACGAAGCGAGCGATCATCGCCACTATCCTCGAGCAGCACGTGTGCGATCCCGGTCACGCCTTGCGTCTCAAGCGTCGCGGTCGTGCCGAGCGTAACCGGAACACTCGTCTTGATCGCAATGCGGATCAGGATGTTGCCCACGTCTTCCGGGTCAAGTTCGATCGACTTCACCTTGCCGACCTGGATGCCGCGATAACGCACCGACGCCTGTGGGTTAAGTCCGGTGACGTTTCTCCGGGTCTGCACAACATATTGGCGGGTCTCTTCCTGAGAACCGCCGAACCACCACAGCGAAGCAACGGCAGCAATCGCAAGAAGCAGCGTGAATACGCCGGCAATCAATGCGTGTGAGCGATTTTCCATGATCAGACCATACCTTTATCCCGGACCGGTTTCGCATCTTCCGCGCAGAAAAAATTGCGGATGAACGGATGATCCACCTTGAGCACCTCGGTCGGCGTCCCGTCGGCAATGATACGCTGATCGGCAAGCACCGCCACCCGGGATGACAGGCCGGAAAGCGTCTTCAGGTCGTGCGTCACCATGACGACGGTAAATCCCAGTTCAGCCTGCAAACTCCGGATCAATTCGACGAAACCGTCGGCGCGGTCGGGATCAAGCCCGGCGGTTGGCTCGTCGAATAACAACAATTCGGGCTCCAGGGCCATTGCGCGCGCCAACGCCACCCGCTTGACCATCCCCCCCGACAGCTCGGCCGGCATCAATTGCCCGTGCCAGGGTTCGAGCTCCACTTGTTGCAGCTTGAGGCGAACCAACTCTTGAATCGAATCTTCGTCGAGCACCTTCACTTCGCGTAGCGGAAAAGCGATGTTATCGAAGGCCGAAAGCGCAGAAAACAGGGCGCCCTGCTGGAAAAGCATGCCGAGACGTCGGCGGATGTCGCGGCGAATTCCCGGTCCGGCGTCGAAAACGGAATGACCGAACAGCCGAACCGTTCCCGCCTCCGGCCGCAGCAAACCGACGATCTCACGCAACAGAGTGGTCTTGCCGCTCCCCGAACCGCCGACCAGCGCGACGATTTCCCCGGCATTGACGTCTAAGTCGATGTCGCGGTGAATCACGCTTTCACCGAATCGCGTGCGTATCCCACGCAACTGAATGACTGAAGTGGCAAGCGTATTGCTCATGATCACCCTGCCACCGGCAAACCGATATTGCGGGTCAGGACGGCGAACACGGCATCGACGACGATCACCACGGTGATCGAGGCGACGACCGATTTCGTCGTCTCCGACGACAGGCTTTCCGTGTTCGGCCGCACCCGGAGGCCACGCTGGCAGGCGATCAGCGCGATCAGCAGACCGAAGACGAAACCTTTACCCAGTCCGATCCAGAGGTTGGCTACCGGCACGGCGCGCGGCAGTGCATCGATGAAATAGCCGTATTCCAGCCCCATCTGCAGGTTTGCCGAGATCATGCCGCCAATCAAACCTGCTGCCGCGCACCACACCACCAGCAACGGCATGACGATGGAAAGCGCCATGATCTTGGGCAAAACCAGGCGCAGACTGCGCGAAACCCCCATCGTCGCCAGCGCGTCGATCTCCTCGGTCACACGCATAACGCCAAGCTGTGCCGTCATTGCCGAACCGGATCGTCCGGCCACGAGCACGGCGACGATCACCGGACCCAGTTCACGGATGACGCTGATGCCGAGCAGATTGACAATATAGACATCGGCACCAAAGTTCTTCAGTTGCAAAGACGACAAGAAGGACAGCACGATGCCGATCAGAAACCCGACTAGCGCCGTCACCGGCAAAGCTAGCGCACCGCCCTTGTAGAGATTGGCCGAAAATTCGCGCCAGGGAATATCCCTCGGATGTGCGCACAGATAAAACACATCGAGGATCAATTCACCGATCAAAATCAAGAGATGACGCAGATTGCGGACAGCCGCCAGCGCTCGCGAACCGATCGCCACCAGCCCCCAATAGTGCGGCAAAGGCGGTGCGGGCATCGGCTCACCTGGAATATTCGCCACGCGTTGCAAGGCCAAGCGGTGTTGCGGCAGCATCTCGACAACCGTCGGCCATTGCCGCCCCCAAGCACGCCAGAGCAGCAGGGCACCAGCGCTGTCGATACGCCTAATGGCCGTCAAATCCCATTCGGCGCCACTACCGCCAACCGCTTTCAGGTTTTCCTCGAAATCCGCAATCGGTTGCGGCAGGTTCGACAGGGTCCAGTCACCAGCCAGCGTAACGCGTTCGACGCCGTCCAGCACACGGGACTCGACCCCTGCTGCGGTCATCGTCACGCCACCGCGACCATCGATCCCGAACGACGCTTGATCTTGAACGTCATGCCGATCCGTCGCCAAACGAAAACCTCATCGCCAAGCGCCGACGCACTCAACGGGTTGGTCTGCAGCCAGTCGGCAGGCAGTTCGATCTGGAAGCCGCCCTCAAAGGATTTGAGCGAATAAGTCGGCAACGGCTGGTCATCACGGGACCGGCAAAATATCGAGGCCAATCGGATGCATAAAACCAAGCGCCAGAGCGGATCACCGACCGGCCTTGAGGGCAGCTTGTCGAGCTTGCCGCGCTGCCCCAGGATCAGGAAAGCCAGACTCTCCTGATCCGTTTTTGAAAAACCGGGCATGTCGGCGTAACCGACGATATATGCGCCGTGTTTGTGAAATCCGCCATGGGCAATCGAAATTCCGACTTCATGCAAGGCACTCGCCCAGCGCAGGAAACGGACATCGCCCTCCTGCTCCATCGCTTCGATATCGACCATTTGCGAGAGCGCGGCCAGCGCCACCCGTTCGACACGTTCGGCCTGCTTCGAATCCACCTGATAACGGCGCATGAATTGCTTCACCGTCGTATCCCGCTTGTCGTGATGGTGGAATCGACCAAGCAGATCGTAAAGCACGCCGAGTCGCAATGCGCCTTCGGAATAGGCGATCCGTTCGACTTTCAACTCGGAAAAAATCGCCGACATGATCGCGATGCCCCCGGGAAAAACCGGCAAGCGGTCCGTACGTAAACCAATCAATTTCAAATCCGCAGCCGAACCGGCGCGAATAATCAGTGCCCGCAGCCTCTCCAGGCCGGCCCGCGTAATGCCGCTCTGTCCCTCGGGATTGAGCCCATTCAATTCACACAGGTCGACGATAGCGCGCGCGGTTCCTGACGAAGCCACCGCTTCGGTCCAACCAACGCGGTGAAAATCCTGGGCGATCGTCTGGATTTCGCGGGCTGCGGAAACCTCGGCTTCGACAAAACGCTTCTTATCGACTTTACCGTCGGGAAAAAAGCGCAGGGTATAGCTCACACAGCCGAAAAACAACGATTCCAACAACAAGGGATCGTATTTCCTGCCAATGATGAATTCGGTCGACCCCCCGCCGATATCGATTACCAGCCGCTTGTGACTTACGGGTGGAAGGGAATGTGCCGAACCGATATAAATCAGTCGCGCCTCTTCACGGCCGGCGATCACTTCAATGGGGAATCCGAGCGCCGCCTCGGCCTTGGGAATGAATTCCTTGGCATTCTTCGCCACGCGCAAAGTGTTGGTCGCCACTGCCCGTACGGCCTCCGGCTGAAAACCGCGCAGCCGCTCCCCGAAACAACACAAAGTTTCGAGCGCTCGTTGTTGCGACACTTCATCGAGGTACTTCTCGGGGGTCAACCCGGAAGCCAGACGCACCATATCTTTCAGGGTGTCGAGCGGGTAAATCTGATCCTCAACAACGCGACCGATCTGCATCCGGAAACTGTTCGATCCGAGATCCACCGCGGCAATCTGCTCATAAGTCATTCGATATATTCTCAACCATGCCCGGGAAGCAATTCTATCACCGCCTTTGCTGGTCATTCCCCTCTGGATTTTGGCTGAGCGACCATCGCATCGACATATCCTTGTAACAATGCTGCAACACCATCGCAGCTTGCAACGGCCTAGCATTCCTGATTCAATGAGACCATGACACATCGCACCGACCTACCCCACGGCAGTACCATTCATTTCCCGCCGGAAAACTTCCTCAACCGGGAGCTCGGCATCTTGGCGTTCAACCGCCGGGTGCTGGCACAAGCAAAAAACCCGAATACCCCCCTGCTGGAACGGTTACGTTTTTTGTGTATCGTCAGCAGCAACCTCGATGAGTTTTTCGAGATTCGCGTTGCCGGACTCAAGGAACAGATCAAGCTGAACTCGATCGCTGTCACCACTGACGGCCTCACCGCGCAGGAGGCCCTCCGGCGCGTCAGCGATTTTGCGCACGCCTTGGTCGAAGAACAATATGGTCTCCTGAATAACGAGGTTCTCCCGCAACTGGCCAGAGAAGACATCCACTTCCTGCGCCGTACGGAATGGACCGAAGCGCAAACCGAATGGATCCGGAACTATTTCGTCAGCGAAGTCATGCCGGTTCTGACCCCGATCGGTCTCGACCCCTCACACCCCTTTCCGCGCGTACTCAACAAGAGTCTGAATTTCGCCGTCGAACTGGAGGGCAAGGATGCCTTCGGACGGAGCTCGGGCGCTGCCATCGTCCAGGCGCCGCGCGTCCTGCCGCGCGTCATTCGCCTACCCAAAGAGCTTTGCGACTGCGAATACGGCTTCGTCTTCTTCTCGTCGGTCCTGCACGCCTTCGTCGGCGACCTCTTCGCCGGCATGAACGTGAAAGGCTGCTATCAGTTCCGCGTCACGCGCAACAGTGACCTGTTCGTCGACGAGGAAGAAGTCAAGAACTTGCGCGCCAAGATTCAGGGCGAACTGCCGCAGCGTCACTTCGGTGACGGCGTCCGTCTGGAAGTCGCCGACAATTGCTCGGAAGCCATGGCCAGTTTCCTGCTGGGGCAATTCGGCCTCAACGCAATCGATCTTTACCGCGTCGCCGGACCGGTCAATCTGGTCCGGCTGATGCAGGTTCCGGACTGGGTGGATCGCCCGGACCTCAAGTTCGAATCCTTCACGCCGGGCTTTCCCAAGTCGCTGCAACAAAAGGGGCGCAGCATTTTCGACGACATCCGCGCCGGCGATATCCTGTTGCATCACCCCTATCAGAGCTTCTCGCCCGTCATCTCGCTGATCGACGAAGCGACGACCGACCCGAAAGTCGTCGCCATCAAGATGACGGTTTACCGCACCGGAACCGACTCGGTCCTCATGAAATCGCTGGTGCGCGCTGCCCAGAACGGCAAGGAAGTCACCGTCGTCGTCGAACTGATGGCACGTTTCGACGAAGAAGCCAACATCGGCTGGGCAACCAAGCTTGAAGAAGTCGGTGCGCACGTCGTCTACGGCGTCGTCGGCTACAAGACGCATGCCAAGATGCTGATGATCGTGCGCCGCGAAGAGGAAAAGACCGGCAGCCGGCTGCGCCGCTACATCCATCTCGGCACGGGCAACTATCATCCGAAAACCGCACGTCTCTACACCGACTTCGGCTTGCTCACCTGCAACGAAGAAGTCGGCGAAGAGGTCAACGAGGTCTTCAAGCAACTGACCGGACTCGGCCGTGCGCAAACGCTGAAACATCTCCTGCAAGCGCCGTTCTCACTCCACCAGCGCCTCCTCGCCGCAATCCGGGACGAAGCAGAAGCCGCGCGCGCCGGCAAGCGCTCGCGCATCATCGCCAAAATGAACTCGCTACTGGAGCCGGAAATCATCAACGCCCTTTACGAAGCCTCGCAGGACGGCGTCAAGATCGACCTGATCGTCCGTGGCGTCTGTGCGCTTCGTCCAGGCATCAAAGGGCTATCCGAGAATATCCGGGTACGCTCGATCATCGGCCGCCTTCTGGAACATCATCGCGTCTTCTATTTCCATGCCGACGGTGAAGAGAAGGTTTATCTCTCCAGCGCCGACTGGATGGAACGCAATTTCTTCCGCCGCATCGAACTGGCGTTCCCGATTCTTGACAAGAAGCTGAAGCGCCGCGTCATCGCCGAAGGACTGCAGGTCTATCTGCGCGACAACCAGCAATCCTGGACCATGGACGCCAACGGCAACTATCAGCCGCATCGCAACACACGCGGCAAGCCGCGCAACGCACAAAACGAACTGATTGAACTGCTCAAACCCTGAGAGAGGGGGCGGATGCAACCCCTGCCCCGATCAGTACAAGGAGCAAATATGCACATCATCGGCATTGACGTCGGCGGAACGGGAATCAAGGCTGCCGTCGTCGACACGGAAACCGGCAAATTGCATCGCGACAGGATTCGTATCGAAACACCGCGACCGGCAACACCAAAAGCCGTTGCGAACACCCTGATCGACCTGCTCGAGCAACATCAATGGTCCGGTCCCGTCGGCATGGGTTTTCCCTCGGCCATCCGAAACGGCATCGCGATGTCGGCAGCGAATATCGATAAATCCTTCATCGACTTGCCGATCGCCGACTATTTCTCGCAACAACTCGGGCATCCGGTCTTTGTCGCCAACGACGCCGACGTCGCCGGGCTGGCCGAAATGCGCTTCGGCGCCGGCCGTGGGAATAGCGGCGTGGTCTTGTTTATCACCATCGGTACCGGACTGGGATCGGCCCTGTTCATCGATGGCCGGCTGTTGCCGAATACGGAACTGGGACACATCTATCTCGAAAACGGCATCGAAGGCGAGCTTTTCGCCTCGGAAGCTGTCCGGGTCACCCAGAAATTGCAATGGAAGGAATGGAGCAAGCGTTTCAACCTCTACCTGGCCACCATGGAAAAACTGTTCTGGCCTGACCTGATCGTTCTCGGCGGCGGCGCAAGCAAGAAAATCGACAAATTCTCGGAATATTTGACGACGAAGGCGCCAGTCGTCGCCGCCAGTTTCCGGAACCAGGCCGGCATGATCGGCGCCGCGCTGTTCGCCGAGGAATCATTGAAAAAGCAGCAGGGAAATCTCCCATAGCCGCGGGCTTCCCGAAACCCAAAGTTTTGAGCGGAGTCGTCTCGGCTATCGCCTGGAACGAAACTTAGATTCTCACGAAAAAAACGGTGCGCAAGCCTGAAATGGGCAAGCACGGTGATTTCGGGACACCCTGCTCAGGCGCGGCGTGCTCCGACCACGCCATCGACCTCCTGCAGCAAACCGAGCATGCGCTTGACCTGAGCGATATTGCCAACCTCCGCCGTGAAGCGCATATGCGCCGCCCCATGTTTCGACTGCGTACTCACCGCGATGACGTTGATTTTCTCGCGGGTCAGCACATCCGAAACGTCCCGCAACAAACCTTGGCGGTCATGGGCATCGACAACGATATCGACGGCAAAGACGCTTTCGGTTTTCTTCCCCCACGCCGTTTCAATCACGCGCTCGGGATGCATCGCCTCCATGTTGGCAAAATTGGGACAATCGGCACGATGGATCGACACCCCCTTGCCGCGCGAGACGAAACCGACGATGGGATCGGGTGGCGCCGGCTTGCAGCAAGTAGCCAACTGGGTGAGCAGTTTGTCGACACCGACGATCAGGATTCCCTTTTCGGACACATCGCTGGCCTTGCGCTTGCGCGGCGACGGTTCGCTGATGAAATTTTCGTCCGGAGCTTCCCCTTCCGCACCACGCACTGCCGTTTGCAACTGGCGAAGCGTAACCTCGGCGCGCGAGACGGCGAGAAACAAATCGTCCAGCTTCGAAAATCCGAGTTTGTTAGCCAAATCGTCGAGACGAAACCCGGTTTCGCCCATACGCTGCAATTCGCGATTGACGATCGCCCGCCCGTCAGCCAGAGACTTTTCCAGCGCTCGTGCCGAAAACCACTGTTTGACCTTGGCCCGTGCCCGGTGGGTAAACAAATAACCGAGAGACGAATTCAGCCAGTCTCGCGACGGCCCGCCTTGCTTGACGACGACGACCTCAACGCGCTGCCCGGTCTCCAACTGGGTATTCAATGGAACCAGTACGCCGTCGACCTTGGCGCCCCGGCAACGATGACCGAGATCGGTATGGACCCGGTAGGCGAAATCGACTGGCGTCGCGCCGCGCGGCAGATCGACCACCCGCCCCTGCGGGGTCATCACATAAATCGTTTCGTCGAGCGCCGCTTCCTTGTAGTGCTTGACCCAGTCCGAGGAATCCGAGACTTCGTCCTTCCAGGTCAGCAGCTGGCGCAGCCAGGCGATCTTTTCATCGTAACTGCCAGCCGAAGACGACTTGCTGCCTTCTTTGTAGCGCCAGTGCGCCGCCACGCCAAGCTCGGCGTGCTTGTGCATCTCGTGGGTCCGAATCTGGATTTCCAGCGCCCGACCGTCGGGACAATGTACGGCTGTATGCAGAGAACGGTAATTGTTGCCCTTCGGGTTCGAAATATAGTCATCGAACTCCTTGGGGATCGGCGACCACATGTTATGAACAATGCCAAGCGTCGTGTAGCAATCCTTGACTTCGTCCACGATCACCCGCAGCGCGCGCACATCGTAAACCTCGGAAAACTCGACGCCTTTTTTACGCATCTTGTTCCAGATGCTGTAAATGTGTTTTGGGCGGCCATAGATCACTGCGTCCTTGATTCCGGCCGCGGCCAACTCCCGCTTCAGACGATCAACGGCGTCGGTAATGAAAGCTTCACGCTCGGCCCGTTTCTCGTCCAGTTGCTTGGCGATCGTCTTGTAGATTTTGGGATGCAGGAAGCGAAACGAGAGATCCTCCAGTTCCCATTTCAGTTCCCATACACCGAGCCGGTTAGCCAACGGCGAATACAGTTCCAGCGTTTCACGCGCCACCTGCGTGCTCAGCTCGTCGTGCGTGGTCGCGTAATAACGCAAGGTTTGCGTGCGCGAAGCCAGACGCAACAGAACGACCCGGATATCCTCGACCATTGCCAGCAACATCTTGCGCAGCACTTCGACCTGCGCCTTGAGATCGGACGGATTGTGCTCGCCGCCGTCGGTCGAATGTGCAACAAACCCGCGCGAGATCGGACGGATCTGATTGAGACGGAAGATGCCGCTGACGAGTTGCGAAACGGCCGAACCGAAACGCTCTTCAATCTGCGGAAGCGTTTTCTCATCAAGGCTGGGCAGGGCAAAAAGAAGCGCGGCCAAACGCGAATCGGCATCGAGCTTCAACCCCGCCAAAATCAGCGCCATGCCCAAGGCATGATTCCAGACAACTTCGCCGCTCCCCAGCGTCTTGTCCCCATAAACCGACAAAGCGTACTCAGCCGCCCGCGCGACCTTCTCGGCCTCTTCGATCGAAAGACCTTCGCACAGCGTTTCCAGGGATTTTTCGTGGCCGCTATGGGCTGCAACAGAGTGGGTAACCGAAACCATGGCCGCGATTATAAACCTTAAGATAAAAACATATTGGTGACGGTCAAATCAAAATCAAGATCATGACACCAAGTTATATTCCGTATCCACGATAGTCACGGGCATAATGCGCAGCTAAACCGAGAACTTAAGCGACCTTCATGCTTTCCCGATTCCATCACCCCTACCTCCTGTTGACCCTGACTACGCTCTTCTGGTCGGGAAACATGGTCGTCGGCCGCGCGATCCGCGTTGATGTGCCGCCGCTGACACTCGCTTTCTGGCGCTGGGCCATCGCCTTCGCCCTGACGCTGCCCTTCGCGCTACCACACCTTCGCGCGCAATGGCCGCTCCTCAAACGCGGCTGGCCAGCGGTGGTTTTGCTCGGCCTGCTCGGTGTCGGCGGTTACAACACTTTTGCCTATATCGCGTTGCAACATACGGCGGCGACCAATGCCGTGCTGCTCAACTCATTCATCCCGATCGCCACGATTGCGCTGTCCTGGGCCTTTCTGAACAAGCGGCTGCGGGGAAGCGAATGGCTCGGCGTACTGATCTCGCTGGCCGGGGTCATTCTCATCGTCGCCCGCGGTCAACTCACCACCCTTCTCGGCCTCTCGCTTAACATCGGCGACCTATGGATGCTGCTTGCGGTCATCATTTGGGCGCTCTATACCATCGGCCTGCAATGGCGGCCCACGGGCATCGATCCGATGCTGATGTTGGCGGCGTTTACCGCCATCGGTCTCATTGCCCTTGCCCCGGCCTGCGCCTGGGAAATCGCGCAGGGCCGGCATGTCATCGTGACCCCGGCCTCTCTCGCCGGAATCGCCTATACCGGCATCCTGCCCAGCTTCGTCGGTTATATCTTCTATAACCGCGCCGTCGGCGAAGTCGGCGCCGGCAAGGCTAGCCTGTTCATCCACTTGATGCCGGTCTTCGGCACCCTGCTTTCGGCCGTTTTTCTCAACGAAACACCGCAAGGATTCCACTATTTGGGTATCGCGATGATTTTTGCTGGCATATTCCTGACGACCGCAAAACGCCCCCTTTGAGCATGCCATGATCGGATCGATCTTCAATTGGTTACGCGGTGAGACCGACCAGAAACTGCTTCCCGATGCACTCTGGCAAGAGATCCTGGCGCAACTTCCCTTTCTGGGCCGCCTGCGCCCGGAGGAAGCATCGCGTCTGCGGCAACTGACTGAAGCCTTCCTCACCGAGAAGGAATTCACGGGAGCCGGCGGTCTCGAACTGACCGATCCGATCTGCGTCTCGATCGCCGTCCAGGCCTGCCTGCCGATCCTCAACCTCGGGCTGGAGAATTACCGGGATTGGGTCGGTATCGTTGTCTATCCGGACGAATTCGTCATTCCTCGAACGATCGAAGACGAATTCGGCGTCGTGCATGAATACACCGAAATCGCCGCCGGCGAAGCCTGGTCGGACGGTCCCGTGCTCATTTCCTGGCAGGACGCCGCGATGGCCGTCGAGGGCTACAACGTCGTCATCCACGAATTCGCGCACAAACTCGACATGCTGAACGGCGAGGCCGACGGCATCCCGCCATTACATTCCGGGTTGTCTCATGAAAAATGGGAAAAAGCACTGAAATCTGCCTACGAAGATTTCTGTGCTTGTGTCGACCACGCCGAAGCAAACGATCTGGAACCCCTCTTCGACCCTTACGCGGCCGAGAGTCCCGGCGAATTCTTCGCCGTCATGAGCGAAGTGTTTTTTGAAACGCCAGCGCTTCTACGCGACGAATACCCGAATTTCTACAAGCAGTTGAAACTGTTTTACCGGCAAGACCCGGCAGCGGATTGGGAACGAACCCCGGAATAAACCTCGGGACGTATCAACCGGCTCGTTCGATCAAAGCGACCGCATCGGTCGAAATCCCTTCTTCACGGCCGACAAAGCCGAGCTTCTCCGCCGTCTTGGCCTTGACGTTGACGCATTCCTCGGCAATCAGCAGATCAGCGGCGATCACGCTCACCATCTTCGGAATGTGCGGCGCCATCTTCGGGCGTTGCGCATTGATCGTCGAATCGACGTTGACGATCCGCCAGCCGGCATCCATCAATTTTTGACGCGTTGCACGCAAGAGTTCGCGGCTGTCGGCACCGCGATAGCGCTCATCGGTATCGGGAAAATGGCGGCCGATATCGCCCATCCCGGCCGCGCCGAGCAGCGCATCGATGATCGCATGCAGCAGCACATCGGCATCCGAATGGCCCAGCAACCCCTTTTCGTGCGGAATGTCGACGCCGCCAATGATCAGCTTGCGCCCGACAACGAGCGCATGAATGTCCCCCCCCTGTCCGATGCGGAATCCGGCGCCCATCAATTTCTCCCCTGCAATATCAGTTCCGCCAGTCGTAGATCGGCGGAAAAAGTCACTTTCAGATTGGTCGCGTCGGAACGCACCAACCGCGGCTTGTAACCCGCGGCCTCGATAGCACCGGCCTCGTCGGTCACGCCTTCTACCTCGTTCAACGCCCTGCGCAACAGGCCGAAGCGGAACATTTGCGGCGTCTGCGCCTGCCACAGTCCATCGCGCGGCTCGGTTTGCGCCACCCGTTGATCGACATCGGCTCGTTTCAAGGTATCCGCCACCGGCACGGCCAAAATACCGCCGACCGGATCGTCACGCAATTCGGCAAGCAACGCGTCCAGCATCGGCTGGCTCAGACAAGGCCGTGCAGCGTCATGCACCAGCACCCAATCGTCTTCGTCAAGCAGACCGGCAACGGCAGCCAGCCCGTTGGACACGCTTTCGGCGCGCGTTTTTCCGCCGCAGGCAGCAACGCGCAAGCGATTGCTGAATTCGGACCAGTCATACCCCCCCCACCACTCATCCTCCGGCGAGAGAACGACCCAGACTTGATCGATCCAGGGACAACGACACAGCGCGGAAACGGCGTGGTAGATCAACGGCCGACCGGCCAGATCGAGAAACTGCTTCGGAATCTCGGCCCCGAAGCGGGCTCCGCTGCCGGCGGCAGGAACAATAGCGAAATAACGTGACATGACGCAATTCTAGCCGATCTCGCTTTCTGAAAAATCTGGTGATGAGCTTGCCTTGCCGCGGTCTGTCACCATATATTGAAGGAGGAGGTAAGGACTAATGAATATCGCTTGCCGCCCAGCCGCCGTCGCTGGGATGTTCTACCCAGGCACTGCCGACATACTGGGGCAAGAAATTGACCGGTTGCTGGCATCGTCGCCAACACGGACGTCCGGTTTGCCTAAAGCCATCATTGTGCCGCACGCCGGTTACATTTATTCCGGGTCGATCGCGGCCAGTGTCTATGCGCGGTTCGCTGCTGCACGTAATGCGGTCAGACATGTTGTCCTGCTCGGCCCGACACACCGTGTTGCCGTCAATGGACTGGCCCTTCCCACCAGTAAGGCGTTCAGCACGCCGCTCGGCAACGTCCCGATCGACCAAAAAGCGGTCGAGAGCATCGAGGATTTGCCGCAGATCGTGTTCAGCGACTTGGCGCATGCACAAGAACATTCGCTGGAAGTGCAGCTTCCCTTCCTGCAAGCCCTCTTTGATGATTTCTCACTGCTGCCGCTAGCAGTCGGCATGGCCACCCCCGCCATGGTTGCGGAAGTGCTTGAACGGGTATGGGGCGGCGATGAGACCCTGATCGTCGTCAGTTCGGACCTTTCGCACTATCTGCCCTATTCGGAAGCACGGCGAATCGACGCCCAAACTGCCGAGGAAATCCTGGCGCTGCAGGCTGTGATCGACCACCGGCAGGCCTGCGGCGCGACACCGGTCAACGGTCTGCTCCTCGCCGCTCAACACCATGGCCTGAAAGCCACGCTCGTCGACCTGCGCAATTCCGGCGACACCGCCGGCGATCGGATGCGCGTCGTCGGTTACGGCGCGTTCGCATTTTACGATGAGGCCCGCGATGATCATTGACCCCCTCGGACTGGCCCTGCTGTCCCTCGCCCGCAATGCCATCGACCAGTGCTTCGGCGGCGACGAGCGTCCGGTGTCCGCCCATCCCAGGCTGAAAACGCCCGGTGCCACGTTCGTAACGCTGACGAAAAACGGTCAGTTGCGCGGCTGCATCGGCAGCCTCGAAGCCCACCGTAAACTCGCTGACGACGTTGCCGAAAACGCTGTCGCTGCCGCCTTCCGTGATCCGCGCTTTCCGCCGCTGTCCCGCAGCGAATGGCCACAAACCCGCATCGAGGTTTCCCTTCTCGACGCGGCCGAACCGTTCGAAGTCGCCGATGAAGACGACGCCATCGCCCGCCTGCGCCCCGGCATCGACGGCCTGATCCTGACGCACGGTTACCGGCGCGCAACCTTCCTGCCCCAGGTCTGGGAATCACTACCCGACCCGCAGCATTTCCTCGAACAACTCAAGCTCAAGGCCGGACTGCCGATCGACTTCTGGGACGATAAAATGACCCTATCCCGTTACGGCGTCCAGAAATGGAAAGAAACGTGAAAACACCTGAATCCGCTCATCCGGCCCGCTGGTGGCACCCCCTTCCGGCAAAGGAAGGCAGCCCGGCGCGTATCCAGTGCGATCTCTGCCCACGCGACTGCAAGCTGCACGAAGGGCAGCGCGGCGCGTGTTTCGTGCGCCAGAACCAGGGCGGCGAGATGGTGCTCACCACCTACGGCCGTTCCTCGGGCTTCTGCATCGACCCGATCGAAAAGAAGCCACTCAATCACTTCTACCCTGGCTCGTCGGTTCTCTCTTTCGGCACCGCCGGTTGCAATCTGGCCTGCAAGTTCTGCCAGAACTGGGACATTTCGAAGTCGAAGGACATGGACCGGCTGATGGACGCCGCCAGCCCGGAAGGCATCGCCAGTGCGGCAACCGCCTACGGGGCGCAGTCGGTAGCCTTTACCTACAACGACCCGATCATCTTCGCCGAATATGCCATCGACACCGCGCTGGCCTGCCGCGAAAAGGGAATCAAGACGGTCGCCGTAACCGCCGGCTACATTTATCCGGAACCGGCCAAAGCCTTTTTCTCGGTCATGAACGCCGCCAACGTCGACCTCAAAGCTTTCACCGACGACTTCTATGTCAAGCTGTGTGGCGGCCACCTGCAACCGGTGCTCGACACCTTGGCTTATATTCACCACGACACCGATTGCTGGCTCGAAATCACGACCCTGCTCATCCCTGGCAAAAACGATTCGGCGGAAGAGATCGGCCAGCTCACCAAGTGGATCGCCGACGAACTAGGAAACGATGTTCCCCTGCACTTTTCCGCTTTCCACCCCGACTGGAAGATGGATGATCTGCCTCCGACGCCGCCCTCCACCCTCACGAATGCCCGACGAATCGCCATGGATGCCGGCCTACATTACGTCTACACCGGCAACGTTCACGACACCGAAGGGGGCACCACCTTCTGCCCGGGCTGTCACGCCGCGCTGATCGTGCGCGACTGGTACGAGATTCGACATTACGACTTGCCGCATGAAGGCCGCTGCCCGCACTGCCAAACCCTGATCGCCGGCCATTTTGGCAAATTCGGAAAACCCTTTGGCCCGCAACGCATCCCGGTCCGACTGGCACGCCGATGAACGATTTCCCCACGGTTACCGCAGTCTCCTCGGTATCCATCACCACCGAACACGGCCCCCTGCACGGCCAATTGGCCTTAATCCCCAACGCCCTCGGAATCGTCGTTCTCCCGCATGCCGGCAAGGCGCTCGACGTCCGCGACGAGGTCATGGCCGGCATTCTCCGCCACGCCGGATTCTCGACGTTCAACGTCGACCTCGTCTCGATGCAGGAAGAACATTTCCCCGACGTGCACTACAACGTTCCGCTGCTTGCCCGGCGGCTGACCGAATTCATCGGCAATATCAAGCACCGGATGGTATTCGATGAAATCCCGACCCAGCCGATCGGAATCTGCGCCGCCAATGACACCACACCCGCTGCCATTCGCGTCGCTGCCCTGCGCGACCACGACATCGCCGCCCTCGTCTGCCGGGGCGGACTAATCGACCTCGCCGGCGTACTCTACCTGCGCTCGCTTGAATCGCCCCTGCTGCTCATGATCGAGGAAACCGACGCGCAGCACATGGCCGCCAACCGCCGTGCCTTGCAAGAAGTTTCCGGCGTAAAGACTTTGAAACTGATCCCGGAAATCGGTTTCGATTTCGCCGCCTCCGAAGGCTTCGAAGTATCGGCGCGGGAAACGGTGCAATGGTTCACGAAGCATCTCCCCCCTCTGACAAAACCCTCGGCACAATGGCCATGACCAGCCCAACCAACTGATAATTCGTGGATTTCGAATTCCAGAACAGATCAAACTGCTGTTGCAGCCGAGGTCTCTTGGATATAATGCCCGCCGCATCGGACCCGAGTCCGGAGCAAATTACTCGAGTTCAACGAAAAAACCCGCCTCCGGAATCTGGGAATGACGTCACCTTTGGCTGAAACGAATTTGCATTGGCAAATTCCAGTTGCCCACTGGGCAAACTGGACGGCCGGCATTGGTGACTCCGCATCGCCAGACGTCGCCTTTGTGGATGCCATGACACGGCGCCGACTCAGCCGGCTCGCAAAAATGGCGCTCAAGGTCGCTCACGATTGTTCCCCGGAGAATGAAAAAGTCCGCGTTGTCTTTGCATCCCGGCACGGCGAACTGACACGAACCGTCAACATGCTTGACGATCTGGCCCAAAATCAGCCCTTGTCACCGACGGCGTTCAGCCAATCGGTACTCAATGCCAGCGCAGGACTGTTTTCCATCCTGCGCGGAGACACCTCAGAAGCAACCGCAATCTCCGCCGCCGATTCCAGCTTCGGTTTTGGTCTCCTCGAAGCCGCCTTGCAGTACGCTAACAATCCCTCTTCCCGCGTTCTTTTCATTTATGCTGACGAGCCTGCCCCGTCAATCTACGGCGAAGAAGCGATGACGGGCCCCGCGCATGCGCTAGCCATACTCCTCGGGAACGAAAGCCGATTCGATCTCGAATGCGGCATGGCTGCCGACAGCGATACCGACACGGACGCCCCCCATTCGCTGGTTTTTCTGGAGAGCCTTGTTTCGGGCGCTTCAGGAAAATGGCACGGCGAGGGGCGATGCTGGACTTGGAAGGCACGATGAGCGCCCGAGTCGGTTATTACTGGCGGCTGCTGGCAACCGGGGGGTGCTTCGCGGCATTCGGACTCGGCGGACTGGCGCTGGCCACCTGCATCTTTCCCGCGCTCCTCTTCATTCCCGGAAAAACACGAACCCAGCGCGTGCGCTGGGTGATTCACAAATCCTTCGGACTGTTCATCTGGTTCATGGAAAAAGTCGGCGTCATGCGCTTCGAAGTCACCGGCGCGGAGCGTTTGCGCCATTGCCGGAACGCGCTGGTGCTTGCCAACCATCCGACCCTGATCGATGTTGTGGCGCTGATTTCACTGATGCCCGCCGCCAGTTGTGTTGTCAAAAGCGCGTTGTGGAAAAACCTGTTTCTAGGCGGCGTAGTCAGAGCTGCCGGTTATATCAGCAACTCCGACCCGGAAAGCCTGATTACCGATTGTGCCAACGATCTGAATGCCGGCCACCCGTTGATTATTTTCCCGGAAGGCACCCGCTCGGTCCCCGGGCAACCCTTGCGTTTCGTTCGCGGCGCCTCCTACATTGCCCTGAAAAGCGGCGTGCCGATTCTTCCGGTGCTGATCGACTGCAGCCCGACAACCTTGACCAAACGCGAAAAGTGGTACCAGATTCCGCACCGTCGCTTCCATCTGCGCGTCGATGTGCTGGAGCCCATTCAGACAAGTCTTTGGACGACACCTGGCGAGCCCGACACGCTGGCTGCGCGCAAGCTGACCCAATCCCTCGAGAATTTTTTTACACAGGAACTCGCCCGTTATGGACGCATTGAACCCACTCAAGCTTGAAATCAAGCATCTGATCATAGAAGCGCTCGACCTCGAAGACATCGCGATCGACGATATTGATGACAGTGCGCCGCTTTTCGGCGACGACGGTCTGGGGCTGGATTCGATCGATGCGCTCGAACTCGGCGTTGCTCTGCGCAAGAAATATCAATTGCAACTGGAAGCCAACGATTCCGCCAACCGGGAGCACTTCCGCTCGGTTGAAAGCCTCGCCCGCTTTGTGCAAAACAACAAACAAGCCAATTAAGCCTTTATCCCCACCAACCTCCCGGAACAAACAGCATGACCGACGCACAGATTCTTGAACAACTGCGCACCATTCTCGCCGACGCTTTCGAGATCGACCCAACCCAAGTCACCCCGGAAACCCATCTGTTCAAGGATCTTGACCTGGATAGTATTGATGCGGTCGACCTAGCCATCAAATTGCAGGAAATGACCGGCAAGCGGATCAAACCGGAAGACTTCAAGACGGTCCGCACCGTTGCCGACGTGATCGCCACCGTGCATTCGTTGTTGGAAAAATAAAGGATCGCCGGCCGATGCAAGCTGCCAAGCTGCTGTCGCCGTTGCTCTGGCTCGCTTACCCCCTGACGATCTATTTCGGATTGAGGGTATTCGAGCCGCGTACGGTCGCCTTGCTGCTTGCCGTCGCGCTGATCCTGCGCCGAAGAAAAGAAGCGCATCGCCTGTTGTCCGGACTGACGCGAATCGATCTGGCGACCCTTGTCGCCCTGCTCTGTCTGGCCGCCTTGACCGCCCTCACCAATAGCGAAACCCTGCTCCGCTTTTATCCTGCCGCAGTGAATCTCGGCATGCTGCTGCTTTTCGGTTTCTCGCTCATATCCGGCCCGTCGATGATCGAACGCTTTGCCCGCCTGCAAGAGCCGGACTTATCGCCGGACGGCGTACGCTATACACATCGGGTCACGCAAATCTGGTGCGCTTTTTTCGTCGCCAACGGAATAGCCGCCGCGTGGTCGGCGGTTTACGCCAGTCGCGAGCAATGGGCCTTTTACAACGGTTTTCTGGCTTATCTGCTGATGGGCGTACTGTTCGCAGGCGAATGGCTCGTGCGCCAACACCTGCGCAAACGGCAGGCCTCATGAGCAAATTTATTGCCCTCCACCATCTGCTCGGCAAGGGGCGTGACGAGAGCCATCCCGTCTGCCATGACGATTCACGGACCATTGTCTGGAGTGAATTTGCCGGACGGGTGCATGCGCAAACCGCTATTCTCTCTGCGACTCAGGAAAGGCGCTGGTTGCTGGCGGCAGAACAGCCGCTGGACTTTGCCGTTCTTTTCCTTGCCTTGTTGCACTCGGGAAAGGAAATCGTCATTCCGCCCAATACCCGGCCGGGCACGCTGAACCAGCTCAAAGATTCGTTCGACGGCATTGCCGACGGGGGTTCAGGTGCAACATCCTCCCCCATCACGCTTGGGGCCATCGATCCGCAAAAAGCAATCATCGACCTCTACACTTCCGGAAGCACCGGCGAACCGAAGCGGATTCGTAAAACGCTGGCTCAATTCGAAAGCGAAATTTCCAGCCTGGAAAAGCTGTGGGGAAACACGCTGGAGCATTCCAGCATCGTATCCACTGTGCCGCACCATCATATTTACGGCCTCCTCTTCCGGCTGCTCTGGCCGCTTTCCGCCGGACGCGCCTTCGACAACCTCAATTGTGCCCACCCGGATACGCTGAATTCGCGTCTCGACCAACTGCGCGACTGTGCGCTCGTCTCCAGCCCGGCGCAACTCACGCGATTACCCGAACTGGTACCGCTCGCTTCGCTAATGCCGGCGCCAAGGATTATTTTTTCCTCCGGCGGTCCTTTGCCGAAGACATCGGCAGAGGAATTCAACCGACAACTAGGAAGGGCGCCGACGGAAATCTTCGGCAGCACAGAAACGGGCGGGATCGCTTGGCGGCGCCAGGAAAACGACGATGCCTGGACCCTCTTCCCGGAAATCTCGGCAAACTCCGACCAGGACGGTGCGCTCGTCGTTCGCTCGCCCTTCCTTTCCGCAGACGGACAAAACGAAGCCGAGCTGCGCATGGCTGACGCCGCCGAACTCCTCACTGACAAGCGTTTCCGGCTACTCGGCCGGCTGGATCGCATCGTCAAGATCGAGGAGAAACGACTCTCCCTGCCCGAACTGGAAGCCCGCCTGACTGAGCATCCATGGATTGTCGCCGGGGCGGCCGTTGCGCTGGCAGGCCGACGCCAGCAAATCGGCGCTGTGCTGGTTTTGAATACTGAGGGCCGAGACCATTTGGAGCAGCACGGACGTCGATCAAGCATTCAGGAACTTCGACGCTTTCTTGCTCAATATTTCGAGGCTGTCATGCTCCCCCGTCGTTGGCGGTTCGCAGAGCAACTCCCAATCAACGAGCGCGGCAAATTGACGCACGCCGCATTAAGCCAATTGTTTTCAAGCCCGGAAATTCAGGATGAACCAGCCGCTCCCTGAAATCAACAATGTGCGTACGGAAAACGGCGATGCGCAACTCGTGGTCGAGATGCACATTCCGCCTGACCTCGTTCACTTTTCTGGGCATTTCCCCGGCCTTCCGGTGGTTCCCGGCGTTGTCCAGATCGACTGGGCCGTGCATTTTGCGCAAAAGCACCTGCCAATCACCGGACGCTTCTCGGGAATGGAGAACATCAAGTTCCAGGCATTATTGCTGCCGGACGCTGACGTCGAACTCATCCTGAAATGGGACGCCGACAAAGGGCGTGTCGAATTTACGTTTACCGATGAAAACCGCATCTATTCGAGCGGACGCCTCCTGTTCGGAAAATCGGCATGAGCTTCGCCCCCTGCCTGCTGATCCCGATCTACAACCACAAGGACAGCATTCGATCTACGATCGAACGCCTCACACCTTACGGTCTTGCGATTTTCATCGTCGACGATGGTAGCGACCTGGCCACCCGAGAAACCCTCGCCACGCTGGCAATGGAACAGCCCTTGATGCGTCTTTTCACCCTGCCGGTCAATGGCGGCAAGGGAGCAGCGGTCATGCACGGCATGCGCGAAGCGAAACGCGCCGGCTTCACCCACGCTTTGCAGATCGACGCCGACGGTCAGCATGACGCCGGCGACGTCCCGAAATTTCTCGAGCGCGGTGCCGCGCATCCCAAAGCCGTCGTCTGCGGACGACCGGTCTACGACGATTCCGTCCCCAAGGGACGCCTTTACGGCCGTTACGTCACGCACTTCTGGGTCTGGGTGGAAACCCTGTCCTTCACCATCGGCGATTCGATGTGCGGCTTTCGCCTTTATCCGCTTGCTGCAACTTGCGCCCTGATCGATCGCATCCGCATCCCGACGCGCATGGATTTCGACATCGAAATCATCGTGCGCCTGGCCTGGGAAGGCCTGCCGATCGAAAACATCGACACCCGGGTCATCTATCCCGAGGACGGCGTCTCGCACTTCGACCTATGGCGCGACAACGTCCGCATCTCGAAAATGCACACCCGCCTGTTTTTCTCGATGCTGCCGCGATTGCCGCGATTGCTCTGGCGCAAACTGACCGGATCGACGGAACGGCAGGCGCATTGGTCGCAACTGGTCGAGCGCGGCAGCCTGCTCGGCTTGCGCATTACCTTCGCCTGCTACCGCCTGCTCGGCGAGCGTGCCACGCGGCTTCTGCTTTATCCGGTCGTCGCCTACTTCTTCCTGTCCTCGTCGCGGGCGCGCCATGCATCGCACGATTACCTGAAGCGCATTGCTAAACACAAGAACGCTCCCCCGCCGGGTTGGGGCGACAGTTTCCGCCACATGCTCGAATTCGCGCGTTCCGGCCTCGACAAGCTGGGCGCATGGATGGGCCGTGTCGATCCGGCCCGAGTCGACTTCCCGAATCGCGCCGCCTTCGACGAACTGCTCACTTCCGGACGCGGCGCCGTTCTCATCGGCGCGCATCTCGGCAACCTTGAAATGACCCGTGCGCTGGCCACCGAAGACCGGCTGGCGACCATCAACGCCGTCGTCTATACCGAGCATGCCCAACAATTCAACCGCATGCTGGCCGCGGCAAACGCCGATTTCGGCGTCAACCTGCTGCAGGTCAGCCACTTCGGCCCGGACACAGCGATCCTGCTCAGGGAAAAGATCGACCGCGGCGAACTGCTGGTCATCGTCGGCGACCGCACGCCGCCCGCCGAGAACGGGCGCGTCACACATGTCGACTTCCTCGGCTCCCCCGCCCCGTTCGCCCAAGGACCGATCATCCTCGCCAGCCTGCTCGACTGCCCGGTCTACCTCTTCTTCTGCCTGCGCGAGGGTGACGGCTACCGGATTCACTTCGAACCGTTCGCCGAGCGCATCGACCTGCCACGACACGAACGCCAGCAACGGCTGAACGACTATCTCCAGCAATACGCCGAGCGTCTTGAGGCCCATTGTTTGGCAGCGCCAACGCAGTGGTTCAATTTTTACGATTTCTGGCAGCAGGATGCTGCCGCACTTTCCCCGAAAGCATGAACATGGATGCAAAAGTCACCGCCAATCCGATTGAAATCGGCGTCCGGCGTTTGCGTATCGAAGACGTCCTGCAGATCGCCAAAAACGGCGCAAGTGCCGAACTGTCAGCCCACCCCGATTTCGTTCGCCGTATCGACAGCGGTGCCGCCTTTCTCGAACGCCTGCTCGCTGATGAAGGGATTGTCTATGGCGTCAATACCGGCTACGGCGATTCGTGCACCGTCGGCGTACCACCAAACCTGGTTGCCGAACTGCCGCTGCACCTGACTCGCTATCATGGCTGCGGCATGGGGCGCTATCTGGACGAGGAAGAAACCCTGGCCGTCCTGGTCTGCCGCCTCAACTCGCTGGCGCAGGGGTATTCCGGCGTGCGTCGGGAACTGCTCGAACAGCTGGCGGCGCTGATCCGGCATCGCATCCTGCCGCTGATCCCCGCGGAAGGCTCGGTCGGCGCCAGCGGCGACCTGACGCCGCTCTCGTACGTTGCCGCTGCACTGATCGGAGAACGCGAAGTCATCCACGCCGGCATGCGCAAACCCTCCGCGGAAGCCCTGAAAGACATCGGCAGGAACCCGATCCGGCTGGCGCCGAAGGAAGGACTGGCGGTCATGAACGGCACGGCGGTCATGACCGGCCTCGCCTGTCTGGCCTGGCAACGCGCCGACACTCTGAGCCGCCTGTGCTGCCGCCTGACGGCGCTGGCGTCGGTCGCCTTGCGTGGCAATCGCGGCCATTTCGATCCGCGCCTGTTTGCCGCCAAACCGCACGCCGGGCAAAACGAGGCGGCGGCTTGGATTTATGCCGACCTGCACGAGGAAGAAGGCGAGATCATCCGCCTGCAGGATCGCTATTCGATCCGCTGCGCGCCGCACGTCATCGGCGTCCTGCGCGATGCGCTGGGCTGGATGCGGCGCGACATCGAGAACGAAATCAACAGCGCCAACGACAACCCGCTGATCGACGGCGAAGCGGAACTCGTCTTGCACGGCGGCCATTTCTACGGCGGCCACATCGCTTTCGCCATGGATGCCATGAAAACCGCGGTCGCCAACCTCGCCGACCTCATGGACCGCCAACTCGCGCTGCTCGTCGACAGCAAATACAACCACGGCCTGCCGCAAAACCTCTCCGGCAGCCGCGGCGAACGTTCGCCGATCAACCACGGTTTCAAGGCGGTGCAGATCGGTTCGTCGGCGTGGACGGCCGAGGCGCTCAAACTGACGATGCCGGCCAGCGTCTTCTCGCGATCGACCGAATGCCACAACCAGGACAAGGTGAGCATGGGAACCATCGCCGCCCGCGACTGCCTGCGCGTCCTCGAACTGACCGAACAAGTCGCCTCGGCACTGACCCTGGCGGCCGTTCAGGGCGTCAAGCTGCGCCAGAAGCTGCAGGACGCCGAACCCGCCGAGCTGACACCGGCCGTGGCGGAATTCATGCAGGCGGTCGAACTGCATTCCCCGTTCCTGGACGAAGATCGCCCCCTCGAAGCCGAGCTGCGCGCCGTAGCCGGCTTGATCCGCAAGGGCAGTTGGGAGATTTATGAAAACGTTTGAGTTATCCGCGCGCGTCGAAATCGAAGTGCCGTTTCATGACGTCGACGCGATGAACGTCGCCTGGCACGGCCATTACGTCAAATACTTCGAACTCGCCCGCTGCGCATTGCTGCGTAAATTCGACTACGACTACCCGCAGATGCACGCTTCGGGATACGCCTGGCCGGTCGTCGACTGTCATCTCAAGTACGTGCGTCCGGCGCGCTATGGCCAACGTTTGGCGGTCGAAGCCACCCTGCTCGAATACGAAAACCGGCTCAAGGTCGGCTACGTGATCCGCGACGCCGGAACCGGCGAGCGATTGACCAAGGGCAGTACCATCCAGGTCGCCGTCGATGCCGTCACACACGAATTGCAATTTGTCTCACCGCCGGTCGTTCTGGCCAATCTGGAGCGGGCATGCGGCGCCTGATCCTGGCCTTTCTTCTCTTCGCCTGCGCGGCGCCCCCCCTATGGGCAGAAGACACCGCCACGCTGAAACGGATTGCCGCTCAGATCGACCAGCACGCCGTCATCCGCGCCGAGTTCACGCAAAGCAAACAGATGGCGACGCTTAAGCGGCCGCTGCAAAGTGACGGTCGTATCGTCTTCTCCCGCCAGTTCGGTGTGCTGTGGCAGATCGAGCGCCCCTACCGCATGAGCTACGTCCTCGGCGAGGACCGCATCGTCGAAATCGCCGCCGATGGCACGCGCCGCGAACGGGGTCTCGCCGAGGTGCCCGGACTGGTCCAGATTGGCCGCATCTTCCGCGCCCTGCTCGGCGCCGACACGACGGTTCTCGGTGAAATCTTCGAAGTCAGCGCGAAAGGCAACCCGGCCAACGGCGGACATTGGGAAATCGACCTCGTGCCGAAACAGGCGCAGCTCGCGCAATTCCTGAAAGCGATCCACCTAAACGGCGGGCGTTTCGTCGAAGCCATCCGCATCGATGAAAACGCGAATGACGTGACGCAAATCCGGTTTTCGAACTCCCGAACCGCCGATACGCCGGACGCAGCCGAATTGACGCTGTTTGGAAAAACTGCCAAGCCATGAGCATGACTGATAACGTGAAAAAGCAGCTTTTCCGCCGGGCCGCCCCAAGGAAAAGCGGAACGCGCCGCCAGGCGCAATCCGAACCAAGGCTATACAGGCGCTCCCTGTGATTATTGAGCGTAGCGAACAGGAAACCTCCCCTTCCGCGAGGAAGGGGCTGGGGGATGGCGGGCATTCAGTTGCCTACGCGACACCGGCCATGAAACGACGCGCCGCGATCTGGCTGCTGCTCGCGCTAGCCGTCGTCGCAAGCTGCATCGCCCAGATCGTGGCCGCCGGACGCCTGCCCCTGCAAACCAACCTGCTCGCCCTGCTCCCCCCGACCGAGCGCAACCCGGTCGCCGAGGAAGCCATCGACAGGTTGGCTGATTCCGCTGGCGGCCGCGTCATCATTCTGGTCGGCGGCAAAGATTCCAGCCAAGCGTCCGCAGCAGCACGCGAATTCGCCACCGAATTGCGGCAATCCGACGCGTTAAAAAACATTGTCGCCGAACTGCCGCCCTTCAACCCCCGGCAAATCACCGACTTCTACCTCCCCTACCGCTTTAACCTGCTTGCCGCAGCCGACCGTATTGCGCTCACCGCAGGCCACGTTGATCTGGGTGAACGCCTGCAGCGCAAGCTGTACACCCCTTTCCGCGCCGGGTTGACGCTGTCGCCGGCCGATGACCCTTTCGGATTCACGGACGACTGGCTAGCCACCCTGCCCCTGAACAACTTCCGGCTCGCCCCCGAAAACGGCATCCTGGTCGCGCACGAGAAGGGCAAACAAGGCAGCAGGACCTGGGCCTTCGTCACGGCCGAACTGCCGGGTTCGGCTTATGACGGCGCCTTGCAGCAACGTGTCAGCGACGCCGTTGCCCGCGCCGAAAGTTCGCTGAAAACGAAACATGCCGGCGTCGACCTCCTGCGCATGGGCACCGTTTTCTACGCCAGCGCGGCACGGCAAAGCGCCGAGCGCGAGTTTGACCTGATCGGCGCCGGTTCGCTGCTCGGTCTGCTCGGTTTGCTCTACCTCGTTTTCCGTTCCCTGCGTCCATTGGCGCTCGGTCTGCTCTCGGTCGGCTTCGGCATCGGCGCCGCCGTCGCACTCAGCATCGCGACGTTTGGCGAGTTGCACCTGATCACGCTGGTTTTCGGCGCCAGCCTGATCGGCGAAGCCATCGACTACGCCACCCAGTATTTCGCGGCGCATCTCGGTGCCGGCAAGGACTGGGACGCCATCGCCGGCCTGCGCCGCATTGCCCCCGGACTCACCATCGCACTGGCGACCAGCCTGCTCGGCTACGGCGCGCTGCTGCTGGCGCCGTTCCCGGCCCTTTCCCAGATCGCCCTTTTCGCGTTCACCGGCCTGGCCGCCGCCTGGCTGTCGGTTTTCCTGCTGCTGCCGGCGCTCCTCGTGCGCCCCGGCACGCGCGACCCGGAAACGGCGGTCGCCTATCCGAGAAAATTCCTCGCCGGATGGCAGAGGCACATGGCCCCGCGGCGCTGCCTGATTCTGGCCGGTCTGCTCCTGGTGATCGCCATTCCCGGATGGCAGCGCCTCGAAGGCAACGACGATATCCGCCTGCTGATCTCGCGACCAGCCTCGCTCGTCGCGCAAGAAGAGAAGATCCGCGAACTGACCGGTTTCGCGAACAGCAGCCAGTTCTTCCTTGTCGAAGGCGACACGGTCGACACTGTTCTGGCACGGGAGGAACAACTTGCCGCTCGTCTCGACCATCTCGTAACTCTGGGCGGCATCAGCGCCTACCAATCCATTTCTGCGTTCGTCCCCTCGCCGGAGCGTCAACAGGTCAACCGGCGTCTCTGGCAGGACAAGGTCTTTGCCGACGAAACCTCCCTGCGCCGGCTGTTGGCGGCCAGTGAATTGCGTGACGATATCGGCGAGCGTCAGATTGCCTCCTTTCAGGCGTCCGCCGACAAAACCCTGACCCTCGACGACTGGCTCCGCTCGCCGCTATCGCTGCCCTACCGCCAACTCTGGCTCGGCAAGACACCGCAGGGATTCGCGACGATCGTCATCCCGCAGGGCGCTGTCGACCTCAGCCAACTCGCTGCGGCGGCGGACGGATTAACCGGCGTCGCCCTGGTCGACAAGGCCGGCAGCGTCAGCCGCCTGTTCCAGGATTACCGCCGCTGGGGCGCGCTCTGGCTGCTCGGCGCCTTCGCGCTCGTTCTCGGCGTGCTCAGCCTGCGCTACGGACTGCGCCAGGCGGCGGTCACATTGTTCCCGACCGTGCTCGCCGTGGCGGTCTCCCTCGGCATTTTCGGTTATGCGCAAGCGCCACTGACGCTCTTCAACCTGATGGCGCTCATGCTGGTGCTAGGGGTCGGTGTCAATTACGCCATCTTTCTGCGTGAAGGCATCCGCAGCGACAGCAAGACCGCTGCGGCGACGCTGGCCGGCGTGCTGCTGTCGGCGGGAACGACGCTACTCTCGTTTGGACTGCTCGCCTTCAGTTCGATGCCGGCGCTCTCCGGTTTCGGTCTGACCCTGCTCGTCGGGGTCGGCATCGCCGTCCTCCTGGCGCCGATGGTGTTGAGCTTTTCCGCAGGAGGAACCGAGTGAGGCTCTGGCACGCCCTACTCCTGACGGTGTTGCTGGCACTCGGCGCCTGCTCGGAAGACAAATCCGAATCCTCCTGCCCCCGCCTATTCGGCGACGGCCGCTACTGCCTGCAGCCAACGACCGGATTGACGCCCTTCAATGCGCAACAAAAAATCGACATCCGTTTTCGTGACCGCCGCGACACGCTGATCGCCGAGGTCGAGGTCGATCAATCCGGCATGCATCTGGTCGCATTGACCCCGTTCGGGCAAACCCTGCTGCAGGCGAACTTCGACAACCGGGTTGCCAGTGCGACAAAAACCCCGGATGAACGCCTCAACCCGACCCTGCTCATCGCCTTGCTGCAACTCAGCCTGTGGCCGGCCGAATCCGTACAAAAAGGCCTGCAATTGCCGCTGACGCTGATCGACGAGCCGGGACGACGACTTATCGCCGATGGCGAAGAAACCTTATTGTCGATCGAATACACGGGTAATATGCCCCCCTATCGCCGCCTGCGCCTGACCATCCCGGCGGCGGATCTGGAAATCGATATCGAAACTCTCCCGGAGATCGGGAACGCCTCATGAACACACGAGTTTTCCTGCCCAGTCTGGGCATCATCAACGCCTTGGGCTGTGGCAAAGACGAAGTCGCGCAAGGCCTCTTTGCCGGCGACACATCGGGCATGGTCGTCGAGGACGGCTGGCTGCCGGACGGTACTGTTCGCGTGGGACGAGCACGCGGCACACTGCCGGAAATTCCGACCGGACTCAAAACCTACGACTGTCGCAACAATCGCCTACTGCTCGCTGCTCTGGCGCAAATCCAGTCTGATGTTGACGCCGCGCTATCGCGTTTCGGCCGCAATCGTATCGGCATCGTGCTCGGCACCAGCACCTCGGGCATCGCCGAAGGCGAAGCGGCGATTGCCGCTCATCGCGCCACCGGCGCCTTTCCTGCCGCTTTCAGCTACCGACAACAGGAAATCGGCATGCCCGCCGTTTTCCTCGCTCGCCACCTCGGGCTGTCCGGACCGGCCTACACCGTGTCGACGGCCTGCACATCGAGCGCCAAGGCCTTCGCTTCGGCCCGCAATCTGCTCCGTCATGGACTGTGCGATGCTGTGCTCGTCGGCGGCGTCGATTCGCTGTGCCGCCTCACCCTTAACGGCTTCCATGCCCTCGAATCGATCACGCCCGCGCTGACCAACCCGCTTAGCCGCAACCGCCGCGGCATCAATATTGGTGAAGGCGCCGCGCTTTTTCTCATGACGCGTGAAGCAGCCGGATTCGAACTGCTCGGCATCGGCGAGACGAGCGATGCTTATCACATGTCCGCCCCCCAGCCGGAAGGCCTCGGCGCGGAAGCGGCCATGCGCGCCGCCATCGCCGAGGCCGGCGTCACGGCAAGCGACATCGATTATCTGAATCTGCACGCCACGGCCACACCCAAGAACGACGAAATGGAAAGCCGCGCCGTTGCCCGCGTTTTCGGCAGCCCTCCACAAGGCGTCCCCGCAAGCGGCACCAAACCGCTGACCGGGCACCTGCTCGGCGCGGCCGGCGCGACCGAACTGGCGTTCTGCTGGCTGGCGCTGCGCGACGGTTTGATGCCGCCGCATTTCTGGGATGGCGAAGCCGACGGCGAATTACCGCAACTCGATCTGGTCAGCGGCAAACGTCAATTCACACGCACAAGCAACCGGCGATGTCTTTCCAACTCATTTGCTTTCGGCGGCAGTAATGCCAGCCTGTTGATCGGAGACCTCCGATGAACCAAGACATACGCATGCTCCCCGTCGAGGACATCATCCCGCATCGCGGCACATTGCTGCTGCTCGACCGCATCGTCGACTTCGATGACGAACGCGCTTGCTGCGAATACACGCCGCAAGCGAATGCCTGGTACGCCGACGCCAACGGCGATATGCCATCCTGGTTCGGCATCGAACTGATGGCACAGACGATCGCTGCGCATGTCGGACTCCTCAAGCGCGCCGCCGGCCTGCCGCCAAAAATGGGCGTATTGCTCGGCACGCGACGCTTTAACAGCACGATTTCAGCCTTTACCGCCGACCACTCGTTGCGCATCTGCAGCGAGGTCGTGCTACGCGACGCCAGCGGCCTGGGTGCCTACGAATGCCGTATCGAATCAAACGGCGAGGAAGTCGCCACGGCGACCCTCAAAGTCTATGAACCCGAAGATTTCCAGTCCTTTTTACAAGCGAGTCATCCATGAACCTGCGACGTGTCCTGATCACCGGATCGAGCCGCGGCATCGGCCGCGCCATCGCCTTTCGCCTGGCGCGCGACGGCTTCAACGTCACCGTGCATTGCCGCAGCGATCTGGCGGCTGCCGAGAATACCGCGGCTGAAATCAGGCAAACCGGTGGAGCGGCTTCCGTACTCCAGTTCGATGTTTGCGACCGCGCCGTCGCCCGCAGCGTACTCGAAGCCGACATCGCCGCAAACGGGGCTTATTACGGCGTCGTCTGCAACGCCGGCATCACGCGCGACAACGCCTTCCCGGCGCTTTCGGAGGAAGACTGGGACAGCGTGCTCGATACCAGCCTCGACGGGTTCTTCAACGTTGTGCATCCGCTCACCATGCCCATGGTGCGTACCCGAAAAGGCGGCCGCATCGTCACGCTGGCCTCGGTTTCCGGCATCATGGGCAACCGCGGCCAGGTCAACTACAGCGCAGCCAAGGCCGGACTCATCGGCGCCACCAAGGCGCTGGCGGTCGAACTGGCCAGCCGGAAGATCACGGTCAATTGCGTTGCTCCCGGACTGATCGAAACCGAAATGACCCACGATCTGCCGGTCGAAGAAGCCCTGAAAATCGTGCCGATGAACCGTGTCGGCCAGGTCGACGAAGTCGCGGCGGCGGTCGCTTTCCTGATGTCCGACGAAGCCTCGTACATCACCCGCCAGGTGCTCGGCGTCAATGGAGGAATCATTTAATGAAGCGTGTCGTCGTCACAGGCATGGCCGGCATCACCGCGCTCGGCGAGAACTGGGAGGACATCGAAGCCAAGCTGCGGGCTGGCCGCAACGGTGTCCGGCGCATGAGCGAATGGGATTACATCGAGGCGCTCAACACCCGACTCGGCGCTCCAGTCGATGGATTCGCCCCGCCCGCCCATTACCCGCGCAAGATGATCCGCTCGATGGGACGCGTTTCGCTGATGGCGGTCCGCGCCAGCGAAATGGCCTTAAGCAACGCCGGGCTAAGCGACGACCCGAGCATCCGCGACGGGCGCATGGGCATCGCCTACGGCTCGTCTTCGGGCAGCGTCGAACCGGTCCGCGTCTTCGGCAACATGCTCGAGACCGGCTCGATGCAGGGCGTGACGTCGACGAGCTACATCCAGATGATGCCGCACACCACCGCCGTCAATGCCGGATTGTTTTTCGGGCTCAAAGGCCGCGTCATTCCGACGTCCAGCGCGTGCACGTCAGGCAGCCAGGGCATCGGCTACGCTTACGAAGCCATCCGGTTCGGCCGTCAGCAGATGATGCTCGCCGGCGGCGCCGAGGAAATCTCCGCGCCGGGAGCCGCCGTGTTCGACACTCTGTTCGCCACGAGTTCGAAGAACGACGCGCCGGAAACCACGCCGCGCCCGTTCGATCGCGACCGCGACGGCCTCGTCGTCGGCGAAGGCGCCGCCACGCTGGTCCTCGAAGAATACGAACACGCGAAAGCGCGCGGCGCGAAGATCCTTGCCGAAATCGTCGGTTTCGGCAGCAATTCCGACGGCAGCCATATCACCCAGCCCGAAGCCGAAACCATGGCCGTCGCCATGCGCCTGGCGCTCGACGACGCCGGACTCGCTCCCGAGGCCATCGGCTACATCAGCGCCCACGGCACAGCGACCGACCGGGGTGACATTGCCGAAAGCCAGGCGACGGCCAGCGTCTTTGGTCACCAAACCCCGATTAGCTCGATGAAAAGTTATCTCGGCCACACCCTCGGTGCCTGCGGCGCCATCGAAGCCTGGTGGGCCATCGAAATGATGCGGCGCGGCTGGTTCGCGTCGACCATCAATCTGGCCAATGTCGAACCCGAATGCGCCGAACTCGACTTCCTGACCGGTGCAGGAAGATCGATTGACCTTGAATATGTCATAAGCAATAATTTCGCCTTCGGTGGAGTCAATACCTCAATCATCCTGAAACGCCCAAGCTAGGAATTATTATGACAAGAACGATTTCCAGAATAGCCATCGTCATCAGCAGCGTGCTTTTGATGTCTTGCGCCACGAACATTCACTCGTCGAGATTGACGAATCCACCGCCATCCGCCAAGTTTTCCTCATTCAGCCGATTCGAACTCAAGCCCGTCGAACTGTCTCCGACCTACTCACACCATGGGGCCAATCTAAAAGCAACAGCAAAGATCCAGGAATATTTCGACTCGCGCGTCAAACCGATCATCAGCCGATGGAATGAAAAAGGTGGCCCCGCCGACAACACCTTACTCATCGAGCCACGTATCGAACAGATCAAGTTCATCGGGGTCGGTGCCAGAATCTTTGCCGGGCCGATGGCCGGAAGCTCCGCCGTTGTCATGAAAGTCAGATACATCGACAAGAGCAATGGCAAAATCATTGCGGAACCCGAGTTTTATCAGCGCGCCGCCGCGATGAGCGGGGCCTTCACTTTTGGCGGGCAAGACAATGCGATGCTGGCCCGGATTACCACGCTGGTCGCGGATTACAACACAAGGAATTACGATCAACGCGTGGGCGGCGAGACTGGCGCCCCTCATGAAGGCGAAGAGGCGTCCTACAACTAAAAGCATCGAACACTCCCTTTGCTCGAAGTTGCTACCCGCAAGGAAGATCTTGCGGGTAGCCCCCCGGCAAAAACAACATCATTTGCCCCATCAATACGGAGCAAGACCATGAAATCAAAACTCGTATCCCTGCTTTTTTTCGTCCTGGCCCTGATTGCAGCGCCGGCCATCGCGCGCGAACCGGTACCCGTCATCGACCTTCCGAACAATGCGGTCGCCACGAACAGTGGGAAAACAGTCACGGCAGAGCAAGTCAAACAAGCCATTCTCACCGCTGCGGCCAGCAAGGGATGGACCGTCGCCCAACAACCGGATAGACAACTCGTCGCGACGATTCTGGTACGCAACAAACATACGGTCGTCGTCGATATCGCCTATTCCGCAGAAAGTTATTCGATTGTCTACAAGGACAGCATCAACATGAAATTCGGGGTTGTCGACGGCAGCAAAGTGATCCATCCGTATTACAACCGCTGGACGCAAGCCCTCAAGGAAGCGATCCGCATCGAACTGCTCAAGCTTTGATCGTTAGTCACTTGAGTCGGCATTGATGCGTCGCGTCGCCGTGACCGGCCTAGGCATCGTCTCCTGCCTGGGTAATGATCTCGACAGCGTCACGCTGTCACTTCGGGAAGGACGCTCTGGCATTCGCCCGATGCCGGAATACGCCGAAATCGGCTTGCGCAGCCAGGTTGCCGGGATCCCGGACCTCAGCGCCGAACCCAGCGTTGACCGAAAAATACGCCGCTTCATGGGCGATGCCGCACTCTACGCCTACCACGCCATGCGCAAGGCGATTGCCGATGCGCATCTTGATTCAGACGATCTGGCAACACCGCGCACCGGCTTGATTGTCGGCTCAGGCGTAGGCTCCCTTTACGAACACACCCTTGCCGTTGATACGCTACGCAGCCGGGGCGCTTCAAAAAATCCGCCTTATACCGTCCCCAGATTGATGGGCAGCACCACGTCGGCGTGCCTGTCGACGGCATTCGGTATCCAGGGCGCCAGTTATTCCATCACCTCGGCTTGTGCAACGTCGGCGCATTGCATCGGCCACGCGAGCGATCTGATCCGACTGGGGAAACAGGACATCGTGGTTACCGGCGGCGCCGAGGAAGTCTGCTGGACGTCGACGATGCACTTCGACGCCATGGGCGCGCTCTCCACGTCGTACAACGACGCCGCGGCATCTCGCCCTTTCGACACGAGCCGCGACGGCTTCGTGATTGCCGGTGGCGCCGGCATCCTGATCCTGGAAGAAATGGAGCACGCCCTCTCCCGCGGCGCACACATCTATGCGGAATTGGCAGGCTACGGTGCCAGTTCCGACGGACTCGACATGGTCCTACCCTCCAGCGATGGCGCTGCCCGCGCCATGCGCCTGGCGCAAGCAGAGGCCGGTGGTAACGTCGATTACATCAACGCGCACGCCACCTCGACACCGCTGGGCGACATCAGCGAACTCAATGCCATCCGCGACGTGTTTGGCAGTTGCAAATCGGGGATACCGGCCATCTCCTCGACCAAAGGGCTGACCGGTCACCCGATCGCCGCCGCCGCGGCACACGAAGCCATTTATTCTCTGCTGATGCTTGAACGTGGTTTCCTCGTCGGCTGCGCGCACCTCAATGACCCCGACCCGGCCTGTGCCGACCTGCCAATTCTGATGAAAACCGTCGAACGCCGCGTTGACAGCGTCATGTCGAACAGTTTCGGCTTCGGCGGAACCAACGCCAGCCTGATTTTTCGTCGAACTTCCTGATGCAACATAACTTTCAATCCGACAACAAGGAACAATTATGAAAAAGCATTTTGGACTCGCACTCGCGCTGACAGCCCTCGTGACCAGCCAGGTCGCCTTCGCCCGGGACGATCAACGCATGCACCCCCTGGAAGACGCGCTCAACACGCCAGCAGCGACCAGCAAGCTGGACCCCTCGATCAAACTCTACTTCGGACAACAGAAGCACCCGAAAGTCATCAAATCCTTCGGCGAATGGAAAACCAACAAGAAAACGAACGGCTTTAACAAGTCGGACAAGGAGGCTTGCGAGTGGACATTCCTGAGCGCCGTCCTTGAACTTCAGGAACGGGCTAAAAAAGAAGGCGGTAACGCGGTCATCAACATCAAGAGCAACTACAAAAACCAGGAACGCAGCAGCGAGACCGAATACATGTGCGGCAGCGGCGCGCTGATGTCCGGTGTCGCCTTGAAAGGAACCGTCGTCACGATTTCCCGCTAACGGTGAACAGCAAGCCAAGCTTTACCCCATCAATTGATTATTGACGAAGGAAAGTGAAATGAAGATTGCATGTAAAGTAGCCTCCCTGTCGCTTGCCCTGCTGATGCTCGGTGGCTGTGCCACCAGCCGGAGCGAACTCGACATTGCCGCCCCGACCTCCACTCAAACGATCCAGACTAACGGCAAATCGGTCTACATCAACTCGGTGACCGACAAGCGGATTTTCGAAGTCGCCCCTTCCTCGCCGAATATCCCGTCGCTTGACCCGGGCGCAGACCAGAGCGACAAGGTCAAAGTCCGCGCCATTGGCCGCAAGAGAAACGGTTTTGGCCAGGCGCTTGGCGACATCCTGCTCAAGGAAGGCCAGACCATCGAATCGTTGACCAATACCAGCATTCGCCAGGCTTTTCTGGAGAAGGGCTACAAAGTCATCGACCGGAATGACATGACGACCAAAGACACCTACGTCGTCGATGCGAATATCGACAAATTCTGGTCCTGGATGAATCCCGGCTTCGCCTCGATCACGCTGAGCACTGAAATCTCCACGGAATTGACCATCAAGTCGCCGGAGGGAACGAATCGGCAGACGGTATCCGTCAAGGCTGCCGATGGTTTCCAGACCGGCATGGAGGAAAACTGGGTTGCCGTCATCAAAACAGCCTTGCGGGGCTACGTCGACGACCTCAAGTCCAAGCTGAAGTAACAGTTTCTTCGTTCGGAACAGGGCTCACGCCCTGTTCCCCCCTGTACCTTTCCGTAATCAGCCATCACGACACTACGGATCACAACCGAGTCATGACATTTACTGCCCCCATCCAATGCCTCCCATCCATTCCCTGATCGACAACGTCGAAAAAGTCATCGTCGGCAAACGGCAGGTCGTCGAACTGGCCGTTATCAGTCTGCTCTGCCGTGGGCATGTTTTGCTGGAGGATGTGCCAGGCACAGGCAAGACCATGCTGGCCCGGGCCCTGGCCAAATCGGTCGCGGTCGACATGAAACGTCTGCAATGCACGCCCGACCTGCTGCCCTCCGATATCACGGGCGTGCCGATCTACAACCAGAAAACCGGCGAATTCGAATTTCGCCCCGGTCCGGTGTTCACCCATATTTTGCTGGCGGACGAAATCAACCGCGCAACCCCACGCGCCCAGTCCGCCCTGCTCGAATGTATGGAGGAATTCCGTGTCAGCGTGGATAGCGTCACTTACGACCTGCCCAAGACCTTTATGGTGCTGGCAACGCAAAATCCGATCGACATGGCCGGAACGCATACCTTGCCGGAAGCGCAACTGGATCGTTTTTTCGTCCGCCTGTCAGTCGGTTATCCAACACTGGACGAAGAGTTGCGCATTATCAGCGCTCAAGCCCTGATCCACCCCATCGAGACGCTAGAGGCAGTGGTATCGGAGGCCGATATCCTTGCTGCCCGGGACGCTGTCAAGGCCATTCACGTCAATCCGGATATCGCCAGATATGCCGCGAGAATAGTCGAGGCAACCCGGTCACACCCGGACCTGCGTTTGGGCGCAAGCCCGCGGGGCACCCTGGCCTTGGTCCGAGGCTCACAGGCGCTGGCGTTTCTGCGCGACAAAAACTATGTCACACCAGATATCGTCAAGGCCATGGTCGCCCCTGTGCTGGAACATCGCCTCATTATCCGGCCGCAGGCGACGGCGATGGGGCAGAATGCCGGCAACGTCATCAAGGAAATCCTGGAGCGCACAGCGCCACCGGTATGAGATCGGAAAAACTGCGAGCCTTGCTGGACTGGCCCGTGCGTCATGTCAGGCCGCTGATCCTCGGATTGCTGATTCTTCTATCCTATGTTGCCGCGATCAACCGGACGCAGGCACTGCCTTGGGCCATTGCGGCCCTGCTCCTGGCCACCCTGCTTTCCGGCCTAATCTGGCCATACTTGCTTGTAAAAAAACTCTCTGTCCTGCGTTCTGGACCGACACGCGCCGAGGAAGGGGAAACCATCTCATTCCGGGTTGAAGTCACCAATCACGGATTGATGCCACGCTTCATGGTCGAACTGGTTGACCATCTCCCCTTCGTCGGCACAGCAGAAGCAAAAACGACCGATAGCAACAAAACCCTGGGCATGATCGCCTACGTACCGAGCAAAGGAAAATGCCAGTTCGAGGTGCCGGTAGTTTGTGAGAAACGCGGCCACTACCGGCTCGGCCCTGTCGGCCTTGCCTCAAGCTTTCCGCTCGGTCTGGCCGAAGCGCGTGGACAACGCTCTGAGGGCGTGCAGACACTGACCATCTACCCGGACATTTTCACCATTGTCGGTCTCCCGCTGCATGGCACGCCAAGCCAGATACATCGGGGCGGCTACCAACTGCCTGAAGGCGCGGGCACCGCCGAGTTTGCCGGCTTGCGCGAATATCGTCGCGGCGACAATCCCCGCCATGTGCACTGGCCGACCACGGCACGCCTCAACGATCTGATGATCAAGGAGTTCGAACCGCTAGCCTCCGCCTGCATGACGATCATCCTTGACCAATCTCAGATTGCCAATATCGGGACCGGCAAGCATGCCAGCTTTGAATACGGCGTACGGATCGCCGGATCGATGGCCAGATTTGCCTGCGATCACAACATTCCCACACGACTGATCGGCCAGGGCAAACAATTACTGAATCTCGCCAGCGGAATCGGTGCCCAACATTATCAAGACATTCTCGACACGCTAGCGGTCATCGATGCCGACGGAGAGACGACCTACGCCAAGATAGTGGAGCGTTTCGCCAATGAATGCCGACGGGGCGAAACCGTGGTCGTTTTCATTTCCGAGCCGGCGCATCTTCTGCCGGAAACCCTGCAGGCCCTGGCGCTACTGCGCGCCCGCGGCGCCCATCTATTCGCGATGATCTTCGAACGCCAAAGCTTCGCCCCCGATGAAAACTCGGCTGCCGACGGAACGGAGCATGCTTTGGCCGCCCTCCTCGACATGAATGCGTTCTGCATGAAAATCAGGCAAAACGACGATCTCGTAAAGCTGTTCAACGCATGAAGCCAGCCCCGCCTCCGCTGACCTACAAACCGGCCTACATTGGCTTGTTCGCTTCGCTTTTTCTGGCGGCGGTTTGCAACAGCTTCCTTGACATCCAGTACGGCACATTCATTTACGAAACTGTTTTCTGGGCGCTCTTGTTCGGCATCAGTGTGAGAATCGGCTGGCGCCAGGGGGGCACAGTCACCGCCTCTGGCAAACGGGCGCAGAACACTTTCCTCATCGTCGGTGCGATCATGACAGTGCTCATCTTCATTCCAATGTGGAGATTCCCGCGGGTGGGAGTACCCATACTGGCGATGCTGCAAGCCTCGCAGAACTGCGTTACCGTCAGTCGCCGCGGCTTGCACATGGGTCTGCTGGTGTCGGCGGTCATGGTGATGTTCGCGGCTTCGCATTTCCGCGCCGACTGGACAATGCTCTTCTATCTGATCCCTTACATCGCCGCCGTGGTATACACCCTGGTTGCACTTCAAATCAGCCAGCGCACGCAAGACCTGCAGCAGGAAAGTCTCGGAACGGGGATCAACCGGGGACAAAGCATCGCCATCCTTGCTGCCACCACCGCCATCCTGGCCGGCGGTTCCGTTCTGTACGCCGCAACGCCCCAGGTCACCTGGCCTTATCTGTTCTGGAAATACGGCCAACCCGGCAATATCGGACTCCATGGCGATACACCGGGAACAGGGTATTCGGGCAACCTTGACCAGAAGGAATCAGGCAGGGCTTCAGAAGGAATGTCCCCAGAAAACCCGGGAAACAGCGGGGGCCAATCACCAGAAAACTATGGCGGGTTTGCGTTTCCGGGCAACCGTTGGCCATCTCCCGAGGAAATGCGTCAGGCCGCCGGACGCAAGGGAATGCCTGACTGGCAATCGTCCGCCATCATGCACATGGCCGATGCCGTCGAAATGACCCAGAAAACGTTCATCCCGATCCAATTGAAACTGGATGAACTGTGGCAAAACCTCAAAGAATGGATGCAGGAGAATCGGCAGACATTGGCTTCAGGGCTGATTGGCCTGATTGTCCTGGCCATTTTTGCTGCTCTGGGCTTCCTCCTCAGGGAAACCCGCCCCGCCGTCTGGATACGTACCCGCATCGACTATGTATGGTTGATTTGGCTCGGTCGGCGCGCAAAGGGGAATGCCGGTGCCCTCCAATACTATGCGGCCATGCAGAACCTGATGGATCTCCACGGCATGCCCCGCGCTCCATCGACCAATCCGAAGGAATACTTGATGCTGGTCGGCCGACGTTTTGGGCATTTGCGCCGTGAATTGGCAACGATAACGTTTTTCTTCGAACGCGCCCGTTACAGCCCCCAAATCGTCACTGACAACGATCTCGATCTGATGCACCGCAACTTCCAGAAAATTTACAAGGAGATCGATCAACTGGCGTAATCGGCTTTTGCGCAAACGCTTATCATTGCAACCATTGGATTCAACGGCGCATGCCGGCCTGATCCGCATGCCAGGCATCCACCCTTTAACGGGTCGCAAAGGCGATCGGCTATAATTGCCGACCGTCAGTCAGCTTCAATCACCCCCACGTGTCGCATCCATCTTCCCTGCCCGAACCTCTCGCCGCCCTGCCGTCGCTCACGCTGCCGAAATTCAAACCGGGAGAACGCCTGCAAATGCCGCCGTTTTCCGGCTCCGCCGATGCGCTTCACATCGCCCGGCTCGCCGGCAACGGCAAGCTTCTGGCGGTATTGACCGCATCGGCAAGCGACGCACAGCGGCTGCTCGACGAAATTCCGTGGTTCGCACCGGGCTTGCGCGTGCGATTGCTGCCGGACTGGGAAACCCTGCCCTACGACAGTTTCTCGCCGCACCATGACCTCGTCTCCGAGCGCCTGGCGACGCTGTACAGTGTCATGCGCGGGGAATGCGACGTGCTGCTCGTTCCGGCATCGACGGCGGCCTACCGCTTGGCACCGCCGGCCTATCTCGCGGCGTACACGTTTTTCCTGAAGAAGGGCGAAACGCTCGACCTCGACGCGCTACGCAGCCAGCTCACGCTGGCTGGCTACTCGCACGTGACGCAGGTCGTCTCGCCCGGCGAGTACTCGGTGCGCGGCGGCCTCATCGATCTTTTCCCGATGGGTTCGGCGCTCCCCTTCCGGCTCGACCTCTTCGACGACGAAATCGAGAGCATCAAGACCTTCGATGTCGATAATCAGCGCACGCTCTATCCGGTGCCGGAAATCCGCCTGCTGCCGGCGCGCGAATTCCCGCTCGACGACAAGGGACGGACACTGTTCCGCCAGCGCTTCCGCGAAACCTTCGAGGGCGACCCGGCCAAATCGGGCATCTACAAGGACGTTTCCAGCGGTATCCCTTCGGCCGGCATCGAATACTGGCTGCCGCTCTTCTTCGAAGAAACGGCGACGCTCTTCGACTACCTGCCGGCGGACGCCGTGCTCTGCCAGCACAACGACGTGCCCGAGGCCATCCGCGCCTTCTGGCGCGATGCGCAGTCGCGCTTCGACATGCTGTCCGGCGAATACAGCCGGCCGCTGCTACCGCCCGGCGAACTGTTTCTTGGCGAAGAAGCCTTCTTCACGGCGGCCAAACCCTATGCCCGGCTCGTTCTGTCCAAGGGCGACGGTGGCGCGACCGCAGTAGTACCGCCGCTCGCCATCGACCGGCGCGCCGACGATCCGCTGCACAGACTGAAGGCGTTCATCGACGCGCATCTCGTCCAATCCGGCAGCCGCATCGCCATCCTGGCCGAATCGGCCGGTCGGCGCGAAACGCTGAACGAACTCTTCGCCGAATACGGGCTGAAGCCCGCCCCCTGCGCCGACCTCGCGGATTTTCTGGGCCGCGACGACAAACTTGCAATTACCGTCGCGCCGCTGCATGAAGGCTTTCTGCTCGGCAATCTCGCTTTCGTCAGCGAAGCCGAACTCTACGCCGGCAGTCCGTCTCGCCGCAGCCGCCACGCCGCGCAGCGCAAGGCTTCGCTCGACAACTGGCTGCGCGACCTCACCGAACTCAAGATCGGCGATCCGGTCGTGCATGAGCAACACGGCATCGCCCGCTATCAAGGCCTCGTTCACCTCGACCTCGGCGAAGGCGACATGGAGTTTCTCGAACTCCACTACGCCGGCGACGCCAAGCTCTACGTGCCGGTCTCGCAGTTGCACGTCATCTCCCGCTACTCGGGCGCCGACCCGGACGCCGCGCCGCTGCACGCGCTCGGCTCGCCGCAATGGGAAAAAGCCAAGCGCAAGGCCGCACTGCAGGCACGCGACACCGCCGCCGAACTGCTCTCGCTCTACGCCCTGCGCGCCGCCCGCCAGGGCCACGCCTTCGAATTCACTGTTCACGACTACGAGGCCTTCGCCGACGGCTTCGGCTTCGAGGAAACCGCCGATCAGGCCGCCGCCATCGCCGCCGTCATCGAGGACATGAAAGCGGGCAAGCCGATGGACCGCCTCGTCTGCGGCGACGTCGGCTTCGGCAAAACCGAAGTCGCCCTGCGCGCCGCCTTCTGTGCCGTCGCCGGCGGCAAGCAGGTCGCCGTGCTCTGCCCGACCACCCTGCTTTGCGAACAGCACTTCCAGACCTTCAGCGACCGCTTCGCCGACTGGCCGGTGAAGATCGCCGAACTCTCCCGCTTCAGAACCGCCAAGGAAACGACACAAGCGCTGAAGGAACTCGCCGAAGGCAAGATCGACATCGTCATCGGAACGCACAAGCTCTTGCAGAAGGACGTCAAATTCACCCGCCTCGGCCTCGTCGTCATCGACGAGGAACACCGTTTCGGCGTGCGCCAGAAGGAAACGCTGAAGGCGCTGCGCGCCGAGGTCGACGTGCTGACGCTGACCGCGACGCCGATCCCGCGCACGCTCGGCATGTCGCTCGAAGGCCTGCGCGACTTCTCGGTGATCGCCACCGCCCCGCAAAAACGACTGGCGATCAAGACCTTCGTCAGCCGTTTTTCCGACGGCATCATCCGCGAAGCGCTCCTGCGCGAATTCAAGCGCGGCGGCCAAGTGTACTTCCTGCACAACGAAGTCGACACCATTGACAACATGCGCGACAAATTGTCGAAGCTATTGCCCGAAGCGCGCATTGTCATCGGTCACGGCCAGATGAACGAACGCGAACTAGAACGCGTCATGCGCGACTTTACGCAGCAGCGCGCCAACCTGCTGCTGTGCACGACGATCATCGAGACCGGCATCGACAACCCGCACGCCAACACCATCGTCATCAACCGCGCCGACAAGTTCGGCCTTGCCCAGCTGCACCAGTTGCGCGGCCGCGTCGGACGCTCGCACCACCAGGCCTACGCCTATCTCCTCACGCCGGGCGGCGAAGACGGCAGCGGCCTCAGCAAGCAGGCGAAACAACGGCTCGAAGCGATCCAGATGATGGACGAACTCGGCGCCGGCTTCTATCTCGCCATGCACGACCTCGAAATCCGCGGGGCCGGTGAAGTGCTCGGCGAAAACCAGTCCGGATCGATGCAGGAAATCGGTTTCAACCTGTACACCGAGATGCTCAACCGCGCCGTCGCTGCCTTGAAGCAAGGTAAGGAACCCGATCTCACGCAACCGCTCGGATTAGCCACGGAAATCAACCTGCACACGCCAGCACTGCTGCCCGACGACTACGCCCCGGACGTGCATGAGCGGCTCACGCTCTACAAGCGCCTTGCCAACTGTGATACGCAGGACGACATCGCCGCCATGCACGAAGAACTCGTCGACCGCTTCGGCGAACTGCCGCCGCAGGCGCAATCGCTGCTCGACACCCACCGCTTGCGTCTCTTCTGCAAGCCCCTCGGCATCGTCAAGCTCGACGCCACGAGCGAACAAGTCGTCGTCCAGTTCGAGCCGAACCCGCCCATAGAACCGATCCGCATCATCAACCTGATCCAGAAGGACAGGAACTACAAACTCGCCGGACAGGATAAACTATCGCTCAAACGGCACTGCCCGACGCTCGCCGACAGGGTCGCCGCCGTCCGTGAATTACTGAGACAATTGAAACCATGACCGCACACAACACGCCCGACATCGAGAACGTCAACGTCGTCGATTTCGACCCCATGCCCTCGCCCGAGGAAATCCACGCCCGTCTGCCGCTCACCGACAAGGCCGCCGAAACGGTGATGAAAGGCCGCGAGGCGCTACGCAACATCCTCGACGGCAAGGACTACCGCCTCTTCGTCGTCGTCGGCCCCTGCTCGATCCACGACCCGGTGGCCGGTCTCGACTACGCCAGGCGACTGAAAGCGCTTTCAGAAGAAGTCGGCGACACGCTCGTGCCGGTCATGCGCGTCTACTTCGAAAAACCGCGCACCACCACCGGTTGGAAAGGCTACATCAACGACCCGGACATGGACGACTCTTTCCACGTCGCCAAGGGTATGGAAAAAGCCCGCCGCTTCCTGCTCGACATCGCCGAACTCGGCCTGCCGGCCGGCACCGAGGCGCTTGACCCGATCTCGCCGCAATACCTGGGCGACCTGATCTCCTGGACGGCCATCGGCGCGCGCACGACCGAATCGCAAACGCACCGCGAAATGTCTTCCGGCCTATCGACGCCGGTTGGATTCAAGAATGCCACCAGCGGCGACGTCGGCGTTGCCGTCAATGCCATCCTCTCGGCTTCGCGCCCGCACAGCTTCCTCGGCATCAACAGCCAGGGACGCACCTCGATCGTACGCACGCGCGGCAACCGCTACGGCCACGTTGTGCTGCGCGGCGGCGACGGCCGCCCCAACTACGACACCGTCTCGATCTCCATTGCCGAAGCTGCGCTGAGCAAGGCCAAACTGGCGACCAACATCGTCGTCGACTGCTCCCACGCCAACAGCTCCAAAAACCCCGAATTGCAGCCGCTGGTGATGGCCGACGTCGCGCACCAGATTCGCCAGGGCAATCGCTCCGTCGTCGGTGTCATGATCGAATCGAACCTAGTCGCCGGCAACCAGCCGATCCCGGCCGATCTCTCGCAACTCAAGTATGGCTGCTCGGTCACCGACGCCTGCGTCGATTGGGAAACGACGGAAAAAATGCTGCGCGACACGGCCAACATGCTGCGCGACGTGCTACCGAACCGGAACAATTGAAATACTGAAACAGAAACCAACCACAACGAACACAACGGGCACCACGAAATTCCTAAAGCGACAACAAGCCATTGCTTTTCGTAGCGTTCGTTGTGCACGTTGTGGTTAATTTTTATTTGTCGTTATTCTTCAGGAGCTTACCTTGACGTCCGCCCGCCCTCTGATCCGTCCCTTCACCGGCCTGCGCCCGCGCCCAGAACATGCTGCCGCCGTCGCTGCGCCCCCTTACGACGTCCTGTCCAGTGAAGAAGCGCGCGAACGCGCAGCCGGCAAGCCCTACTCCTTCCTGCACATCTCGAAAGCCGAAATCGATCTCCCGCCGGAAATCGATCACTACGCGCCCGAGGTGTATGCCAAATCCGCAGAAAATCTCAAGAAACTGATTGACGGCGGCATTCTCATCCGCGACGAAAAGCCCTGCTACTACGCCTATCGGCTGATCATGGGCGAGCACGTGCAAACCGGCCTGATCGCCGCCGCTTCCGTCGCGGACTACGATACCAATCGCATCCGCAAGCACGAATTCACCCGCCCGGACAAGGAAGACGATCGTGTGCGCCAGATCGAGGCACTCAACGCCCAGACCGGACCCGTTCTGCTTGCCCATCCCGACAGCGACGAAGCCGAGCGCCTGATCGCCGCCGCCACCGCCGGCACGCCCATCGCCGACGTCACCGCCGACGACGGCATCCGCCACACCGTCTGGCTCATCGACGATGCCGCCGCCATCGAGCGCATCGGCACCGTCATCGACGCCATGCCCAACCTCTACATCGCCGACGGCCACCACCGTTCCGCCGCCGCCTCGCGCGTCGCCGCCGCCCGGCGCGGCAAGGGCGCACCGGACTCCGCCGAATACTTCCTGGCGGTAATTTTCCCGGCGCGGCAGATGCGCATCATGGACTACAACCGTGTCGTGCGCGATCTCAACGGCCATTCGGTCGAGAACTTCCTCGCCTTGGTCGGCGAACGCTACACCGTCACCCCATCCTCGACGCCCGTCCATCCCGAGCGAACCGGCGTCTGCGGCATGTACGTCGGCGGCAAGTGGTACCACCTCGCCATCAACCCCGAGCTTGTTCCGGTCGAAGACCCCGTGCGCCGCCTAGACGTCTCGGTGCTCTCCGAACAACTGCTCGGCCCGATCCTCGGCATTGCCGATCTCCGCCGCGACACGCGCATCGATTTCGTCGGCGGCATCCGCGGCCTCGGCGAACTCGAATCCCGCGTCAATAGCGGCGAAATGGCCGTTGCCTTCTCGATGCACCCGACGCAGATGAGCGAACTCATGTCGGTCGCCGACGCCGGCGAAGTCATGCCGCCCAAATCGACCTGGTTCGAACCGAAGCTGGCCGACGGCCTCGCCTCGCACGTCCTCGACTGACCGCCCCCGGAAGGCGTCTGGCAAGACGCCTTCCCTCCCCACCGCAGCCTTCAACCCGCCGCCCCGAACCAGCGACTCGCCACCCTGCGCCTGCCGCGATTGAGCGCGTGAGCAAGAATCATCGTCCTTGGCACGTCCGAGTGGACTGACATTTCTACACGGCTGGAATGTCGTCACCGTTTTGCATCGAATGCCTCGCCATAGAACGACGCAGTGGATGTACCGAAACCGGCTTAGGGATAGCCCAGTTTTTCCAGCGGCAGAATATTTGCGCCCCAACGCATGCACCCAATACAATCCCGGCCGTCCACCATCCGATCCCCCTTGAATATTTCCCCATGTTGCCCACGGTTCCAGTAAGCCACTCGCTCAAGACCCGAATCACTTTGCTGACCGTATTCATTTTTTTGACCGGCACGTGGGCATTGTCGATTTATGCCACGCGTATGTTGCACAAAGATATGGAAGATTTGCTTGGCGAACAGCAGTTTTCGACGGTCAAGCAAGTCGCGGCTGAAATTGACAGCGAAATCAGGGAAAGAATTCATGCGCTCGAGGTGACGACCGAGATCATGGACACGGCTTGGATCGACCGACCGGCGACTGTGCAGAAATTCATTGATGGGCGCCCGGTTCTGAAAAGCCTTTTCAACGATGGCGTCATGGTCTTTCGCAAGGATGGGACAGCCATTGCGGTGTCACCGCTCGCGAAAGAACGGATCGGCCTGAATTTCATGGACAGGGATTACCTGGTCGGCGCCATCCGTGACGGTAAAGCGACGATTAGCCGACCGATCATCGGCAGAACAGTACAGACGCCCACCATCGTCATGGCCGTGCCCTTGCGCAACGCCCGGGGGCAGATAATCGGGGCTTTGGCCGGAGTGACCAAGCTAAACAAACCGAGCTTTCTCGACCGCATTTCAGAGAGTCGTTTTGGCACCAGCGGCGGCTATCTTTTGGTGGATCGTAACTCTCGAATGATTGTAACGGCCACCGATAAAGTTCGCATTATGGAATCACTTCCGGCTTCCAGAATCAGCCCGGAGATTGATCCTTATCTCCGTGGATTCGAGGGATATACTCTTTACGTTGATCCGCAGGGTCGGAACATGGTTGCCTCGGCCAGCCGCATCCCGGTGGCCAATTGGCATGCAATGATCAATCTCCCGGCCGATGAAGCCTTCGCACCAAGCCGGAGCATGCAACAACGCATGCTACTGGCGACCCTGCTATTGTCTCTGGTTGCCTGCGGTCTGACCTGGTGGATCCTGCGGCGCCAACTTTCGCCGATGCTAGATACGGCCTTATCCCTGTCCTTGACAGCAGAAAGCCAGCAACTACCAGAAACCTTGCCCGTCACACGCAATGACGAAATCGGCCTGATGATTAACAGCTTCAATCACTTGCTGGAGGCGCTACGAAAACGGGAAATCGAACTACGCACCAGCGAGGAACAATTCCGCCTGATTTTTGAACAGAGTAAAGATGCCATCATTTTCGGCTACCCGGATGGGCGTATCATTTCCGCCAATCCTGAGGCGTGCCGCCTATTTGGCTACCGCGTCGATGAACTCCGCCAATTAGGTCGCCAGGGCATCGCGGATACGACCGATCCCGAGGTTATATCAGCCTTCTTAAAGCGTTCGGAAACCGGTCGCTTTTTTGGCGAAATCCCCTGTTGGCACCGTGATGAAGGAAGATTCACCGCCGAATTCGACTCCTCTCTGTATACCGATGCGCAGGGCCAACTGAGAACCATTAATCGGATACGCGACATCCGGGAACGCAAACGGGCCGAGATGGCGTTGATCGACAGTGAGCGTCGCTTCCGGACGCTGACGGAGAGTATGCCGGACAACGTCGTACGTTACGATAAAGAATGCCGCGAACGTTACCGAAATGCTGCTGCGTTGCGATTCTTTGGACATTATGGGCCGAACTGGCATGGTAAGACGCCAACTCAACTGATCCCTGGTGTCCATGAGATTGTGGAATACGAAAGCAGAATTCGACAGACTCTGGCGACGGGCGAATCAAGTTCCATAGAATGCCACATCGTCGTTGGCCCTCACCGCGGACAAGTTCATCTCATTTCATTTGTTGCCGAACGCGACGAAAGCGGCAACACAGTCGGTGCCATCACTATTGGACAAGACATTACCAGCATCAAAACCACAGAACGCCAGATCATTGAATCCCGTGACCTGCTGCGCCAACTGGTAGTACGCTACGATAGCGCGCGTGAGGAGGAGCGCAAACGGATTGCGCGGGAAATCCACGACGAACTTGGCCAGATGCTCACTGCCCAGCGCTTAAATATCGACACCCTCAAGCGTCAGTTTGGAAATGCCAACCCAATGCTGACGGCGCGCTGTGATTCAATGCTGGAGTTGACCGACAAGACCATCCAGGTTGTTCGCAGTATTGCCAACCTCATGCGCCCGGAAGCGCTGAACATGGGAATTGCCGCCGCTCTGGAATGGCTGGCTTCGGAGTTATACTCTCGCACCGGCGTGGATTGCCGGGTGCATCTGGATGAAAACGGGATAGATCTCGATGAGGAAAAAACTGTGGCCGTTTTTCGCATCGTTCAGGAATCCTTGACCAATGTTGCCCGGCACGCCAAAGCGCAATGTGTCGAGGTTTTCTTTGCGCGCAAGGGCACGCACTACAGCCTGTTTATCCGTGATGACGGCGTGGGATTTGATCCGGAGAAGGTGCCCGAAAAACACCTTGGCCTGGTCGGTATCCGCGAACGGGCCTTGATGATCGGCGGCAAAGCCTGCATCGTCAGCGCACCCGGTTCCGGAACCGGAATCCGGGTGACCTTTCCTCACAAACAGGAGCAGGGATAACAGCCATGATCCGCTTGTTGCTTGTTGATGATCACATCGTGGTACGTGAAGGGTTCAAGCAACTCTTTGCACTGACCAAGGATATCGTCGTGACCGCTGAGGCGGCAGACGGTGCACAGACCCTCAACGCTCTGAACTGCGGGCGTTTCGATCTCGTCCTCCTCGACATGAATTTGCCCGGCGTTTCCGGCACCGATCTGATAGCACGGATTGTGGCGCTCGACGCTGCCCCCCCCATTCTTGTCCTGTCCATGAACAATGAGCCGCAAGTGGTCCGCCGGGCGCTGGCCGCCGGTGCGTCCGGCTTTGTCTCCAAAGACAACGATTCCGAAACCCTGCTGTCCGCCATCCACAAGGTGGCTGACGGCGGTCGATTTCTCCCCCCTTCGCTTGCCGAAGCTTTGGCTTTCCAGTCTTCGGTGCCTGACAACTTGCGCCCACTGCACGAACAACTATCCCAACGCGAATTTCAGGTCTTCCTACTTCTATCCAAGGGAGTCGGTTGTAACGAGATTGCCGACCAACTTGCGATCAACAACAGGACCGTCTCCACCTACAAGGCCCGTCTTATGGAGAAAATGGGATTTGCGTGCAATGCCGATCTGGTCAAGTACGCTTTGTGGCACCAACTGACCGATTAAGGGCCACGTTCACGATCTGAATCTTTGACTCGAAAATTCGCATATCGACGCCTGCCTTGAGGGATTACCAGGGCAACCACGAAGAACGAGCCTGAAAATCGGCCAGATTAGAAGTTTGCCCGGCAAAATTCCACGCCACCCCGCACCATGCCATTTAGCTAAGCAGAGAAGAGGGTACGATCCGCCCCCCCCAACCCAGGGGGTGTTGTCATCACCAATGGGCTAGGCATTCAATTTAGCCCCACATCTAGCAAAGCATAAACCATTAGCATTTTGTAGTGAGGTCATTACACAACCCACTCATTGATCATTACCCCTCCGGTCGGACCTTACCTATATGAATTTTGGATAAGTATTGTCAGACTACTCACTCGATGAATCCCTGAGGAAAGCATGGCGTCGTCCCACGAAATTGTCAGACTGAGGTAGCCAGCAGAATGATCTGCTCATTTCGTAGCTTTGTAGACGACTGAATCGCCATTCAGGATTTGATTGTAAATCGGCCTAAACAAGAGTTTTTGAATGCTACCCACAATTTCGCTAAAACACTCACTCAAGACCCGCATCACTTTACTGACCATATTCATCTTCTTAGCCGGCATGTGGGCATTGTCAGTTTATGCCACGCGTACGCTGCAAAAAGATATGGCGCATTTGCTCGGTGAGCAGCAGCATTCGACGGTCAAGCAAGTCGCGGCTGAAATTGACAGCGAAATCGGGGAAAGAATTCATGCGCTCGAGGTGACGGCCGGAATCATGGACATGGCGCTGATCAACCAACCGGCGGCTGTGCAGAAATTCATTGATGAGCGCCCGGCTCTGAAAAGCATTTTCAACGATGGGATCATGGTTTTCCGCAAGGATGGAACAGCCATTGCGATGTCACCGCTCGCGAAAGAACGGATCGGCCTTAATTTCATGGACAGGGATTACCTGATCGGCGCCATTCGCGACGGCAAGGCAACGATTAGCCGACCGCTCATCGGCAAAACAGGACGGGCGCCCGCCATCGTCATGGCCGTCCCCTTGCGCAACGCGCAGGGGGAAACCATCGGGGCGTTGGCCGGGGTGATCAAACTGAACAAGACGAGCTTTCTCAACCGCATTTCAGAGAGTCGTTACGGCGCCACGGGCAGCTATCTTCTGGTCGATCACGATAGCCGTCTGAATGTGATGGCCAGTGATCGTAACCTGATCATGGAAACGATCCCGCCCCTCGGCATCAGCCCGGTGATCGACCGTTTCCACCAGAAAAACGAAGGGTATAGCGTTTACGCCGATTCAAATGGACAGGAAGTTCTGGCCTCGGTCAGCAACATCCCGGTCGCCAATTGGCACGCGGCGATCACACTACCGACAGAGGAGGCCTTCGCGCCAATCCGGAGCATGCAACTGCGCATGATGCTGGCAACCTTGCTGTTAACCATGATTGCTGGCGGACTGACCTGGTGGGTCTTGCGGCGTCAGCTTTCACCGATGCTGGATACAGCCGTTTCACTAGCCACCATAGCGAAAAATCACCGGCAACCGCAGTTTCTGCCCGTTGCCCGCCAGGACGAAATCGGCCTGATGGTTAGTGGCTTCAATCACTTGCTGGAAACGCTACGAGAACAAGACATTGAACTGCGCACCAGCGAGGAGCAGTTCCGCCTGATTTTCGAACAGAGCAAGGACGCCATCATTTTCGGCTACCCGGATGGGCGTATCGTCTCGGCCAATCCTGAAGCATGCCGCCTATTTGGCTACCGCGAGGATGAATTCCGCCAACTGGGGCGCCAGGGCATCGCAGACATGACCGATCCCGAGGTTATATCAGCCTTCGCGAAACGCTCGGAAACCGGTCGATTTTTTGGCGAAATCCCCTGCAAACAGCGTGATGGTGGAAGCTTCACCGCCGAATTCGATTCCTCGCTGTATACCGACGCGCAGGGCCAAGTAAGAACCATCAACCGGATTCGCGACGTCCGGGAGCGCAAACAGTCACAACAAGCCCTGCGCACGAGAGAACGCTACCAGCGCGCATTGCTCGACAACTTCCCGTTCATGGTCTGGTTGAAGGACGAGCATAGCCGTTTCCTCTCAGTCAATCAGGTTTGCGCCGAATTCTGCGGCGCTTCTAGCGTTGATGAAATCGAAGGCAAGACGCTGCTTGACCTGTTCCCAAGAAAGCAAGCTCTGACTTTTCTCTCAGAAGATCAGCGAGTGATGTCCAGTGGCAAACCAAGAACCATTGAAGAACGCCTCTCTGCCGATGGCCAGGATTTTTGGCTGGAAATCTACAAATCACCGATCATTATTGACGGAGAAACTGTCGGAACAGTCGGTTTTGCCCGGGACATTACGGCACGAAAGCAGGAGGAAGCAGAGTTGATGCAATACCGTTACCGTCTCGAGGAGTCGGTGGCGTCGCGGACTGCGGATCTGGCTCAGGTTAACGACGCCCTGACCCGGGCAAAGGAGGCCGCCGAGACGGCAAACCGAGAAAAAAGCCTCTTCCTAGCCAACATGAGCCATGAGATTCGCACGCCGATGAACGCCATTCTCGGCATGGCCAATCTGATGCGCCGCTCTGATCTCCCCCCCGAGCATAGCGAACGACTGCAAAAAATAGACACCTCGGCCCAACATCTGCTCAGCATCATCAATGGCATTCTGGACATTTCCAAAATAGAATCCGGGAAGCTGACGCTGGAAGAAGCCCAAGTCAATCTCGAACGGCTGATCAGCAATGTGTACGCGATCATGATCGAGCAAGCCGAGAACAAAGGGCTCAGCCTAGTGGTCGAGAGCGACAAGTTCCCGACCGGCCTGCTGGGTGACGCCCCCCGTCTGCAACAAGCTTTGCTCAACTACGTCGCCAACGCCATCAAGTTCACCTACAAGGGGACGGTGACGCTGCAGGCCACCCAATACGACGAGTGCGATGAATTCGTGTGGGTGCGATTTGCCGTACAGGACACGGGGATCGGCATCGCACCGAATGCGCAGTCCCGTCTGTTCGGCATTTTTGAGCAAGCCGACAAATCTACCACCAGACGTTTTGGCGGCACGGGGCTGGGGCTGGCCATTACCCGAGGCATCGCTGAAATGATGGGCGGCAATGTTGGCGTGGAAAGTACGCCACACATTGGCAGCACTTTCTGGTTTACGGCCCGTTTGAGAAAACACAAGGCGCCGGCCGACTTCCTGCTTCAGGAAGAAGTAGGCAACAGCGAACAACTCATTCGCTTGCGCCATCGCGGACGCCGAGTTTTATTGGTCGATGACGAGCCGATGAATCTCGATATCTCAAAATTTCTGCTCGAAAACTCCGGACTTGCTGTCGACACTGCTGAGAACGGACTGCAAGCCACGATCATGGCGCAGCAAACATCGTATGCCATGTTCCTGATGGACATGCAAATGCCCATTCTCGATGGACTGGAAGCTAGTCAAGAGATACGCAAACTCCCGACGCACGAAGACACACCGATCTTGGCCATGACAGCCAATGCCTTCGCCGAAGATCGTCTACGCTGTGCCGATGCCGGGATGAATGACTTCATCGCCAAGCCATTTCATCCAGAGGACCTCTTCAATGTTGTGCTGAAATGGCTCGATCAGAGGCAGTTCTAGTCTGAATGGCGACTGGCAAATAATGGCAGATCTTTAATCCGCGGGCATGGATAGTCTGTCCTCTGCCGTAGAACGCCTCCCGTAAAACGAACCATGAGCCATTTTCCCGTTGTAGTGAATTCACCTCAAAGACTGTCCGTCATTCGCCACAAACCGTGACGTGACTTACCTATACTAATTCTGAACAATTATTGTCAGACTTAGCGTCCCTAAAAATGTGCTTGGGAAAAGTTGCCCAGCATAAAAAATAAAATCTAATTGACATAAAAACCACTCAACACAACCAAAGGAGCTTTTCGTCGTGAACAACCTGACCATTGCCAAGCGCATCATTCTGATGATCGCAGCATCCCTGATTTCTTTGCTCATTGTTGGTTTTGTCGGATTGAAAGTTATTAACGACGAAAGCGCGAGTATCGAACAGATCGAATCCGGTAGCCTGGAAAAAATACTGATCTTGTCCGAAGCCCGGCAGATATTCATGGAATCGCGGGTTGGCATCCTGGCACGCTTCATCTACACGGGCAGCGCCGAGATGGACAAGCTCGAAAAAACCCTGAAAGCCCATGCCGACAAGGTCGAAGAGCGCTTCAAGGTTTACGACGGCATTCTGGCCGGAGAAGAAGACAAGAAGATGCTCGAAGCCGACCGCCAGGCCATCGGCAACTACTACCAATACATGATCGGCACCCTGGTTCCGGCAATGCGCCAAGCCGACCACACGAGAGCCATCGAGATCGTCAAGTCCGAGGCCTCGGCCTTGGGTAACGCGACCATGAAAGCGCTCAATGAGCACATGGCGTTCAATGACAAGCAATCCGAAGCCACGGCTAAAGCTGCCATCGCCAGCGCCAATCAGGGCAAGTTGATTTCGCAGATCGTCGTCGTCGCGGCCGTCGCCATCATCGCCCTGATGGGCCTCCTGCTCCTCAACGCCATTAAGTCGTCGCTCAAACAGATTCACGCCATGGTCGGAGAGATTGAAAATAATCTTGATTTCACGATACGCGTAAAGACCGACAGCAAAGACGAAATCAGCGTATGCACTGCTGCATTGAATCGCTTGCTCGACAAACTGCAGTCCAACCTGAAATCGATCGCCGACGGCGCCACCAAAGTCGCCTCCGCCTCCAGCCTGATGGCGACCACATCAAACCAGGTTGCGACGGCATCGCACGAACAAAGCGAATCCGCCTCCGGCATGGCGGCCACGGTCGAGGAAATGACGGTCAGTATCAACCACGTGGCCGACCGGGCCCAGGAAACGAGCCGATTGGTAACCGATTCGGGCAAGCTGGCCCAGTCGGGGGAAAAGGTTATCGGTCAGGCCACGGCGGATATCCACGACATCGCCACAACGGTGCACGAGGCAGCCGAGTTGATTCACGGCCTCGAACAACATAGCCAACAAATTTCCAACGTCGTGCAGGTGATCAAGGATGTCGCCGACCAGACGAACCTGCTGGCGCTCAACGCTGCCATCGAAGCGGCTCGTGCTGGCGAACAGGGCCGCGGCTTCGCCGTGGTTGCCGACGAGGTGCGCAAACTGGCGGAACGCACTTCGGCCTCGACCCAGGAAATTGCCGAAACCATCAGCGCCATGCTCGCCAGTTCGGGAAATGCTGTGCTCAGCATGCAAGGCGTGGTGAGCAAGGTTAACCAGGGTGTCGAGCGGGCACAGGAAGCAAATAGCTCGATCCAGCAAATTGGCGAAGGTAGCCGTTACGCGGAGGAAATGGTTGGGGAAATTGCTGAAGCGATACGGGAACAGGGATCGGCGACGAACAACATTGCAACGCAGGTTGAGCGGATTGCGCAGATGTCGGAAGAAAGCAGTGCGGCCGCCGCCAACAGCGCGCAGGCCGCCAACGATCTGGACCGGATTGCTAAGGAAGTTCAGGCAATCGTCAGTGCTTACAAGCTTTGACAGATGCGGGCATGGTGATTCCAGACGCCTCCACCAGACCGGCCATGCAGCGCATATTGCGCGTGCTGGAGAAGAAATCCAACTTGTCGGTGTCCGACCTTTCGGCGGAGGCTTTTGTGGGAGTTACCACCCTGGCCTGCGGCGGATACATCAAGGCGATGAAAGCTCAGCGGCTGATTCATGTCAGCGGCTGGCGCAAGCTCAATGGCCGGTTCTCGACACCACTCTTTAGCCTGGGCAATCATCCCGATGTTGCCCGGCCGAAGATCGACGATAATTGCCGTGACGCTCCCGGAATGTGGAGGATTCTCGAAACCCTGCAACGCTATGGGCCTCTGAATTACCACGACATCGCCCGATTTTCGGGATTATCTCCGAATACGGTCAAGAATAGCGGTTATCTGAGTGCGCTCATCGCGCAGCAGCGCATTCACATCGGCAGTTGGCAACGGTCGCGTGGCGGTCCCATGTTGCCGGTCTATCATGCCGGCGCAGGTATTTCCGTTCAGAAGCCACCGCCCATTACCGCCACGGAAAAATCGAGAAATCACCGTAAGCGCGAGCGCATGGCTGAACGTGGACGAGGACTCGGAACCCTTCTGGCCGAATTCGCTCATTAAGTGGATTTCGGCGCCAAAGGAAACATTTGAAATTCACAATCACTCCGTCCCCTTTGGCGCTTCGTTCAAGCATTCGTCGCGCTGACACCAGTTGAACGATTCGATATAGGTATTCTGACTCGGTTTATCAGGCTGGATTTGCGGCTACAGTTCCCGTTCGCGTCGCATACCGGACGATGCGCGACAAAACCTCAAAATGAGTGTATCCACCCCCATAATTCAGGGGCCGCGCCGTGATATAGCCACGCCGCTTGACTGATTTCCAGAGTTTATTCCAGCGGTTAGAGGAATTGCTTTCAACCGAACTTGGCCATGTCATACTTTTGGCAAGTAAAATGTTTTGGGCCTGGCGAGCCATCTTGCGGGCCATTGTCTGCCGGCTTCGGCATGGGTAGTCTTGAGCGTTTTGGGAGATACTCTCCGGAAGGGCTGTGCATTATGCTCTTGTCAGTCCACTTACAACCTGGCTCGTGATCGAGGCATCGGAAACTCATTTTTAAGACAATCTACAACGGGGAAACCATATGGCAAATCACTTGAGACTATCCGAAAAGTGGTTCAACCGGGGTTTATGGCTGATTGCTTTTCTGTTTGCCTATTTTCTGATCGGCCTGGGCGGCACCATCGTCGGTGACCTTCCGAAAATCGAGAGCAGGCTTTCGCTCGAAGATTTCGTGGACAAGGGTGCTCGTACCCTGCTGACCGACAAGCTTAAAGTCCTGAAAAAGGAAGAAGACACCGCGAATGAGAAATTCGAGCAAGCCAAGTTGCAGCTCCAGGCCGCACGTGCCGACTATCAGTCATCAAAACAGGCCTTCGATGCCTGGGTCGCCACCAGAAATGCGACGCAGCGCGCCGAGCAAAACAATGACCTGATCGGTCGCACGGCCAGCCTCGAGAATCTGCGAAAAAGGGAGCGGGAATCCTTGACCGCCGTTGAAGCCATTCAAAAGCAGTTGCTCGATACTCGTCAGGCCAAAGCACAAATCAACCGGGAAATCGCGACGCTGGAGAGTACGGCGAGAACTGAATTCGAATCGACGCAGAAGAAAATAGAGCTTCGCGTCTTCATTTACCGACTGATGTTCGTCTTGCCCCTGCTGCTCGTTGCGACCTATCTGTTCATCAAACACCGCAAGAAATCGTACTGGCCCTTTGTCTGGGGTTTCATATTCTTCAGCTTGTTCGCATTTTTTGTCGAACTGGTGCCTTATCTGCCGAGCTACGGCGGATACGTCCGTTATACGGTTGGTGTGGTGGTCACGCTGGTTGCCGGCAAATACGCTATCGCAGCGCTGCAACGCTACATCGAGCAACAACGCAATCTGGAAAAACAGCCTGACTCCCAACGTAAAAAGGATATTCAGTACGATCAGGCGTTAACTCGAATCGGCAAGGGCATTTGCCCCAGTTGCGAAAGACCGATCACGAAGGAAACAGACAACTTCTGCCAGCATTGCGGCATCGAAATTTTTGATCAATGCACGTCCTGCGGAACCCGGAAAGTGGCATTTTCGAACTTCTGCTTCCATTGCGGCAAGGGGCATTGCGACCATAATGCGCTCAAACCACAGCAAAGCAACCTGTGATCATTTGCAAAAAACATTTCTGGTGTTCCAATGTAAATTGAGCGAATCGGAGCAAGCGAGAACGCATTGAACCCTTACCTAACTTTCCTTCTCGGCATCGTCTGCGCCGGCGTCGGTGGCGAGCTTTTTGTGCGCGGTTCAGTGAGCCTCGCGCATTCGTTCCGGATTTCGCCAGGCATCATCGGCGCGACGGTGGCCGCCTTCGCCACATCGAGTCCGGAATTGTCGGTTGCGATCAATGCCGCGCTGGCGGAAACCCCGAGAATCGCGCTTGGCAATGCGCTCGGCAGCAACGTTCTGAACGTCGCGCTGATTCTCGGCCTCTCGCTTGTCGTTGCCGGCATCCAGTGTCCGCGCACCAGTGTGAAACAGGACTTTCCGGTCGCCCTTGCCGTGCCAATATTTACTGGGCTCCTGCTTCTTGACGGCGAGCTTTCGCGCTTTGACGGGGTCCTGATGATGGGCATGTTCCTGGCTTGGTTTACGGCCACCGTTCTGGAAGCCAGAAAACAACGCAGCGCCGCCGAAAAGGTTCTCGGCGTGCATCAAACGTGGCAGATCGCCCTGTACTGTATCGTCGGTCTGGGTTTGCTGATAACCGCCGGCAATCTCATCGTTGATGCGTCAAAGAGCATCGCTCTGGCCTTCGGCATCGATGAGTTCATCATCGCCGCAACGGTCGTGTCTGTCGGCACGACCGTGCCCGAACTCGCCACGACGATGATTGCCAAGTTTCGGGGGCACGACGAAGTCGGCCTGGGAACGATCCTGGGCAGCAATATCTTCAACGGACTATTCATCGTCAGCATCGCCGCCATGATCCATCCGATCGTCGTCCCCTGGCACGACCTGGCAATCGCGCTGGCGTTCGGCATCGCCGCCTTGGTTTTCACGTATCCGGAAGGCAGCGGATTTATCGGCCGCCGCCGGGGTGTCCTGCTCCTGATGCTCTATGGCGGCTACCTTGCCCTCATCCTCAAGCATGGCGTAGCGCAGTAACCCGGTTTTACAGTTCGCGAACGCAGTCCGGTTGCGACCCCCGGTCTGAAATCCGCGAGGCCGACGCTTTGCTTATGCGGCCCTGGTTACTGCCAGCTCGCCAGCAAGACAGCCACGGCCTGATCGGGATCGTTCTGGGTCGTTAACACGCCCTGGATGCCGCGCTGATCGAGTTTTCGCTTCAAGCCGTCGCCCATGCTAGCGCCCAGCATGATGGCGACGCCGTCGAGCGGGTGCTCCTGGCCGTGCGTGGTTTCGTGAAACGACTGTTCCTTGGCAAGTTCGAGCAGATTCTTGCCGACCACGCGGCCTTGCTCAATGTCATACACCCAGAATTTGCGGCACTTGCCAGCGTGTTCGGTGACGGTCTTTCGATTCTGGCTGCAGACGGCGATCTTGAATTTTTCGTCTGCCGGCTTGCGTGCCGGTTCGTTGGCCTTGCCTTCGCCACCATGAGCGCACCCGCCGTCGTCGCCATGATCGTGGCCCTCGCAACTGCCACCTTCTCCGCAACAGCCTTGCGCTTCACCTTCATGGCCGTGACCGCCGCAACAACCGCCGCCAGCCTCGTCATGTTTTTCGCCGCCGCAGCAACCGCCCCCCTGTTCATGACCGTGACCTTGCCCACCGCAACAGCCGCCGCCGGTCTCATCGTGTTTTTCGCCGCCGCAACAGCCGCCTCTGTGATACCCCTGCTCGCCGGCATGCCGACCGCAGCCCCCCGCCGGAACTTCGACGCATTCGAGTTCGCCGTTCTCGAACTGGGCGATGGCCTGCGCGACGGTTTCCGCAGCCATGCCGTAGATCTTGATGCCCTGCTGCGCCAGCGCACGCAAGGTCATGCGGTTGAGGCTACCGCAAAGAACGGCGTCCATGCGGACCGGTGTGGACGAAGCCGGGTTCTGCGCGGCGAGGTCGATCTGCTCGTACTGACGGGTCAATAGATCGAAAATCAGGATGTGTGCGGCATCAGGCAAATGGGGCTCAACGGCTGACTCCAGCCCTTCAGGCGACGTCACGGGAATGCAGATTTTCATGGGAGACTCTTCCGGAAAATGATCAACTGCGTCAAGTTTATAGCATATGCCACTTTTTCCGCAAGACCGCCCGGCAGGTTCGGGAGGCGATAACCGATCAGGATTCCACCGCTTTGGGGGAACAATCGACCGCCTCCCGGTTTCCGGAGTGGGGACCGATTTTCAGTGCTTTGCCGTTCAACAAGGCATCGGCCAGCTTACGGTGTGCGCTATTGAGAATGTTGCCGATCGTCTGACGGGAAACTCCCATTTTTACGGCGGCCTCGGCTTGATACAAACCATCGAGATCGGTTAGCCGCATGGCCTCGAGTTCATCCAGACCAAGAACTATTTCTTCCAGATCCCGCATGGGAACCCCCACCGGTTTGAAATAACTCGCTGCGGGGACACAGCTGACAAGCCGGTTTTTCAGCGGTCGCGCCATGATCGATTTTCCTTATATAACTAGTGGATCGGTAGATCAAGGGTTATCAAACCCATCCCGCACATCCATGAAAATTACCATTGAGCCATAAAAAAACCCGAGAGAGGGACGTCCCGGGTTTTGAAATTCACAGGTTTTCGGCGCTTAATTGCTGTTGCCGGGCGTTTCCTGCGGGCGCTTTGGGCGCCGATGCTGACGCTTCGGCGGCCGCCCCTCCGGTCGCCCTTCGGCTGGTTTAGCATCCTGCGGCCTCTGACCGTTGGTATTTTTTTGACCCTGCTTTTGCCCCTGCCCTCGATCGGGACGACGCCCTTGACCGCCATGATTTTGCCGCTTTTCGCCGTGCCGTTCGAAAGGCCGGTCGGTATCGCGATTACCAGGCGCCGTGCGAATCTCGAGTTCGTTCAACTCATCCCATTGCTCGTCCGTCCGATCCCGCTCGGGAATGGCCATCAATTCCCGGATTCGGCGTCGCGGATCAATTGTTTGCGAATCATCCATGTGCGCATTATGAACCAGAGGATGCAATTCGTTCAACTCCCAGAAGCATGTCAAAGTTTTCCTGACTCACTTTCAACAAGATTTTCCGCCCTATAATCTCGGCTTTTGGGTCGAATTCATGTGGTTCAGAAATCTCCAGATTTATCGGTTGCCCAGCAAGTGGGCGACCACGATCGATGCTCTTGAAACACAACTGGCCTCATTTCCGCTTCAATCCTGTAGCGCCACCGAGTTGAAGAGCGTCGGCTGGATCGCGCCGCGCGATGGCGCCAGCCTGATTCATTCCGTCAACCGCCAATGGCTGCTGGCGCTTGGCGTCGAGCAGAAATTACTGCCTTCGTCGGTCGTCAAACAGGTGGCTTTCGAACGCGCCCGAACCATCCAGGAAACACAAGGCCGCAACGTCGGCCGCCGCGAGATGCGGGAACTGCGCGAAGCGGTCAGCCTTGAGTTGTTGCCACGCGCGTTCATCAACCGCCGCACGACCTTCGGCTGGATCGACCCGGTCAACGGCTGGCTGGTCATCGACGCCGCGTCGACGGCCAAGGCAGATGAATTCCTCGAGCACCTGCATCGATCCGTCGAGGGTTTTCCGGCCCGTTTCCTGCAAACGGTCCAATCGCCTTCTGCGGCCATGAGCGCCTGGATCGCCGACGGCGAAGCCCCGGCCGGATTTACGATCGATCAGGACCTGGAACTGAAATCCGCCGAAAAAGCCACCGTGCGCTACGTCCGCCATACGCTGGAAGGTGAGGAAATCCGCCAGCATATCGCGGAAGGCAAGGTCGTCACGCGCTTGGCGCTGACCTGGAACGATCGCATCTCCTTCATGCTCAACGAGAACCTGCAGATCAAGCGCCTGGCGTTTCTCGACATCCTGAAGGAGCAAGCGGAAGGGCAAGCGGAGAACGAGGATGAGCGCTTCGACATCGACTTCACCCTAATGACCGGCGAAGTAGCGCGCCTGCTCGACGATCTGTTACAGGGCATGGGCGGTGAACAGGTTGCCGACGTCTGAATCAGACAACCGGACCAGCCAGATCATGCCTGACGACGCGAACGAAGAGGGGATGGCTCCGCCCTCCTCTTGGTTCCTGTATCTGATCGAGTGTCGCGACGGCAGTATCTACACGGGAATCGCGAAGAACGTGTCGGCGCGTTACGCCGCGCACGCCAACGGCACGGGCGCCCGCTATACGCGCATGCATCCGCCGGCCAGATTGCTCGCCAGCCGGGAATACCCGGACCGTTCGAGTGCGCTCAAGGCGGAATGCGCCGTCAAGAAGCTTTCGGCGCAGGCCAAGCGTCGTTATGCCGATGAAATTTCCGGAACGCCCGGAGAAAACCGGGCCTAGTCGAAGAGGCCGGGTTGCAATGGCGCCAGGTTTTCGCGCTTGACGGCAAAACGCACCGGCGCCCCGCTGCGACCGACCGCTTCGACGAGCATCCGGTCGGCACAGCTTTCCGCGACCACCCGCACGTTGTAGCCGCCTTTGGCCAGTTTGCTGGCACGCCCGATGTAGGTCGCCAAGCCGCCGATCTGCGGCATCCAGGTCGTTTTCTTTCGGGCCATCGCGTTATCCGTTTCAAATAATCCTGCGCGGCATCTTAGCAGGCTAGCGAAAAAACCGCCAAGCGTGCCGGACCAAACCATGAATGCATGGCGTCAAGGATATATAATGCAGGGTTTCGCCAATACCCTGGATCATCATGGAAGCAGAACAACTCAACAGCATCTCCAACCGGCTCGAGGACATCGCCCAGCGCGCCTCCGAGCTACGGAGGTATCTTTGACTACGATCAGAAGAAGGATCAACTGAACGCCGTCAGCCGCGAACTCGAAGACCCGAAGGTCTGGGACAACGCCGAGCGCGCACAGGAACTCGGCAAGGAAAAACGGGCGCTGGAAAACGTCGTCGTCACGCTTGACGAAGTCGGCGAAGGCCTCAAGGATGCCGAAGAATTGTTCGAGATGGCACGCGAGGAGAACGACGACGACACACTGCACGCCGTCGCCGCCGATATCGACGGTATCGAGAAGCGCGTCGCCAGTCTCGAATTCCGCCGCATGTTCAACAACCCCGCCGATCCCCTCAACTGTTTTGTCGACATCCAGGCAGGGGCTGGCGGCACCGAGGCGCAGGACTGGGCATCGATGTTGTTGCGCATGTACGTCAAGTACGGCGAGCGCAAGGGCTACGGCGTCGAGGTGCTTGAAGAATCCGAGGGCGACGTTGCCGGCATCAAGACCGCCACCATCAAACTGACCGGAGAATATTGCTTCGGCATGCTGCGTTCCGAAACCGGCATTCATCGCCTGGTGCGCAAATCGCCGTTCGACTCGAACGCACGTCGCCACACCAGCTTCGCGTCGATCTTCGTCTATCCGGAAATCGACGATTCGTTCGAAATCGAGGTCAACCCGGCCGATCTGCGCATCGACACCTATCGCGCTTCCGGTGCCGGCGGCCAGCACATCAACAAGACGGACTCGGCAGTGCGGATCACGCACATTCCGTCCGGTATCGTCGTGCAGTGCCAGAACGACCGTTCGCAGCACCGCAACCGCGCCGAGGCCATGGCCATGCTGAAATCGCGCCTGTATGAAACCGAAATGCGCAAACGGCAGGCCGAACAGCAGAAGCTCGAAGACGCCAAGACCGATATCGGTTGGGGTCATCAAATTCGCTCCTATGTGCTCGATCAGTCGCGCATCAAGGATCTGCGCACCAACGTCGAAGTCGGCAATACGCAGAGCGTGCTCGACGGTGACCTTGACCAGTTCATCGAAGCCAGCCTGAAGCAAGGCGTTTGACGACTGCCCCACCCTTTTACTGGATTGCGAAAACATCATGACCGAACAAAACAACGCTCAGAACCCCGTTTCCGATCAGGATGAAAACCACATCATCGCGGAACGCCGTGCCAAGCTCGCCGAATGGCGGGCGACCGGCAAAGCCTACCCGAACGATTTTTCACGCGAAAACACGGCCGGCAAGATCAGCGAAGTGTATGAAGCGAAAACCGGCGAGGAACTCGAAGCCAACCCCGTCGAAGTCAAGATCGCCGGCCGCATCATGCTCAAGCGCATCATGGGCAAAGCGTCCTTCGTCACGCTTTCCGACCTTTCCGGACGCATCCAGGTGTTCATTACCCGCGACAAGGTCGGCGAGGATACCTACACCGCCTTCAAGCGCTGGGACATCGGCGACATCATTGGCGTCGTCGGCACCCTTTTCCGCACCAAGACCGGCGAGCTGACGGTCCATAGCACGGAAATCCGCCTGCTGTCCAAATCGCTGCGTCCGCTGCCCGAGAAGTTCCATGGCCTGACCGATCAGGAACAGAAGTACCGCATGCGCTACCTCGACCTGATCATGAACGAGCAGTCGCGCTTTACCTTCACGGCGCGCAGCCGCATGATGCAGTCGATCCGCAACTACATGACGAACCACGGCTTCCTCGAAGTCGAAACGCCGATGATGCATCCGATCCCGGGCGGCGCGTCGGCCAAACCGTTCAAGACGCATCACAACGCGCTGGACATGGAGTTGTTCCTGCGTATCGCTCCCGAGCTGTACCTGAAGAAACTCGTCGTCGGCGGCTTCGAAAAAGTCTTCGAAATGAACCGGAATTTCCGCAACGAAGGCATGAGCCCGCGGCACAATCCAGAGTTCACGATGATGGAGTTCTACGAAGCCTACAGCGAATACAAGAAGCTGATGGATTTCACCGAGGGTCTGCTGCGCCACTCGGCACGGGACGCGCTGGGCACCGAAATTTTCGAGTATCAGGGACGCGTGCTTGATCTCTCGAAACCGTTCGACCGGCTGACCATGGTCGAAGCCATCATGAAATATTGCCCGCAATACACCCGCGAGCAACTTGAAGACGCCGAATGGCTGCGCCAGAAACTGACCGCGATGAAGGTCGAGTTCAAACCGACGACCGGACTCGGCACCCTGCAACTGCTGATGTTCGAGGAATCGACGGAGGCGAAGCTCTGGGATCCGACCTTCATTATCGACTACCCGACGGAAATCAGCCCGTTGGCGCGCAGCAGCGACAGCAACCCGGACATCACCGAGCGCTTCGAACTGTTCATCGTCGGCCGCGAAATCGCCAACGGCTTCTCCGAACTGAACGACCCGGAAGACCAGGCCGAGCGTTTCATGGCTCAGGCGAAGGCCAAGGATGCCGGCGACGAAGAAGCCATGTACTACGACGCTGACTACATCCGCGCTCTTGAATACGGCCTGCCGCCGACCGGCGGCTGCGGCATCGGCATCGATCGCCTGGTCATGCTGCTGACCGACTCGGCGAACATCCGCGACGTCATCCTCTTCCCGCAGATGCGACCGGAGTGAGCGACGAAGGAGCGAACGGAGGAAGTCCCTTCAGGGGCGCCCTGAGTGATACGCCGCAGGGCGTATCGCGAAGAAGTGCCCTTGGGGTGCGCCCGGAATGAGACGCTCGGCGACGAATGAAGAAGTGCCCATCGGGCATGACCAGAAAAGTCTTACATCTGAACCAAGACGAAAAAGCGCCCTGTGGGGCGTTTTTTCGTTAAAGGCGACCGGTTATTTGGATATGAATTCTGGTTCTATTGCCGTGCGCGGCAAGTGCTAAGATTTCGGCTTCCCGAATCGATCACCGAGAGACCCTTG
>Ga0302238_1000090_pt1 | contig 103107 bp, 92 predicted proteins | sample AAG_UR_Asn_MG_FD_193527 | JGI IMG/M metagenome (GOLD analysis project Ga0302238, IMG submission 193527) | Enriched activated sludge microbial communities from anaerobic digester in WTTP, New Holstein, Wisconsin, United States - AAG_UR_Asn | ecosystem: Engineered > Bioreactor > Anaerobic >... | reverse complement strand
TGAAGCCCATGCCGGTCGGACATGGGCTTCGTAGATCCTTGACCTCGTAGCGATTGACCAAGGTATTCGGCATTCGCCGTTTGGGTACTACGCAATCATCACGTACTGCGGCGGACATTCGACCATCTTGCCTCCAGTCGCGTTGTTACTGGGTGGCCCGATCTACTACGCATCAGGCACGGTCTTAGACTACTCCTCCTGCCGGAAATGTCTAGTCTTGACCAACAACAAGAATGGGGGTTGAATAGCTAGTTCTGCACATGGAAAGTCGTGCAATCAACTCGGCAATATGGCGCCATATGAATGGCAAGGGATGCTGAATGCGGGACACTTGCCGCACAGCCATCAAGACGATGAAGGCTCTTGGGGGTCAGAAGTCGACGTAGCTTGATTGAAACCTCTCTTACAAAGCAAATGGCCGGTCTGGTATCAGAACCGGCCATCTTTCATTGGGAAAGCTACCGGCAGCTTTGGCCGAAATCCTGCCTCATGCTAGAGGCAACAGGCAGTTGATCGGCCAGACCTGCCGTTGACCTGATGGGCGGTGTCGGGCAGCAATATGCCGGTTACCCGCCCCTTAGTCGCAATTTGTGTTGAACAACTGCTTCACTATCTGGAGAACTCGAACTCCAGGCACTTCACTTTGCGGCTATTCAACAAGGACTCGGCAAATGGACGCAGTGGCAAACACACGGAAGTGACTGTGCCGGCTGTGTCGAATCCTCTCAGTCGGCACTGCCAGACCTAAAGCCCTCCGTTCTCGTCAATTTCCATCTTCATCGTCGGTTTCACCCTGATAGCGCTCGTTATTCGGATTGAGCTGATCTGAGTGATTATCAAGACTGTCCCAATAGGCATCATTGTTCGGGTTCATGCTGTCGCTACGGTCATCGTTTGAGGAACGTCCCATCTCTATTCTCCTGTTAAATTTTCTGATTCCCGGCCTAAAGCAATACCTTTCTGAGTAGCCGGTATGCGTATGATGATGTTTTCGAAAACACCCCAAGTACCGTGGCGTGGAAAACTTGCAAATAGATCAAATCGAATTCGGACCCATCACGCTTCAGCGGCCAATGAAGTTGTTCAAGGGCGCGCTTACGCACTCAAAGGCCTACCAAGAGTCCTTTGTTCCTGATCCAGATTTCTTGATTCGTCTCATCACAGACTACCGTAGTCATCAGGCGATCATTCGCGAAAGTGCCGGCGAACATTTTAAGAACTTTGAGAACCACATTCGCGGAAAGCACCGGCTCTCCCCCATCACCATGCGCGCCATGTCCAAGAAGCTGGGCGTTGAACTGGATGAAATTACCGAGTGGTCACACGGAAAGAAAGACGGACCACTGCTTCCTGATCTGCTGAACATCTTTTCCTTAATAGAGAGCCTCCCATTCCGATTCACCACGCACATGCTAGATAAAGGGGTTCTCTGTCCCTGCTGCAAAAATAACATTCTCAATGATCGCGACGAGTTTTGGACGAAACAAAGCGTTGCTTTCAATGAACCAGAGTATGAATTTGCAGAACGCATATTAAGAGCAACGATCGGCGCCAGTTTTTTCTGGATACTGCTTGGACGCCTTACTGGAGGGACGACCGACTGGCCAGATGTCTACTCTCTTGCCCACCGCTGCAAATATCCGATAGCTCACTGGCTGTCTGGCATTCAAACCAGCTATCGAGTCAACTCACTAGCTGAACTTGCGGTGAAAATGCAGGCAATGGATTCTCCAGAGTGCCACGTTCCGTACGAAAGGCTAAAAAAGTGGTCATCAGGTATGGATCTGTTGCCGGTATCCGTGGCTAAGGCACTATCCCAGGCAAGCGGCCACTACTACGGACATTGGATCAGCTTTTTCCTCGCCAGAACGCTAACCTTCACTATCGATTTTCTCGTCGCAGCAGCCCTTGGAGCAGAACCAAAGCGACAGATCATTCAGGAAATCGTCGAGAATCGGTTCGTTGGGCTTGGCCAAAACTTGCGTATAGCGATGTCAAAATAGGCTAAGGATGCGAAGGGAAAAGCTGGCAGAAGTCGGCGCTGATACTTAGTTGAGCCATCTCAGGCATCCCTTATTTCAACCGGCAGCTTGACAACCATAACTACGTCGGTTGACTTACGGATTGCGGCCATTGGTAACTAGGTATACGAATGACCGTTTAGGCCGAAATCCAGCCCGTTCACCCCGCCCACAGCGGCGGTTCGTCCATCAGGGCGATCTGCTCACGCAATTCGAGGATGCGGTCCTGCCAGTAGCGCTGGGTGTTGAACCAGGGAAACGCTGCAGGAAACGCTGGATCGTCCCAGCGCCGCGCCAGCCAGCCGGCGTAATGGATGAGGCGCAACGTGCGCAGGGCTTCGACGAGATGCAGTTCGCGCGCGTCGAACTCGAAAAAATCCTCGTAGCCGGCGAGCACGTCGGCCAACTGTCGAACCTGCTCCGCGCGTTCGCCGGAAAGCAGCATCCACAAGTCCTGCACCGCCGGCCCCATGCGCGCGTCATCGAAGTCGACGAAGCATGGCCCGCCATCCTCCTGCCAGAGGACGTTGCCGGCGTGGCAATCGCCGTGCAGGCGTAGCGTGGCGAAGCTGCCGGCGCGGTCGAAGCAGTGGCGGACGCCATCGAGCGCCTGATCGACGACGCCGAAATAGACGTCGGAAAGCTCCGGCGGCAGAAAATCGCCTGAACGCAGAAAATCGCGCGGTTCCTCGCCGAAGCTGCGGATATCGAGCGCCGGGCGTTCGCGGAAGGGCGCAATCGCGCCGACGGCGTGGATGCGGCCGAGAAAACGCCCCATCCATTCCAGCGTCTCGGCGCGGTCGAATTCCGGCGCCCGCCCGCCCTGCCGGGGGAAAACGGCGAAACGCAAGTCGCCGGAATGATGCAGGGTCGCCCCGTTGATCGCCAGCGGCGCGACGACCGGCAATTCCCGCTCGGCCAGCTCGGTCGTAAACGCGTGCTCTTCGAGGATCGCCGCGTCCGACCAGCGTCCGGCGCGGTAGAACTTGACGATCAGCGGCCGGCCATCGTCCATGAACACCTGATAGACGCGGTTCTCGTAGCTGTTGAGCGCAAGCAGACGGCCATCGGGTGCGAGACCGATGCTCTCCAGGGCATCGAGCATGGAATCGGGCGTCAGGCTGGCAAAGGGAGTGGCAGAAGTTGTCGTGGGCGTCGTTTTCGTCATCCGCGCAGGATACACCGGAAACAACAACATGCCGCGCAAGTATTCCGGATGGCGCGCGCAGGCGTTAAGATTCGTCTTTATCTCTATTCGAAGCCAGCCCTGCCGCATGTCCGACAACGCCATCGACATCAGTGAGAAATCCGGAGTCCGTTATCTGCACTTCAGTCGCGACTGGATCCAGGGCGCGATGCGCATCCAGCGCCCGGTCGATCTGGAACTGGCCTATACCCGCGAAATGATGGCCGGCTTGCTGCTGCGCGATCCGCCCTGGCCGCGCGAAGCTCTGCTCATCGGCCTCGGTGCCGGCTCACTGGCGAAGTTCATCTATCACAAGTTTCCCGACACCCGGATCACCGTCGTCGAAATCGACCCCAAGGTCGAGACCGTCGCCCTGCTCCACTTCAAGCTGCCGGACGACCCGCGCCGGTTGCGAATCGTCATCGGCGACGGCGCGGAATACATGCTCAAGGACGGAAAATCCTACGATTACATCCTCGTCGATGGCTTCGACAAGGAAGGGCGCGCCGGCGTGCTCGACACCTTGCCCTTCTACCAGGCCTGCCGCTCGCGCCTGAGCGACGAGGGATTGCTGTCGATCAATCTGCTCGGCCGTTCAGCGGGCTTCGAGGCCAGCTCGGAACGCATCGCCGCGGCCTTTGACGACCGCGCGCTGGTTTTTCCGTCGGTGGATAGCGGCAACCGCATTGCCTTCGCCAACGGCGGTGAGCCGGTTGACGTCTCGCTCGAGGAATTGATCGCCCGGACCGAACGCTTATTCCAGGAAACCGGACTCAATCTCGCCTCGACGATTCCAAGGCTGCAGAATGCCGGAACCTTGATCCGGAATCGGTTGATAATCTGAAAAGCGGTCTTATCCGGCCGCCAGCGCCAGGACATGTACGGCCATTGCCTGCACGATGTCTTCCGAGTCACCCAGCGCGGTGGTCAGTTCGAAGCAGGTTTGCGGGTGACGCTCGCGCACCTCGTTGAGCAGCTGCGGGATATCTTCCTTGAGATGTCCGCCCTGGGCAAGGAACATCGGTAGCACGACGATGCGTTCGAAGCCTTCGCCGACAAGCTTGTCGGCGCTCTCTGCCAGACCCGGCGACATCAATTCCATGAAAGCCAGTTCAAGGCGCAATTGCGGGGACTTCTCCCCGACCACGCGGCAAACCTTCTTGAAAGGTGCGGCCCATTCGGGATCGCGCGAACCATGGGCAATGAGGATGAGTGCAGTTTTAGACATGAGACCTCTCAAAGGTTAACTAATTTTGTGCGAACCGGAGCTGACCGCAAGATAGACCTCGCGCAGAAACATGCCGAGTGAAATCACCATGGAGAACATGGCAAGCACGAAGGTCACCGCGACAACCCGGGCCAAATCTACGGAGACCAGGGCGCCAATGAAAGCGCCAGCAATCACCAGGCAAATCAGAAGCCCCGACAGCACCGAGAAAAGAATGCTGATATAAGCCAGCCGGATGCGGCGGAAAAGGGAACGCAATTCGCTTTTGGCCTCGAATGCCACTTCCTCATTGGGATCGTTGAGCCGTTCTGAAACTTTGCGCCGCCGGTCGACAATCCGCCCAAGCCGGGTGTTCATCGCATTGATCATGGTAGCGATGGCGGTCAGGAGGAAAACCGGCGCCACAGCAAGCTGGATGACCCGCGAAATATCAACAACATGTGAATCCATCAAATTACCTCAAAATTCCGTTCGCCATATTGAATCAAGCCTCGACATCATCAGCATCCGGAAGTTTCAAGATCAAGACCTTGTCAACGCGATTTCTGTCCATATCAACGACTTCGATGCGGCAGCCGGCGGCCACGAAATTGTCTGCGACCTGCGGGATACGACCAAGGATGTACATCACCAGACCGCCCAAGGTATTGAACGCGTTCTCGTCCTCGCCGGGGAAATCGTCTTCGATCTTCATAACCGATTTGACGCGGTCTATGGCGACGCTGCCGTCGATCAGCCAGGAGCCGTCGGCGCGCTCAACCATATCCTGCTCCTCGGCAACGTCGGAGGAAGGAAGATCGCCGACAATGGCGATCAGCACGTCCGTCAGCGTCACCAGCCCCTGCAGCTCACCGTATTCGTCGATGACCAATGCGCATTGCTGGCGTGCCTTCCGGAAATTCTCGAGCAGATGCGTTGTCGTCACGCCCTCCGGAACGTAAAGCGGCGGGCGCAGAGAGCTTTCGACGTTGAGTTTTTCCCCGGCTAACGCCGTCTTCAATAAATCGGCTGTACGCAAAACCCCGACGATATGCTCCAATCCGTCGCGACAAACAACGATCCGGGCATGAGGGCAATCGGCAATACACTGACGTATCGCAGCTTCGGGCTGATCGAGATCGAGAACGTAAATATCGTTGCGGTGCGTCATGATCGCGCTGATGCGCTGCTCGTCGAGGCGCAATACGTTCGACACGATCGCCTGCTCGCTCTGATGGAAGACGCCCGCTTCGGCTCCTTGCTCCATCAAAATGTGGATTTCATCATTGGATACCGGTGCTTCGCCGCGCTGGCGCGCCCCAATCACCCGTAACACCAACGAAGACGACGAAGACAAGAGCCAGACCATGGGACGCGCTATCCTGGCCAGAAAATTCATCGGCGCGGCGATCAGCGACGCGATGGCTTCCGGTGCCAGCAGCCCAAGGCGTTTCGGCACCAATTCCCCGACCACCACAGAGAAGTAGGTCAACCCGACAACGACGATGGTCAGCGACAAGCCCCTCGCGTATGGTTCCAGCCAATGGAATCCGGACAACCATTCGCTGAGTGGATCAGCCAATGCATTCTCGCCGATGGCGCCGCTGAGAATCCCGACTGTCGTGATCCCGACCTGCACGGTCGATAGAAAAGCGGAGGGCTCGTTGCTCAGTTCCAGCGCCGAACGCGCGCCGACGCTCCCATCTTCAGCCAGCTTCTGAAGGCGTGTCTTGCGCGAGGAGACAAGCGCGATCTCCGACATGGCGAGCGCGCCGTTAAGCAGAATGAGCAAGAGGAGAAATACAACGTCCATTAAGATCTACATCACCGGGTTATCGGTAAAAAAGGATCGACGCCGCGTGATGCCATCCAAACCACGTCAATCGGGCACCTTGCGACTGTAAGGTTCGTGAAATTGCACCGGTTCGACGCGCTTCTTGCGCATCCGGAGATTGAGCATTTCGACGGTCACCGAGAACGCCATTGCGAAATAGATGTACCCCTTCGGTACTGCGTGCCCGAAACCTTCGGCGACGAGAACCACCCCGACCACCAGCAGGAAAGACAGCGCGAGCATCTTGATTGTGGGATGCTCGGTCACGAAGTCGCCGATCGCCTTGGCGAAGAGCATCATCAGGGCGACCGAGGCGACGACGGCGGCGATCATCACCGGAATGTTCCTGACCATGCCAACAGCCGTGATGATGGAATCGAGCGAGAAAACCAGATCGATGATGATGATCTGAAGGATGATCGCCGTAAACGACACCCGGACCACATTGCTTGGGTCTTCACTCTCGCCTTCCAGCAACTGGTGGATTTCCTGGGTACTTTTCCAGATCAGGAAAAGCCCACCGAGAATCAATACAATGTCGCGAGGCGAAATTTCCTTGCCAAGAATGCTGAACAAGGGGGTCGTCGCCCCGACGATCATGGAGAGGACAACCAGCAGACCGATACGCATGAACATGGCAAAAAACAGGCCGATGCGCCGCGCTTTTTCACGATTATGGCGTGGCAAACGCCCGACTAAGATGGAAATAAAAATGATGTTATCAATGCCCAGCACTAACTCCAGCGCAGTCAGGGTAAAAAAAGCGACCCAAACCTCGAAGCTGGTCAAAAGCGATAAAAATTCCATTCAGTCCGCCTGAAAAACCATTGCCGAAACGAGCAATTTTCGGATTATAGCGGCACTCCGCATTTATGCGCTAAGCGTCTGATTGTTATGGCGTTAAAAATCTTCACCAATGACGATATCACGGCAAACTGGACAGACCGGAACCCTCAACAGCGACGATCGCCTTGGCTTGGTTGAAGTCGTCGGCATACCCCGTCGCATACAGACAGCAGGCGACCTGGTTGGCGATTGGCGAAGGCAGGGTAAACTCACCGGCCAGAACGCTACGCGTCCAGTCTGCCGTGGTCTTCGCATCACAAGCTTCGGGAAGATGCGGCAAGACCTTGATACTCTCGTGCTCAGCTTCGAACAGAATTTCACAGGCGCCATCGCGCAGATGTTCGATTCGCGGCCGTTTTCTCGGATTGGCAAATGCCTCACCTTCGCTCGCCCTGAACAGCAAAGCATGCACGCCATGTGAGCAATACACCTCACGCATCATATCCAGATACTCCGGATGGGTCGCCGCACCGAGCAATAAACTCTCACCGCGAAAAGGATCGAGCATCTTGACCAGACTATGTGCACTGTTGCGCAACCCAAGACGGCTGCGCAAAGAGAGCTGATCGCTTAACCCCGGCGAGATCACCGAGAGCGGCACATAAACGAGTCCGTTCTCGTCGAGTTGTTGCTGCGCTTGCGACAAGCTGACACACGGCGCCATCCCGAATTCGCGCAGAACCTGCGCCGTCGTCACCCGCCCGAAACCTTCGATCAGACCGTGGATCAACACGGGAATGCCGAAGCGTTTCAGCAACATCGCCAGCAAAGGGACCAAGTTAGCGCCCTTGCGAGCGCCGTTGTAAGATGGAATGACGACGGGCAAAAAGCGCCCGGCAGGCCGCCGCAACGTATACATCCGATCATGGGTCGCCGCCAGGAAGCCCGACATTTCGGCGACGGACTCGCCTTTCATGCGTAAGGCCATGACGATCGCGCCGAGTTCGAGTTCGGGGACGCCGCCGTCGAGCATCGCACCGTAGAGTTGTCGCGCCTCGTCGAAATTCATGTCGCGGGCGCCTTGCGCTCCCCGCCCGATTTCACGGATCAAATGCCCGAAACTCATGCCACCTCCCGGATAGAAAACACACGCCGCCTTACCGAGGCAGCATGAGGACAGAAGGAATGCTGTTGACGAACGCGTCCAAGAGTCCCGATGTAAATTAAACAAACAAACACACCGGGAAACCCATATTCCCTACCGCAGGGATCAAACGAATGGAATGGTTTCTTCATGGCATCTTCTCTTGCTTCAATTGAGCAACAGACGTGCCACACATAAAAAACAAGAAGTTACACGAACAGAAGCATGCCGTCAGTATAAAATCGCTTCAAGTTGGTGCAAAGCCCGAAAGTAATGCTTCAAGAATGGGCGGCTTTACTTGATGCGCTGTAACTTGGGTCGCCCAGTTGGCGGTGCAGGTGGCGGCACGGTGTCGTCGCCATTCTCGTCGGGTGTAAAATTTTCCGCCTCAATCGACGGCGCAGTCTTTTCCAGCTCGAACGACATGCCGGCCCCGTTTTCCCGGGCATAAATCGCCACGACGTTGCCGATCGGCACCGAAATTTCTTTCGCTACACCGCCGAAACGGGCCTGAAAAGTAATCAGATCGTTACCGATCTTCAAATGGCCTGTCGCCTCGTAACCGATGTTAAGAACGATCTGCCCATCGCGCACGAATTCGCGAGGCACTCGCGTCCATTGGTCGACAACCACGGCAATGTGGGGAGTGAAACCGTTGTCACAACACCATTCGTGCCAGGCACGGATCAGGTAGGGTCGGGTCGAAGGCAAATCCACGGTCATTCCCCGGTATCTTCAATGCGCGTACCGCCGGGAAAGGCGGCACGCGTCCATCAGGTTTAACGGCGCATCGCCTTTTCGGAAGGCGTCATCGCATCGATAAAGCCTTGGCGGCTGAAAATGCGCTCGGCATACTTCATCAAAGGCGCCGCGGACTTCGGCAATTCGATTTCATAGTGATCAAGACGCCACAAGAGCGGAGCAATCGCTACATCAAGCATCGAAAAATCCTCGCCCAGCATATGTTTTTGCTTGACAAAAATCGATGCCATCTCAGTCAGCCGCTCACGGATGGTCTGGCGCGCTTTGTCGGCCGTTTTGAGATTCTTTTCCAACGCTTCAATGTGTGAAAAGACCTCACGCTCCATCGTAATCAGCAACTGACGGGCTCGGGCGCGCATGATCGGATCCGGCGGCATCAATTGCGGATGCGGGAAACGCTCGTCAATGTATTCGTTGATGATGTTCGGTTCATACAGGATCAGATCGCGCTCGACCAGAACCGGAACACGGCCATAGGGATTGATAACGGCAATGTCTTCCTGCTTGGCGAAAAGATCGACATCGATCACCTGAAAATCCATGCCCTTCTCGTACAGGACGATACGGCAACGGTGGCTGAACGGGCAAGTCGTGCCCGAATAAAGGTTCATCATAATCAATACCCCAAAAAACTGACCGGCATCGCGAAGGCCATGCGTCCAATCTGGCGCACATAGCGGCGGCGATGCCGATACCCGAAAAAACAGGCAGTTACTGCTTCTAATTCCTCTTGACGTCTTTCCAGTATTCCTTTTTCAACGCATAGGACACGCCGAACAGAATCAGAAGAAACGCCAAAACTCCAAAACCCAACAGCTTCCGGAAACCCGCCCCCGGCTCACCCGCCCAGACCAGGAACCCGACCAAATCGGCCACTTGGCTATCGTACTCCGATAACGACAACTGCCCAGGAACGGCAACTTCCAGCTTGTTCGCCCCAGAATCCAAACTCTGCTGCCCTTGCAACTGCCAGAGAACATGCGGCATACCGACATTCGGAAATATCGTATTATTCCAGCCGGTTTGTCGACTGTCGTCGCGATAGAACGAGCGCAGGTAAGTATACAACCAGTCGGCACCGCTGCCATCGGCAGAAGCACGTGCCCGGGCAACCAGCGACAGATCGGGCGGCATCACACCAAACCATTTTTTCTGGTCCGCCGGACGCGCCGCGATACGCATCGGTTCACCGATTTTATCGGCGGTGAACATCAGATTGTCCCGAACTTGTTGATCGGTCAAGCCAAGTTCAGTCAGACGATTGTAACGGACAAAGCTCAAACCGTGGCAACTTAAACAGTAATTGACGAATAACCGCGCCCCGTTTTGCAACGCCGCCTGGTCTCCCTGCCGATCGGGTGCCGTCTCCAAATGAACTGTCCCCGACCCGAAAACGGCGAGCGGCGCCCACAAGAAAACCAGCAGGATTTTCCTCAAGAGAATCGCTTTCATTTGTAGGTCACCCTTTCCGGTTCCGGTTTGCACTTGTCGATTCTCGACCACCAGGGCATGGTAAGAAAGAACAGGAAGTAGTAAGCCGTCATCATCTGAGCAACCAAGGCGCCCGGGATCAGACCGAAGAAGGCATACTCGGGCGGTTTCGTTCCCAAGAAGCCGAGCAGGAGAAAGGAAATGACAAAAAGCGTCAACAGGGTCTTGAAAATCGGCCCCCGATAGCGAATCGACTTAACCGGACTGCGGTCCAGCCAAGGAAGGAATCCGAGGATAACGACCCCCGCCCCCATCACCATGACGCCCCAGAGTTTTGCATCGAGCCCGAAAAGAGGCCAAACCATGGCGCGCAGCATCGAGTAGAACGGTGTGAAATACCAGACCGGAGCGATATGCTGTGGCGTCTTGAGCGGATCGGCCGGAAAAAAGTTGTTGTACTCCAGAAAGTAGCCGCCGCCCTCGGGCGCGAAAAAGATAACAGCGAAAAATACGATCAGGAAACCGACGACGCCGACGATATCCTTCACGGTGTAGTAAGGATGAAAAGGAATGCCGTCAAGCGGAATGCCGTTGGCGTCAAGCTTCTTCTTGATCTCGATCCCGTCCGGATTGTTCGAACCAACTTCATGCAAGGCCAGGATGTGCGCTACCACGAGGCCCAGCAAGGCCAGCGGAACGGCAATCACGTGGAAGGAGAAGAATCGGTTCAGGGTTGCGTCGCCAACCACGTAATCACCGCGTATCCAGATGGTCAGCGGTTCGCCAACAAAAGGGATGGCCGAGAATAGATTGACGATGACCTGCGCCCCCCAGTAGGACATCTGCCCCCAAGGCAGCAGATAGCCCATGAACGCTTCCGCCATCAGCACGACAAAAAGGACGGTGCCGAAAACCCAGATCAGCTCCCTCGGCTTGCGATACGAACCGTAGAGCATGCCGCGAAACATGTGCAGATAGACCACGGCGAAGAACGCCGAGGCGCCGGTCGAATGCATGTAGCGGATCAGCCAACCCCATGACACGTCGCGCATGATGTACTCGACGCTGGCAAAGGCCACCGGCACGCCGCTGGCATTGAGTGCCGCATCCGGCTTGTAGAACATCACCAGAAAAATCCCGGTAATGATCTGGATAGCGAGCACCACGATGGCCAGGGAACCGAAGAAGTACCAGAAGTTGAAATTCTTCGGTGCGTAGTATTCGGACAAATGCCCGCGCCACATTGAAGTCGCCGGAAAACGGGCGTCGAACCATTCGAGCAAGTTTCCGAGACGCGAACCGTCGGACTTGTACTTTTCGAAAACGCTGTTGTTCGCCATGTTCAAGCCCCCTTCGTCTCTTCGCCGATCAGGATGCGCGTATCAGACAAATACATGTGCGGCGGCACCACAAGATTAGAGGGCGCCGGCTTGTTCTTGAACACGCGGCCAGCAAAGTCGAATGTCGAACCGTGGCACGGGCACAGAAAACCGCCTTGCCAGTCAGCGGGCATGCTCTCCTCCGAGCCTTTTTTGAATTTAGGACCCGGCGAACACCCTAGATGCGTGCAAATACCGACAACGACCAAGACGTTTGGCTTGATCGAACGCGTCTCGTTCTTGCACGACGCAGGTTGATTTTTGACCTCGGAACCCGGGTCAGCCACGGCCGAATCGAGCTTTGCCAACGATCCGAGCATTTCTTCACTGCGGTTGAAGATCCAGACCGGCTTGCCACGCCACTCGACGGTAATCAGCTGACCAGGCGCCAAGTTGCTGATGTCGACTTCGACCGGCGCCCCCGCGGCTTTAGCTCGCTCGGAAGGCAACATGCTGGACAGGAAAGGCACCATGGCCGTCACGGCTCCGGCACCACCAACCGCGGCCGTAGCGACGATCAACCGCCGCCTGCCGCAATCCATCTTGATCGCATCGCTCATCCCAGAACCTCCCTGGCCCCATTGACCGATGCCGGATTCAAATATACGGAACCGTATTCCAAGACCACCCCCCGATTTAGGCAAAACAATCTTGATGTCTATTTTTCAAGCAGCTTCCGCTCACGAACCGCTTGGGCCAACGTTCCCGAATCAACATATTCGAGTTCGCCGCCAACCGGCACACCGCGCGCGATGCGTGAAACATTGACACCGCGGCTTCGCAGCATTTCCATCAGGTAATGGGCGGTCACTTCGCCTTCATTGGTGAAATTTGTCGCCAAAATCACTTCCTTAACAAGGCCATCGCAGGCACGCGCCAGCAATTGGTCAAGGCGCAACTCACGCGGCCCAATCCCGTCGAGCGGAGAGACCCGTCCCATCAAAACGTAATAGAGACCAGAGTAAGCGTGAGTTTGTTCCATCATATTCATGTCGACCGGCGTTTCCACGACGCAAAGCAGGCTTGCGTCACGTTTGGTCGACAAACAACGCTCGCAGATCTCCTTTTCGGTAAAGGTATTGCAACGCTGGCAATGGCGAAGTGCGCCTAGCGCGCATTGCAATGCATCGGCCAAGCGGGAAGCGCCTGGCCGATCATGCTGCATCAGGTAGTAAGCCATACGCTGTGCCGACTTCGGACCAATACCCGGCAGGCAACGCAATGCCTCGATCAGGGATTCGAGGCTCGATGGCGTTGACATCAGAACGGCAGTTTCATCCCGGCCGGCAGATTGAGCCCCGCCGTGAAGCCGGCCATCCGTTCCTGCGAAACCTGAGCGGCGCGGCGCACCGCATCATTCACGGCGGCGGCGAGAAGGTCTTCAAGCATTTCCTTGTCGTCCATCACGGACGGATCGATCGTCACCCGACGAACATCGTGAGCACAGGTCATCGTCACCTTGACCATGCCCGCACCGGATTGGCCTTCGACCTCAACTTGAGCAAGCTGCTCCTGCGCCTTCTTCATGTTCTCCTGCATTTGCTGCGCCTGCTTCATCAGGCCGGCGATTCCGCCTTTCATCATGTTGCTTTCCTCTTCTTGGGGATTAAACGGGTTTAATCGATGATTCAATCAATGTGGCATCAAACAGGTCGATAACTTCTCGCACGAACTCGTCCTGTTCGACAGCAGCGACAGCATGATCCTGACGCTCTTTCCGGCGTTGCTCTGCAGCGGCGGCTGGTGTTTCTCCGCTGACCGCTTCCAGTTCGACCGACAGTTGCACCGCCCGACCGAAACGCTCCGAAAGCGCCTGCTGCAGCTTGTCCTGCGCCGGTTTCATCAACAAATGGCGGTGGGTCGGCGATAAGCAAAGAATGACCTGTGCCCCCTGAATGCGACGCAAGAGACAATGCTGACCGAGTTCGCGAGCCATGCCGCCCAGCTTCAGCGAAGCCAACAGATCATGCCAGTCGACTTCTGAAGAAGGCATTGTTCCAGCATCAACGGCAGTCGCGCCTCCCCCTGTTTCCGCCATTACCACCGGATCAGCCTGCGGGGGTTCTTCGGCGCGCGCTGAAGCAGCTTCCTTCTTGGGCGCTTGAAATTGCGCAGGAGATTCGATGACTTCACTGGCCGGGCGACTCGTCGCAACGTTCGGCCCCCGTGCCGGAAAATCGCCGGTTTGCGCCGGACGAAAGACATGCAGCCGCAACAGGGTCATAACGAATCCAGCCAGCTCATCGGGTGCGAGCGTCAATTCCTTGCGCCCCTGCACGGCGATCTGATAGGCCAGTTGCACAAATTCGGGATCGAGCCGGCCAGCCAAGTCCAAGAGACGCTTGCGCTCCGGCAAGTCGTCGGCAATCGCACTCGGTGCCATTTGGGCAACTTGCAAACGCGTCAGCAGACTGGCCAGTTCCTGCAATGCGGTATCGAACGACAAACTGCGCAAGGCCATGTTGTCGGCAACCCGCAGCATGCCGACAACATCGCCAGCCAACAAAGCATCGAGAATCGAAAACAGGTAATCGAGATCAACGGTGCCGAGCATTTCACGCACTTGCGCTTCCTCGACCCGCCCTGCCCCATGCGCGATGGCCTGATCAAGCAAGGAAAGCGCATCACGCATGCTGCCCGATGCCGACCGCGAAAGCAGATTGAGCGCGGCGGGCTCGGCATTGATCGACTCGACCTCGAGAATATGCTTCAGATGCCCGGCAATCAGCGGCGGCGTCATCTGCTTGAGATTGAACTGCAGACAACGCGAAAGCACAGTGACCGGAATTTTTTGCGGATCGGTCGTTGCCAGGATGAATTTGACGTGCTCCGGTGGCTCTTCGAGCGTCTTCAGCATTGCGTTGAACGCCGAATTCGAGAGCATATGGACTTCGTCGATCACATAAACCTTGTAACGCCCCCGTGTTGGCGCATAGACCGCATTCTCGAGGAGCTGACGCATCTCGTCGACCTTGGTATTGGTCGCGGCATCGACCTCGAGGAGATCGACAAATCGCCCGGAATCGATCTCGGTACAGGCGGAACAAACGCCGCAAGGTTTGGCCGTAACGCCCGTTTCGCAGTTGAACGACTTCGCGAGGATTCTCGCCAGGGTAGTCTTGCCGACACCACGAGTCCCAGTAAACAGGTAGGCATGATGCAGACGCTTCTCAGTCAGGGCATGGGTCAGGGCACGCACGACATGCTCCTGCCCGACAAGGCTCTCAAATGTTCGCGGCCGCCATTTGCGTGCCAGTACTTGGTAACTCATAAGGACGGATTTTACTCTGGATCGCCTTGGAAAGATTATCTACCGCATTTCCAAAACATGAATATATTGACTAGTGTATTGATTAAAAATGGAATACATGTCCATCACTGCTGCCAAACGAAGAAACCAGACTGTAAACTAATGTAGAATACGCCTCAGACAATCGTTAGCTATATCTAACATTCCGGATCACCGACTGCAGCACCGCAGAAATACAGCTTCAGTGCCCATAATTTAATGACATCACCTTATTTCTTCTTTCGTCCGCTGGTGGCAGCTGATCAAAGCTGGGCGGCAATGGACTGGCAATCGGAAAATCCGAAGACCGGGCATATTGATTTTGCCCGCTGTTTTTCGGGTGCCAATGCCAGCCTTCTGGCGAAAAACCTCCAACTGGTCGTTACAGCCGAACCCGAGTGGTTCACCCAGGGAGGGGTTGTGGACGCCTACGAAGCCGGTCAGGTCATCTTTATCCTCCCGGCCAGTTGCTTAGTAGATGCACAGGTTATTGAGCGGTGCAAATTCCATCACAGCCAAGGCTACCGCTTCGGCGTGCATATCGACAAATCGGAAACGATCAGGAACGTCCCCCTTGCCGTCTTCGATTTTTTGCGTTTCGATGCCGCTTGCATCTACCAGGATATCGAGGCATCTGACCTTGCGTATGCCCAAGATGCCGGTTTCGGAAAAATTGCGTCAAAAGTCGGATCACACGACATGTTCCACTGGCTGTCGGAAAGAAGCTTTGATCTCTGCGACAGCCAGTTCCTTAAGGCGCACCACTCACTCCAGGGCCGAGATCCCGATCTCGCCCGACTCAAACTGCTCAAGCTGCTCAACTTGGTCAAGGACGACGGCGACACGCGCGAAATCGAGGCGATCTTCCGCGAAGAGCCCAAACTTTCGTATAACCTTTTGCGGCTCGTCAATTTCGTTGCCGTCGGCGCCCGGACCAAGATCAGCAACTTCTCGCAGGCGATCGCCATTCTCGGTCGCCGGCAATTGCAACGCTGGCTGCAATTGCTGGTTTACGCCAACAACCTGGCCGACGCCAATACTCCGAATCCCTTGATGCAGCTTGCCGCGGCCCGCGGTCACCTGCTCGAACTGCTTTCCGCCCAGATCGATCCTGCGTCGAAAGATTCCGAACTCAAGGATCATGCATTCCTGACCGGACTCTTTTCGCTACTCGATGTGCTGATCAATCTGCCGATGAAAGAGATCGTCAAGGAATTGCCCATGCACGAGGATGTTGTCGAGGCACTACTCACGCCAGGTCAGGGCGGAATTCTCAGCCAGTTGCTGGCAGCGATTGCGGCCGGCGAGGCAGGCAACTTCGGCTCGGCTATAGAGACGCTCACCCGCCTGAACATTTCCCCGGAAACGTTCGCCAAGGCGCAGGTCGACTCGTTCTACTGGGCCAGCCATATCAACGTCGAGCACCAGGATTAAGCAATCGCCGCAGAGTTTGCGGCGATTTCCATTTTGGCTTGTTTGACGCAAGTAGCTTGCTTTACTTGATTGGCTGTAGGCACCTCACCCGCCCACGAACCCATCCCGCTCGCGGCATTTCAAGACGCTTTCCGCGTCCCGCCGTCCCTGCAAGAAATTCGTTTCAGGTGACTACCACAGCCGGCGCGGCAATCGCTTGCACCGAAACCAGGCACCACGACCTCGCCATCGACTCGCCGATTCACGTCGCATTCAGCCTCGTTATGTCGCAGCACGTCAACCACCCTGACCCCCGGCGCAGAGAGGAGATAATCGATGTGCCAGTGCAATTTCTTGCTTATTGCAAGATGACGACGAACTCTCGCCTCGAAATTGCGTAACGCGCTGCCTGTATAAAGGTACAACCCGGCAGGAAAATCAAAGGCCCCGAGACGCCCGACGCGCAAGCGAAGTGGCCCGGTCACTTCGATCAGCAACTGATAGGTTCTCGGGGCGGCAGAATCAATCGCCACAGAAGGGATTGCTGCGCCGCTCGGCCCCGAAAGTCGACATCGGCCCGTGGCCTGAAATGAACGCCACATCGTCGCCCAGAGGCCAGAGACGATTGCGGATCGAAGATATCAAGGTATCGAAATCGCCCTTCGGAAAATCGGTCCGGCCGATCGACCCCTTGAACAGAACGTCCCCGACGAGCGCCAGCCGCGCCGTCCGATTAAAAAACACGACATGTCCGGGCGTATGCCCCGGACAATGCAGGACCTCGAGCTCGACATTGCCGAAATTCACGTGATCGCCCTGCTCCAGCCAGCGATCCGGCGTAAAGCTGCGCACATTCGGGAAACCGTACATCACACTTTGTTTCGGCATCCCATCGATCCAGAACTGATCCTCGCGCTGCGGCCCTTCGACCGGTAGCGAGAGTTGATCCGAAAGCTCGGCAACACCCCCAGCATGGTCGATATGGCCGTGCGTCACGAGGATTTTCTCCAATTCGACGCCAACCTTCTTCACCGCATTGAGGATGCGGGAAACATCGCCGCCCGGATCGACCACCGCTGCGCGCAACGTCTCATCACACCACAAAAGGGTACAGTTCTGCTCGAACGGAGTAACCGGGATAATCTGGTATTTCATTGCCATGTCTGTTTTCCTTAGCCGCGAACGGCGGGAAGTATAGCAGCCGCTTACATCAAGGTCGCCATCGCCTGCCCCCGACCGGAAGCCAAGAAGCGATATTAGGCCCCAAGAGAACCCGGCAGTTTCCAGCCAATAGTCCGTTTACACAAAATTCAGTACAGGCCCGCGCCTCCTCTATAGCGTTGGCATCGAAGAAATACGAGACAATTAATAGATGTGAGAGAAACGGCTCACAGTGCGTCGCTCTTGGCTCGCAGTTCCGCCATCACAGTACGCCAGGACAACAAATCTTCATCCTCGAATTGAAGTTGCAAAGCCAGCGCTTCGATCTTGGAGAGTCGCGCATCCTGCATCCGGCGCGAATAATGTACTTGCATTCTCGCCAACAAAATATCGACCTCTTCGCTCGTCAAACGTAAAGCCTTTGCCACGTACTCTTCTGCTGGTTTTGCAGACATCAGGAACTCCCCTTGAGCGTCACCTTGAACTCCCAACAGCCAATCCGGGACATGCATGGATCGCGATTAATCGGCCAATTTCAGGCACTAAGCAATTCAAATTTACCCAAGTCTTGTTACACCCTGATTACATCAAGATTACAAATGACACCTAATTGAAATTAACCGTACTCTAACCATAAGCCATTGCTCGGCGCTGAATTTGCGTATTGGCAAGCCTGAAATGCAAAACGGCCCGAGAGGGCCGTTTTGCAAAGTATCTGGCGGAGAGGGCGGGATTCGAACCCGCGGTAGGATATTATCCTACACACGCTTTCCAGGCGTGCGACTTAAACCACTCATCCACCTCTCCAGAAGAGGGCGCATTCTAGCAGAAGCCGGCGTGTACAACAAACACAAACGTGTTTCGACACAGACCGAAAAATCGTTAAAACAGACAATCGTAGCCAAGCAAGCATGAGCCTCAGCCAAAACTACAAAAAGAAGGCGAACAAGGGAATATGCCTGTCAATGATGGCACGTTATCAGCTATCGCTGATAACGGTCATTCAAAATGTTTGAGGAATAAAGCCGCTCTAGCGAGATTCCGTACGTGCTTTGCTTTCGTTCTTCGCAAGAAGCATCGGACTCGTATTCACGTCAGAACCCACGGTATGTTCGACAAAAAACGCAAGCATCCGTGCCCGACTGTCTTCAGCGGCATCCTTGTCGCCACCAATACGCCGCCCCAAATAGCGCTGTGGCATGATATTCAGATCAAAGGAGTGAGCGGCTTGCGGGTAGGTCTTAACCGTCAGCTCTGCCCCTGTTGACTTAACCCCATTGCACTCACTCGCAGGCGTCCAGTCATCCTGTCCACCGGCAAAAACGATCAACGGCGACTCCAGTTCGATCTTTCGACTGCCAAACGTACCACACCACGGATAATAAGCCGCGACAGCACGGAAACCGCCATCCTTCTCTTTTACTTTCTGTGACACATCCCCCTTAGCGACGTTAATAGCGACACTTCCGCCATTACTCTGCCCCATCAGGAATACGTTCGCCGCATCTACGAATTTCTGCGTCCGCAAATACCTCAAAGCATCATAGGCATCATACGTACGGTAATCCCGGGCATCCCGCAATTTCCCGAGACTTTCGCACACTTTACCCCCCCCTAGATGTCTCGGACCAAAACTATCGAGATCAAGGACAACGAAACCGTGCCTCACCAAGTAGTCTGCATATGCCTTCATGGCATAACGAACGGCTGGCTGCCACCCACCGCACCCATGCATTAACACCACCGCCGGGAAAGGACCATCCCCTTCAGGCTTGCTAATATCACCCCGCAACACCACGTTGTCAGATGTAAAAGCCTCCGTAGCGGGAATACTCACTCTCTCGGTCGCCCCAGCTGGACTGACTGCCAAATCTGAAACAAACAGTGCCGAGACACATAAAATCGCCGCTCCCAACGAGGACTTCCGCCGGTCACCCTTTCTTCTATCCGCCCACGGCGAAACGCCACCCGCCGCCGCATCAGCGGCATGACGCCTATCGATCCCGCTTCGTCGATCTATAAACGGCACGAGCTCACTACTCACCACGCTCGTCTTACTGCCTGATAACTTTTGGCTCATTCCAAATACCTCCTACGCTTAAATACCAAGTCTTAGCGCAGAAATATCCTCCTCTTCCCACATCAATACCAACTCGTTCCCTCATCCTTGTTACTACTATAGACCTCTATTTTATTAATGCCAACAAGAACTTAACCCCGAATTACCCTAAAAATCCGGGGTGCGCCACGACCTGAGAGAATGCTGCCAGTAACGAGTCAAATAAGCATTCACAGGAAACCAAAGAGCGCACTGAACGGATAATGCAGGAAGCGCACAAAGGCTTCTCATCGCCATAAGCGTCGGTTAAATCGATCGACCGTAAGATTCCCTGTGCGCGGTCAGGAGAAATGTAGTACGAGATTGATGAAAGTGTCCGCAATGAGAGCTCGAGTGCGGAACAGGAATGAATCAAGCTCCCGGAACATAAAGGTCAAGGCACTGCGCCAGAGCAACATAGTCCTGCGCTTGGCCAATATCTCTCCCTTTCAGACGGAACTCGACCGATTCAAAAAACATTCATCCATTTATGGGATGGCAACCAGAAATCAGCAACAGCCAATTCCGGATGGACGCCCGGTGCGGATTTCGGACCTAATTTTCTGTTCCTTGCCCAATACTCAGGGCGAAGTCAGCTCGCGCAGGATGCCGCACTTACGTGCGACCGAATTTTCACCGCACTGAGCGCGTAGCGCCATGAGTTGCTTTTCCAGGGCCCGCAAACTATCGAGCCTCTTTCTGACACAGGCCAACTGACTATCGATCAATCGATTGATGTCGCCGCAATCCGCCTCGGGACAGGTCAGAAAATCGATCAAACGCCGCACATCGGCCAGCGGCATATCTAGCGCCCGGCAATGACGGATGAAGGCCAATCGTTCGAGATGATCGCCTCCATACTCCCTGTACCCGTTGCCACGTCTCGGCGGTGCGGTGAGCAATCCGGATTTTTCGTAGTAACGGATAGTATCGATACCGAGTCCGGTTTTCCGCGCCAATTCGCCAATACGCATACCCACTCCTTTTCGCCATACATTATGAGCGTTGACACTGGAGTCGCTCCAGGGTTTTCAATGCAATTATCAAATACGGAGAAATGCCATGTCCGCTTGCTGTTCAGGAAGCTGTTCTTCCGCCAAGAGTGCAATCGACCCGCGCTTTCGCAAGGCGCTCTGGGTCGCCTTGGTCATCAACACTCTGATGTTCGCGGTGGAAATCGTCGGCGGCCTGAAATCCGGCTCGGTGTCCCTGCTCGCCGACGCCGTCGATTTCGCTGGCGACGCAACCAACTACGCCCTCTCCCTGGCCGTGCTCTCCAGGGGACTCCTGTGGCGCGCCCGCGCCGCGCTGGTCAAGGGCTGGACCATGGGCCTCTACGGCGGCTTCGTACTGGTCAAAACCGGCTGGGCGGCACTCATCGGCGTGCCGCCGGAACCCTTCACCATGGGTGCCATCGCCCTCGTAGCGCTGGTCGCCAACCTCAGCGTGGCGCTGATGCTTTACGCCTTCCGCGCTGGCGACGCCAACATGCGCTCCGTCTGGCTCTGCAGCCGCAACGACGCCATCGTCAACGTCACAATCGCCCTCGCGGCAATCGGCGTGTTCGGCACCGCATCGGCGTGGCCCGATCTGCTTGTTGCCGTCATCATTGCGTCACTGGCCATTTCGGCGTCGATCAGCGTCATCCGTCAGGCACGCGGCGAAATAGCAAGCGTACCCTGTAGTCCGGCTTAATTCAAAAGACGCACGGCCAGCAAACCGTTGTGCGCCTTGTTATTGCTATGGCATTTATGCGCCGGTCGCGACACAGTCGTGGAATAGGCTAATTACAGCCATCTTTGCTAGCGTGTAGCAAAGGCAGTTTTTTGACTGATGCTGACCACAAAATGCCATGTGCTTCGATGACTGTTTTGCCTATTTCACCCCGAAGCGTTCAAAATACCCGCTCCTTGTTATTCAGAGAATCAACATGTCTTGGGAAGCTCTAACCCTTGTGCTGGCTATCCATGCAGTCGCCTTGATTTCACCCGGACCTGACTTCGCAATTGTCACTCGCCTCTCGATCGTATCCGGTCGCCAGACTGGCCTCTGGGCAGCAGCAGGTGTTGCAGCCGCAATCGGAGTCTATATATTGGTCTGCGCGTTCGGACTGTCTTTGGTCTTGGCGGCATTGCCAGGGCTTTCCACTTTATTGTCCGTGACTGGTGCAATGTATCTGGCGTGGCTGGGCATTCAGTGTTTGCGCTCCAAGGGGCAATTGCCGGAGATGCAATCACGCGGTCAAGTCGGAAAAGCATTCGTTACAGGGTTCCTGACCAACCTCTTGAACCCAAAAGCAATGCTCTATTTCGGCTCGATTCTCTCGCAGGTTCTTACCCCAGAGCTGGGGACCGTTGATACGGCGCTTCTCTGGGTCCTGCTAGTTGGGGAATCTTTCCTCTGGTTCGGCATCGTGTCGGCTATGTTTTCATCACGTCGCGTCCTTGATTGGCTCCGATCCCGCTTGGTTTGGTTTGACCGAGTCGTTGGAGTAGTGCTACTTTGTTTAGCAGCAAAGATAGCCACCTCTGCATCGCGCTGAACGTTATTTATTGGCAGCATTGGTTCAAGCAGCGTTCGCTCGGCGTTGGGTTAATGGATGGCTATTGAGGGTCGTTTTCTGTCCTTCTCACCCAGACCGACGGCCAAAACACCTTACACGCAGCTAGCCTCTTCGACCTGATCAACCTTCCTGCTTGAACAATCCGGCGACCCAGGCTTTCTGCACCGAGCGGCGGCGCGTTTCGGTCAATTGCTGGCGGATTTTTGCCCGCACATCCGGTAGCGGCAGTTCGCGGGCTTCTTCGATGGCCTCGCAGCACATCAGGTGAAAACCGATCGGCGATTCGAGAACTTCCGACAGCGCTTCAACGTCGAGCGCAAAGGCAGCCGGTTCGAGTTCTGGAAACAACTGGCCGCGCTTGACCGTGCCCAACTCGCCGCCGTTCGTTGCCGTCGGGCATTCGGAGTGTTTCATCGCCTGCTCGGCAAAACGTCCGGGCGATTTGAGCAGCCGCTCACGGATGGCGTCGATTTTCTCGCGCGCCGATTGGCGATCGTTCCCGGCCATGTTTTCGTTGATGGTGACGAGGATGTGCTTTAGGCGGCGAAATTCGGGACGCTTGAAGCGTTCGCGGTGCATCAGGTAGAAGATTTCGACGTCGGTTTCCGTCACCTCGGCAACCCGGCTGGCGATGCGGTCGAGCACGGCGTCGACGGTCAGATCGCGCCGGATGGCTTCGGCGAGGCTGACCGGGTCCAGCCCGGAGACGTTGAGATCGGCGACGAATTCCTCGTCGGTGAGATAACGCTGACGAATCTCGCCCAGCGATTGCTCGACCGACGACGACGGCAGGACGACCTGCGCCGCTTCCGGCGTGGACAGGATGCGCCGTTCGATCTGCCACTGCCGGGCAACGACGTCGTCGACGCGTTTGCACTCCTCTGGTTCGAGCTTGTCAGGCGCTTTCCGGAACAGCTCCTGCGCCAGCTTGAGGCGGAGATAAGGATGGGAATCCATCACTTTCCTTTCAATCTGCATGTTCATCCCTCAGGGGTGAAAGCGCCGATTCGGGCACGGCCAGCGTGCGGCCCGGCAGGCAGTCGAAATGCATGTGATAAAGAACGGTGGCCGAGGCCTCGTCGCGCAGGACCTTCAGAACTTCACCGATAGCGCCGATCGGCACTTCCGCATCCGCGCCGAGCCTGAGCAGCTTGGCCGCGCGCACTTTCTCGCGCGATTCGAACAGGCTGGGCACCCAGGGATCGTCGGCACCGATCACTTCTTCCTCGCGGCAACCGACCATCTTGTCGTCATCGAGAAAATGCACGGTATAGATGATCTGGTCCATGAGGAAGGTGCCGATATCGACAACGGTACCGACGCTGCCGCGACGCACCAGGAGATCGCCCATGGCCGCGCCGGGATAGGTGCCGTCGTTGCGCACATTGCGCACGACGCGCACCGAATCGCCGAGATCGAATTGCGTTTGCATCAGTGCCTCGTCGCGCGGCCGATGGCGGACAGCGGAACGGTTGCGATGCCCGATGCCCGTTTGAAGACCTTGAACACTTTCTCTGTGACGGCATCGGAACGGACGAAATCCTCATAAGCCATACCGAGGCTGGTCCGGTATTCGGCGTAGGTCAGCGTCTGCGTTTCAGCGCGCCGGGCCAGGTAGTCGTGGAATCGCTGCAGGATATGCAGCCGGTTGACCTGCACGACTGCCGGATCGTATTCGATGTTGAAATAATCGAGAAAATCCTCGGCGGATTCCAGTTCGGCAACTTCCTGCTCAAAGTCGGTGGCATCGAGGCTCATGGTGCATTCCTTCTCGGTTGAAATCAGTGGGGACAATTGGCCGCGGGCCTTCGATTGCTGCTCCGCCAGCATAAACAACAACTCTTCCGGCAACGGTGGGCGCTTGCAGCGATTGACGAAGTCGCGAATTTCGTTGACCAGTGCTTCTGCCTCGCCGTCGCTGACCGTCTTGCCAAGCATCGAAAACACGGCCTGCACACCGCCTTTGCCCGAATGCTTGCCGAGGACGACGCGGTGGTCGCGGCCGACGAGGCGCGGGTCGAACCCCTGATAGTTGTCGGGATGTTTCAGGAGGCCGTCGACATGGATGCCGGCTTCGTGCGTGAACACCCCCTCACCGACGAGGCTCTTCTGCCAGGCCACCGGCCGTCCAGACGCCTGCGCGACCAGCGCCGACACTTCCGGGAACTGGCGCAGATCGACGCCGGTTTCGATGCCGTAGCACTGGTGCAATCCATGAACGACTTCTTCGAGCGCGGCGTTGCCGGCACGCTCGCCGAGGCCATTGACCGTGGTATTCACATGCGTGGCGCCGGCACGCACCGCCGCCAGCGTGTTGGCCGTCGCCAGACCGAGATCGTCGTGGGCGTGCATTTCGATTTCGAGGTCGGTTGCCGCACGCAGGCGCGCGATGCGCTCGGCGACGGCGAACGGATCGAGCACGCCGAGCGTATCGGCGAAGCGAATCCGCCGCGCCCCGGCACGCTGTGCCGCTTCGGCGATTTGTGCAAGGAAATCCGGATCGGCGCGCGAGGCATCCTCGGCGCCGATGCAGACTTCGAAGCCAGCGTCGAGTGCAAGCGAAATGTGGTAGCCGATGCGCGACAGCAACCAGGCGCGGTCACGGCGCAACTTGTGGGCGAGGTGTTGATCCGACGAAGGCACAGAAATGTCGATCAGGTGCGCCCCCAGTCCGCAGCAGGCGGCGATGTCGCTCTCGTGCATGCGGCTCCACACCATCAGGCGCGACGACAGTCCCAGTGCAGCCACGGCGCGAATGCTTTCGCGCTCGGCCTCGCCCATCGCCGGAATGCCGACTTCGAGTTCGGGCACGCCCAGCGCGGCAAGATGGCGTGCGATGGCCAGCTTTTCGTCGAGAGTGAAAGCGACCCCGGCCGATTGCTCGCCGTCGCGTAGCGTCGTATCGTTGATGACGATGAATGACTGTCCGGCTTGTGACATAAGGCCTCCTGGCCTCATTTGAGCAATTCCGGTGCCAGCCTGTTTTTTCTTTTCACAACAGCACGTTACGCATCACAAACATACGACAAAGCCGACGCCTTGTCGCAAAAGCGACAAACACAATACCGACAACTTCGCCGACAACGGTACAACCGCAAACGAACGATGCCGTATACTGCGCCGACGCCTGGATGTTCCCGAATCGGCGCGTAAGCTTTCAAGGCTCTGGTGAATGCAAAGAGAATCGATGGAATTCGATGTGGTGATCGTCGGTGGCGGCCCGGCCGGGCTGGCCGCTGCGATCCGTCTCAAGCAGCTCGCCGGCGAAAAGGGCGCTGACATCAATGTCTGCCTGATCGAAAAAGCGGCGGAAATCGGCGGCCACATCCTCTCCGGCGCCGTACTCGACCCCTCCGCGCTGAACCGTTTGCTCCCGGACTGGCAAGCGCAAGGCGCGCCCGTCAATACGCCGGTCGTCGAAGACCGTTTCCTGCTGCTCGACGAGAGCAGGAGCATCACGGTTCCGGACTGGCTGCTACCAGACTGCTTTCTCAACCGGGGCAATCACGTCGTCAGCCTCGCCGAACTGTGCCGCTGGCTTGGCCGGCAGGCAGAAACGCTCGGCGTCGAAATCTACCCCGGATTCGCCGGCAGCGAGATTCTTTACGACGAAGACGGCGCGGTCGTCGGCGTCGCCACCGGCGACATGGGCGTGCTCAAGGACGGTTCGCACGGGCCGAACTACCAGCCGGGCATGGCGCTGCTCGCCCGCTACACGCTTTTCGCCGAAGGCAGCCGTGGACATCTCGGCCGGCAACTCGAAGACCGGTTCCGCCTGCGCGAACACGCCGATCCGCAGACCTACGCGCTCGGCATCAAGGAACTGTGGGAAATCCCGCCGGAAAAACATCAAGCCGGACGCGTCATCCACAGCGTCGGCTGGCCGCTCGACGCGCAGACCTACGGCGGCGGCTTCTTGTACCACCTACGGGACAACCAAGTGGCGGTCGGACTCGTCACCGGCCTCGGCTATCGCAACCCCTATCTTTCAACGTTCGAGGAATTCCAGCGCTACAAAACGCATCCGGCCCTGCGAAAAACCCTCGAGGGCGGTCGCCGCATCGCCTACGGCGCGCGCACGCTCAGCGCCGGCGGCGTCCAGTCTTTGCCCAGGCTGGTTTTTCCGGGCGGCGCGCTGATCGGCGACGACGCCGGCTTTCTCAATGCCGCACGCCTCAAGGGGGCACATGGCGCCATCGACTCGGGCAGGCTGGCGGCGGACGCCTGCTTCGAAGCGCTGACCGCCGGCCGTAGCCACGACAAGCTGCTCGCCTACCCGCGCGCCTTCTGCGCCAGTCCGCTCTTCGACGAATTGCAGCGAGGACGCAACTTCAAACCCTGGATGAACAAGGGCCTGTACCTCGGCAGCGTAATGTTCGCCCTCGATCAGCACGTCTTTCGGGGCAAGGCGCCGTGGACGCTGCGCCACCGGGCCGCCGACCATACCCGGCTGCTGAAGACCGCCGATTGCCGGCCAATCGCCTACCCAAAACCGGACGGCCAGATCAGCTTCGACCGCATGTCGTCGGTCGATCTGTCCCACACCCGCCACGAAGAAAACCAGCCCTGTCATCTCACGCTCAAGGACGCGAGCGTTCCGCTCCGCGTCAATCTGGCGCACTACGACGCGCCCGAACAACGCTACTGCCCGGCGGGCGTCTATGAAATCCTGCGCGACGCCGCCGGCGAGAATCCGCGCCTGCAGATCAACGCGCAAAATTGCGTACACTGCAAGGCCTGCGACATCAAGGACCCGACGCAGAACATCGTATGGACCCCCCCGCAAGGCGGCGACGGTCCGAACTACCCGAACATGTAGGAGCATGCTTTGAAAATCCTCGTCGCCGTCAAACGGGCGGTCGATTACAACATCAAGGTCCGCCCGAAAACAGACGGCAGCGGCGTGGACATTGCCCACGCCCGCATGGCGATGAACCCCTTCGACGAAATCGCCGTCGAGGAGGCGGTGCGCCTCAAGGAAGGCGGCATCGCTACCGAAGTCGTTGCCGTCTCGGCGGGGCCGGCGACTTGCCAGGAAACCTTGCGCACGGCGTTGGCCCTCGGCGCCGACCGAGGGTTATTGATCGAAACCGATGTCGAATTGCAGCCGCTGGCCGTAGCCAAACTGTTGAAGGCCATCTGCGAACGCGAACAACCGCAACTCGTCCTCTGCGGCAAACAGGCCATCGACGACGACGCTCACCAGACCGGCCAGATGCTGGCCGCGTTGCTCGACTGGCCGCAGGCGACTTGCGCTTCGGGAATCACGATCACGGCCGATGGAAACCGGACGACAGTCGTGCGCGAAATCGACGGCGGGCTGGAAACCGTCGACATCGCGCTGCCGGCCGTCATCACCGCCGACCTGCGCCTCAACCAGCCGCGTTACGCGACGCTGCCGAACATCATGAAGGCGCGCAAGAAGCCGCTCGACACGTTGACGCCGCTGGCGCTCGGCGTCGATGTCGCGCCGCGCCTGAAAACCCTGAAAGTCGTCGAGCCGCCGCCGCGTCCGCCCGGTATCCGGGTCGCCGACGTCGCCGAACTGGTCGATCGCCTCAAGAACCAGGCTAAGGTGATCCGATGACCCTCCTCGTCATTGCCGAACACGACAACGCTTCGCTCAAACCAGCGACGCGCCATGCGGTCAGCGCGGCGCGCCGAATCGGCGGCGACATCCACCTGCTCGTCGCCGGGAACGATTGCGCACCGGTCGCCGAGGCCGCCGCACGCATCGACGGCGTCGCCAAGGTTCTGTTCGTCGAGGCCGCGCACTACGCCGACGCCTCGCCGGAAAATCTGACGGCGCTGGTCACGGGTATCGTCAGCAGCTACAGCCATGTGCTCGCTGCCTCCAGCAGCAGCGGCAAGAGTTTCATGCCGCGCGTGGCGGCGCGGCTCGACGTGGCGCAAATTTCCGAGATCGTCGACGTCGTCGCACCCGACACCTTCGTGCGCCCCATCTACGCCGGCAACGTGCTGGCGACGGTGCAATCGGCCGACGTCATCAAGGTCGTCACGGTACGCGCCACGGCTTTTCCCGATGCCGGTGAAAGCGAATCACCGGCCGCCATCGAAAAATTGCCTGCCGCCGCCGACTGCGGCAAGAGCCGCGTACTCAAACGCGAACTGACGACCTCGGCACGCCACGAACTCGGAAACGCCCGCACCGTCATCGCCGGCGGACGCGGACTCGGTAGCCGCGAGAATTTCTACGCGCTGCTCGAACCTTTGGCCGATAAACTGGGCGCGGCGCTGGGCGCGACGCGCGCCGCCGTCGACGCCGGCTACGCGCCCAACGACTGGCAGGTCGGGCAGACGGGCAAGGTCGTCGCGCCCGAGCTTTACATCGCCGTCGGCCTTTCCGGCGCCATCCAGCACCTGGCCGGCATGCGCGAAAGCCAGGTGATCGTCGCCATCAACAAGGACCCGGAAGCCCCGATCTTCCAGGTCGCCGATTACGGTCTCGTCGCCGATCTGTTCGATGCCCTACCGACATTGACCGCCGCCCTCGAATGACGCGCGCGAAGGTGTTAAGATCGACGCTTCAAACGCAAGCACCGCCTGCCTTGAACAAACGAATAACAACGATACCCAAGATACCGGATATTTCCATCAACCTCTGACAGAAAGCCTGAAATGACCAACATTCGCCAGGAAGATCTCATCCAGAGCATTGCCGACGCATTCCAGTACATCAGCTATTACCACCCGCTCGATTTCATCAAGGCGATGGGCGAAGCCTACGACCGCGAGGAATCCCCCGCCGCCAAGGACGCCATCGCCCAGATCCTGACCAACTCGCGCATGTCGGCCGAAGGCCACCGCCCGATCTGTCAGGATACCGGGATCGGCCTCGTCTTCATCAAGGTGGGCATGAACGTGCAATGGCCGGACGCCACGATGAGCATCCAGGACATGATCAACGAAGGCGTCAAGCGTGCCTACATGGACGCGGACAACCCCCTGCGCGCCTCGGTGCTTGCCGATCCGGCCGGCAAGCGCACCAACACCAAGGACAACACCCCGGCCATCGTCTATTACGAGCTCGTCCCCGGTGACAGCGTCGATGTCATCTGCGCGGCCAAGGGCGGCGGCTCGGAAGCCAAAGCCAAGTTCGCCATGCTCAACCCCTCCGACGATGTCGTCGACTGGGTGATCAAGACCGTGCCGCAGATGGGTGCCGGCTGGTGCCCGCCTGGCATCCTCGGCATCGGTATCGGCGGCACACCCGAAAAAGCCATGCTGATGGCCAAGGAAGCGCTGATGGAACCGCTCGACATGCTCGATCTGCAAAAGCGCGGCGCCAAAACCAAAGCCGAGGAACTGCGCCTCGAACTCTATGAGAAGATCAACGCGTTGGGCATCGGCGCGCAAGGCCTCGGCGGCCTGACCACGGTACTCGACGTCAAGATCGCCGAGTACCCGACACACGCCGCGAACCTGCCGATCGCGATGATTCCGAACTGCGCGGCCACCCGCCACGTGCACTTTCACCTCGACGGCTCCGGTCCAGCCAAGCTCGAACCGCCGAAGCTCGAAGACTGGCCGGCCGTCACCTGGACGCCGGATCTCAAGGAAGCGACGCGCGTCAATCTCGACACGCTGACCAAGGAAGAAGTTGCCTCCTGGAAACCCGGCCAGAAGCTGCTGCTCAACGGCAAGATGCTGACCGGCCGCGACGCCGCGCACAAGCGCATCGCCGACATGCTGGCCAAGGGCGAGAAGCTGCCGGTCGACTTCACCAACCGCGTCATCTACTACGTCGGCCCGGTCGACCCGGTACGCGACGAAGTTGTCGGACCGGCCGGCCCGACGACGGCAACGCGCATGGACAAGTTCACCCGCATGATGCTCGAGAAGACCGGCCTCATCGCCATGGTCGGCAAGTCCGAGCGCGGCCCGGCCGCCATCGAGGCGATCAAGGATAACAAATCGGCTTACCTGATGGCCGTCGGCGGTGCCGCCTACCTGGTCGCCAAGGCGATCAAGGCGTCGAAAGTCGTCGGCTTTGCCGATCTGGGCATGGAAGCGATCTACGAGTTCGAACTCCAGGACATGCCGGTGACGGTCGCCGTCGATTCCAACGGCACCGCGGTGCACGAAACAGGCCCGCACGAGTGGCGGGTCAAGATCGGCAAGATTCCGGTCGCCGAAACGGCAGCGCACTGATCTCCGCGCGTCCCAAAAAGCCGGCCTTGCGCCGGCTTTTTTCTATCCCGAAAGCGCCGCGATGCCGTTACAAACGATAAACATTTTTCTCAAAATTGCGGGACGCAGCCTCATGTCGCGATGCTAGAATTCATTCACGACGACAGCAGCTTTGGAATCGTTCCGGCTTTATGAATTTCCTCGCTGTCGGCGCTACGCATTCACAGGTTCGCCTTCTTGATATCCCACCTCCTGCCCCTGACCACACTCCTGATGGGAGTGAGTTTTCTGCTCGTCGGGACCGGACTGCTCACTTCCCTGCTTTCGATCCGTGGCGGTCTCGAGGGATTTGACACGCAAGCCCTTGGCTTGCTCGGCACCGCCTTTTTCGCCGGCTATCTGGCGGGAAACCGTCTGGCGCCAGCACTGATCCGACGGATCGGCCACATTCGCGCATTCTCGTTCTTCACAGCGGCGATCGCCTGCATGACCCTGCTGCATGAACTGCTGCTTGACGCCTGGTTCTGGGCTTTTTTGCGCTTCCTGACCGGGGCAGCAATGGCCAGCTTGTATACGATCATTGAAAGCTGGCTGAACAGTTACGCCCAACCTGCCCAACGCTCGAAGATATTTTCCGTCTACACGACGGTCTGCCTCGGCTCACTCGCCTTTGCGCCGCACTTTCTGCACTGGGCCTCGCCGAACGGACATACGCTCTTTGCTATCGCCGCTGCGCTCACCTGTGCTGCGGTCATGCCGGTCTCGGCGACCAGCCTGTCTCAACCCGCGATCGCCAACGTGCCGGCACTCGGTTTGCGCACACTTTACGCCAAAGCACCCATCGCCTTCGTTTCGGCGTTGTTCTCAGGGCTGGCGCAAGGTGCGCTGTGGGGACTGACCGTCGTCTGGGCAACCCAAACCGGCATGGATAATTCATCCGTGGCCACTTACATGAGTTTGTGCGTCATTGGCGGCGCGCTGTTACAGTGGCCCATCGGCCGTCTTACCGACCGGATCGACCGTGGCAGCGTGATTTCGCTGACCGCCCTTGCCGCCGCTATAGTTGCCACGCCCATGTTCTTCGCCGATGGCCAATACCATCTTTTTTTGTTCGTCGGCGGTTTCATCTACGGCGGCCTGGCCTTTACACTCTATCCGCTGGCCGTCGCGCGCATGATGGATCGGCTGACGCCCGGCGAGGTCTTTTCCGGCAACGGTGCCCTGCTGCTGACTTTCGGCATCGGCGCTGCCGTCAGTCCGTTGCTCGTCGGCAGCGCCATGAAGCATTTCGGCACCTGGGCGATGCCGGCCTGGTACATCCTGGTCGAAATCGCGCTGGCCATCGTGGCCTGGCAACTGGCACGGCAGGCTCCAGCCAACATCGGCGAACAGACTCAGTTCGTCCCGATGGTGCGCACTGGCGCCGAAGCCATCGCCATCCTGGCCACGGAACAATCCGCAAACCTTCAACCGGAAGCAAACGACTGAGGCCGTCCCGCTGTAAGTTACAACATTACCCAGTCAAAACGCAGCCCTCATGCGCCCCTGCAAACCTTCAGCGGTGACGCTGGCGAGCACTAATCCCCGCCTCCGTCACAACCTCCGCTGTCACAACCGACACCGCCAATATCGCCCCCGCCACCGTCGAACGCTGCAGAACTTTCTGACGCGCTTCCCGATCGCCGCCCGCCCTCACCGAAGGCACTCAGCCAACGGAAAACGCCAATCACCAACAAGGAAAGACCGGCGACGCTGATCCAGGACGCGTACGGCCAATGCCAGTGTTTGAGCAATGCGCCAATCCCCCCAAGCAAACACGCTGCCAAAATCCATCGCATGGAACACCCATTGAGCCTATCAAAATGAACACTAGCTTACGGAACCGGCAAAGCTCCGCCGGAGTTTGTGCCAAAACTGCCGCCAATGTAGAACCAGCGCAAGGCATGCCGATCACTCCGGGTAAGCCGTACAGACGGCGCAGTTCCTCCCTTTCAACTTTGCCTGATAAAGCATTCTGTCCGCAGCCTCCAGTGCTTTCGCAATGGACGAGGGTGAAACCGCAAAGGTCGCCGCCCCAACACTGGCCGTCACCTCGTACCCCAGCAATGCCATTTCCTTTTCCATCCGCTCAATGATCAGGGAGCAGACATCATGACAATCAGATAGAGAAGTGCCGGGCATAAGGATAGCGAATTCATCGCCGCCGATCCGGGCCACCGTATCCGAGATTCGTGTTTTGCCGGTCAGCACGTTGGCGGCACAAACCAAGGCCGCATCGCCAGCCTTGTGCCCGAGCGTATCGTTCAGTTTCTTGAAATGATCGAGATCGATCATGGCCAACGAAAATGTTCCGCCGTAACGTTGTTGGCGGGAAATTTCAGCGGAAAGCAGCAAATCAAAATTCCGCCGGTTATGCAGCTTGGTCAGCCCATCATGGGTCGCCAGATGCAACACATCGAGATAAGTAGACCGGAGACTCCTGGCGAGGATGGCTACAACGCCGAGCATGGTGACCGAGACTGTAAATGAACCCAATTTCGACAACCAACTGAAGTCATAAACAAAAATCACCAACGCCTCAAGAAACATGGCGCTCATGGTGACCAGCACTGAATCAATGCGCCTTCGACAGGAAAAAGCAACAGTACCAACCGGCAACGCATAAAGGACATGCAGCCGAATCTCCGCGCCAAGAAGGAAATCGACCCCGGTCAATAGGAGGAGCCCCCCTAAAGCACCATAGAAAATCCAGCGTTCCCTTCGTTCGGGGAAAGGGAGATTCAGCAGCGATTTCAGCGTCGCCATAGCCTCGATTCCGGAATGGATATCCTATAAGTCATTCTGGACCTTGCCAGAAAATATGCAATCCCGGATTTGGCATGAATCGTTTCACCCGATGACATGATGGCCGGCCTCAACAAACGCAAACAGGGCCAACAGGCCCTGTTCCCCGAAAACGGTTTCCTTAAAAATGCAGGGCGCGTTTATCGCAGGCGAGCGCCGCCTCATGCACCGCTTCGGACAAGGTCGGATGCGCGTGACAAATCCGCGCAAGATCTTCACTCGCGGCCCCGAACTCCATGGCCACGACGGCCTCGGTGATCAATTCCGAGGCATTGGCGCCGATGATATGCACACCAAGAATGCGGTCGGTTTGGGCGTCGGCCAGCATCTTGACGAAACCGGTTGTCTCACCCATGCCAAGCGCACGACCATTGGCCATGAAAGGAATCTTGCCAGCCTTGTAAGCGATACCGTCGGCCTTGAGTTGCTGCTCGGTCTTGCCGACCCAAGCAATTTCCGGACTGGTATACAGCACCCAGGGAATGGTGTCGAAGTTGCAATGCCCGGCCTGTCCGGCCATGATTTCGGCAACCATGACGCCCTCTTCCATCGCCTTGTGCGCCAGCATGGGGCCGGAAACGACGTCGCCGACCGCCCACACGCCGGGCAAGTTGGTCCGGCAATGCGCGTCGACGTCGATGCGTCCGCGCTCGTCCAACTTAAGACCGACGGCCTCGCCGTTCAGGCCTTCGGTATTGGCTACGCGACCGATGGAAACGACCAGCCGGTCGGCATCGATTTTCTGCGCGGCACCGTCCTTATCAGTGTAGGCGACCGACACGCCCTTTTTGCCAACCTTGACGTCACCAATCGTCACGCCCAGTTGGATTTTCAGCCCCTGTTTAGTCAGTATTTTCGTGGCTTCCTTGGCCACGTCGGCATCAGCCACGGAGAGGAACTCGGGCAAGGCCTCAAGGATGGTCACTTCCGAACCAAGGCGACTCCAAACGCTACCCATTTCCAGCCCGATCACGCCCGCGCCGATGATCGCCAGTTTTTTCGGCACCGAATCGATCTGCAGGGCGCCGACGTTGTCGCAAACGACGACATTATCGACCGGCACGCCCGGTAGATGGCGCGCCTTCGAGCCGGTGGCGATGACGACCTGTTTCGCTTCCACGACTTCGTCGCCGACCTTGACCTGCCAACCGGCATCACCTTTCGCCACGAAACTGCCGTGACCGTTCAAGGGCGTCACCTTGTTTTTCTTGAACAAGCTTTTGATGCCGCCAGTCAGCTGGTCGACGATCTTGTTCTTGCGCGCGACCATCGTCGGCACGTCGATTTTCGGCGTGCCGACCGAAATGCCCTGGTCGGCAAAAGCGTGCGCCGCCTCGTGGAACAAGTGCGAGGTATGCAGCAAGGCTTTGGAAGGAACGCAGCCCACATTCAGACAAGTGCCGCCAAGGCGCGGCTCGCCTTTCGGATCAGCGTAGGGATTTGACTCGCAGCAGGCGACTGAAAAGCCGAGTTGGGCGGCACGGATCGCCGCCACGTAGCCGCCAGGTCCTCCGCCGATAACGAGCACATCGAATTGTTTAGACATTTGAAATCCTTTTTAACCCCAGAGGCACAGAGGTCTTTTTACAGAGTATTTCTCTGCGTCTCTATGCCTCTGTGGTGAGAGGGTTTAAACACCGAGCAGCAAACGAGCCGGATCTTCCAGTGCTTCCTTGATCGCCACCAGCGACAGCACAGCCTCGCGGCCGTCGATGATGCGATGATCGTAGGACATCGCCAGATAGTTAATCGGCCGCACGACGATCTGGCCATTCTCGACCACCGGACGATCCTTGGTGGCATGGATGCCGAGGATCGCGGATTGCGGTGGATTGATGATCGGTGTCGACAGCATTGAACCAAAGACACCGCCGTTTGAGATCGAGAAGGTACCGCCGGTCAACTCTTCCATCGACAATTTGCCATCCCGGGCCTTGATCCCGAACTCGGCAATCTTCTTCTCGATATCGGCGATGCTCATCTGATCGGCATCGCGCAGGACTGGCACGACGAGGCCGCGGGGACTGCCGACCGCGACTCCGATGTCGATATAACCGTGATAGACGATATCGTTGCCATCAACCGACGCGTTGACGATCGGATACTTCTGCAGCGCGGCAACCGCCGCCTTGACGAAGAAGCCCATGAAACCGAGGCGCACACCGTGCGTCTTTTCGAATACCTCACCGTACTGTTTGCGCAGCGCCATGACCGGTGCCATATTGACCTCGTTGAAGGTGGTCAGAATGGCGTTGGTCGATTGTGACTGGACAAGGCGCTCGGCGATGCGGGCGCGCAGCCGCGACATCGGCACACGTTGCTCGGGACGATCGCCAAGCGAAATCGCCGGCACCGGCACCGGCGGAAGTTGTGTCGCAGGTTTGGCGGCGGCAGAGGCTGGCGTTGGCGACACGGCGACCGCCGGTGCCGAAGCAGCAAGCGCGTCTTCCTTAGTGACACGACCGCCACGACCGCTGCCGGTCACCGCCGAAACCGGCACGCCTTTCTCTTCAAGAATCTTGCGCGCCGACGGCAGGGCAATGTTGGCTGCCGCTGGTGCGGCAGATGCAGCGGGGGCAGCAGGCTCTGGTGGAGGCGGCGCTGCTGCCGGCGCGGCTTTAGCCGCCGGCGCCGATTCAACGCTCGCCTTGGCTTCCGTATCGATGCGTGCGATCAGTTCACCGGCACCCACTGTCGCACCATCATTCTTGAGGATTTCGACAATCACCCCGTCGCCGGGCGCGGGCAATTCGAGAATGACCTTGTCGGTTTCAATATCGATCAGATTCTCGTCCCGCGAGACTGCCTCACCCGGCTTCTTATGCCATGCCACCAAGGTCGCTTCGGCGACCGATTCGGATAATTGTGGAACTTTGACGTCAATGATCATGTTCTCTCCGATAGATTCTATACGGGTAATTTGTATGGATCGATTTTGCCAAGCGCTGAATCGATCAACGCCGCCTGCTGCGCATTGTGCTTGCTGGAATAGCCGACAGCAGGCGAAGGCGAAGCGGGACGCGACACCAGCATCAGCTTCTGCTTCTCGTTGATCGAGCGATCCAGATATTGCCGGGAAAGGATGAAATACCAGGCGCCCTGATTGCGAGGCTCTTCTTGGCACCAAACGATTTCGACGGCTTTCGGATACTTGGCGAGTTCGGCTTCGAACGACTCTTGAGGGAAAGGATAGAGCTGTTCAAGCCGCGCAATCGCGATGTGCTTGATGTTGCGCTCGCGCCGTACGGCAAGCAATTCGTAATACACCTTGCCCGAGCAGAAGATGACCCGCGTCACTTTTTTGGCATCCAGCGGATCGACCTCGCCGATGACACGTTGAAACTCGCCTTTAGCCAATTCGTCGAGCGTCGAGACAGCGTCCTTGTGCCGCAACAGCGACTTCGGTGTGAAAACAATCAACGGTTTACGCTGCTTGCGGATCGCTTGCCGACGCAACATATGGAAAACCTGGGCCGGCGTCGATGGCTGGCAGACTTCCATGTTTCTCTCGGCGCAAAGCTGCATGAAACGCTCGACGCGCGCAGAAGAGTGTTCAGGCCCTTGCCCTTCGTAGCCGTGCGGCAGGAAAAGCACCAGCCCGCAAAGGCGCCCCCATTTGGTTTCCCCGGAGGCGATGAACTGGTCGATGACGACTTGCGCACCATTGACGAAATCGCCGAACTGCGCTTCCCAGATAACGAGGTCGAACGGATTCGCCGTCGCATAGCCGTATTCGAAGGCCAAAACGGCCTCCTCCGACAAAACCGAATCAAAGCACTGGAAGCTTTCCTGCTTTTCTTGCAGGTTGGCTAGCGGACAATAAGTCCCTTCGTCCCAGCGTTCGCGTTTTTGGTCGTGCAGAACGGCATGCCGGTGGAAGAAAGTACTGCGTCCGACATCCTCGCCGGAAAGACGAACGCCGTAGCCGGAGACCAACAGTGAAGCATAGGCCAGATTCTCGGCCATTCCCCAGTCGAACGGGATATTCCCCAAACCCATCTGGCGGCGGTCATCGATGATCTTCTTGACCCGGCCATGCAAGGTGAAGGTTTCCGGAACCGAGGCCAGGCGCTCGGAAAGACGGCGGATTTCCTTCGCCGGAACGGTCGTGTCGCAGCTTTCGATGTACTGCGGCGTACGATATGGCGTCCAGTCGATGATCAACGGATTGCTGTAGCCGGCAATCACCGGGTTGTAGAGTAATTCGCCCCGGTCGAGGTGTTCGCGATAATTCGCGATCATGTCGTCCGGCCCGTCTCCAGGCAGCACGCCCTCGGCAACCAATTTGTCGGCATACAATTTCCGTGTTCCCGGATGCGCAACAATACGCTTGTACATCAGCGGCTGCGTCACCATCGGCTCATCCTGTTCGTTGTGGCCGAGTTTGCGGAAGCAGACGATATCGATCACCACGTCTTTCTTGAACTCCTGCCGGAACTCGATGGCCAGGCGGGTGACCAACGCAACGGCTTCCGGATCGTCGCCATTGACGTGGAAGATCGGCGCATTGACCATCTTGAAGATGTCGGTGCAGTAGATCGACGAGCGCAGGTCACGCGGATCGGAGGTCGTGAAACCGATTTGGTTATTCACCACGATGTGCACCGTTCCGCCCGTACCGTAACCCCGGGTCTGGGCGAAATTGAGCATCTCTTGATTCACCCCTTGCCCAGAAACGGCGGCGTCGCCGTGGATCAGCACCGGGAGAACTTTCTCGCGCGCGCTCTCGCCACCGCGCCGGTGCTGACGCGAGTACACCGAACCAGCAACCACCGGATTGACGATTTCCAGATGCGACGGATTGAACGCCAGGGACAGCTGACACGGCCCGCCCGGCGTGGACACCGAGGACGAATAGCCCAAATGGTATTTGACGTCGCCCGACGACAAATCCTGCGCCTTTTTCCCTTCGAACTCCTCAAACAGCATCGAAGGCTGTTTGCCAAGCACATTGACCAGTACGTTGAGGCGTCCCCGGTGCGCCATGCCGATTACGATATCGTCAACACCATTGCCGCCGGCGACACGTACCAGCTCATCGAGCGCGACAATCAACGACTCCCCGCCCTCGAGCGAGAAGCGTTTCTGTCCGACGTAACGGGTATGCAGGTAACGCTCCAGCGTCTCGGCCGCAGTCAGGCGCTCCAGAAAACGCAGCTTCTGCGCCGGTGTATAACTCCCCTTAGCCCGGATCGGCTCGATGTGCGCCTGAATCCAGCGCCGTTCGGCGATGCCGTTGATGTACATGTACTCGACGCCGATCGATCCACAATACGTTTCCTTGAGCGCATCGTGAATCTGGCCGAATGTTGCCCGTTCAGGCACCCCCTTGAACGATCCGGCATTGAACATCGTGTTGATATCCGATCCCGAGAAATCGTAGAAGGAGGGTTCCAGTTCGTTGATCTCGGGCCGTGTCAGCCGCTTGAGCGGATCGAGATTAGCCCAGCGCGCCCCCATGATGCGGTAGGCACTGATCATCTGCAGGACACTGACCTGCTTCTTGTCGTCCACCTGCATCGAAGCCGCAGCGCGATAGCCGCCCTTGCGCGCTTGATCGGCGAAGGCGTTAACAATCGGCAGGTGCGGCACATCGCGCGCAACGGAACTCGGCAATTGCGCCAGTTTGTCAAAATAATCCCGCCATTCGGCAGGTACCGAGGCGGGATTATCCAGATAGTTTTCGTAAAGCTCCTCAACGAATGGCGCATTGCCACCGAAGAGATGGGATGTTGCAAACAACTGAGTCATCATGGCGATTACCTGTGATCCAGTAAAAGGGTTCTTGTATTCAAACAGCCAGAATTGATAAAAAAGTGGCAGTCACGCGGACTGCCACCAGGATTCACCTAACCATCATCGTTGCTCGATGGGCTTGACGTCGCGTTTCGCGGCCCCCACGTAGAGCTGCCGCGGCCGGCCGATCTTGTATTCCGGATCGGTGATCATTTCTTCCCACTGGGCCATCCAGCCAACCGTGCGCGCCAATGCGAAGACACAGGTAAACATCGAAGTCGGAATGCCGATGGCCTTCTGTACGATTCCGGAATAGAAATCCACGTTCGGATAAAGCTTCTTCTCGATGAAATAGTCGTCCTCGAGCGCGATCCGTTCAAGCTCCTTGGCCAACTTGAACAGGCGGTCGTCTTCCAGACCAAGCTCCTTGAGTACGTCGTCGCAAACTTTGCGCATCAGCTTGGCACGCGGATCGAAATTCTTGTAGACCCGGTGACCGAAACCCATGAGTTTGAAGCTGTCGTCCTTGTCCTTGGCGCGCTTGATGTACTCCGGAACCCGCGACACGTCGCCGATTTCTTCAAGCATCCTGAGACAAGCCTCGTTGGCGCCACCGTGCGCCGGCCCCCACAGACAAGCAATACCGGCCGAGATACAGGCGTAGGGATTAGCTCCCGAGGAGCCTGCCAGACGTACGGTCGACGTAGAGGCATTCTGTTCGTGATCGGCATGCAGAGTGAAAATCGTATCCAGCGCATGCACGAGTACCGGGTTCGGCTCATAAGTCGCACAAGGTGTGCCGAACATCATGTGCATGAAGTTGGCGGTGTAGCCGAGATCATTGCGCGGATACATGAACGGCTGGCCCTTCGAGTACTTGTAGGCCATGGCCACGATCGTCGGCAGTTTCGCCACGAGACGATTAAAGTTGATCGTCCGCCAAACGGGCTCGGCGAAAAGCTCCGCCTCGTGGTAGAACGCCGAGAGTGCGCCGACGACACCGACCATGACCGCCATCGGATGTGCATCGCGCCGGAACCCTTGATAAAACTTGACCATCTGTTCATGCAGCATCGTGTGCCGCTTGACGATGTTCTCGAAATCCGTCTTTTCCTTGGCGTTAGGCAATTCCCCATGTTTCAGAAGATAAGCCACCTCCAGGAAGTTGCAATTCTCGGCCAATTGTTCGATCGGGTAGCCACGATAGAGCAACTCACCCTTGTCGCCATCAATGAACGTAATTTTGGATTGACAGGCCGCGGTCGACAAGAAGCCGGAATCGTAGGTAAACATTCCGGACTTGGCGCCAAGCGTGCGAATATCGATGCAGTCGTTACCATGAACCGGCGACATAACCGGGAATTCGACCGGGTTTTTCCCGTCAATTGTCAGCGTGGCCTTTCTTTCAGTCGTCATTTCAGTCTCCTGTTCTGTTCGAGCCTTTTGCAACACTGGGTAACCTGACACTAAGACGCAAACCTTACTTCATTCTTACTTTCCTCAGCATGACCAGGATTTCCGCCTTTTCCGGATCCCCGCTCTCGCGGCTGCCGGTAATCAACGGCCACAGATCGTGATCCTCCATCTCAGCCAAATCCGCAAATACTTCGGCCTGCCTCGGTGTAAGCGCTGCGTAACGGTTGTCGAGAAACTCCTCGAGCAGCAAATCCATTTCCCGCAAAGCGCGGTGCGTACAACGCCAACGCAAGCGGTTCATTCCTGCACCTGTATCCGTCATTTCATCCTTCCCGACGTCTTCTTGTTATCACGCAAGAAAAACAAGCACGGCGAAATGGACTCGCCATTCGCCGTTAAGTTCAATATCAAAAAACCCGTCATCATTCTATCGGGACCTTGTTGTTTTCCACCGTTCACCCCAGCACGTTGTGGTAATGGAAATTCCGCGTCGAGTAGAGACCACGACGCCATTCCACCGGCTTGTCGCCATAGGTGAAAGCCACGCGCTCGACAAGGAGCAAGGGACTACCTTCGGCAACCTTCAGGAACTCAGCACTGACCCGATCGGCGCTGACCGCACGCAAGCGCTCATCGGCGCGGATCATGCGCACGCCATAGCGCGTTTCGAAAAGACTGTAGAGTGACATCTCGTTCGCTTTGAGAATATCCAGCGTCAGATCGGGAAACAACTCCCCGGACAGATAAAGCTCGTCGAAAACAACCGGCTCTTCCCCAAACTGCAGCAAGCGGCGGATGATAATGGTCGGCGCCCCAACTTCGATGCCCAAGGTTTTGGCGACTTCAGCCCCTGCTTTCGCCCGCCAGCATTCGAGGGGGACGCTTTTGATCGGAGGAAGAGCCCCTTCGTTCGCCGATAGCCGGAGAAAGCGAAACAAAGAACGCGGATCATTGTGCGTCGCGACAAAAGTCCCCTTGCCCTGCCGGCGTACCAGCAGATTTTCGGCGGCCATCTCGTCGATGGCTTTGCGCACGGTCCCTTGGCTCACACCGTAACGTGCCGCAAGTTCCGACTCACTTGGAATGACGTCTCCAGGCCCCCATTCACCAGCCTCAAGACTTCGTGTGATCAGCGCACGAATCTGCCGATACAGAGGACTGAATGTCGGAGAATGTAAATTTTTCATCGGACTCATGGGAGGATTTCAACACAATTATTCGGCGAAGTCTATTGTGTCAAATATGTCTTATATCTTCTATTTGTTATTACAAATCACGATCTTGCCTACCCCGATTTGACACCGTACAACAATCACTCTTATGATCTCTGGCCTTGATTCACACAGGAACGCACCGCGTTCCTGGAGACAACGGTTCATTTCAACATCCATCACCAACAAACAGGAGCCGCACCATGTCCAAAGCCCCCATTCGCGTCGCCGTCACTGGCGCTGCCGGCCAAATCGGTTATAGCCTGCTTTTCCGCATCGCCTCCGGTGAAATGCTCGGCAAAGATCAGCCGGTCATTCTTCAACTGCTCGACTTGCCGCAAGCCATGCAGGCCCTGAACGGCGTCATCATGGAACTGGAAGACTGCGCGTTCCCGCTGCTGGCTGGCGTCATCCCGACCGACGACCCGAACGTAGCTTTCAAGGATGTGGATATCGCCCTGCTGGTTGGCGCCCGCCCCCGTTCGAAGGGCATGGAGCGTGCTGACCTGCTTGAAGCCAACGGCGCCATCTTCACGGTTCAGGGCAAAGCCATCGCCGAAAACGCCAAGGAAGACGTCAAGGTGCTCGTCGTCGGAAATCCGGCCAATACCAACGCCTACATCGCCCGTAAAGCGGCAATGAAGGTCGGCCGTACCAATCCGCGCAACTACACCGCCATGCTGCGTCTGGATCACAACCGCGCCCTCTCGCAGATCGCTGCCAAGACTGGCCGTCCGGTTTCAAGCCTGAGCAAGGTAACCGTCTGGGGCAACCACAGCCCGACGATGTACGCCGACTACCGCTTTGCAACCTCGAACGGCGACAGCGTCAAGAACATGATCAACGACCAGGTCTGGAACAACGATGTTTTCCTGCCCTCCGTCGGTAAGCGTGGCGCAGCGATCATCGAAGCGCGCGGCCTGTCGTCTGCCGCCTCGGCTGCCAATGCCGCCATCTGCCACATCCGCGACTGGGTGCTTGGCTCGAACGGTGAATGGACCACCATGGGCGTACCTTCGGACGGTTCCTACGGCATTCCGGAAGGCATCATCTTCGGCTTCCCGACCACGACCGAAAACGGCGAGTACAAGATCGTCCAGGGTCTCGAAATCGACGCCTTCTCTCAGGAAAAGATCAACATCACCCTCAAGGAACTCACCGAAGAAGCCGACGCCGTCAAGCATATGCTCTAAACGTCGTCTGCTCCCGAAAAAGCCGCGGCCTGTCTGCGGCTTTTTTTCGTCTCTATTCCGGATACCATTTTCGGTGGAGGACGGTACGGGAGTCGCGGTAGAATATTCGCTTTGCAATCGACAAGGATCGACCATGCGACACCCCAGCACCGTTCTCTTCCCCGGCGAAAAACCCATTCCCGTCATGCCTGTCGTTGACCACTACGCCGGCTCTGAAAAACTGATGAAGAAAGCGCTTCAACTGCAAAACGAGCTGGGGCCTGTTTTCGATATCACGTGCGATTGCGAGGATGGTGCCCACGCCGGCGCCGAGCGCGAACACGCTGAAATGGTCGCCGGCATCGTCATGAGCGAAGACAACCGTTACGGTCGTGTTGCCGCGCGCGTCCATGACGTCACCCACCCGCACTGGAAAAAGGATATCGACATCCTCATGTCGCTCGCAGGCACCCGCCTGCCCTTCATCACGCTGCCCAAACCCCGGTGCGTCGAAGACGTGCGCATTCAGGTCGCTTATCTGCGCGAAACCGAGAAACGCCTCGGCCTTGAACGCGAAACCCCGGTACACGTCCTCATCGAAACGATCGGCGCCCTGCACGATGCCTGGGAAATCGCCGCCCTGCCTGCTGTCGAATCGCTCGATTTCGGCCTGATGGACTTCGTCTCCGACTACCACGGCGCCATTCCCGGCGCCGCGATGAAGAGTCCTGGGCAATTCGAGCACCCACTCGTCACCCAAGCCAAGTGCGAGATCACGACAGCGGCCCTCGGTAATGCGGCCGTGCCGACTCACAACGTGACGACTGAACTGAAAGATCTCGACATCATCCGCAATGATGCCCGCCGGGCGCGTAACGAGTTCGGTTACCTGCGTATGTGGAGCATCCACCCGATCCAGATCGTACCGATCATCGAAGCCATGCGCCCCGACTTCTCCGAGGTCGAAATGGCGGCTGCAATCCTGATCGCCGCCCAGGACAAGGACTGGGCCCCCGTCTCGCACGAAGGCCTGCTGCACGATCGTGCTTCATATCGTTATTACTGGGAACTGTTGGTGCGCGCGCACACCACGGGCATGACATTACCGGAAGCGGCCCAGCAGCGCTTCTTTTCGTAAAATCCGTGCCATTGCAGATTCTGACTGAAGCCGTGCGCCAGTTCCGCGACGAGCGGAACTGGGCGCAGTTTCACAGTCTGCGTAACCTCATCGTCTCGCTTAACCTCGAAGCAGCCGAACTGCTCGAACTCACACAGTGGAAAAGCGACGAAGAGATTACCGCGCTCCCCGAACATGCGGAAACGCGCGAATTACTGCGGGACGAATGCGCTGACGTATTGCTTTACCTGCTGCTCATCGCCGACAAAGCGGGCATCGACCTCGAAGCCGCGGCACGGGCAAAACTGTCCAAGAACGCGGCCAAATATCCTGTCGAGAAGTCCTACGGATCAAGCCGCAAATACACGCAGCTTGAGGATTGAATCACCCTTCCTGCTGCTCCAACGTATAACCCGCTCCGGCATCCTGCCCAAGCGCACCGACCAGATACGGCATGACCCCGGTCAGCGTGTCGTGCAGCGTCCACGGCGGATTCAAGACAAACATCCCGCTGCCGTGCATTCCAAAACCATCCGCAGCCGGTTCCCGAACCCGTAAGGCGACGTGCAACCACGATTTCACGGGTAAACGTTTCAAGCGTTGCGGCAACTCGAACGCCTCGCGTCGCGTGAGCTGCGGATACCATATAGCATAGGTGCCACCGGGGAAGCGTGTCATGGCGTCCTTCAACGCCTGCACGACACGTTCATAATCCTGCTTTTCCTCGTAGGACGGATCGATCAGGACGACCGCGCGACGCGGCGGCGGTGGCAATACCGCCTTGAGTCCAGCGAAACCATCCATCGCCTCGACGATGACCTGTTTTCCGGCTGCCTGAAAATTCTCCCGCAATAGCCGCACATCCTTGCTGTGCAGTTCGAACAAGCGCAATCGGTCCTGATCACGCATCGTCCACAAGGCAAAAAACGGTGACCCGGGATAATTCGCCAAACGGCCATCCGCATTGAAGCCGCGCACCAAACCAACGTAGTCGGCTAGCAGCGGAGGAAGATCTTTACGCTCCCACAGCCGTCCGATGCCATCCCGGAATTCCGACAGTTTCGCGGCATATGCAGAGTCGAGCGCATAAGCGCCAGCGCCGGCGTGGGTGTCGACATACCAGAACGGCTTGTCCTTCTGGCCGAGATAGCGAGTCAACTGGACAAGCACGAGGTGCTTGAGGACGTCGGCATGGTTGCCGGCATGAAAGGCGTGGCGGTAGCTCAGCATGGGTCAGGTCATCGGGGCGATCAGCCCACGCAGCAGATTTCCTCGCAAGCGCTCAGTCCGGCAAGGCGATCTTGTTGTCGGCGCTGAATTGATAATCGTGAAAGACATGCTCCGCCGAAAGCATCTGGTAACTGCCATCTTCGAGCTTGCGCGTCGTATCCTTGAGGCGGTAGGTGTAATGCCCGCAGGTCCACATGTCGAAATTGCGCATCTGCGTACACAGACAGGTCTTGTCCTTCACCGAAATCCGCTTGACGCCTGGATTAGCTTCCACTTCGCGGTTATAGGAGTCGATGTAGGAACAGTATCCCTTGGTGTCGAGCAGGTAACCGTAAGCCTCGCAATTCGGACGCACGCCATCGCCGATGGCCGGGCTGTTGCTGAGCATACGCATCGGATAGCCGGTCGGCGAAATCTGGTTAACCTCAATCTGGTCCTCGGTCGCCCGGAAATATTCCTGCTTCACGTCCTCGGGCAGGCCGCACTCCTTGGTCACGGTAAAGCGCGTCGCCACCTGCACAGCGCCGGCGCCATTCTGGAGGAAGGAAACGGCGTCGCTACCGGTAAAGATACCACCCGCCGGAATCAGCGGAATATCGAGCTTTTCGGCCGTCAGCCAGGTTTGAATCTCGCCGACAATCGTCGCCAGATCGTACTTCGCCCAGTCGAGACCAAAACCGAGGTGACCGCCGGCAAGCGGCCCTTCGACCACGACGTAGTCCGGCAAACGCTGGCAACTGGCCGACTTGCGAAGGAAGAGTTGCAGGGCGCGCAACGAAGAAACGATGACGCCCAGTTTGGCGTCGCGGAAACGCGGATGGTCCTGAATCAGCGAGAACGAGCCGAGATGCAGGCCGGCCGCCAGCGTGATGCCGTCGATACCAGCGTCGAGAGCGGCGCTCATGCGTACGCGCAAGGTCTCCTTGGGCGCGCTCATGGTCAGCTTCTCCATGCAGTTAACGAAAATCAGACCGTCGCCGCGCTTCGCCTCCATCGTCTTGCCGACGTGCAGACGCGTGGACTCCTCAAGTTCGCCGAGATCGAACACGATCGGCGACTTGTCGGAATTCGCCACGTTGAACTTGAAACGCTGCAGCTTATCCTTGATGAATTTGGTGTTGAAGCGACGATCGGAGACGGCATGGATCATGGCGTCGGAAATATGGCCGATTCCGCCCAGACGCGCCGCTTCGAGCGCCAATCCGGCCGTCGAGATATCCACCCCCATCCCACCGATAACAATGGGCACGATCTCCCGATTACCGAATTTCAGTCGAAAATCATCAACACGCATCATCTCTGTCCTTACAGAACCCAAACAAAAACCGGTTTCGCGAAAACACTTCGTCAATCCGGCGAAGTCCGACATTATCGCTCATTCGAACCCAAAATGGGCTTTTCGGAGGCATGAAAACGTACAGATGGCCCAAACATTGCAGAGGCATATCTCACGAACACCTCTCTTGGCCGTGTATCATTGCCTGCACCACCTTTCGAACTGGGATCACGCCATGTCCGACTGTACTGAGCACAAGCATCCGCAACCCCCTGACGCCGGTATCGGCATTCCCCGCCAGCGCGATTTCGACGCTGCTGCCTTCGAACAAGCCGTCAACGATCTGCTCGGCGCCTGCGGCATCGCCCCCGACACCGAGCACATGGGCAAAACGGCGCAGCGCGTTCGCGAACTCTGGCAAAAGCGCCTGCTTGGCGGCTACGATCTTGATCCGGCCGAAGTACTGGGCGACGGTTTCGCCGACCCGCGCAAGGATATGGTTGTCGTCCGCGGCATTGCCGTGCATGGCGTCTGCCCGCACCATCTGGTTCCTTTCCGCGGCGTCGCCCATGTCGCGTACCTGCCTGGCGGCCGGCTGCACGGCTTCGGCCGCATTGCCCGCCTCGTCGACGCCATCGGCCACCGTTTTACCTACCAGGAATGGATGACGCGCGACATCGCCGATGGCCTGATGGCCCATGGCAAGGCGCGTGGCGCCGCCTGCGTCGTCGAGGCAGAACAGCTCTGCCTGCTCCTCGGCGAAGACCGGCGTGGCGACGAACGCGTCATCACCCAGGCTTTCGCTGGCGAGTTCGAGACTTCGGATCAATACCGCAACGAATTCCTGCGCACCATCGGCCAACCGCGCCGAATCGACTGAGCCAGGAAAGAATCAGCCCACCCCCACCCCGATCAAGGTCAGTGCCAGCGGCGTGGTCAGCGCCGCCAGCCCCGTCGATAACACCAAACTGCTGGCGGTCGGCCCCTCAAGCACCTTGAACTGCCGCGACATCAGATAGACATTGACCCCGACGGCCATCGACGACAGCAGCACGACCACCTGCGTCTCCATGACCGGCAAGTCGAGCAGGCACGCCAGCCCCCAGACGACGAAAGGCTGGATGACCAGTTTTACCGCCGTGATGCTGAGACTGATCTGCCAACCCTTGGCGACACCATACTCGGCCAACCCCATGCCGAGCGCCAGCAGCGCCAGCGGTGTCGCCGCCTGCCCGAGCATGCCGAGCGGCACATCAACGAATTGCGGCAAGGGCAGTCCCGAGAAACCGAGCAAGACGCCGGAAAGAATACCAACGACGATCGGATTGGTCAGCACGCCGCGTACCGTTTTCGCGAAACCATGCACGGAAAAACTGCCGTGCCGTGCCCACTCGACCGATACGGTGACCAGCGTCCACAGCGTCAGCGCGTTGAACACGAGCACCAGCGCCACCGACGGCACTGCCGCGTCGCCGAGCGCAACTTTCGCCAGCGGCAACCCGAGCAGGACATTGTTCGAAAAGATGCCACCCAATGCAAAGACCGACTGCGACACACCATCAAGGACGAACAGTTTCCAGGCAATTAGCCGGCCGATCGCGAACACGATCAGGCAACCGCCGAAAAACGCGATCAGCAGGCGCGTATCAACGTGTGGCATCGAATGCGAGTTGTACAGCAGGCGAAAAAGTAGCGCCGGCAGCGCAACCGAAAAGACGAAGCGCGATAGGCTCTCCGACATGGCGGGCGGCCAGCCGGAAAACCGCATCAGGGCATAACCGACAAAGACCAGCGAAAAGAGCGGCGCGGCCAGCTCGACGTGATGCAGAAAGGCGTCCATTGAAAGCATTCTCGGCAGGGTTCGACAGCCACGGAATGTCGGAAATTTCTCTATTGCAAACGCATGGCTGGGGCAGATCGAAAGTCTATCGGATTTATGACGCTTCTGCCGGCCCGAAAAACGCGAGACAATACGCGCCTTTGAATTCCGACCGCGCAATTCCCGCATGCACGACGCCCCTCTCCCGCTCCCCGCCACCTCGGCGTACACGCTGATCCACGCCGACCACAACCTGCTCGTCGCCAACAAACCGAGCGGTCTGCTCTCGGTGCCCGGCCGCGGCGAACACAAGCAGGACTGCCTGATCGCGCGCATCCAGGTCGACTACCCGGACGCCCTGATCGTGCACCGGCTCGATTGCGACACCTCCGGCCTGCTCGTCATCGCGCGCGGCAAGGCAATGCACCGCAGCCTGAGCATCCTCTTCCAGAGCCGCGAAGTCGAAAAACGCTACGTCGCCGTCGTCGACGGCCAACTCGCGCCGGAATCCGGCGAAGTTGACCTGCCGCTGATCGTCGACTGGCCGAACCGCCCGTTGCACAAAGTCGACTTCGAAATCGGCAAACCCTCGCTGACCCGCTTCCACGTCGCCGCCTACGACGCCGAAACCGACAGCACACGCGTCGAACTCATCCCCGAAACCGGGCGCACGCATCAACTGCGCGTGCACATGCAATCGCTCGGCCACCCGATCCTCGGCGACACCCTCTACGCCACCCCGGCCGGTCAGGCCAAGGCCAGCCGCCTGCTCCTGCATGCCGAATATCTCGCCTTTGCCCACCCGGAGAGTGGCAAACGTCTTCAATTCGTCTGCCCGGCGAATTTCTGAAACATGTCAAATCACTATCCCTCTGGACAGCAGTAGCTGCCTTGGCATAGCATCGCAGACTCGTCACCTCTGCGAAGGAACGCCAGAAGCGGGCGAAAAACATTGAAAACAGCAATCCAAAAACCGGAAGTCTCCGAAAACCATTTGCCCTTCTCACGATCCAGAGTCGCACTCAGCCTAGCTATTCTCAGTGGGCTGATGCTTCTGGTAACTGCCGTATTTTTCTATACCGGCTTGGCGCTTCCTCTTGCTTTCAAGATATTTGATGCCCTTTCAGGGCGACCGAGGCCGGCATTGGCGCTCGAACATTACTGGGTGGTGATGGATGCCCGACCGATCACTGGCATTGCCGAGAATGCCTCTGGGCTGACGTATCACAGCGACCGAAATACACTGTTCTCAGTCATCAACCGGCCACCACAGGTCATTGAACTCACTTTGGACGGACAACTTCTAAGATCCTTGCCAGTTGATGGCGTTGACGATCTTGAAGGCATCACCCACATCGAAGGCAACGATTTTTTCCTTGCCGACGAACGCAGCCAGCAGCTTGTCCATGTCCGAATTAACGACGGACAAACCCGCATTATCACCCATGGTCGTCCACGTCTAACGCTCGCCGTCGACGCCCCCGGAAATTTGGGCTTCGAGGGCGTCTCGTGGGATCACCGCGCAAACAGGCTTTTCGTTGTCAAAGAAAAACGTCCTCTACGCTTGCTCGAACTCAAAGGTCTCAAGGAGATTCTTCAGGGCGGGAGACTCGATCTTGACATCCGAGAATGGAACTTTAGCCAAGCCTGGCCTTTTTTGATCCGTGATCTTTCCTCGGTCAGTTATCATGAAGACAGCGGCATGATGTTTCTACTGAGTCACGAATCGCACCTCGTCCTCGGACTGGATCCCAACCGAAATCCAGCCACCCTGCTCACCCTGCGCCGCGGATGGCACGGGCTAACAAAAGATGTGCCTCAGGCCGAAGGTATTGCCATCGCCCCTGACCGCAGCATCTTCATCATCTCAGAGCCCAACCTCATGTACAAATTCGCACCGCCGTAACATAAACAAACCTTCGAAGCTTATTAACCAGAATAAAGCGCGATAAATTGGCGGCAACGGCGATACCAAATCAGCCCATCCTCGCAAAAACGTGTCTCCAACCTGAAACTGTTCAGGACTCCCACGCGGGCAAAACGCCTTCCTCACCGGGGGCACAGACGCCCCCCTGATCAACGCCGAGCCCACCGACCCAGACAAGCTTTCCAGCCAGCCACAGGCAAGGCAAGCGCTCGCGCTCCCAGGGCGGAATACCGGCTTCCTGCAGCAGGTTGCGCAGGTTACGGCGCGGGCGTTTCGGGTATGGCTGCAGGCGTTCGCCTCCCAATCGAGGCTGTAGAAAGATACCGCCTTCGCAAAGCAGACTGCGGCGAATTCCCTCTCCACGGCTCGGCACGAAACGTACTTTCCCACCAGCCCAATCCAGGACTTCTTCGCCGCCCCAGGGCAGCGGTTCCTGCGGCACGGGCGGCCGATGCGGGACGATGTACAACTCGCCACGATAAACGTATAGCTCGCCGTCCGGTGTGGCGAGACAGGTCTCCGAAGCCGCAGCGGTTGTGGCAAGCTGCTTGAGCGCTTCGTCGATCCAGCGCGCTTCGGGGGCGCGGAAACCGGCCGCGACCCAGGCGTAGCGCAGGAGGTTGCGCGCCCGTGCCGGGCTCAGTGAATTGATTCCGGCCAGGCCGATGCGCCCCCCCGGCGTGGCCAGCGCGGCGAAATCGAGCGCCGCGAGTTCGTCGAGCAGGCCGGCGCCTTCGGCGAAATGGCCGGCAGCGCGCGCCAGCGATTGTCGGGCTCCGGGAAACTTTTGCTCAAGGTTCGGCAGGATGTCGCGGCGCAGGAAGTTGCGACGATAGTGGGTATCTTCGTTACTTTCGTCGTCGATCCATTCCAGCCCGCATTCCTCGGCATAGGCCTCGATCAAGGTTCGCGGCGCGTCGAGCAGCGGCCTGATCAGTACGGGTCCGGAGGCTTGCGGACGCACGGCGAGCATGCCGGCCGCGCCGGCGATGCCGGCGCCGCGCAGCAGGTTGAGCAGCACGGTTTCGGACTGGTCGTCGCGGTGATGCGCCAGCGCCAGCGCATCGGCTTCCACCCTGGCAAAAACCGCGTGCCGCTTGCGCCTCGCGGCAGCTTCCAGCCCCTCGCCGCTGTCGCGCGGCACGTCGACGCGGACGACTTCGAGCGGAACGTTAAGTGGCTCGCAAGATCGCCGGCAGAAATTCATCCAGGCGTCGGCGTTCGGACTGAGGCCGTGATGCACATGCAACGCGGAGAGTGACAACGGCAGTTCGCCCGCAGCAACCATGCGGTTCAAAGCATGCAGCAGAACGACCGAATCGCGCCCTCCTGAAAGCGCAACGCACAAGCGCAAACGGCCTGAACCTAAGTTCAGGCCGCGCAGGAAGAAAGCGTAGAGGGTGTCGGCCAGCTGCCCGGCCGCACCGCCCGACGTGAGGTCAGCCAGCCGCCTGTTCCTGGACCTTGCCATAGGCCATCAGGCGCGCGAAGCGGGCTTCCAGCATTTCCTCGGTGGACATAGCCGTCACCTTTTGCAAGGCTTCTTTGAGCGCAGCGCGAAGGCTGTTGCCCATGGCGGCGTAGTCGCGATGGGCACCGCCCAGCGGTTCCTCAATGAGTTTGTCAACGAGGCCATGTTCCATCAACTGCGGCGCAGTCACGCCCATGATCTCGGCGGCAACGCTGGCCTTCTCAGCCGTCTTCCAGAGAATCGATGCACAACCTTCCGGCGAGATCACCGAGTAGATCGAGTTGCGCAGCATCTGCACGACGTCGCCGACGCCAATGGCCAGCGCGCCGCCGGAACCGCCTTCACCGATCACGGTGATGATGACCGGGACTTTCAGTTCGGCCATTTCGTAGAGGTTGCGACCGATGGCCTCGGATTGGCCGCGTTCCTCGGCGTCGATCCCCGGGTAAGCGCCCGGCGTATCAATGAAGGTGAAGATCGGAATGCCGAACTTCTCGGCCAGGCGCATCAGGCGCAGCGCCTTGCGATAGCCTTCGGGACGCGGCATGCCGAAGTTGCGGTAGATCTTTTCCTTGGTGTCCTTGCCTTTCTGGTGGCCAATCACCATCACCGGCTGCCCTTCGAAACGGGCCAGACCGCCGACGATGGCGTGATCGTCGGCAAACGCACGGTCGCCGTGCAATTCCTCGAAATCGGTGAACAACAGATTGACGTAATCAAGTGTGTACGGGCGCTGCGGGTGGCGCGCGACCTGTGTGAGCTGCCAGGGCGTCAGATTGTCGTAAATCTCCTTGAGCAGACTCTGGCTTTTCTTTTCCAGCATGGCGATCTCTTCGGAGACGTCGACCGACGACTCGCTCTGCGAAGCGCGCATGGTTTCAATTTTGCCTTCAAGTTCGGCAATCGGTTTCTCAAAATCCAGAAAGCTAATTTTCATATGGGCTTGTCTCGTCTCTTCTCGACTATTGTTGTGTGGTTCCAGAGCAGGGCATTTTACAACAAAGCCTGCCGGACAGGAGGCATGCGGTCGCCGCTTCCGCTGAACGCCGCGTCAATACTCGACCGGCAACGGATCAAGACTGCGCCACAGATACCAGGTCGCGACCGAGCGCCAAGGACGCCAACGCTCCCCCAAAACGGCCAGCATTTTCCGCGTAGGGCGCTCGCCGGCCAGATAATGCAATGCAACAGCCTTCTGCAGACCGATGTCATCAAGCGGGAACACGTCGGGACGCATCTGGTTGAAGATGAGGAACATTTCCGCCGTCCATACGCCAATGCCTCGCACCGCCGTCAATTCGGCGATGATCTCGCCATCGCTCATCCCCGACCATTGCGCCGCGTGAATCCGGCCGCTGGCGAAATGCTCGGCCAGATCGACAATGTATTCGACCTTGCGCGCCGACAATCCGCAACCGCGCAAGGCGACCGCGTCGCAGGCGAGCACCCGATCCGGCACCATTTGTGGCAACAAGCCGGCAACGCGCTCCCAGATGCTGTCCGCCGCCTTGACCGAAATTTGCTGCCCGACGATGGAACGTGCTAGGGTGCCGAAGGGGTCGCCCCGTGAAACCAGCGACATCCCGGCGTAGCGCTCGACCAGTTGCGCCATCACCGGATCGACCTGCGCCAGCGCATCCGACGCCTGCTGCCAGAAATCCGGGATCATCGCGCTTCCCCTACTCGAAACGAAAGGGCCGGAACCCGCGCAGCGTCAGAGGGCGGCGCGGATCACGCTGGCCAGTCGCGCGACGCCTTCCTCGATGCGCGGCGGCGGCACGGTGACGAACGCCAGCCGCAGGGCCTCGGCCACCGGATCGGCGGCGTAAAACGGCGCGCCGGGAACGAAGGCCACGTCCTGGCGGACAGCTTGCGCCAGCAACACCGTAGCATCAATGCCACGCGGCAGTTCGGCCCACAGGAACATGCCGCCGCGCGGCACATTCCAACTCACGCCGTCAGGCATGTGGCGCGACAGGGCGTCAAGCATGGCGGAGCATTGGCTGCGGTACAAGTCGCGGATCGTCGGAATATGGGTTTCGAGAAAACCGTCGCGTACGATGTCATACACCGCCATCTGCGACAACGTCGCCGTATGTAGATCAGTCGCCTGCTTGGCCTGCACGAGCTTGGCGCGCAGCGCTGGCGGCGCGATGACGTAGCCGAGGCGCATGCCAGGGGCCAGCACCTTGGAGAACGATCCCATATACACGGTGCGCTCCGGCGCCAACGAGCGAAGCGAAACCGGCGTCTCACCATCATAGGACAGGGCACCGTAAGGATCGTCTTCGAGAATCAGCAGATCGAGTTCGCGTGCCCGTTGCGCCAAGGCGTGACGGCGCTCCTCGCTCATCAGGCGACCGGTCGGATTCTGGAAGTTCGGCAGGCAGTAGAGGAATTTCGCCGTGCGCATCGCATCCGTCAGCGCGTCAGGCAGCAAACCTGCCTCGTCCGAAGCCACCGAGACGTACTTCGGCGCAAACAGCGAAAACGATTGCAGCGCGCCGAGATAGGTCGGTGTCTCGACGAGAACCCTATCGCCCGGATCGATCAGCACCTTGGCCAGCAGATCGAGGCCTTGCTGCGAACCGGAAACGATCAGCACATCGTCGGCATGCACCGGCGCCTCGGGCGTACCGACAAAACTGGCGATCCATTCGCGTAACGGCGCATAGCCTTCGGTCGTGCTGTATTGGAGCGCTTCAAGACCACTCACCGTCAGTACGCGATCCAGCGCTTGCCGCATGCGATCGACCGGAAAGGTCGCCGGCGACGGCAAACCGCCGGCGAAGGAGATGACTTCCGGACGCTCGGTCACCTTGAGAATTTCACGGATCGCCGAACTCTGGATAGCGCGCGCGCGCTCCGAAAAGGAGGCGTTGAAATCCGGCCCGGTTAACTCGCTGGTAGCCGTGTGCATGCCGATAATCCGTTCATTACGCATGATGCGATTAACCGCCCTCGGCGCGCTGGGCACGCCGACGTTCGTGTTCACACAGGAAACGCTTACGGATACGCAGGCTCTTCGGCGTAATTTCGACGAGTTCGTCATCGTCGATGAACTCGACGGCACTCTCCAGCGTCAATTGAACCGGCGGCACTAGGCGCACGGCTTCGTCGGTTCCCGAGGCACGAATATTGGTTAGTTGCTTGCCCTTAATCGGGTTGACCACCAAGTCGTTCTCGCGCGAATGGATGCCGATGACCATGCCTTCGTACAAGCGATCCCCCGGAACGGAGAACATGCGGCCGCGATCCTGAAGCTTCCACAGGGCATAAGCCACTGCTTCGCCTTGTTCGGCCGAAATCAGCACGCCGTTGCGGCGGCCCGGCATGTCGCCTTTGACCGGCGCATAGTCGTCGAAAACGTGGCTCATCAGACCGGTACCGCGTGTCAGGTTCATGAATTCACCCTGAAAGCCGATCAGGCCGCGCGCGGGAATGCGGTATTCGAGACGCACCCGACCGCGGCCGTCGGAAACCATGTCCTGCAGATCGCCCTTGCGGTAGCCGAGCGCCTCCATGACGCCGCCCTGGTGCGACTCCTCGACATCAAGCGTCAGCATTTCGTACGGCTCGCACTGTTCGCCGTCGATCGTTTTGAAAATCACCTTCGGCCTTCCGACGGCCAGTTCGTAACCTTCGCGACGCATGGTTTCGAGCAGGATGGTCAGATGCAACTCTCCGCGTCCCGACACCAGGAAGGAGTCGGTATCGTTGGTATCTTCGACGCGCAGCGCCATATTGGTCAGCAGTTCCTTGTGCAGCCGCTCGCGAATCTGCCGGCTGGTAACAAATTTGCCTTCGGTACCCGCATAGGGCGAATTGTTGACCATGAAGGTCATATTCAGCGTCGGTTCGTCGATCTTGAGCATCGGCAGGGCTTCGGGCTTGTCCTTATCGGTGATCGTACAACCGATCGAAAGCTCCTCGATCCCGGTGACAAGAACGATATCGCCAGCCACAACTTCATCAAGCTCAACACGCTCGATTCCGCGGAAACCAAACACCTGATTGATCTTGGCGCTTTTCGGCGCGCCATGCTCGAACTTACCGTCGGCGTCCGGCTGACCGTACATCACGGTAACCTGCTGCGCCGACTTGAGCCGTCCGCGCTGAACGCGGCCGATACCGATACGGCCGACATACGAGGAATAGTCGAGCGCGGAAATCTGCAACTGCAGCGGACCATCGACATCATCGGCTTCCGGCGGCGGCACGTACTTGAGAATGGCATCGAACATCGGTCGCATGTCGGTGCCGGGATTATTGAGGTCGGTCATGGCGTAACCGTTGATCGCCGAGGCGTAGATCACCGGAAAATCAAGCTGCTCGTTCGTTGCCCCCAATTTGTCAAAGAGATCGAAGGTGTGGTCGACGACCCAATCCGGACGTGCGCCGTCTCGATCGATCTTGTTGATCACGACGATCGGTTTGAGCCCCAACGCCAGTGCCTTCTTGGTCACAAACCGCGTTTGCGGCATCGGCCCTTCGACAGCGTCAACGAGAAGCAGCACACCATCGACCATCCCCAGCACGCGCTCGACTTCACCGCCGAAGTCGGCGTGACCCGGGGTATCGACGATGTTGATATGCACACCTTCGTAATCGACGGCCAGATTCTTGGCCAGAATCGTGATGCCGCGCTCCTTTTCCAGGTCGTTCGAATCCATGACGCGTTCGGCGACATGCTGGTGGGCGGCAAAGGTGCCGGCTTGCTGCAACAGCTTATCGACGAGCGTGGTCTTGCCGTGGTCGACGTGGGCAATAATGGCGATGTTACGGACGGAGCGGGACATGAGGGGGTAACTCTTTGAAAAAGGGGTGAATTCTAGCACGCGCCAAGCAATTCGGCAGCAGAAACGTGACAAAACCTGCTTAACCACAGAGGCACTAAGGCACAGAGAAAAGCATAAAAATCAACGACAAAGACTGCGATTCGCGGCGGTGCCGGATTATTGAAGAGCCCGCAGATATCTCATCGCTTTTTTTCTCTGTGTCTCTGCGCCTCTGCGGAGAATGGTTTTCCGGGTTTTCCCGCCCGCGTAGCCGGCGAAACCTGACGCAACCCAGCTCCCGCCGGCTGGAAGCTCGGCACCAGATGCCGCTTGCCGTTGCCGATCAGGTCGGCGCGCCCCATCCGCTTCAGCGCCTCGCGAAGCAACGGCCAATTCTCCGGATCGTGGTAGCGCAGAAAAGCCTTGTGCAGCTTGCGCTGCCGCCCACCCCGTACCGTCTCGATGCACGGTGAAGCACGTCCGATCTTCTTCAGCGGATTGCGCTCGGAGTGGTACATCGCTGTGGCAATGGCCATCGGCGTCGGCAGGAAAGTCTGCACCTGATCAAGGCGGAAACCGTTGCGCTTGAGCCAAAGCGCGAGCTCTAGCATGTCTTCGTCAGTCGTGCCCGGATGTGCGGCAATGAAATACGGAATCAGGTATTGCTCCTTGCCCGCTTCCTTCGAGAAGCGGTCGAACATCTGCTTGAACCGGTCGTAGGCGCCGATGCCCGGTTTCATCATGTAGGCGAGCGGCCCTTCCTCGGTGTGCTCGGGCGCAATCTTCAGGTAGCCGCCGACGTGATGCATCACCAGTTCCTTGACATATTCCGGCGAACGCACGGCCAGGTCGTAGCGCAAGCCTGAGCCGATCAGGATGCGCTTGACGCCCTTGATGGCGCGCGCCTTGCGGTAGAGCTGAACCAAGGGCGCATGGTCGGTATCCAGGTTTCTGCAGATCTCCGGATAAACACAGGAGAGGCGCCGACAGGCCGTCTCGATTTTCCGATCCTTGCAAGCCATGCGATACATGTTGGCCGTCGGCCCGCCGAGATCGGAAATGATGCCGGTGAATCCTGGTGTCCGGTCGCGGATATCCTCGATTTCGTGCAGGATGGACTCTTCGGAGCGACTCTGGATGATGCGCCCCTCGTGCTCGGTGATCGAACAGAACGTACAGCCGCCAAAGCAGCCGCGCATGATGTTGATCGAGAAGCGGATCATCTCGTAGGCGGGAATCCTCGCCTCACCGTAGGCAGGGTGCGGTCGGCGCTGATAGGGCAAAGCGAAAACACCGTCGAGTTCGGCCGTAGTCAGCGGCAAAGGCGGCGGATTGAGCCACACGTCACGTTCACCGTGTGCCTGCACCAGCACACGCGCGTTGCCGGGATTCGACTCCAGATGGAAGGTACGGGAAGCATGCGCGTACAGCACCGGATCGCCTTTGACCTGCTCATACGACGGCAAGCGCACCACGGTACGCGAACGATCCAGCCTGTGCATTGCAGGCGATAGGAAACGGAGCGGCTGCACATCCGCCGTTACCGGAGTTTTCGCGTCGGCTCCCTCATTATAGGGATTCTGATACCGGATCAACGGCCCCGGCAAGTCGACCACCGTCGAATCGATCTCAGCCCAATTGTCTTCCGGCAACCAGCCGCGCGAGGTCATGAAGCCGGTGCCACGAAGATCACGAATCTGTGCAATCGGCTCCCCTGCGGCCAGACGGTGCGCCAGAGCGACGATGGCGCGTTCGGCATTGCCGTAGAGCAGCATGTCGGCTTTGGAATCGGGAAGCACCGAGCGTCGCACCTTGTCCGACCAGTAGTCATAGTGCGCGATGCGGCGCAGGCTGGCCTCGATCGAACCGATCACCACATTGGCGCCGGGAAAAGCTTCGCGACAACGCTGGGCATAAACCACCACGGCGCGGTCTGGACGCTTGTCGGGTTCGCCACTGGGCGTGTAGGCGTCGTCTGAGCGAGTCTTGCGGTCCGAAGTGTAGCGGTTGACCATCGAATCCATGTTGCCGGCGGTCACGCCGAAGAAGAGATTCGGTTTGCCAAGCGCGCGGAAGCCCTCTGCCGAATGCCAATCTGGCTGCGCGATGATGCCGACGCGAAACCCCTGCGCCTCGAGCAGTCGTCCGATCAGCGCCATGCCGAAGCTCGGATGGTCAACGTAAGCATCGCCGGAAACGATGATGATGTCACAGGAATCCCAGCCGAGCGCCTCCATTTCCTCGCGGGACATGGGTAAAAACGGCGCAACGCCGAAACGCTTTGCCCAGTATTTGCGATAGGAAAAAAGCGGCTTGGGAAACTCGTGAGGCGCAACGCCCGGATCAGTCTTCATCATCGGAAGATTCTACAGCGGATTCAAAAATTAAAACCCCTGCAAGCTTAGCGCTTGCAGGGGTCTTGTTTGGGGCGATGTACCGGGCTTGAACCGGTGACCCTTGGAATCACAATCCAATGCTCTACCAACTGAGCTAACACCGCCGCTGATCTGGCGCGCCCGGCGAGACTCGAACTCACAACCCCCGGCTTAGAAGGCCGGTGCTCTATCCGGTTGAGCTACGGGCGCGAGTTGCATGACTCTTTTAGGCGTTTGCTTCCCGCCGGGACTACTTGTACTGCAATAAATCTGGTCGGGGCGGTGGGATTCGAACTCACGACCCTCTGCTCCCAAAGCAGATGCGCTACCAGGCTGCGCTACGCCCCGAGGAAGGGCGCATTCTACAGATTGCCCCATGCAAGGTCAATCGCGTTCTCGGATTTTTTTCTCGATAACGAATCAATAAAAACACCCCATTTCAAGCAAAGGACGGGATAATACGAAACAATCAGTTACGCGACACCGCGAACCGGTCAAACATTCAGTAAAAAAAAGAACATTTCTCCAGAAGATCGATAACTTGCAGTGATCCGATATTTCTGATATTTAATCGCCTCTTTGCAAAAACGAATGGATGGTTTTTGATCATGCCTGATGAGATTCTCCACAAACAATTCGCTCCCTACATCCCTAAAAAGGGTGAGGAATACATGAACAGCAAGCAGCTGGCTCACTTCCGGACCATCCTCGAAACGCTCAAAACAGAACTGATGAACGACATTGAGCGCACAGTCCACACCATGCAGGATGAAGCCACAGTTTTCGCCGACCCCAACGACCGCGCCAGCCAAGAAACGGATATCGCGATCGAGTTGCGCAACCGTGACCGCGAGCGCAAGCTGATCAAAAAGATCGAGGAGACCATTGCCCTCATCGACAATGGCGAATATGGCTATTGCAATGGCTGCGGCGTCGAAATTGGCATCAAGCGCCTGGAAGCCCGCCCAACGGCGACGCTCTGTATTGACTGCAAGACCCTCGAAGAGGTCCGCGAGAGACAAGTCGCCAAGTAGGCACCCGCCTTCGGCGACGAAAGACGTATCCCCGCCACATAAAAAACAAAGGACGCCGCAGCGTCCTTTGTTTTTACCTTAAGCTGAAGTTCAGCCTTGCGATTCCGTCGCTGCGGCGGCGGCTGCGGCCTCGATAGCCAGCGCCTTCATCGATAAACGCACGCGCCCCTTCTCGTCGGCCTCAAGAACCTTGACCGAAACCTTCTGCCCTTCCTTCAGGTAATCAGCCACGGCATTGACGCGCTCGTTGGCGATCTGCGAGATGTGCAGCAGACCGTCGCGCCCCGGCAAAATGCTGACAATGGCGCCGAAATCGAGCAGCTTGAGCACGGTGCCTTCATAGACCTTGCCCACTTCGACATCGGCAGTGATCGCCTCGATGCGGGCCTTGGCGGCATTAGCGGCCTCGCTATTCACCGAAGCGATGGTGATCGTGCCATCTTCCTGGATGTCGATCGTGGTACCCGTTTCCTCGGTGATGGCGCGGATGACAGCGCCGCCCTTGCCGATCACGTCGCGGATCTTCTCCGGATTGATCTTCATCGTGTACAGACGCGGTGCGTAAGCCGAAACTTCTTCGCGCGCACCGGCAACGGTGGCCTGCATCTGGCCGAGGATGTGCAAACGGGCTTCCTTGGCCTGGGCCAGGGCGACCTGCATGATTTCCTTGGTGATCCCCTGGATCTTGATGTCCATCTGCAGCGCCGTCACGCCCGTATCGGTACCGGCCACCTTGAAGTCCATGTCACCGAGATGATCCTCGTCGCCGAGGATATCGGTCAGGACAGCGAAGCGGTTGCCTTCCTTGATCAGACCCATGGCGATACCGGCAACGTGCGCCTTGAGCGGCACGCCAGCGTCCATCAGCGCCAGCGACGAACCGCAGACCGACGCCATCGAGCTGGAACCATTCGACTCGGTGATTTCGGAAACGACGCGCATGGTGTAGGAGAATTCTTCCGCCTTCGGCAGCACGGCAATCATGGCGCGCTTGGCCAGACGACCGTGACCGATCTCGCGACGCTTCGGCGAACCGACGCGACCGCACTCACCGGTCGAATAGGGGGGGAAGTTGTAGTGCAGCATGAAGCGCTCGCGGTACTCGCCGGCGAGCGAGTCGATGATCTGCTCGTCACGGCCGGTACCCAGCGTGGCCACGACAAGCGCCTGCGTCTCGCCGCGGGTAAACAATGCGGAACCATGGGTACGCGGCAACACGCTGCTGCGGATGGCGATCGGACGTACGGTGCGCGTATCACGACCGTCGATGCGCGGTTCGCCGGCCAGAATGCGGCCGCGCACGGTGCGCGACTCGATATCGAAAAGCAGGTCACCGATCGTCGCCGCGTCAGGCGCATCCTCGCCGATCGTCAGCGCTTCGACGGCCTTGCTGGAGATTTCCTTGAGGCGCTGCGTGCGCTGCTGCTTGCTGGTGATGTTGAAGGCTTCCTGAACGTCGGCCTCGACCAGCGCGTTGAGCTTGGCGACGAGCTCTTCGTTCTTCGGCGCAGGCGTCCACTCCCACTCCGGCTTGCCGGCTTCCTCAACGAGTTCGTTGATGGCATTGATTGCCGTTTGCATCTGCTCGTGACCGAAGACGACGGCGCCAAGCATCACGTCTTCCGGCAGAATATCGGCTTCCGACTCGACCATCAGCACGGCAGCTTCGGTACCGGCGACGACGAGGTCGAGGCGGCTATTTTTGAGTTGGCTCAGGGTGGGGTTCAGTACGTACTGGCCGTCAACGTAACCGACACGGGCGGCTCCGATCGGACCGTCGAACGGAATGCCGGAAACCGCCAGCGCCGCCGAAGCACCGATGATCGCCGGGATATCCGGATCGACTTCGGGATTCAGGGAAACCACCATGGCGACGATCTGGACTTCGTTGTAGAAGCCTTCCGGGAAAAGCGGACGCAGCGGGCGATCGATCAGGCGCGAGGTCAGGATTTCCTTCTCGGATGGGCGCCCTTCGCGCTTGAAGAAACCGCCAGGAATCTTGCCAGCGGCGTAAGTCTTTTCGATGTAATCAACGGTCAGGGGAAAGAAATCCTGACCGGGCTTGAGCGACTTGTTGCCGACCACCGTAACCAAAACGACAGTGTCATCCATCGACACCATGACGGCTGCACCGGCCTGACGGGCAATCTCACCGGTTTCCAGAGTAACCTGATGAGCACCATAGGTGAACGATTTCTTGGCAATTTTAAACATTGTTTCCTCTCTCAGTAGATCAATGCGCGCACCCACGACACCGGTACGCTATTCGACGACGTGCCGACTTGGCACACAACAAAAACGACAACAGCGGCACAGTCCAAGCGAGACTGGCCGCTGTCATTTAGGGGCAGAATCTGCACTCCAAACCGCTCAGCGGTCGGGCAGAGAGTATTACTTACGCAGACCGAGACGCTGGATCAGCGAACGGTAGGAATCGACATTCGTCCGCTTCAGGTAGTCGAGAAGCTTGCGACGACGGCTGACCATGCGCAGCAGGCCGCGGCGCGAGTGGTGATCCTTCTTGTGCTCCTTGAAGTGACCCGTCAGGTCGTTGATACGTGCGGTCAACAGAGCGACCTGCACTTCGGAAGAACCGGAATCGCCAGCCTTAAGCTGGTATTCGCCCATGATTTGCGCCTTTTGCGCGACGGTAATCGCCATGTCAAACTCTCTTTCATTAAGACGACGCAGCCCCAGTTTGATAGAGCACACGCCTAGTTGATGGAAACATAATCGCTTGGCGAAGCGAGCCGTGGATTATACCCAATCCACCCGGACCAGGCAAGTCGCCGCTACGAGGCCAGCAAGCGTCGCGGATGAACAAGGCCGCAGGTATCGGCCTCGCCGACACCGAGCAGACGCCCCGCTTCGTAAACCCGGCATTTCCCGGCAGGCGCCACTCCCGCGACCGGATTGCCGTGCATAAAGCGTCGTACAGCCTCAACCTTCAGAAAAACCGCCGGCAGCGACTGCAGCAGTGCATCGACGGGCAAAAGACAGGCGGCTCGCTCGTTTTCTGGCAAGCTCTCGATCTGTGCCACTGTCACCGCGCCATCCAACGTCAGCGGACCAACGACTACACGCCGTAGCGCTGTCAAATGCGCGCCGCAGCCCAGAACGCGCCCCAGATCTTCCGCCAAAGTCCGGATGTAGGTTCCTTTCGAACAAGCCACCCGCAAACAACAACGATCGCCATCATGATCCAGCAAGGTCAATTCGCGGATCGTCACTTGCCGTGCTTCACGCTCGATCTCAACGCCTTGCCGGGCCAATTCGTACAACGGTTTTCCATCGCGCTTGAGCGCGGAATACATCGGCGGCACCTGACTGATCGGCCCACGGAATTGCTCCAGCGCGGCCTCAAGCGCCTGACGATCGAAAGCGGGAATGCAACGGCTCAGCACTTCGCCCTCGGCGTCCCCGGTATCGGTGGTCACGCCAAACAATAGGTCGGCTACATAGGTTTTGTCGGCATCGAGCAGGTCAGCCGAAAACTTGGTAGCTTCGCCGAAGCAAAGCGGCAATAACCCGGTCGCCATCGGATCGAGCGTACCGGTATGACCGCCCTTGGCGGCGGAAAATAGGCGTCGCGCCGTCTGCAGCGCAGCGTTCGACGTCATTCCGCCCGGTTTGTCGAGCAAAAGAACGCCATCCACGCGCTTCCAGACGCGCTTGGGGCGATTATTTGTCACTGTTTTTTTCGGATTCCTGATCGGCCGCATCCGAAATCGATACGGCTTTCTGGATCAGTTTCGACAATTCGGCGCCACGTTCGAGCGACTGGTCATACACAAAATGGAGCTGCGGCGTCATGTGAATACTGATGCGCTTGCCCAACTCACGGCGCAAAAATCCAGAGGCTTTTTGCAGGCCGCTCATCACCTCCGGCAAGTGTTCGCCACCAGCCAGTGTGCTGAAGAAAACCTTGGCGTGGGCATAATCCGGCGTCACTTGAACATCGGTGATACTGATCATGCCAACGCGCGGGTCCTTGAGTTCGGTGCGAATCAACTCCGCCAACTCGCGGCGCACCTGTTCGGCAACCCGATCGCGCCGTGAAAATCCCTTGTTAGCCGGCATTTACAGCGTCCGTGCGACTTCCGTCACGTCATAGACTTCAAGCTGGTCGCCTTCCTCGTAAGCCGTGTAGTTCTTCAGGGACAGACCGCACTCGAAGCCAGCGCGAACCTCCTTGACATCGTCCTTGAAACGCTTGAGCGATTCAAGTTCACCGTCCCAGATGACAACGTTATTGCGCAGCAGGCGTGCACGCGAACTGCGCTTGACGATGCCTTCGAGCACATAGCAACCGGCGATCGTGCCGATTTTGCTCGCCCGGAACACCTGGCGGATATCGACCAAGCCCGTCACTTCTTCACGCTTCTCGGGCGACAGCATGCCGGACAACGCCGCCTTCACTTCATCCACGGCATCGTAAATGATGTTGTAGTAACGGATGTCGACGCCGACGGTTTCCGCCGCTTTGCGCGCACCCGCGTCAGCCCGGGTATTGAAGCCGATAACGACAGCCTTCGAGGCTTGCGCCAGATGCACATCGGATTCGCTGATTCCACCGACGCCAGCGTGAATAACGTTGACCTTGACCTCATCGGTCGACAGCTTCTGCAGCGACTGCACCAGCGCCTCCTGAGAGCCTTGCACGTCGGCCTTGATGATGAGCGCAAGCGTCTTGACTTCAGAATCGCCCATCTGCTCAAGGATGTTTTCGAGGCTGGCCGCTTGCTTGTTGGCAAGCTTGACGTCACGGAACTTACCTTGGCGGAACAAGGCAATTTCGCGTGCCTTGCGTTCGTCAGCAAGCACGACAGCTTCCTGGCCAGCCGTCGGCACATCGGAAAGACCAAGAATTTCAACCGGAATCGATGGCCCGGCTTCCTTGATCGCTTTGCCGTTCTCGTCGAGCATGGCGCGAATGCGACCGAAAACCTGACCGGCAAGAATCACGTCACCCTGACGCAGGGTGCCCGACTGGACGAGCATGGTCGCCACCGGACCGCGGCCCTTGTCGAGACGGGCTTCGATGATAAGCCCCTTGGCCGGCGTCTCGACGGGCGCCGTCAACTCGAGAACCTCAGCTTGCAATAGGACGTTTTCGAGCAGATCGTCGATCCCTGCGCCGGTTTTGGCAGAAACCGGCACAAAAGGCGAGTCGCCACCGTATTCTTCCGGCACAACTTCTTCTGCCACGAGTTCCTGCTTGACGCGATCGGGATTTGCCTCGGCCTTGTCGATCTTATTGACAGCAACGACGATCGGCACCCCGGCCGCCTTGGCATGATGAATAGCTTCCTTCGTCTGCGGCATTACGCCGTCATCAGCAGCAACGACCAGAATCACCAAGTCGGTCGCCTGCGCACCGCGAGCACGCATCGCCGTAAACGCTTCGTGACCCGGCGTATCCAGAAAAGTCACCATCCCGCGCTCGGTTTCGACATGATAGGCCCCGATATGCTGGGTAATCCCCCCGGCTTCACCGGAGGCGACCCGCGTGCGGCGAATGTAATCGAGCAGCGATGTTTTACCGTGGTCGACGTGTCCCATGACGGTCACCACCGGCGCACGGGGCAAATGCGGCACATCCTTGTGCTCAATTGTTTCCTCAAGGAAAGCATCCGGATCGTCGAGCTTGGCGGCAAAAGCCTTGTGCCCCATTTCCTCAACGACGATCATCGCGGTTTCCTGGTCCAGTACCTGATTGATGGTCACCATCGACCCCATCTTCATCAGGGTCTTGATAACCTCAGTCGCCTTGACCGCCATCTTGTGAGCCAGATCGGACACAGAAATTGTTTCTGGAATGTGAACATCGCGCACGACGGCTTCGGTCGGTGCCTGGAAAGCGTGAGCCTCATCACCGCCCCCACGCTGATTGCGCTTGCCATGCTTGTTCTCGCGCCAACCGGTCGCGGCGCCCGTCGCCCCCCTTGTTTTGAGCCCCTGGCGCTTGCCATTGCCTTCACTCTTCCATGGCGCCTTCTTGTCCTCGATTTTTTTCTCGCCGGCACTGGGCTTGCCAGCCGGCTTATGCAATGTCCGCTCCTCAGCAGGACGATCCGAGGCCGTCTGTGCCACCGCTTGTTTCGCTGCTTCCGCAGCACGAGCAGCCACCGCTTTTTCTTCGGCCTCCTGCTTGAGACGGGCAATATCCGCCATGCGCTGCTGCTTCTCCAGAAACTCCGCCTCCTGACGTGCACGCAACTCGGCCGCTCGGCGCTCCTCTTCGGCACGCAAGCGCTGCTGCTCCTCGCCAATAATCGAAGCCCGCGTCACCACTTTCTTGGTCGCAGCCTTGACCGGCTCGGCTTTCTCGGTTTCGGAAACTTCGTCGACGCTCTTTTCGGGCTCGACCTCATCCGCAGCCGCAGTAACCGGCTCACTCACAACTTCTACAATCTCTTCGGCAACAACCGGCGCTTCTGGAATGATTTCGGGCTCGACGACGACCGGGGCAGGCACCTCTTCAATCGGCGCTTGAATCTCTTGGGGTGGCACCTCGGCAACAACCGGCGCCTCTACAACCGGCACCTCGGGACGAAGCTCAGCAACATCGCGTTTGACGAGAATACGTTTCTTGCGAACCTCGACCTGGACGGTGCGTGATTTCCCCTGCGCATCCTGCGCCTTGATCTCGCTGGTTTCACGGCGAGTCAGGGTAATTTTGGTCTTCCCCTCGGCTGCTCCGTGAGACCGACGAAGGAAATCCAGCAATTTCGTCTTATCCTGCTCGGAAAGCAGATCGTCAGCCTTAACCTTGTTCACCCCGGCTTTCTGCAACTGCTCAAGCAGCGCGACAGGGGGCATTTTCAGATCTGCTGCAAATTGGGCCACACTTGTTTGCGCCATAGAAAATCCTCTTCTTACTTACTCGAACCAATGCGCGCGCGCGGTGGTAATCAATTGTTTGGCTCGATCTTCCTCGATGCCGGTCATTTCCGTGAGCTCATCGACGGCCAGATCAGCAAAATCATCGAGTGTCTTGACGCCCGCACCCGCCAACTTGCCAGCGAGCACCTTGTCCATCCCTTCGAGATTCAACAAATCTTCGGCAACATCACCGATCTGCTCTTCGGTGACAATAGCTTCGGTCAAAAGCACGTTGCGGGCACGATCGCGCAATTCCTGAACGGTCGCCTCGTCGAACTCTTCGATTTCAAGCATTTCGTGCAAGGGAACGTAAGCCACTTCCTCAAGCGTCGAGAAACCTTCGGAAATCAGGATGTTGGCCACTTCCTCATCGACGTCGAGCTTTTCCATGAAGAGCACACGGATCGCCGCCGATTCGGCCTCGACACGTGTCTGAGATTCCTCTTGGGTCATCAGGTTAAGCGTCCACCCCGTCATTTCCGAGGCCAATCGCACATTCTGGCCGCCGCGCCCGATAGCAATCGCCAGATTATCCTCATCGACAACAACATCCATGCAGTGACGATCTTCGTCAACCACAACAGAAATCACTTCGGCCGGCGCCAGCGCCCCGACAACGAACTGAGCCGGATCGGGAGACCAGAGCACGATATCGACCCGCTCACCGGCGAGTTCGTTAGTCACGGCGGTCACACGCATCCCCCGCATGCCGACGCAGGTGCCGATCGGATCGACGCGCTGATCGTTGGATTTGACTGCGATTTTGGCGCGCATACCGGGATCGCGCGCCGCAGCCTTGATTTCCAGCAGACCATCGTCAACCTCGGGCACTTCCATCTCGAATAGCTTGATGATGAACTCGGGAGCCGTGCGTGACAGGATCAGCTGCGGACCGCGCGCCTGGCGATCAACGCGCAAGAGATAGGCCTTGACACGATCGCCGACACGCAAATTCTCACGCGGAATCATCTGATCCCGGGGCAGAACGGCTTCGATCTTGCCGGCCTCGACAATGGCATTACCCCGCTCCATGCGCTTGATGGTCCCGGTGACAAGATGCTCCTTGCGATCGAGGAAATCGTTGAGAATCTGCTCGCGCTCGGCGTCGCGAATTTTCTGCAAAATAACCTGCTTGGCAGCCTGCGCCCCGATCCGGCCGAAATCGATCGGCTCCAGTGCTTCCTCGAGAAAATCGCCGACTTCCACTTCGGGATCCTGTTTGCGCGCCTCGGACAACGGAACATGCTGCGCTTCGAGAATGAAATCCTCATCCGCCACCACTTCCCAGCGACGGAAGGTCTCAAAATCCCCACTTTCGCGATCGACAACAACGCGAACGTCGGCATCGTCGTGAATCCGCTTCTTGGTCGCAGAAGCGAGCGCCATTTCCAGCGCGCTGAAAACAATGTCCTTGGAGACGTTCTTTTCACGCGCCAGAACGTCAACCAGCAGCAAAATTTCGCGGCTCATTTTCTCACTACCCCCTATCCTGCCAGACCATTACTTATCGAATTTCGGAACCAACCTGGCCTTGTCAATATTGCCAAATTCGAGCTCCACGTCGCCCGTATCTATCGTCAGGCGTACCTTCCCATCCTGCAATCCGTGCAGAACACCGTTGAAATTGCGCCGCCCGCTCATCGGCAGCCGCAGCCGCAAATTAACTTCCGAACCGGCAAAGCGCTCATAATCCGCCGATTTTTTCAGCACCCTGTCCAGCCCCGGGGACGACACCTCCAGACGGTCATAATCGATATTCTCGACCATGAGCACACGCGACAACTGGTTGCTGACCAGCGCGCAATCCTCGACATCGATCCCACCCGGTTTCTCCGGCTTGTCGATAAATACGCGCAGAACCCGCCCACGCGGACTTTGCTCGATGTCCACAAGCTCGAAACCGAGGCCGCTTACCGTTTTTTCAAGAAGTTCGTTTAGAGCCATAGCCACAAATAAAAAATGGGCGAAACGCCCATCCAAATAACCGCTCCCGACAGGAGCGAGCGGAAAACCGTTGGATTATAACGAAAAAATCCTCCCTCGTAAATCACAAGCCGCACATTTCGACACAAGACCTTATTGTTTCCACCGGTAATCGCCATGACAAACACACTACCAAACCGAACTGCAAACCTAGTCGGTTTGAGCAATTGACTTGGTCCGGAACCTGATGGCAACTTGACGACAAGACGATTCACGACTTTAATGACTGACTATTCATTTATTAAAATACCAATGAGTTCGACCCAACGACAACGCCGCAAAGAGGCGCGGCCGAGAGAAATTCTCGCCGCGGCACTTCATTTGTTCACTACCAAGGGTTTCGCAGCAACCCGAATCGAAGAAGTCGCACAAGCCGCCGGCGTCACCAAGGGGACGGTCTACCTCTATTTTCAGAGCAAGGAAGCCCTGTTCAAGACCGCCGTCCGGGAAACCGTGTTGCCCAACTTGCAACGCGTTGAAGAAGCTGCCCGCCAAGAAGGCGCTACCCGCCAGCGCTTGCGCGCCGCGCTCCGCCAATGGATTAGCGGGATGGGCGCCAACCGCGGCAGCCTTCTGAAACTGATGATTGCTGAAGCCGGCAATTTTCCGGAACTGGCCCAGTTCTTCCAGGAAGAGATCAGCGACAAGATGCGGCAAATCCTCATGGAGGTCATCGCCAGCGGAATTACCCAAAACGAGTTTCGCAATTTCGATCCCGCCATCGTGATCCGCATCCTGACCTCCCCCATCCTGCTGACGGACATCTGGCACCTGACCTGCCCGGCCATGAACGCATCCCTGCCGGACACCGAAACGCTCATCGAAACCATGCTCGACGTCGTCTTCGACGGCATCGCGCTCCGCCAAGAATCTTGACCATGACGACAAGTCCAAAACAGACACCGAACGCCACTCCTACAAAAAAACGCAAGACGCGCATTGCATTCACCCTCGTCCTGACAGCCATCGCCATCGGCCTCACCTACCGATGGTGGTGGGCCAGATACCATGTTTCGACCGACAACGCGCAGGTGGAAGGCCACATCGTGCCGATCGCCGCACGCGTGGATGGTTACGTGCTCAAGGTACCGGTCACCGACAATCAGACAGTCGCCAGCAAGGATCTTCTGGTTGAACTCGATCCCCGCGACTTCGAAGTCAGAACCGCCCAGGCCGAAGCCGACTATCAGCAGTCGCTTTCGGCGGCCGGCAAGGATGGTCAACCGGGTATCGCCCTGGCCCAGATCGGCGCCGCCCAAGCCAGCGCTGCGGCCGCCACGGCGCAAACTCGCAGCACCGAAGCGCAAATCGTCGAAGCGCGCGCCAACGTTGATAAGGCTCACCGCGACGCCGAACGCGCACGCGATCTGGCCCGGCAGAAGATGTTCAGCGCCGCGGCACTCGACGCCGCCGAGACCGCGGTCAAAACCGAGGAAGCACGCCTCAACGCACTCGTGGCGCAACTGAAAAGCACGCGCGAGGCCGCCTCGGCAGCAGCGCAACAGGTCGGCGTATCGTCTGCCGGCCTGAAAGCAGCGCAAGCCAAGGTGCTGGCAGCCCAGGCCAGCCTCCTGCTCTCCCGCAACCAGCTCGCCGACACACGGGTGGTTTCTCCCGCACCGGGCATCGTCACCAAGAAAGCCGTCGAACCCGGTCAGATGATCAAGTCCGGACAGACACTGATGTACTTGGTGCCGACCGAGGAACTCTGGATCACCGCCAACCTAAAGGAAACCGAACTTGAGAACGTTAGGACGGGGCAAGCGGTCGACATCGTTGTCGATGCCTATCCCGGCTTGACGCTGAAAGGGCGAGTCGATTCATTCAGCCCGGCGACCGGTGCCCGCTTCACCCTACTGCCGCCCGACAACTCGACCGGCAATTTCACGAAGGTCGTGCAACGCGTTCCGGTCAGGATCGCACTTGATGAACGACCACAGCAGACGCCGCTGCGACCAGGCATGTCGGTCAACGTCGTCATCGCCACTCGCTGAACGGCATGCAACCTTTCCTGCCGGCACTTTGCCGTTCCGATTCACCGGAGGCGATCTACGCCAACCGTTTCATCATCGCGATCACGGTCACGCTCGCCTGCGTGCTCGAACTCGTTGACACCAGCATCGTCAACGTCGCCGTCCCGCACATGATGGGATCGCTCGGCGCCTCGCTCGACGAAATCACCTGGGTTTCCATCGGCTACGTCGTCGCCAACGTTATCGTCCTGCCTATTTCCGGCTTCCTGTCGCATGTCTTCGGCCGACGCAACTACCTGCTTATCTCCATCCTGATCTTTACCGCCGCCTCCTTCGCTTGCGGCAGTTCGACCTCGCTCGGCGCGCTCGTTTTCTGGCGAATCGTGCAAGGACTCGGGGGCGGCGGCCTCATCGCCACGGCCCAATCAACGATTTTCGAGACCTTTCCGCGCAAGGAAGCGACAACCGGCATGTCGATCTTCGGCATGGGCATCATGACCGGCCCGATGCTCGGCCCGACGCTCGGCGGCTGGCTGACCGACCAGTATTCCTGGCCGTGGATCTTCTATATCAACCTGCCCCTCGGTCTCATCGCCCTGACGCTGACGCTACTCTACGTTCCCGAGTCGAAATACCGGCGCGCCATCGAAAAAATCGACTTCACCGCGCTGTTGCTGATGTCGATCGGTATCGGCTCTTTGCAGCTGTTTCTGGAGCGCGGCGAACGCTTCGAATGGTTCGACTCGACCGAAATCACGGCATACGCCGTCGCCAGTCTGGTCACGGTCGGCGTCTTCATCATCCGCCAGCTCGAAAGCCGCCATCCCCTCGTTGATCTGCGCCTGTGCAAAGACCCTCAATACGCGGCAGGATTGGTCAGCACCTTCCTGCTCGGCGCCTCCCTGTATGCGACCATTTTCATCTTCCCGGTCTATGTTCAGACGTTGATGGGCTATACCGCCTGGCAGACTGGTCTGCTCCTTTTCCCCTCAGCATTGACCACCGGCCTCACCATGCCCGTCGCCGCACGACTTATCGAAAAGGGGGTATCGGCGCGGGGAATCGTCGTCATGGGCGTCCTGACCTTTCTCTACTCGATGTGGGGGCACTTCCATTTCACGACCGAATCCGGAGTCAGCGACTACCTGTTGCCGCTGATTATCCGTGGCATCGGTCTGGGCATGATTTTCATGCCGCTCAACACCCTGACCATGGCCAGCATCCCGCCTCAGGTTCGCGCCGATGCCACCGGCCTCTATAACCTCACCCGCCAGCTCGGCGGCAGTGTCGGCATCGCCATTTCGGCAACGCTCATCACCAAGCTCAGCAACATCAAACACAGTGCATTGAGCGACCACCTCGCCGGCAACAATGAACTGGCGCTCGAACGGCTGGCGCAATTGAAATCGCGGCTGCTCGGACTTGGCACGCCCGATCTGCTTGCCGACCTGAAATCGAAAGCGCTACTGAACCTGCAGGTGGTCAAGCAAGCCCAGATGTTGTCCTTCGCGCAACTATTCCTGATCTTCGGGCTGTCGATGCTGCTGGTGTTGCCGCTGCTGGGTCTGATGCGGACGCGCGCAATGGGCGCTAGTAGCGAAGCACACTAACGCCCTTCTGGCTCAGGAGCGGCGCGGGTTGCGAATGGACTTCACCGGCTCGGGGGCGTCGATGCCGAAACCGTCCATCAACCGCTTGACCTCGTCTTCACCGACTTCCAGCACCTGACCGCGCTTGAGGTTCGGCGGCAGAACAAACGGGCCGTAACGCACGCGCATCAGCCGGCTGACAACGACGCCGACGGCCTCGAACATGCGGCGGACTTCACGGTTCCGACCTTCGAACAACGAGACCCGGTACCAGTGATTGGCGCCTTCGCCACCGGCTTCTTCGAACGACGCAAACTGGGCCACGCCGTCCTCGAGTTCGATGCCGTCGAGCAAGCGCTGTCGGGCATCCTCCGGCAATTCACCGAGAACGCGGACCGCATATTCGCGAACCAGGTTATAGCGCGGGTGCATCAACCGATTAGCCAACTCGCCCGAGGTGGTAAACACCAACAGGCCGCTGGTATTGAAATCGAGACGGCCAACCGCCACCCAGCGCCCGCCTGACAAGCGCGGCAAAGCGGTGAACACGGTCGGACGATGCTTCGGGTCGTCGCGCGAAACGATCTCGCCTTCCGGCTTGTGATACAGAATCACGCGTGGCAACCGGTTCGAGAATTTCAGTTGCACCAGCTTGCCATTTACCTTGATACGATCGCCGGGGCTGGCCGACTGGCCGACCTGCGCCACCTCGCCGTTGACGCTGACGCGGCCAGCAGCGATCAGCTCTTCCATATCCCGACGGGAGCCGATACCGCTCTGCGCCAGCAGCTTCTGCAAACGCTCTGGCTTACCCGGCAGCACTTTGTGGCGCCCGCGCTTCGACAAATCGCGACGCGCCATAGGCTCACGGCGCGGTTTCGGCGCGTTCGCCTCGGCCGGCGGCGCATCCGCGTCACGCTGAACGCGTGGACGTCGCCCGACCTCAGCCGCCTCCCGGGATTCTTCCCCGCGTGCCCGGTTTTGTGCGCCAGCCGGAGGCCGGAATGGTGTTTTTCTTTTATTCGGGTTGGGCATGGACCAGTTCCAATGATTGATTGATCGCCTCGAGCGGTGGCAACTCGGTCACACTGCGCAAGCCGAGATCGTCGAGGAATTTCTTTGTCGTCGCCAGCAGTGCAGGTCGGCCGGGAGTATCGCGATGACCGACGACATCCACCCAGCCACGCTCCTCGAGGACCTTGATGATCTGGGTCGACACGGTAACGCCGCGGATATCCTCGATATCGCCACGGGTCACCGGTTGACGATAAGCGATGATCGCCAAGGTTTCCAGTACAGCACGCGAATATTTCGGCGGCTTTTCCGGATTGAGCCGCTCCAGGTAAGGCAGGTATTCAGCGCGCGTGCGAAAACGCCAGCCGCTTGCCACCTGCACCAGCTCCAGCGGACGATCCGACCATTCCAGGCGCAGTTCGTCGAGCAGCACGCGCAGAACGTCGGTGCCGATTTCCTCGAGAAACACCTTTTTCAGTTCGGCCGGAGTCAAAGGCTGCTGCGCGCTGAGCAGCACTACTTCGAGCACCCGCTTTAGCTTTTCCGGATTATCCGGCACCACCGAAACGCCATCTGGGGTTGCACCGGAAGCCACATCTTCAGTGGATTCCGGAGGATTCGCGGCTTGAATCGTCGAATTGCTGTTCGGATTGCGGTTCGTTTCGTCCATCGGACAACCTCACGTAGATCGGCGCAAACGCCTCGGACTGCGTCATTTCAAGCAAGTGCTCGCGCGCCAGTTCAAGCATCGCCAGAAAGTGTACCACCAGCACCTGAGGCCCCAGAGCTGGATCGAACATATCGACAAACTCGACGAACCCGCCCGCGTCGCGCAAGTGGCGAAGAATTTGCCCCATGTGCTCGCGCACCGACAATTCCTCGCGCTGAATCATGTGGTGAGTGTGCAGCTTCGCCTGGCGCAGGATAGCGTTCCAGGCCTCCTTCAGATCTTGCGGACTGACATCGGGCAGGCGCTGCAACATCGATTTTTCGACCCACACTTCGACCCACTCGAAATCGCGCTCGGCCTGCGGCAGGTCGTCCAAGTGCTGCGCGGCCTGCTTCATCTGCTCGTATTCGATCAGGCGGCGCACCAGTTCGGCACGCGGGTCCTCGACCTCTTCGCCCTCGGCGGCCTTGGGCTTGGGCAACAACATGCGTGACTTGATTTCGATCAGCATTGCCGCCATCACCAGATAATCTGCTGCCAGTTCCAGATTGTGCGAGCGCATCGCTTCGACGTAAGTCAGGTACTGCACGGTCAGCGGCGCCATCGGAATATCGAGGACGTTGATGTTGGCTTTGCGAATCAGGTAGAGCAAAAGGTCGAGCGGTCCTTCGAAAGCGTCGAGCATGACCGCCATCGCGTCCGGCGGGATGTACAGATCGAGCGGCAACTGCTCCATCGGCTGGCCGTAGATGCGGGCCAGCGGCTCAACACCTTCTGGTTCCGGAACGATTGCCGTATCGATAGTCGTGGCGTCGCTCATGCCATCATCAGCCGTAATTCAGCCCCATCACCTCGCGCACGTCGCGCATGGTTTCTCGCGCTAGCGCACGAGCCTTCTCGTTGCCGTCGGCAACGATTTCGCGTACGCGTTGCGGGTCGTCCAAATACACTTGAGCTCGCTCGCGCATTGGCGCCTGCTCGCGCAGGATGGCCTCGATCACCGGTTGCTTGCAGTCCAGACAACCGATACCGGCGCTACGACAGCCTTCCTGCACCCAAGCCTTGCACGATGCATCAGAATAAACTTGGTGCAACTGCCAGACCGGACATTTTTCGGGATCGCCGGCGTCCGTGCGGCGCATACGCGCCGGATCGGTCGGCATACGCCGAATCTTCTGTGTAACCGAAGCTTCGTCCTCGCGCAGGGTGATGGTGTTGTTGTACGACTTGGACATCTTCTGGCCGTCGAGGCCGGGCATTTTCGAAGCTTCGGTCAATAGCGCGCCCGGTTCGACAAGAATCATCTTGCCGGTCCCTTCCAGATAGCCGAGGAGAAGCTCGCGATCGGACAACGAAATTTTCTGCGCGTCTTGGGCTTCTGCGAGCAAGACGTGAGCACGTTCGACGGCGCCGACATCGCCCTCCTGCTGGAAGCGTGTACGCAACTGCGAATAGCTGCGGGCATTTTTGCTGCCCAGCTTCTTCACCGCCTCGACCGCCTTGTCCTCGAAACCCGGCTCGCGGCCATACATATGATTGAAGCGGCGCGCCAGTTCGCGCGTGAATTCGACGTGCGGAATCTGGTCTTCGCCGACTGGCACTTTATCGGCCCGGTAGATCAGGATGTCGGCGCTCATCAGCAAGGGATAGCCGAGAAATCCGTAAGTGGTCAGATCCTTGCTCGAAAGTTTTTCCTGCTGGTCCTTATAGGTCGGTACGCGCTCCAGCCAGCTCAAGGGCGTCATCATTGACAACAGCAGGTGCAATTCGGCATGTTCCGGCACCTGCGACTGGATAAACAGCGTTGCCTGCGACGGATCGACGCCGGCGGCGAGCCAGTCGATGACCATGTCCCAAGCCGCTTTTTCGATCCCGCGCGGATCATCGTACTGCGTGGTCAGTGCATGCCAGTCGGCGACAAAGAACAGGCAAGGATATTCGTGCTGGAGCTTGATCCAGTTCTTGAGCACCCCGTGATAGTGACCGAGGTGCAGGCTGCCCGTGGGGCGCATGCCGGAGAGGACTCGTTCTGCGTGCATAGTCTTAGTTCAGCTGAAAAAGGATGACAATCAGGCTCTTGAAAAGCGCGACAAAAGGCCAGAGAATTTCGCCGAGGATACCGGTAAACAGCAACAAAAGCAGGATCGGGAATCCCCAGCGTTCGAGCCGCGAGAATTTGACGGCCAGCGGCAAGGGCAAAAGACTGACCGCAATACGCCCGCCGTCGAGCGGCGGCAAGGGCAGCAGGTTGAGCACCATCAGCACAAGATTCACGTTGATGCCGATCCGGCTCATTTCGGCCAGCGGCAGGCTATACGCCGTATGCGGCAGGATGAACGCCAGCTTGAACAACGCCGCCCAGAAAAATGCCATGACTAGGTTGGCGCCCGGCCCGGCAGCGGCGACCCACAGCATGTCGCGCTTGGGGTTGCGCAAGCCGCCGAAATTCACCGGCACCGGCTTCGCCCAGCCGAACAGCATGGCGCTACCGGCAACCATCGAACTGGTGATCAGAATCAATGCTGGCACAAGCAACGTGCCGACCGGATCGATATGGCGCAGTGGATTCATGCTGATGCGCCCGGCCAGCCACGCTGTCGGATCGCCGAAATGGCGCGCGGCATAACCGTGCGCGGCCTCGTGCAAGGTTATGGCGAAAATCACCGGCAGCGCGGCGATGCTGATTGTCTGGATGATTCCGGAAATATCCATCTTTCGATCACTCCAGACCAAAGGGTTCGAGATTGCCACGACCGGCGCGAACCAGCACGGGGGGAAGATTCGTCAGATCGATGACCGTAGTCGGCGTAGTGCCACAATAGCCGCCATCGAGAATCAATTCCAGATCGTTGTCCAGCCGATCCTGAATTTCCCAGCCTTCGGTCAGCGGCGCCACATCACCGGGCAGGATGAGCGTCGATGTCAGCAGCGGTTCGCCGAGTTCTTCGAGCAACGCCAACGCCACCGGGTTCGCCGGAACACGCAAACCAATGGTCTTGCGCTTCGGATGCAGGATACGTCGCGGCAGTTCCTTGGTGCCTTCGAGAATGAACGTATAACTCCCGGGGGTCGTGGCCTTGAGCAACCGGTACTGCGCATTATCGACACGGGCGAACTGCGCGATTTCCGAGAGATCGCGACACATCAAGGTCAGGTGATGACTGTCGTCCACGCCGCGAATGCGGCGGATGCGTTCGACGGAAGTCTTCTCGCCAAGGCAACACCCAAGCGCATAACACGAATCGGTCGGAAACGCGACGACACCGCCCGCGCGCATCAACTCGGCTGCCTGCGCCAAATAGCGCGGCTGTGGATTCTCGGGATGGATCGAAAGATAGCGCGCCATGTCAGCCCCTCCCGGCCAACCGAAAGTACCGAGACGGACCATCTGGGGACTGCAGGTATCGTGGCTGACTCATCTCAAAAGGCTTCCCAAACGGGATGCAAGCCCGGGGGCAAAGAATCCGTCATGCCAAGGTCAACATTGCTTTCTGCGGGATCATGAAAATCCGAACCGCAGCACGCCAAAAAGCCATATTCCACCGCCAACCTGGCGCAACATGCGGCTTCATCGGCCGACTGGCTACCGGAAACAACCTCGATCGATTGCCCACCGAGGCTCTTGAATTCGTCGAACATACGGCAGAGCGCAGAGCGCGAAAAATCATAACGCGCCGGATGCGCAATTACCGCGATGCCGCCAGCACCCAGAACCCAACCAACAGCATCCGGCAAGCTCGCCCATTTATGCTGGACGTAACCGGGCTTGCCAGGCACAAGGTAAGACTCGAAAACACTGCGCGAATCGCGACGCACACCGATCTCGACGAGATAGCGGGCGAAATGGGCACGGCTGATCAGACTCGGATCTTCGGCGTGCCGCATGGCTCCCTCGAAGCAGCCGGGATAACCGATTTTCTCCAGTTCCGCAGCCATGCGCTTGGCTCGATCGATGCGCCCCGAACGTATCCCCTCCAGGCCGGCGTTGAGCATTGCATCACCGGCATCGAAATTGAGTCCGAGGACATGAACCTGCGAACCGCTCCACTCGATAGAAATTTCAACGCCATTCACGAAACGCATCCCTGCCGCATCCGCTGCCTGACGCGCCTCCGACAACCCGCCCAGCGTGTCGTGATCGGTCAGCGCCAGCAGTTCAACGCCATTGGCGACAGCCCGCCCGACCAGTTCGGTCGGCGACAGGATGCCGTCGGAGGCGGAGGAATGACAATGGAGATCGACTTTGGACACGAAAAAAGGCGGTAATCGCTGAAAAAACAAGCCGGCGATGATACCACAGCGACAACTTTCGCCCGCCGAAAACAAGGCAGGATCAATCGTTTGATCGCTGCATGGGTAGATGCGTATTACCTTGGCACGCAAACCCACCCCCGATTTCGGTAGAACGGACGAGGCGCCAGATCGGCCACCACAAACCACGCCGTTCGGATTTCCGAACGTAGTTTTCCGCAGAAGTTCGGATTCCCGGACGCGACCACGAAACCAAATAATTTTGTTCTTAATTATCAGCAAGTTGCAAACACGCACTTCAGGAACACTCCATGCTATGTCAAGGATGTCCCACGGAAAAGCGCTGCCGGATTCAGCGCACAATCGCAGGAGCGAATCATGACCACCACTTTCCGCAACGAGCACGATCTGCTGGGTTTCAAGAAAGTTCCGGCAGAAGCCTATTACGGCGTACATACCCTCCGCGCCGTGGAGAATTTCAACATCACCGGCATTCCGATCGCCGTTTACCCCGACCTGATCCGCGCCCTCGCCCAAATCAAAAAAGCCGCAGCCCGGGCCAACCAGGAACTCGGCCTGCTTGACAGCAAACCGGCGGACGCAATATGCGCGGCTTGCGTCGAAATCATCGATGGCAAATGGCACGACCAGTTCGTCGTCGACGTCATTCAGGGCGGCGCCGGCACCTCGACCAACATGAACGCCAACGAGGTCATCGCCAACCGGGCGCTGGAAATCCTCGGTCATGAACGTGGCGAGTACCAGTACCTGCACCCCAACGAAGACGTCAACATGAGCCAGTCGACCAACGACGTCTATCCGACTGCGCTCAAACTGGCGACCTACACTGGCATCTACGCACTCATCGACGCCATGGCCTACCTGCGCCGGGCCTTTGAGCGCAAGGCGGTCGAATTTGCCGACGTTCTCAAGATGGGGCGCACCCAATTGCAGGATGCCGTGCCGATGACACTCGGCCAGGAATTTTCAACGTATGCGGTCATGCTCGGAGAAGATGAGGAACGACTCAAGGAAGCCTCCCTCCTGATTCGTGAAATCAATCTGGGCGCGACCGCAATCGGTACCGGCATCAACGCCCATCCAGATTACGCCAAACTGGTCTGCCGCAAGCTGGTCGAAATCAGCGGCATCCCGGTCATCACCGCGCCCAATTTGATTGAAGCTACCCAGGACTGCGGCTCCTTCGTGCAACTTTCCGGCATTCTCAAGCGCATCGCCGTCAAACTGTCCAAAGCCTGCAACGACCTGCGCCTGCTTTCTTCCGGCCCCCGAGCCGGACTCGGAGAGATCAATCTGCCCCCGCGCCAGGCCGGATCCTCGATCATGCCGGGCAAGGTCAACCCGGTCATCCCGGAAGTCGTCAACCAAATCGCCTACGAAGTCATCGGCAACGACATCACTGTCACCTTCGCCGCCGAAGGGGGACAACTCCAGCTGAACGCCTTCGAACCGATCATCGCACACAGCCTGTTCAAGAGTGTCACGCATTTGCGTCGAGGCTGCCTCACGCTCGCCGACAACTGCGTCAACGACATCACTGCCAACCGGGAAGTCATGCGAAACAGCGTACACAACTCGATCGGCATCGTCACCGCGCTCAACCCGTTCATCGGCTATGAAAACGCCACCGAAGTCGCCTCGGAAGCGTTTACCACCGGACGAGGCATCGTCGAGATCGTCATCGACCGAGGCTTGATGAGCAAGGAACAGCTCGACGACATCCTGCGTCCCGAAGTACTCACCCAACCGCAGATCAATCTACCCCACGCCAAGGCGAATGCCGCCTGAGATTGAGGCATTCGCTGCAAAGAATCGATTCATTACCCGCACTTAGGAGGATCACACTGTGAACGAAAAAACTGGAATTCTGAACTGGTACTTCAAGACGAATCTGCTCTCGCGGATTCTGGTCGGCCTTGTCGCCGGCGTCGTCGTTGGCATCATTCTCGGCTACGGCGACCCGGCCATCAGCAAAGCCTTCGTCGACAACACCAAAATCTTTGGCGACATCTTCATCCGTCTGCTCAAGATGATCGTCGTCCCCGTTATCCTCTTCTCGTTGATCGGCGGCGCTGCCAGCATTGCCCCCTCGCGACTCGGACGCGTCGGCGTCAAGATCATCGCCTTCTACATGGCCACATCCGCACTCTCCGTTTCACTCGGGCTCGCCTTCGCCAACCTGATGCAACCGGGCTCGGGCATGGACATCGTCGGTACCGAGGCCGTCAAGGGCAAAGCCGCTGCAGCCCCATCGCTCGCATCGATCTTCCTCAACATCATCCCGACCAACCCCGCCGAGTCCCTGGCCAAGGGCGACGTGCTGCCGATCATCTTCTTCGCCATGCTCTTTGGCCTAGCGATCTCTTTCGTCAAAGAGTCGAAGGAAACGGGAGTCGCCCAAGGCGCGCAAACGCTGCATGACATGGTCAACGCGGCCGCCGAGACCATGTACAAGATCGTCCGCGGCATCATGCAATACGCGCCGATCGGCGTCTTCTTCCTGATCGCTATCGTCTTCGCCCAACAAGGTCCCAAGGCCCTCGGCCCGCTGCTGCTGGTGACAATGACGGTCTATCTCGCCTTCATCGCGCTGACCATCATCGGCTACGGCGGCATGCTCGCTGTGTTCAACCTGGGGCTGTTCAAATTCCTCAAGGGCGCCAATGAAGCCCTCGTCACCGCCTTCGTCACCCGCTCGTCGAGCGGTACCCTGCCGGTCACGATGCGCGTCTGTGAAGATAATCTTGGCGTTCCGCGCTCGATTTCGTCTTTCACGCTGCCGCTTGGTGCCACCATCAACATGAACGGCACCGCCATCTACCTCGGTGTTTGCGCCATGTTCATCGGCTACGCCACGGGCAATCCGCTGACTTTCAACCAGCAACTGATCGTGGTCAGCACGGCCACGCTCGCTGCCATCGGCACCGCTGGCGTGCCCGGCGCCGGCGCCATCATGCTGCTCATGGTTTTGGAATCCGTCGGTCTCAAGGTCGAAGCCGGCTCGGCCGTTGCCGCCGCCTACGCCATGATCCTCGGCATCGACGCACTGCTCGACATGGGCCGCACCTGCCTCAACGTGGGTGGCGATATGGCTTGCACGGCCATCGTTGCCAAGACCGAGGGCGAACTCGATCTCGACCGCTGGAACGCCGGCGCACCTGCCAAGGACGTTGAGCCTGCTTCCAGCAAGCCAGTCATCGAACATTCCTAAACGGCCAAACCAGGACGACAAGGGCCTCTGCTGGCAAAAACGGCAGAGGCCCTTGCTTTGAACCGTAGCCCATTTGAACACGCGCTTTCAAGTAAGATGACATTTCGCGTATCGCCAACGATTCACAGGGCAAGGAGACGATCATCTGCCAGCTGCTCGGAATGAACTGCAACACGCCGACCGACATCTGCTTTTCCTTCACCGGATTCCAAGCGCGGGGCGGCGCCACCGACGTACACCGCGACGGCTGGGGCATCGCCTTTTTCGAAGGGCGGGGCGTACGCTTGTTCCTCGACCCGCAACCGTCGTGCGAATCCCCCGTAGCGGAACTGGTACGGCGCTATCCGATTCATTCGCTGAACGTCATCGCTCACATCCGCAAGGCAACACAGGGGCCGGTCGGGCTGGAAAACACGCACCCTTTCATGCGCGAACTGTGGGGGCGCTACTGGATTTTTGCCCATAACGGCAATCTGCAAGATTATGCGCCGGAACTTGACGGCAGCTTCCTCCCGGTCGGCCAGACCGATAGCGAACGTGTTTTCTGCCATTTGCTGCAAGCCCTGCGCCAACGTTTCCCGCAAGGGCTGCCGGAGCGCGCCCAACTACATGCCGCTATCGAGAATTTTGCCGCAACGATCCGCACATACGGAACATTCAACTTCATGCTGTCGAACGGGGATTGTCTCTTCGCGCACCGCACGACAGAGCTGTATTACCTCGTACGCCAAGCCCCCTTCGCCAAAGCCCATCTCAAGGACCAGGATGTCCTGGTCGACTTCAACGAAGTCACGACGCCCAACGACCGCGTTGCCGTCGTCGCCACACAACCGCTAACCGATAACGAAGCGTGGACACCGCTGCCGAAAGATCGGGTCACGATGTTCGCCGACGGCACCTGTCTGACGGATTAAAGGCGCCTCATGATTTTCCAGCCTCGTCCCCGCCTCGTTCTGCTTCTGGCCCTCTTGACCATCCTTGTCGCCGCGGCCTCGGTGACGACCTTCCGAATCAGCCAGCACCTGGGGATCGCAGAACTGCAGGCGACCGGACGGCATCGTCTCGACCTTTATGCTGCCAGCCTGGAACGGGAAATCGGTAAATATGCCTATTTCCCGGCAACATTGGGGCTGGAACGCGACGTACTGGACTTCCTGAAAGCGTCCGTGCAGGACAAAAGGAAAAGCGCCGGGACGGTTAACACCTACCTCGAACGACTCAACGAACGTGCCGGCACCCTCGCCATTTACGTCCTCGACACCAGCGGCATCGTCCAGGCGTCGAGCAACTGGCGTCGCGACGACAGTTTTGTCGGCGAAGATCTTGCCTTCCGGCCTTATTTCATCGACGCGATGAAAAACGGCAACGGTCGTTTTTTCGGTATCGGCACCACCCGCAGCGAGCCAGGCTATTACCTGTCGTCGGCGCTGATGGAAGACAAACGGATTATCGGCGTGGCCATCGTCAAGGTCGGGCTCGACCAACTTGAAAAGTCGTGGTCAACGGTCGAAGCGCCCGTATTGGTTGCCGATGAAAATGGCGTCGTCATTCTAAGTTCGGTCGCCGACTGGAAATTCTCCACGTTGCGCCCACTGGATCAGGCCACACGCAGCGCTTTCGACCAGACCCTGCAATACAACCGACGCGCCCTGCAACCCCTTGGCCTGAGGGAGGTCGAATCGATCGACCGCAGCGCCCATCTGGTCATGCTTCCACGCAGCCACCCGGACACAGTCACCACTTATCCGGTAGCCGGGCAGTTCCTCGCGCTTTCCCGTCCGATGCCGAACACACCGTGGACATTGACCGTTTTCTCACACCTGGCACCGGTCGACGAGATCAGCCTGATCCGGGCCAGCGTCGCCGGCATCACCACAATCCTGCTCTGCATCCTGGCGGCAATGGTTTACCAACGCCGCCGCCATCTACAGGACCGCTTGGCCGCGCGCGAGGCGCTACAAAAAGCGCACGACGAACTTGAGCGCAAGGTCGAGGAGCGTACCGCCGATCTCTCCGCCACCAACCACCAGTTACAGGCCGAGATTACCGAACGGGTTCGCGCTGAGCGTACCCTGCGCGCCGCCCAGGACGAATTGATCCAGGCCGGCAAGCTGGCGGTAATCGGTCAGCTCTCCACCGGCATCGCGCATGAACTCAATCAACCGCTAACGGCCTTGCACACCCTGTCCGGCAACACCGTCCGCTTTCTCGAACGCGGCGACGAAGCCACTGCCCGTTCGAACCTGGAGCGCATCGCCCAACTGGTCGACCGCATGGGCCTGATCACCGGCCAGCTCAAGAACTTCGCCCGAAAATCGAGTGGTGATTTACGCCCAGTCGACCTGCGGCAGGTTGTCGCCCACGCCGTTGGCCTGCTTGATCAGCGTCTCAGTAAAACGCACGCGCAAATCATCACGACATTCCCCGACGCTCCCTTCTACGGACTGTGCGATTCCAATCGTCTGGAACAGGTGGTGGTCAACCTGATCGGTAACGCCCTTGACGCCATGGCCGGACAAAAGAATCCGCGCATCGAAATCGACGGCATGTCCCATGACAAAACCATCCGTCTGCAAATCCGCGACCATGGCGAAGGGCTCAGTGAAGAGGTGCTATCCCGCCTGTTCGAGCCATTTTTCACCACCAAGGAAGCCGGGATCGGGCTCGGGCTCGGTCTGGCGATTTCGGCCGGCATCATCAACGATTTCGGGGGCACGCTGACCGGCGGCAACCACCCCGAAGGCGGCGCAGTATTCTGCCTGGAAATCCCTGCGGCCTCCGAGATTCCAGAAACAACGGAGAAAGAAGAAAAATGAACCATCCGCTCAAGGTGCTGATTATTGAGGACGACCCGGATGTCCGCCTCGGATGTGAACAAGCGCTGCAACTCGAAGGCATCGCCACCGAGGGCGTGGACAGCGCGGAAAAAGCAAAGCTGCTGGTCGGGAAGGATTTCCGCGGTGTCATCGTCAGCGACATCCGCCTGCCGCGCATGGACGGCATGAGCTTCCTGCGTGAGATCCTGACCGTCGATCCGCAACTCCCTGTGGTACTCATCACCGGCCACGGCGATATCTCAATGGCTGTGCAGGCGATGAAAGACGGTGCCCACGACTTCATCCAGAAACCCTTTTCGCCCGACCATCTGGTCGGCGTCGTGCGTCGGGCACTCGAAAAACGCCAACTGACGCTGGAAGTGAGAGATCTCCGAAACCGCCTCGACGGCCGCGACCGGATCGAAGCCCGCCTGATCGGCGATTCGCAGAGCATGGTGCGGGTGCGCGGCATGATTGGCGGACTGGCGGACAGCGCCGCCGACGTCCTGATTCACGGCGAGACCGGCACCGGCAAGGAACTCGTGGCGCGTTGCCTGCACGAAGCGAGCGCACGCCGCAAAGGAAATTTCGTCGCCATCAATTGCGGCGGTCTGCCGGAAACCCTGTTCGAAAGCGAGATCTTCGGCCACGAAGCCGGCGCTTACACGGGAGCAAGCAAACGACGCATCGGCAAGATCGAATACGCCAACGGCGGCACGCTTTTCCTCGACGAAATCGAAACCATGCCGCTGCCGATGCAGATCAAGCTGCTGCGCGTCCTGCAGGAGCGCACGCTGGAGCGCCTCGGATCGAACACACCTATCCCGGTCGACTGCCGGGTCGTCGCAGCGACCAAGGAAGACCTGCTTGGACTGGCCGACCGCAACCTGTTCCGCGCCGACCTTTACTACCGCCTCAGTGTCGCCACCCTCGCCCTGCCGGCCCTCCGCGAACGCCGCGAGGACATCCCGCTCCTCTTCCAGCACTTCCTGCTCCAGGCGGCCGCGCGGCACGAACGGCCGGTTCCCGAAATCGACGCCGGTCGCATGCAACGTCTGCTCGGTTACGCCTGGCCGGGCAACGTACGGGAATTGCGCAATGTCGCCGACCGCTGCGTCCTCGGCATCGAATCCGGCGCACCCCCGTTCCGAGAGGAATCCAGTGCGCACTCACGACCGCTCGCGGAAAGCGTCGAGGCCTTCGAACGCGCCCTGATCGCCGACGCCCTGCGTAACCACGACGGCAGCCTGACGCGCAGCGCCGAGGCTTTGTGCATCGCTAAAACAACCTTACACGACAAGATTAGAAAATACGGTTTGACCGGCGCCTGAAACACGCCCCCCGATTCAGGCAGCTCGGCTCAACGCTCGACAAACTCGGCAACCCGCTTGTCTTCGCGCGTGGTATGTAAGGCAAACCACTGGAACAGAAAACTGACGATCTCCTCGGCTGTCTGCGCGCCATGATGAAAGTCATAGATGGCGCCGTCGAGCTGGACCATGAGCATCTGGTGCAGGCGTTTATGCTCCTCGAAATCTGGGTAGCCAACATCCTCCATGATGTTCTCTTCGCTCGTGAAGTGAAAATCGGCGTATTTACGAATTTCGCGCAAGGTCCGTCCGATACGTTCCTTGCTGGTTTCCTTCTCCGACTGCACCGACAATTCGTGAATCAACCCGAGAAAAATGCGGTGTTCCGAATCGATCCGTTCGTATCCGGTTTCAAACTTGCCGTCCCAGGGAATCGTGATGGCCATTGCGTTCATCCTCTTTCAATCTGCGAACAGGAAAGCCATTCTAGACCAATGCATAGACCTGTCTCCAGCGAAGCGAGCGTTGTCATTGCCGCAAAACTTGCCGCACCCGCCCACGTCGCGTTATAGTTCGCCCCGCAAACGGGAGAGAGCGGCTGGTCAGCAATCGACCTCCCCGCCGCCGAAGGCGCAATCCACCCGAAAACGCTCAGGCAAAAGGACCGTTTGTGCATTGAACTCTGGAGAGCGGCGCTGAAAGCAAGCGCCCACCGATGGGGCAACACGGGAGAACCCGTGGCAATCTCTCAGGTACCAAGGACAGGGGGGTGAACTCGATACGAGTTCGCCCTTTTTTTGTTTCTGAAAAAAGTTTCAACACCTTCTTTCAAGGGATTGATATGACACAGAAAACTGTCCTCAATGACGCGCATCGCCGACTCGGCGCCAAGATGGTCGATTTCGGCGGCTGGGACATGCCGCTCCACTACGGCTCGCAAATCGAGGAACACCACGCCGTTCGCCGCGACTGCGGCATGTTCGACGTTTCGCACATGTGCGCCGTCGACGTTGCCGGCGCCGACGCCAGAACTTTCCTGCTGCGCCTGATCGCCAACAACGTCGACAAACTCAAACAACCCGGCAAGGCACTCTACAGCGCCATGCTCAACGGCACTGGCGGCGTGGTTGACGACCTGATCGTCTATTACGTCAGCGACACGCATTACCGCCTGGTGATCAACGCCGGCACGGCCGAGAAAGACATCGAGTGGATGTCCGCACGCCTCGCCGAATGGCGGCAGAGCGGCGAACTCGAGGTCGCCATCGTTCCGCGCCGCGACCTCGCCATCATTGCCGTGCAAGGCCCCAACGCCAAAGCCAAAGTCTGGCAGGTGCTGCCCGAAACCCGCACCGCCAGCGAGCCGCTCAAACCGTTCTACGCGGTCGCTGTCGGTGACTATTTCGTCGCCACCACCGGCTATACCGGCGAGGACGGCTTCGAGATCACCCTGCCCTGCGCCAAGGCCGAAGCCCTGTGGCAGGCGCTGCTCGACGCGGGCGTCAGCCCCATCGGTCTCGGCGCGCGCGACACCTTGCGCCTGGAAGCCGGCATGAACCTCTACGGGCAGGACATGGACGAAACAGTGTCGCCGCTCGACGCCGGCCTGGCCTGGACCGTCGACCTCGATTCGCCGCGTGACTTCGTCGGCAAGGCGGCGTTGCTGGAAAACCCGCAGCGAAACCAATTTCTCGGCCTGCTCCTGCTCGACCGCGGCGTGCTGCGTGCGCACCAGAAAGTCATCACCGCACAAGGCGAAGGCGAAATCACGAGCGGCACTTTCTCGCCGACGCTGCAGCAATCGATCGCGCTGGCCCGCCTGCCGCTCGGCGTCGCGATCGGCGATACGGTCAAGGTTGAAATCCGCGACAAACAACTCGCCGCCAAGGTCGTCAAACCCTGCTTTGCCCGCCACGGCAAGGCGATGATTTAATCGATTCAATTAACCACAACGACACAACGGGCACAACGGAACGGCGAAAATCATCATTCCAACAAGGTTTTCTGTTTTTGAATTTCGTTGTGTCCGTTGTGATCGTTGTGGTTAACGTCTTTTAATTTTTTCAGGAGTCCCCATGAACATCCCCGCCAACCTCAAGTACACCAAAACCCATGAATGGCTTCGCGTCGAGGCCGACGGCACAGTGACCGTCGGCATCACCGACCACGCACAGGAATTGCTCGGCGATCTCGTCTTTGTCGACCTACCGGAAGTCGGCAAGGAACTCGCCGCTGAACAGGACGCCGCCGTTGTCGAATCGGTCAAGGCCGCCTCGGATGTCTATGCACCGATAGCCGGCACGGTCACCGAAGTCAATGGCGACCTTGCCGACGCGCCGGAAAAGGTCAATCAGGATGCCTACGCGGCCTGGCTGTTCAAGATGAAGCCGGCCAATGCCGGCGACGTTGGCGGACTCCTCGACGCCGCCGCCTACGCGGCCTGCGCCGAAGAATAATCACGCACCAGCCAACCCTCGGAAGCGGTTTCCGGAAATTACCCCGGAAACCGCCGGATCGTTGACTTCCTCAGCCGGAACACGCCATGCCCCAGACATTTTCCCTTAGCGCACCGCTTAACACGCTCGAACAACGCGACGAATTCATCTCCCGCCATATCGGCCCCTCGGCCGACGAACAAGCGGCAATGCTCGAAGTCATCGGTGCCCCCAGTCTCGATGCCCTGATCGACCAGACCGTGCCGGCGGCGATCCGCCTGCCCGCGCCATTGCCACTCGCCGATGCGCGACCGGAAACCGAGGCCCTGGCCGCGCTCAAAACCATTGCCGGCAAAAACACGATCAACAAGTCGCTGATCGGCATGGGCTACGCCGACGCGGTGACACCGAAAGTCATCCTCCGCAACGTGCTGGAAAACCCCGGCTGGTACACCGCCTACACGCCCTACCAGGCCGAGATCGCCCAAGGGCGCCTGGAAGCGCTGCTCAATTACCAGCAGATGGTGATCGACCTCACCGGCCTCGAACTCGCCAACGCCTCGCTGCTCGACGAAGCCACGGCGGCGGCGGAAGCCATGACTATGGCGCGACGCGTCTCCAAGTCAAAGTCCAACGTCTTCTTCGTCGATTCAACCTGCTTCCCGCAGACCATCGACGTCGTCAAGACGCGCGCTGCCTTCTTCGGTTTTGAACTCGTTTTCGGCGCGCCGCAGGAAGCAGCACAACAGGAAGTTTTCGGTGCGCTGTTCCAGTACCCGAACGTCAACGGCGAAATCGCCGACCTGACCGACGTGATCGCCGCCGTGAGATCCCGTGGCGGCATCGTCGCCGTCGCCAGTGACCTGATGGCACTCGTGCTGCTGAAATCCCCCGGCGCGATGGGCGCCGACATCGCGCTCGGCTCGTCGCAGCGCTTCGGCATCCCGATGGGCTTCGGCGGCCCGCACGCTGCCTTCTTCGCCACGCGAGACGAGCACAAGCGCTCGGTACCCGGTCGCATCATCGGCGTTTCCGTCGACGCGCGCGGCAACACTGCGCTGCGCATGGCGCTACAGACCCGCGAGCAACACATCCGCCGCGAAAAAGCCAACTCGAACATCTGCACCTCGCAGGTGCTATTGGCGAACATGGCCGGCATGTACGCCGTCTATCACGGCCCGCAAGGACTGCGTGCCATCTCCGGCCGTATCCACCGTCTCGCCGCCCTGCTGGCCGAAGCCCTCAAGCGAGCCGGCATTACGGTTCTCAACAAGCACTTCTTCGACACGCTGCAAATCGACCTTGGCGGCTGCGCCAGCGGCGTTTATCAAGCGGCGCTCGCTGCCGGTTACAACCTGCGCGAAGCCGGATCCGGCGTCCTCGGCATCGCCTGCAACGAGAAAACCACGCGCGATGATGTCGTTGAGCTCGTTAAGCTGATCGCCGGCATTGCCATCGACATCGACGCCCTCGACGCCGAACTGCAGAAGTCCGACGCCAGCCTGCCCGACGCCCTGCTGCGCAGCGACGCCATCCTCACGCACCCAGTGTTCAACAGCCATCACACCGAACACGAAATGCTGCGCTATCTCAAGCGTCTGCAGAACAAGGATCTGGCGCTCGACCACTCGATGATTTCGCTCGGCTCGTGCACGATGAAGCTCAACGCCACCAGCGAAATGATCCCGGTCTCCTGGCCGGAATTCGCCGACATCCACCCCTTTGCGCCGATCGAGCAGGCGCAGGGCTACATGGAGATGATCTGCGGCCTCGAAAGCTGGCTGAAGACGGTTACCGGCTTCGACGCCCTCTGCATGCAGCCGAACTCCGGCGCGCAGGGCGAATACGCCGGCATCGTCGCCATCACGCGTTACCACGCCAGTCGCGGCGAGGCGCATCGCAACATCTGCCTGATCCCGAAATCGGCGCACGGCACTAACCCGGCGACGGCACAGATGTGCGGCCTGCAGATCATCGTCGTCGACTGCGATGACAACGGCAACGTCGATGTTGCCGACCTCAAGGCCAAGGCCGAGAAGCATTCCGCCAACCTCGCCTGCCTGATGCTCACCTACCCGTCGACGCACGGCGTCTTCGAAGAAGCGGTCCGCGACATCTGCGCCCTCATCCATGCCCACGGCGGTCAGGTGTACATGGACGGCGCCAACCTCAACGCGCAGGTCGGCCTCACCTCGCCCGGCTTCATCGGCGCCGACGTCAGCCACATGAACCTGCACAAGACCTTTGCCATCCCGCACGGCGGCGGCGGACCGGGCATGGGGCCGATCGGCCTGAAGGCCCATCTCGCGCCGTTCATGGCCGACCACGTCGTGCAGCCGACCGGCGGCAAGGATCGTCCGAATCGCGGACAAGGCGCCGTCTCCGCCGCGCCCTGGGGTTCCGCCTCGATCCTGCCGATCTCCTGGATGTACATCGCCATGCTCGGCGGCAAGGGACTACGCCACGCCACCGAGGTCGCCATCCTCAACGCCAACTACGTCGCCTCCCGCCTCAACCCGCACTACCCGGTGCTTTACACCGGAGCGAACGGGCGTGTGGCGCACGAATGTATCCTCGACATCCGCCCGATCAAGGCCGCCACCGGCATCGCCGAGATCGACATCGCCAAGCGTCTGATGGACTACGGCTTCCACGCCCCGACAGTCAGCTTCCCGGTCGCCGGCACGATCATGGTCGAGCCGACCGAATCCGAGTCGAAAGGCGAGCTCGACCGTTTCATCGCCGCGATGATTGCCATCCGCGAAGAAATCCGCAAGATCGAGCAAGGCGTCTGGCCGGCCGACAACAACCCGCTCAAGCACGCGCCGCATACGCAAGCGGATGTTATCGCCGAGTGGAACCGCCCCTACACCCGTGAAGAAGCCGTATTCCCGCTGCCGTGGATCGCCGCCAACAAGTTCTGGCCAAGCGTCAACCGCATCGACGACGTCTACGGCGACCGCAACCTCTTCTGCGCCTGCGTGCCGGTGGAGGATTATTGAAAAGGAATGTGCTAGGCTGAAATCGAGTCTGGCGCAATTTCAGCAGAAGGAATCCGCGGCGGGCGATTTGTCCGCCGCGTGCTTTTCTTGCCGTGGCCGGGCCGGACTTTGATAACCCTATCAAGGAGATGGCGATGGACCCGAAAGTACCAAACACCGAAACCGTCAGCGACAGTGAGCCGGTCAGCGAACTGAATCATCCCGGCTCCCCAGACGAAGCCGTGCCGAGTGACAGCGAGACGGCTGCCGACATGCCACCGGAACAGTCCCGTTTAGCCGCTCTTTACGACACTTTCACCGAGCGGGCACGCGAGGCTTTCGATGCCGGGCAGGAAAAGAGCAAGGAGGCCCTCGAAAAAGCCATGGAAACTGCTCGCGTCCAGCTTCAGGCTGCCGGCGAGGCCGCGGGCGAAGCCGCCGGCAAATTCTCCGCGGAACAAGGCGAAGCGTTCAAGCAATTCATGCGCCGCGACCTCGACCAGACGGCGCGCGATTTCAAAGAAATCGGGAAAGAAGCCGGCGAACGCCTGCATCCCGCCCGCCTCGGCGCCGGCGCCCTGTCCACGCTGGCGAAACTGATGGACGCCACCGGATCAGCCTTGCACAATCTGTCGCAAAAAGCCGAGGACGCCCTGCGCTACCGGACTGGCGAGATCACCGCCGCCGGAACGCTCACCTGCACGCAATGCGGAAAAAAACTGCAACTCAAGCGCACCGCTCACATTCCGCCGTGCCCGTCCTGCAAGGGCACCGAATTCCGCAAGGGATACTGAAAGCCATTCGAGTCCGGAAACCATCTCGGGCTCGATGACGCACTGTTCCTGCCGCCGTTGGGAGACTTTGCGCAGTAAAAAATGGAGCCGGTTAGAAATCCGGCTCCGATGTTTTTAACGCCTTAACCCCAAGCTTAAGGCTCAGGAATGCCTACGGGTCCGGGGCAATTCAATTTCCGGTGGATGGACTATTGGAACAATACCGTCTTCAACACAGACAAAGCAGATATACACGGCACTTTTGACAACACCGCCCTGATTGAACGTAAAAAACCCTTGCGATGCTCTTAAACCACTCCAGCGTCCAACCGCCCTATTCATCTTTGGCCTTAAGAGCCAAGTTGTCGCTGATCGTCGTGGCCGTGATGGTCGCCGTCATGCTGCCCTTCGGTTGGTTCACCGTCAGGGATCTCGAGCGAGCTGGAACAGAGGACGCCGTCAATCAAGTCAAAGCCAGCAACCAGATGCTGCTCAACATGATCGCCGCGAATCAGGACGGCCTCAGAATCGCAGTATTGCGCTTGGGAACCGCTTTTCGCCACTATTATCAAGGCAATTTTTCGCTGGACCAAACGCAAACCATGCTCGTCGGGGAAACCCGAGCCCCCGTGCTGAAGCTCAATGGCCAACCCGTCGGCCTTGATCACAGAAACGTCAACCAATTCAGCCAGGATACGGGCGGTAGCGTCGCCACGATTTTCGTTAAGGTAGGCGACGATTTTCTGCGACTCACCACTTCACTAGCCCGGGAAGATGGAACCGCCGCGGTCGGGACCTTCCTCGGCAAGAACCATCCGGGTTACGCCAAACTGCTTGCCGGTGAATCCTTCCAAGGACAGGCACGCCTTTTCGGTCGCCAGTACATGACCGAATACATCCCGCTGTTTGATGACTCTGGTCGCGTCATCGGGCTGCTGTTTGTCGGCATGGATTTGACCGAGAGCATCCACTCCCTGTTCAACAAAATTAAGCAATTGACGATCGGCAAAACCGGTTATGCCTTCGCCGTCAATATTGCCAAGGGTGAGGACTACGGGCGTTTTATTGTCCATCCAGCCAAGCAGGGCAAAGACAGTCTGGCTGAGGCAATTGGTGACGAGCAACGGGTTCCCGTTCGGGAAATGCTCGCGCAGCGCGAAGGCGTGATCGCCTATCCCTGGCGTAACGAAGAACTTGGCGACCAAACGCCGCGCCAGAAAATTGCTGCATTCTCGGAGTACAGAGAACTCGAGTGGCTGATCGGGACAAGTGGATATATCGACGAATTCATCAAACCCTCGCGCGACGTCGCAAATCACCTGCTTCTGGCCTTGCTAGCGGCTTCCCTGTTTGCCATCCTGGCGCTCAATCTGGCGATCGGCCGTTGGGTGATGGCCCCCATCCTGCGTCTGCAGGACAAGCTGCTGAGCACCGGCCTGACCTTGCGCACGCTGATCAATGCCTTGCCCGACATTATCTGCTTCAAGGACGGAGAAGGCCACTGGCTGCAAGCCAACCAGACGGCAATTGAATACTTTCAGTTGCTCGGGGTGGATTTCCAGGGCAAACGAGGATCGGAATTTCCTGCTACCCATGACTTCCATCAGCAGGCTTTCTTGGCCAGCGAGGCCGCCGACGAACTCGTCTGGCAAAGCGGGCAGATGACCCGCCAGGAAGAAAGCCTGCCCGCTCCGGACGGCTCGACCCGGACTTTCGAAATCATCCGGATTCCGCTGTTTCATGAAGATGGGCGGCGCAACGGCATGGTCATCGTCGGCCATGACCTGACCGAGCGCAAGCGGACCGAAGCCCATCAACGCCTGGCCGCACGGATTTTTGAAACCACTGGCGAAGCGATCATGGTGACGGACACCCGGGCCCGGATCGTCCTCGTCAACCCGGCCTTTTGCCGTATCACCGGCTATGCGGAATCCGAAATACTGGGGCAAACCCCGCAGATTATGAATTCCGGGCGCCACACCCAGCACTTTTACAACACCATCTGGCGTTCCTTGCTCAAAACAGGAACTTGGGCCGGAGAAATCTGGAACCGACGCAAAAACGGCGAGGTGTTCCCGCAACTGCAAACCACCAGTTGCGTCCGGGACGATTCCGGCAAAGTCACGCACTATGTCGCCGTCTTCGCCGACCTGAGCGACATTCGTCGCGCGCAAGAAACCGCTGAGCATCTTTCCTGGCGCGATACGCTTACCGGACTGGCGAACCGCCCACTGTTTTTCAAACGACTCGAAGAGTCCCTGGGCAATGCGCACAATGAGAAGCGTTTCGGCGGGGTGCTGCTGATCGATTTACGGCGTTTCAAGGATATCAACGAAGCACGCGGTCTGGCTGTCGGCGACGCACTGCTGCGCGCCGTAGCCGCGCAATTCAGCCAACTGCTGCATATCGACGATGTGTTGGCCAGACTCGACTCCGATGAATTTGGCGTACTGCTGCCACGTCTCGAAAACCAGCGCGACGCGGTCGGACGCGCCGCCCTGGCCGTCGCCGAGAAGCTGCGCGCGGCCCTGCGTGAAGGCATTGAAGTCGAGAATGAAATCTTCCATCTTGAAACCAATATCGGCATTGCGCTCTTCCCGCTCTTCGATAATGAAACAGCGCCTGACGTTCTGCGCCAGGCCGATACGGCCTTGCATCAAGCCAAGGAAGAGGGTCAAAGCCAGACCGTATTCTTCGAGTCGGAAATGGGTGACGCGGTCAAGGCGAGGTACACCCTGGAAAACGAGCTCCGCCTGGCCATTGGCGCCAATCAGCTGCGCCTTTACCTGCAACCCCAGGTCGATGCCGACGCGCGTCAGGTTGGCGCCGAAGCCCTGGTTCGCTGGGAGCACCCCGAACGCGGCCTGATTTCCCCTGCTGTGTTCATTCCGCTGGCCGAGTCTTCGGACCTGATTATCGCCATCGACCGCTGGATGCTGAGTGAAGTCTGCCAACTTCTTGCGCAACTGGAAAGCGAAGGGAATCGCCTGCATATTGCCCTCAACATCAGTCCGCGCCACTTCGCCCGCCCGGATTTTGTCGATGACATCAAATCCCAACTCGCGCTGCACGCTGTGAATCCGGAACGACTGATGCTTGAAATCACCGAAGGGATGGTGATCGCCGATTTCAATGATGCGGCCGAAAAGATGACGACCCTCAAAGCGCTGGGGATTCGTTTCTCCATGGACGATTTTGGCACCGGTTATTCCAGCCTCTCCTACCTCAAGCGCCTGCCGATCCACGAACTCAAGATTGACAAGAGTTTTATTGAGGACATCCCCGAAGACCCCAACGACGTCGCTCTGATCGAAACCATTTTGTCCGTCGCCCGACACCTGAATTTGCAGGTCGTTGCCGAAGGTGTGGAGACCACCGCGCAGGCCGAATTCCTGAAGGCACGTGGATCGATCATCTATCAGGGGTACTTGTTCGGACGCCCGGCACCCGCAAAGGTCTGGCGGGCGCAACTACCAGCCGTCCAAAATCACGGGCAATAGGTTGCGGCTTGAATCGTGAGCATCATTCTCCCGATACTCGCCTCCAGGCAATCCTAACAGTACACTTACCGCACCCGCCTAGCTAAAACTAGAGCGCATGCGCATATTTCTACGCCATCGTGACCAGAGCGAGACCACACTGAACACCCAACTTAAGGGACATCCGAAAAGATACATTTCAACAAACCGAGTTTGACGACACAATCGACCTTCGCCCTTAGCCAGTGTAAACAACACAAATTCGATTGGCCACCTCGCTATTTTGTCGGTGATTTGAAAAATTGCCTGAATGTCTCAAACCTATGTTTTCCAGGCATCATGACCGCCCCGGAATAACTTGTTTGAAGTGGATAAGACTTCTAGAATGAGGACCGACAACTCAACATGCTAAGCCGACAGCCGACGCCCGTCAGAGATCAAAATGGCTTATCACACAAACGACAATCGCCGCATTGCCGAAAACCTTCGGGTGATGCTGGCGATAGTTGCCGGAATGCTTATGCTGGACGAGCAATCCAGCATGCATCTTTTCCTGTTGCTGGCCACGCTCGCCTTCAGCATCTATGCAGCCATCCTGCTTTGGCAGGCGGCGAATAAACCTTTCAACACCCAAAACAGGGGCTTTTATTGGATTGATGCCTGTTGGTTTTTGCTATTTCTATTTCTTGCTCAAGACTCTGCGTCTCACTATCTCCCTTTTCTCCTGTTCCCCGTGTTCTTGACGGCCTGGAGCTCCAGCTACCGGGAAAGCGTCGCCATCGCCGCCTTCAGCGGCTTTGGATCGCTGATTGTTCTCGCGTTGAACAACCTCAGCCTCCCTTGGCAAAACATCCTTGCAATCCCATTGGCGTTATTCGTCATCGCATTATTTTTCGTCTATTTGGCACGAATTTTGGAAGCGAGACAAAAGAAACTGGACCTCGCGCAAAGAATCGTCGTATCGACCGATCCGCGGCTCGGTTTCGATGCCATTGTTTCGGAACTCATGACCCAGATCGCCGGCAAGCTCAATTCTTCCGTCGCCCTACTGGCGTTGAGAACTTACTCTGGGACACACCGCGTCATTTGCTGCGAGGAAAAGCATAAAGCCTTTGAGCTCTCCGGGGAAGCCGCCACCCAATTGGCGAATCAGGCCTTAGCCCTGCCCACAAATAAGGCGGTTGGCTGGTCAAGCGCTTGTTCCTGGTGGCAGCGTGATCTTCACATTGAACTTAACGACGCGGGAGATCCCGACAACGCCACGCCAGTGAGCCGCGAAACACTCTTGTCGCTGGCCCACCTCACCGGCAAGGGAGGTCTCTTATCGGCGCCCATTGCCGCGAATAGCATCGGTCAGATGCGACTGATCCTTGCCGGAGATTCGGTCGAGATCAGCGTGCAGTCATTGAGACTGCTGCAACATCTCATCACACAGTTTGGCTCATCCGTAGAAAACGCCAGCCTGCGCGAAGAACTGGCAAATCAGGCCGCAGATACCGAACGGGCGCGAATCGGACGCGACTTGCATGACAGCGCGATCCAGCCCTACATCGGTCTCAAATTCGCCATCGAAGCCGTACAACGCCGTGCTGGACCGGACAACCCCGTTGCGCCGGACCTCGCCCGACTGACAGAAATGATCATGGAGGAACTGGCGACCATGCGTGAGGTGATCAGCGGTCTACGCGGCGATCCCGGCCAAGGAGGCACTTTGCTTTCAAACGCGGTTAAACGCCACGCGGCACGCTGCGGACAGCTTTTCGGCATCGATGTCGAAATCGATATCGAAGAGGATATGCCCGTCAACCGCCGTATGGCCGGGGAGTTGTTCCACATGGTTGCCGAAGGTTTGAGCAATATCGGCCGTCATACTCAGTCGCGTTGGGCACAGGTTTCGCTGAACATGCAGAATGGCGATCTGGTTCTTCAAATGCGAAACAAGAACGACAAGAAAAAGTACGACGCAGCCGTTTTCACCCCGCTTTCGCTGACAGAACGGGCGGCCGATCTCGGGGGCACCATCGGCATCCAGCGGGACGAAAAATTGACAACGGTAACCATCAAAGTTCCGGTTTCTGCCCACAAGAACAAAATCGAAAGACACGTAAAAGATGGACGACAAAACTGAAAGCGCACCGCCTATCCGCGTGATTATCGTGGATGACCACAAATCGATCGTCTGGGGCCTCGAACGCCTGATTGAAAGCGCTGAACCGCGCATGATGGTGGCAGGAACCGCAGAATCGCGCGCCGAGATGCTGGATCTCGTGGTCAAGGCCAAGCCGGACGTGATTCTGCTCGACCTCGACCTCAATGGCGACAATGCCGCAGAAGCCTTGCCCGACCTGCTAAACCTGACCAATGGCAAGGTTCTGATTCTGACCGGCGGACGCGACTCCGCCATCCTGCAGACAGCCATCCTGAAGGGCGCCCGGGGCATCATCAGCAAGAATGAAAGCGCGGAAGTTCTGCTGCATGCGATAGAGCGTGTTCATGCCGGTGAGATCTGGCTGAACCGGACGCTGATGACCAGCATCATCGAAGACATGTCGGCACTCTCCAGCAAAAAGGGGCATACCGATCCGGAAGCTCAAAAAATCACCAGTCTCACCCAGCGCGAACGCGAAATCATTCGTGCCATTGTGCGCAGCCGGGGAAACAAGAGCCAGGAAATTGCCGAGTCGCTGCACATCAGTGAGCACACCCTGCGCAACCATCTGACGCTCATCTATGAAAAGCTGGGCTTACGCAACCGCATCGACCTGTTCGCCTATTCCATCGAACACGGTCTTGCTGATGAAGAAGATTGAAAAGGAGCAAGGCATCATGCGTTGCTCCAAAAGCCGGAACATACTCGGCATGTCAAAGGAAGAACGCCTTGCTTCAATCATTCTTTGCCAAACCTGCGCATGCGGGCCAAGCGCCGCAAGCGCTTGGCCCGGTCGCTGCACGTTTTAATAGACCTCATGAGAAAAGGGCGTGACTGAAAACTCAGATACCGTATACGCGGAATCACTGCTCACAGACATCCTGTTACGGATTTATGTCGCTGGCGCGGTAGTTTTTTTCGCATTTGCAGCGTTTTCCCGATGGCAACTCGACCCCGGACGGATGACGTTGCTGTTCATCGCCATCATAGAGTGCATTACTGCCGCCATCATCATCTGCTCGCGCCGTGCACAACGACGTGACTGGCGACCGCTTTCGGTTCTTTCCAGTCTCATTGCGATGTTCTTTTTTCTCGCCCTGGACTTAGACCCGACAAAAAATGTGCTTCCGGAAAACATCGGTGTCGCGTTGCAAATTGCCGGACTTGCCTTTCAACTTTACGCCAAACTGTCTCTCGGCCGCTCATTTGGTGTGCTTCCCGCCACGCGCGCCCTGGTCAGCCACGGGGCCTACCGATGGCTCCGCCATCCAATCTATTTCGGCTACCTGATCGCGCACATCGGATTCCTGCTTTGCAACTTCTCGTTACGAAATTTCGCTGTCATGGCCGTACTTTACGTCGCCCAGATCATCAGAATCGAGCGCGAAGAAGAAATGCTTTCAACCCTTCCCGGCTACCCGGAATACCGCAACTCGGTGCGCTATCGCCTGATTCCTGGCATCTACTGACCTCTTCGGCACTTCGATCAGCCTGTCGCCAGCGGCTTCTCTCCAAACTGTGTGATATTTGTCACATTGCCAGAGGGAGAATAAAACGCGGCCCTTCCATACACGCCTCCTTTGCGCATCATTCCCCTTGAGAAGAAACTCAGGCCAACGAGCTCGGAGTCGACCTTCATGAACGATCGGGACTTTACAAGAAGCGAAACACGGCATGTGCTGCTCGTCGACGATCATGAACCGACATTGGCAGCCATTGCCGAATTGCTGGAACTCGAGCGACCTGGTATCACGGTCGTCGGCACTGCGCCTAACAGTAGCGCCGCCTTTCGGTTGGCTCGCGACACGGCACCCGATGTGGTTGTGCTTGACCTGGAACTCAATGGAGAGGATGGCCTCGAATTGATCCCCCATTTTGTATTGAAGCATGGCGCTTCAGTCATCATCCTCACCTCCTCAAACGATCCCTTGAAAAAAAGACAGGGATTTGCCGCAGGAGCCAAAGCTTTCGTCAGCAAACAATCCCCTTCGGAGGAATTGATTACCGCCATCCTGGCCATGCCCGCAAGAGCGGAACAGAGGGGAGGTTTGTCACATGGAGACAGGAATCATCTCCCTGACGAATAAGTTAAAGAATCCGGTCATGCCGGGGCGATATTTTTCCTAAGGTTTGTATAAGGACGAAATCGACGCATGCACGGCAACCAGGATGCGGAGAGACAAGATTATGTGGGCAAAAGCGACAACAGCATTCCGGAGCTTACGCCATCAAGCCAAAAGCATGGCGCAGGATGAGACCGCTGTTACGGCAATTGAGTATGCCCTGCTGGCCTCCCTGATTGCGATAGTCGCCGTTGCCAGTTTCGCCATGTTGGGCGGCAGTTTACGTAATTTATGGATGCTGGTTGCGAATGCCGTCGTCGGCGCATTGTGAGAATGATTTGGCGGGAAATGTTTATTGATAGCTTGTTCTGGATACGGAACAAACAGATTTCAGGTAAGCGGCAAGGCAAGCCTGATTTTGGGGCCGTCGAGAGGCGGGGTTTATTCGACTCAGTTTAGGAGATCATCATGAAAAAGCTGATCAACAACTTTAAAACTTTCGTTCGCGATGAAGAAGGCGTAACCGCCATTGAGTATGGATTGATTGCAGCCCTGATCGCTGTCGTGATCATTCTCGCAGTGACGAATGTCGGTCAGGCACTCGTACAAATCTTCACCGATATCGCCAACGCACTCTGAAGCCAGGAAGTCATGTTCTTGATCGGGAGGCGCATTTTGGTCGTGTCTTGATAGTAGACGCTCCCTTAAGGCGTGCGCCCTATCTGGGACGTTGGCACATCAAGAATGATCGATCATTGGCTACTGACAAGCATGCTGGCATGCCTGCTCGTACCCGCGGTCTGGTACGACATCGTGAATCGCCGGATTCCGAACCGGCTAATCACCTTTGGCCTGATCGCGGGCATTGTAGTGAACGTTGTTGGCGCGGAAGTGGCGAATTTCGAAATAGGCGGCATGAGTGGCCTGTTCAGGGCGTTATCTGGCGGCATCGTTGGGCTGCTCATCTTGTTGCCGCTCTATTTATTCCGGGCGATGGGTGCCGGAGACGTCAAGCTGATGGCGACCATCGGCGTTTTCCTCGGACCGATGCCCACGCTCGGCGCGGCTTTACTGGCTTTTGTGGCGGGAGGTGTGTTGTCGCTGGGTGCTGCGCTTTGGTCCCGATCGTTGAGTCATGTGCTGGCCAACCTGCGGCTGATGATCATGCTGGCCTTGTCTGGCCGCTCGTCAGGACTGTCGTTACACGACGTACAGACCACCGGCCGCTTGCCTTATGCGATAGCCATCGCAGTCGGCACCGCTCTACAGCTCTGGCTGGTGACACAGGAGACTTGGCCATTTAAATAAAAATCCGCTGGATACAGAATGAACGGAAACGACATGACGAACAGCGTACAAAAAGCAAGTGGACACGTTGCCCATCCCGAGCGAGAGAATACGGAAAGCATCTTCCTCCCGATAGCGCCGCGTAGTCTCGAGGAAACCGGCCTGAACGAATTGCTGCTGGTTGAACTGGTCAGCAAAATTCTTTACCTGCGCGGCAATCAGGGGCTGATCGCGTTGTCCCAGAACTTGCGTTTATCGGCAACGGTCACCGAGCACATCTGCGAATTCATGCGCTCGGAGCGGATAATCGAACTGTTGCGGCGCGGCAACATGAGTAGTGATGCGGATTACGGCCTGACCGAACATGGCCGTTCGCGGACCAGGGATTTTCTGCGCAAATGCAGCTATGCCGGACCCGCGCCGGTAACGCTTGAGAGCTATACCAGGCAGGTGCGCAGCCAGTCTTTTTCAGACATGCGCGTCTCTCGTGCCGATGTCGAAAACGCCTACCGTAACCTGGTGATCCGTTCAGAATTGCGCGACCTGCTGGGCTCGGCGATGAATTCGGGCAAGCCGATGTTCCTCTACGGCCCGTCCGGAAGCGGTAAGACCTTCCTGGCTGAAAGTCTGATGCGCCTGATTCACGACACGATCTATGTCCCGTATTCTCTGGTCGTCGATGGGGAAATCATTCAGGTCTTCGACCCGACCATCCATCGGCCGGTCGATAACGAGCACTTGCCGAAAAGCCTCGACAACCGCCAACGCCTCGACGATCGCTGGGTCGCCTGCCGGAGACCCGTGGCCATCAGCGGCGGCGAACTAACGCTTTCGATGCTCGACCTGCATTATGACCGCATGGCGGGCTTCTACCAGGCTCCGGCCCATGTCAAAGCCAACAATGGCCTCTACATCATCGACGATCTGGGCCGGCAACTCGTCCGCCCCGAGGAATTGATGAACCGCTGGATCGTGCCGATGGACCGGCGCCGCGACTATCTCTCGCTCCATTCGGGAGGAAGCTTTGAAGTGCCCTTCGACGTAAAACTCGTTTTCTCGACCAACATTTCTCCAGCGAAACTGGCTGATGAAGCCTTCCTACGCCGCTTGGGATACAAAATCCATGTTGGAGCGGTCAGCGAAAACGAGTACGAACAGATATTCCGCGACGTGTGCAATGAATTCGGCATTGCATTCAGCGCCGAAACGTTCAGGTTCCTGCTCGACCTTCATCGCCGCATGGATCGCCCGACATTCGCCTGTTACCCGCGCGACCTGATCGCTCTGGTACGAGACAAAGCAACCTATTGTGAGCAGCCCACCGAACTCACCCCGCAACTTATGGATTGGGCATGGCATTGTTATTTTGCCGAACAATAATTCTTCTCGGCACATGGCTGATTGAAACAAAAAATGTGACATATAAATTGAGGTAACCAAGTCCAAAAATTTGACCTAGACTGGTCTATGGACTCATCGCTCGAAAAGCTGACAACCCGACGGGGAGAAATGCAATGAAGAACATGAGAAGCGTAGTCATACTGGTTATTGCGTTGATCGCGGGGCTGGCCGCGGCTGTCCTTGGCACAAAATTGATACAGCAACAGAGTCAGAGTTCGGGCAACAAGATTGCCGTGGCATCGCTGGATATCCAGCTCGGGAGCCGACTTTCACCGCCAATGATCGAGATGGTGGAATGGCCTGCGGGCAGCACCCCGACCGGTTCCTTCAACAACATCAAGGCACTTGAAGAACGCGTACTCAAGACTTCTGTCATACGCGGGGAGCCGATTCTTGAGAACAAGCTGGCTCCGATCGGCAGCCGCGGCGGACTGTCCGCCGTCGTTGAAGAAGGAAAACGCGCCATCACTGTTCGCGTTAATGATGTCATCGGCGTAGCCGGTTTTGCGCCCCCCGGAAATTATGTCGACATCATGGTAAATACCCAAAAGGAAGGCAGCAAGAGCAACGACAAGGATCTCTACATCTCCAAGATCGTGCTCGAAAACATACTCGTCCTTGCCGTTGCCCAGGAATCCGGACGTGACGAAACCAAACCCAAGGTCGTCAATGCCGTCACCCTTGAAGTCACTCCAGAACAAGCTGAAAAGCTGGATCTGGCACGCTCGGTGGGCACCTTATCGCTGGTACTGCGGAACCAGACCGACCTCGACCCGAGCAAAACCAGCGGGGTAACCAAGGACGTGCTATTAGCCAATCCCGCTAACTCATCGCAAAAAGCAGTATCCCAAGTCAAGGCCGGCACGCGCCATTCGCCAAGGACTGGAAAAGGCTCGGATTGCGTAGAGGTAATTCGCGGCGCCACCAAGACGGTTGAATGCTTTTAACTCCAATGGCTGGTAATTTCAGGGAGGTTCAAATGAAG
>Ga0302238_1000088_pt1 | contig 104245 bp, 89 predicted proteins | sample AAG_UR_Asn_MG_FD_193527 | JGI IMG/M metagenome (GOLD analysis project Ga0302238, IMG submission 193527) | Enriched activated sludge microbial communities from anaerobic digester in WTTP, New Holstein, Wisconsin, United States - AAG_UR_Asn | ecosystem: Engineered > Bioreactor > Anaerobic >... | reverse complement strand
CTAAACCGGCAGCAAAAGCGGTTGCCGCCAAACCGGCCGCGAAACCCGCGGCAAAGAAAGTGGCTGCTAAGCCGGCCGTGAAAGCGGCGGCTAAACCGGCGGCGAAAGCGGTTGTTGTCAAGCCGGCGGCGAAACCTGCGGCAAAGAAAGTGGCTGCTAAGCCGGCCGTGAAAGCGGCGGCTAAACCGGCAGCAAAAGCGGTTGCCGCCAAACCGGCCGCGAAGCCCGCGGCAAAGAAAGTGGCTGCCAAGCCGGCCGTGAAAGCGGCGGCTAAACCGGCGGCGAAGAAGGTAGCAACAAAGCCAGTTGCGAAAAAGGTTGAAGAGAAAAAGCCGCTCGCCGAGGCAACGGCATCATCTCCCGTTGCCGCTCCCACGCCGCCTCCTTCGACAGCTGCAACACCCGGCCTCAAGTCAGCATTGAATCCAACGGGCGCCTGGCCGTTCCCGACCGGATCGCGTCCCAAGTAAGGTTGATTTCGGGGGGACACCCCCACTTTCTCCGAAGAGGCACAGCCGGACTGTGCCTCTTCGCATTCAAGGTAAAGATAGCGTTAAGGCAAGACTCAGCCTAAATAGCGTTTAATGCGGGATACGGCCTCGGCCAGCCGATCAATTCTATTCGCGTAGGCGAAACGAAGGTGTGTGGCGGGGGCGTGAGATCCGAAGTCAAGGCCGGGGGTAATGGCAACGCCCGCCGCCTCGAGGATCTCTCGGCAAAAATGGTCGCTGTTTTTCGTCAGTGCACTACAATCCGCGTAAAGATAAAAAGCCCCTTGGGGTTTGACTTGAAGCCGGAATCCGAGTTTTTCGAGTTCCGGAACAAGGAAGTCACGGCGCTTGCGGAATTCTTGGCGACGGCTTTCGAGAATTTTCAAAGTCTCGGGCAAAAAGGCGGCCAGCGCGGCATGTTGAGCCGGCGTCGATGGCGCGATGAACAGATTCTGTGCGAGTTTTTCGATGTTGCGCACATGCTTTTCCGGAACGACCAGCCAGCCGAGTCGCCAACCGGTCATGTTGAAGTATTTGGAAAAGCTTTGTACGACGAAAACATCATCGCTGAATTGAAGTGCGCTCGAGGCATCGCACCCATAGGTCAGTCCATGATAGATCTCGTCGACGATCAGTTGGCCATGTTTTTTTTCGATGAATGCTGAGATGGCTCCCAGGGTTGTGTCGTCGAAAAGGGTGCCTGTCGGATTCGCCGGCGATGCGAAAAGTGCGCCTGCTGTGCGTTGATTCCAGTAATTTTCAAGATCATTGACCGTCGGTTGGTAGTTGCTTTCCGGCGTGACGGGAATGCCGACGGGGATGCCTCCGAAATTGCGAATGAAGTTGGCGTTGCACGGGTAGCCGGGGTCGGTGAGCAGCCATTCGCTGCCTGGTTCGGCAAGACAGGCCAAGGCAAGTAGAAGTGCTCCCGAGGCGCCAGCAGTAACTACAATGCGCGAAAAAGGAATGTTGATGCCGTAGCGTGATTTGTAAAAATCCGAGATCGCTTGGCGCAGTTCAGGCAGTCCCAGGGCGTGCGTGTAGAACACGTTGCCGTCAATAATGGATTTTTGTGCGGCGGCGATGACAGGCTCGGGGGTGGGAAAATCCGGCTCGCCGACTTCCATGTGGATAATGTCTTGTCCTTCAGCTTCTAGTGCCTTGGCACGGGCCAATAATTCCATGACATGAAAAGGGGCTATGCCGGAAAGCCGGCTTGCAGGAAAGCTGGGCATAGTATTGAGAGGTGAGATTAAAAGCGGTAGTGTAGCGGGGAGTCACCCGTGAGGCGAAAAAAAGCCGCCCAGAGGGCGGCTTTTTTGCGTTGGCTTAAACTCAGGCCTTCTTGAAGCCAGATTCGAGTTCGTCGCGGATTTCGGCAAGCCGGTTTGGCAGCTTGCTGCCCATCTTGTCGAACCATTCCTTGACGCCCTCAAGCTCACCGAGCCAAGTTTGCTGGTCGAGACAGGTGACGTTCTCGAATTCCTCCTTCGAGAAATTGGCGCCGGTCCAATCGATGTCTTTGTAGTCGGGGATGGTTCCCAGTACGGTTTGATTGCCACCGACCTTGCCTTCACAGCGTTCGATGATCCACTTGAGAACTCGGGCATTGTCACCAAAGCCGGGCCAGGCAAATTCGCCTTTCTCGTTTGTACGGAACCAGTTGACCATGAAAATGGGTACCGATGTGCTGGCGAACGACCCCATTTTCAGCCAGTGGCTGTAGTAGTCCGCCATGTTGTAGCCGCAGAACGGCAGCATGGCGAACGGGTCGCGACGCACGACGCCTTGTTGTCCGAAAGCGGCGGCGGTGGTTTCCGAGCCGAGCGTGGCGGCTATGTACACGCCGTGCTCCCAGTCGGCAGTTTGGCAGACCAGCGGCACCGTCGAAGCCCGACGGCCGCCGAACAGGAAAGCGGAGATCGGTACGCCGTCAGCGTTCGACCAGTCTTTGTCGATGCACGGGCACTGCGAAGCCGGGGCGGTAAAGCGCGAATTCGGGTGCGCGGCCTTGGTGCCCTTTTCCTTGGCGATTTCCGGCGTCCAGTCATTGCCCTGCCAGTCGATGGCGTGTGCCGGCGCTGGGCCCATGCCTTCCCACCACACATCGCCGTCGTCGGTCAGCGCGACATTGGTGAAGATGGTGTTCTCGGATAGCGAAGCCATGGCATTGTAGTTGGTCTTTTCGTTGGTGCCAGGGGCGACACCGAAGAAGCCGGCTTCCGGGTTGATGGCGTACAAGCGAGTGACGCCGTCTTTGTCCTTGCGCGGCTTGATCCAGGCGATGTCGTCACCGATACAGGTGATCTTCCAGCCCTTCAGGCCAGCGGGGGGGACGAGCATGGCGAAGTTGGTCTTGCCGCAGGCCGACGGGAAGGCCGCTGCAACATAGTGTTTTTTCCCCTCCGGCGACTCGACGCCGAGGATGAGCATGTGTTCGGCCATCCAGCCTTCGTCACGTGCCATGCTGGAGGCGATGCGCAGGGCCAGGCATTTCTTGCCGAGCAGAGCGTTGCCGCCATAGCCGGAACCGTAGGACCAGATTTCGCGGGTTTCCGGGTAGTGCACGATGTACTTGGTTGTCGGGTTGCACGGCCATTTCGGGTCTTTGGCGCCCGGTTCCTTCGGTGCGCCGATCGAGTGTACGCAGGGGACAAAGGTGCCATCGGTGCCCAGTACCGGGAACACGTCCTTGCCCATGCGCGTCATGATGCGCATGTTGACGACAACATACGCCGAGTCGGTGATCTCGACGCCGATTTGAGCGATCGGGGATCCGATTGGCCCCATCGAGAACGGAATGACGTACATCGTCCGGCCCTTCATGCAGCCCTTGAACAGCCCGTTCAGGGTGGCGCGCATCTTGGCCGGGTCTTCCCAGTTGTTGGTCGGGCCGGCGTCTTCCTGTTTTTCCGAACAGATAAAGGTGCGGTCCTCAACGCGGGCAACATCGGAGGGGTCGGAGAAGGCGAGATAGGAGTTTTTGCGTTTTTTGAGTTTGACGAAGGTGCCGGCCTCGACCAGTTCGCCGCAAAGCCGGTCATATTCTTCCTGCGAACCGTCGCACCAGACGACGCGTTCTGGGGTGACCAAGGCGGCGATTTCGGCGACCCATTTTTTCAGGCCTTCATGTTTGACGTAATCGGGGGTGTTGATGGCTACTGATGTTTGGCTCATGTCAAAACTCCGTATAAAGAATGGTGTAACGCACACCGAGGCCGCGATTGTGCGGCCCACGGTAATGCACTCCAGAAGTGCGGTTTTTTATAAGAGAAGAGTGATTTGGTGCTGTGATGCCTTATTCGTTTTCGCCGGCATTATTCTTTTTGTTTCCAGCATTCCATCTGGTCAAAATCATGCGAAATCTAGCGGTACCTTGTACCGTCCTAGACAATAGTAACACAGCGTAAAGCAGCTTCAATGGTAGGATAACGCCCGGACTGGAGGTGAAGGGCTGGCAAAAACGGGTTAATTTTTAATGTAAATTATTGGATATGTTGGTTATCCTTTTATTTCCTTTAATTTAATTGGCTTGGGTGCTAGACTCCGTCTGTGTGGAGAAGATTGGGATCATCAGGAGCTGTCGTTGATGAAAAGTGTGCCGAGAAGTGCTTTTCTGTTTGTGGCATTGTTTGTCAGTGGGCTTTTTTTCGCAGAAGGCGCTTTGGCGGCAGAAAAGACGAAGTCGAAGCAAGTCGCGCAAAAGAGCAAGATAACTCCCGTGGCGAAGCGGGCAGCCGTTCGCCCTGTAGTCAAGCAACAGCGACATCGTGCTTCTAATTCGGTGACTGCCGCTGGCGAAAAATCTGAAGTTCAACGATTGGCGGTGAAGTCTGCGTCGGCCTTGGTAGCTTACCAGAATGGTGGGGATCCCCTATTCCAGAAGAACGCAGAAGCCGTGGCGCCGATTGCGTCAATCTCCAAATTGATGACAGCCATGGTCGTTATCGACGGTGCGCCGGATTTGAAAGAGCAGATTACGATTTCCAGCGAGGATGTCGATTATCTTCGCGGTAGCCGTTCGCGGCTCGTCGTAGGGGCGTCCATGACCCGAGAAACTGCATTGTTACTGGCGCTCATGTCTTCAGAGAATCGCGCCGCGAACGCTTTGGGACGACATTATCCAGGAGGGCTGTCGGCCTTCGTTGCGGCGATGAATGCCAAAGCGCGGTCTTTGGGAATGCAGGATACACATTTCGAAGATCCGACCGGGCTGAGCAGCCACAATGTCTCCACGGCGCATGATCTTGTTCGGATGGTTGAAGCAGCTTATCGCTATCCCTTGATTCGCGAGTTGTCGACGACAGCGGAAGCGACCGTGCATGTCGCTGGTCGCGAAATGGCGTATCGCAATACCAATCCTTTGGTGAAGAGTTCGTCTTGGGACGTTGGGCTTTCCAAAACCGGGTATATCCACGAAGCAGGTAAGTGTTTGGTGATGCAGGCGCGGGTTGCTGATCGTCCCGTGGTTATCGTTCTACTCGATTCCGTAGGAAAACAGACGCGGATTGGGGATGCCAATCGGATCAAGCGCTGGATGGAATCCTTGCAGGCAACGAACCGTTTGCCCATGCGTGAGCTGTTTTCGCGAACAAATGCTCCCACATACTCTGGAAGTTAGACCGGTTTCGTGAGGTTTTTGTGGCTTGCGGCGGTCGCCTAGAAACCGGCTTTTTGGAATCACTCTCTGTTCGTTGAACGGTAGCCGATAGCGCGCGAAATGCCTAGTGTCGCTGCTTTTAAAGGCCCCTCCCAATCGGAAGCCCTGTGTCGGTCTGTCGGCGCTGAAATAGATAAGGCGGCGACGATACAGCCTTCCTCGTCGCGAATTGGGGCTGCGATGCATCGCAGTCCGATTTCCGCTTCTTCATTGTCGATGGCCAGATCGTGCTGGCGAACCCTGCCGAGTTCTATTTCAAGCGCGGGCAAGCTTGTCAGCGAGTTCGGTGTTTTGCCGGGCAGGCCACTGCGTTCTGCGTAGGCTCTCAGTTTTTCAGGGTTTTCGGCGGCAAGAAATAGCTTCCCGAGAGAGGTTAGATGCAACGGCGCCCGGCCACCGACCAGATAAACGACACGAACCGCAGAGCGCCCACTCGATGTGCGATCGATATAAACGATTTCATCTTCATCGCGAATGCCGAGATTGATGGCCTCGCCGATCTGTTCGTAGAGGGTTTGCATGAACGGACGGGCGATTTCTCGGATGTTGATACGTGCCTTGACGATACTTCCGAGTTCGAGAAGGCGTATGCCGAGGCTGTAGGAGCTAGCGTCGCGGCGCTCGATCAGTCGGGCGTTGGTCATTACCGCTAGAATCCGGTGTGCTGTCGACGGGTGCAGTCCGGTTTGTTGGGCAAGAGCTTTGAGTGTTGCCGGTTCGGGCGAGTCGGCCAGCGCATCGAGCAACGACATCATTCGAGTAATGACCTGGATCGATCCTTTGGCTTCCTGTTCAGACATTTTCCTGCGGTTGAACCTTTCGCTTTGCCTTTCGGCCAAATATGATTGAATGCCTTTGCGGGGTGGGGCTCGCGAAAGGCAACACTTTTTGAATTCTACCATTATGACTTTATTCTGTTCCGTCAAGCTTCGAGATGTTTTCGATAAACCGCCGCAGGCGTGGAAAAGCAGCGCGCTATAAGTTGAAAGTTAGAGGAAGAAGTCCGATGCCCGATTTTGATGCGCCGCCTGTCGTTCCCTTGTGGGTCAATGGAAGAGCCTTTCTGACGGTGACCCGTGAATTTCAGGATGTCATCGATGGTGTAAGTGGGGGCGTGGTAAGGCGAACTCCTTTGTGCGGGGTGAGCGAGGTCAGATTGGCGGTGGAAGGGGCGTTACAAGCTGGGCGTGCTTGGGCTGAGGAAACTGAGGAAGTTCGCGCTAACCTGCTTCACGGGCTTGGGGAATCGCTGAGCGCCAATGCCGGGCATGTCGCTCGAATCATCGCCGGGGAGTCTGGTAAATCATTGGACGCGGCGGAGAGAGAGGTGGCGGCGTCAATTAGGGCTTTACAGGAGCGGCGAGGGTGCGAGGTGTGTTCAGAGGCTGAGGTCGGCGCGGTGATCGGGGGTGCGGTTGAACCCTTGTTTGGCGCACTTGCGTTGGCGATTCCCCCTCTACTGCGTGGGGCTAGTGTTGTCTTTCGGCCGAGCCCAGAAACGCCGTCGGCGCTGTTGATCTTTGCAGAATTGTCTGGGCGTTGCGCTTTTCCGGCGGGCATCATCAATATCGTTCATGGGGCCGAGTCGGTCGTCGAGAGTTTGCGAGCGGCCGCTTGCTGCGTGGTGCTTGATTCCCGGGCTGAATCACTGAACAGCGAGATATTGACGCTTTTCGACTCGTTTAATCGCCGGAATTGAGGCAGTCATCGATTTTTCGGTTTTTTTGTCGGATGAAGGAGGGGGAAATCATGGGTGGCCAGCATAGCCACAGCCATAACCACGATCACCATCACCGCCACGATGCTGGCGCCAGCCTGTTTTGGGCTTTGTGGTTGACCTTGGGGTTCGCCATTTTGGAGTCGGTGTCGGGTTATTTGTCCGGCTCTTTGGCCTTGCTCGGCGATGCCGCGCATATGGTGACCGATAGCGCTTCTCTCGGGTTGGCGGCGGTGGCCGTTTGGCTAGCCAGGAAACCGCCGTCACGGCAGCATACTTACGGACTGGGGCGGGTCGAAACGCTGGCGGCATTGGCGAACGTCGTGTTCATGGTCGTCGTTGTCGTCGGGATTTCGGTGGCAGCAATTCGCCGCTTGCTTGAGCCATCCGTCGTGAATGGCGAGGCGGTGACACTGGTCGCTTTCTTCGGTCTGGTCGTGAATGTCGGCGTCGCCTGGTTGCTCATGCGCGGTGAGCAGACCATGAATACCCGCGGCGCGTTGTTGCATGTGATTGGAGATTTGCTCGGGTCGATTGCCGCGCTGGTTGCTGGTGCTGTGATCATGTTCACCGGTTGGACGCCGATCGATCCGATTCTTTCTGTGCTGATTTGCCTGTTAATTCTCGTTTCCAGTCTGCGTTTGCTTCGGGAGATTTTGTTGGCTTTGACGGAAGGCGTTCCGCTGCATATTTCGCTCGATCAGATCGGCAACGCTCTGGTTAGCTTGCCCGGGGTCCGATCAGTGCATGATCTGCATGTTTGGACTTTATCTTCGAATCGGATCGCGCTCTCGGCGCATTTGGTGGTTGACGATCTGGCGCGGTGGTCCGAGGTGCTTGCCGCGGCGCGGCATGAAATGTTGCATCAGGGGGTCGAACATGTCACGTTGCAGCCCGAATCGGCGGTTCATGTGGTGCATTGGCAGCGCCGAAAAAATGCCATTGTCGCGGACGATGGCCAAGGAGGAGCGTCATGAGAGTTGTTGTGCAACGTGTTTCTTCGGCGCGTGTTGAGGTTGATGGTCGGGTGGTCGGATGCGTTGGCTCGGGGCTTCTCCTTTTTGTGGGCATCGAGGCGTCGGATGAAGACGCTGACTTGGCTTGGCTTTCCGCCAAAATCCCACGTCTCCGGATTTTTCCTGACGAGGCCGGGGTGATGAACCGCAGCTTGATGGATGTCGTCGGAGACATTCTGGTCGTCAGTCAGTTCACCCTTTTCGCTTCGGTGAAGAAGGGCAACCGGCCTTCCTGGGGGCGGGCGGCGCGCCCGGAAAAGTCACGTCCTTTCTTTGAGCGCTTCGTCAGTCAGCTTGAAAGTGAACTTGGCCGCAAAGTAGCGACCGGGGTGTTCGGCGCCGATATGCAGGTGTACCTGGTTAACGACGGGCCGGTGACGATTACGATTGATTCGCGCTCGCCGGAATGACGTGTGCGCCAATTTTTGCTTGGGAGCTGCAAATATGAGGCAGGGCAGGGGGGAGCGTGTTGTCGTTCCTCTCCTTGGGCCAAGCATTGGAAATTGTCGTTTACTCTCAATGTAAGGGGCCACTATAATTGCCGATTGTTGCTGAAACGGTTGGTTTCAACCGTGGTTTCCCGGTGTTTATGTCTGTAACTTGCCTGTCGAAAAAATCGCTGGTTACGTTGTTTGGCAAACATCGGTGGGATACTGGATGTGACATGGTTTGATGGATCGGGGGGGGGCAAACGCACTAAGGCAAAAATAAGTGTGGCCCGTTATTTTCGATAGGGTTGCGGCAAGGATAGCGGTTTCGCTACCGGATGGCTCGGCGAACCGGTTTGCAGGTAGCCCATAAGGTTCAAGATTCGTTTTGCTTTAAGTAGTTAGTCAACGCATTAATCACTATCTAAAACAGGAGATTGTAATAATGGGTAAATATGGAACACTGGAAGATCGCGTCCGTTGCAAATCCCTTCTGAGCAAGGTCGTTCCGGTCGAGAAAACCATTGAGATGTTCAAGGACGGCATGCACGTTGGCTTCTCCGGGTTTACCCCCGCCGGCTGTCCGAAGGCGGTGCCGACCGCTCTGGTCGACCACGTCGAGAAGAACAACCTTCAGGGCAAAATGCGTTTGAGCCTGTTCGTCGGCGCTTCTTCCACTGCCGACATCGAGAACCGCTGGGCGCAGAACGGCATGATCGATCGCCGCTGGCCTTACCAGACCGGCAAGGACATCGCAAAGGGGATCAACAATGGCAGCATCCGCATGGGCGACAAGCACCTCTCCGTTTTCGCCCAAGACGTGGGCTATGGGTTCTATACCAAGGATACCCCGTCCGGCAAGCTTGACATCGCCATCATCGAAGTTTCCGATATAACCGAAGACGGCAGCCTGGTGCTCACCGCTTCCTGCGGCATCGTTCCGGAAATCCTGATGATCTGTGACAAAATCATCCTCGAAGTCAACACCGCCATGCCATCCTTTGAAGGCATGCACGACATCGTCGTGCAGAAGGCGCCGCCAAACCGCGAAATCATCGGCATTACCAAGGCAGACAGCCGCATCGGCACTACCTTTGTTCCGTGCGATCCGAGCAAGATTGTCGCCATCGTCGAATCCACGTATCAGGATAGGGGCCGCGCACTGGCCGACGCGGACGAAGGCTCGGAAGCCATCGCCGCTCACCTTATGGACTTCTTCGCTGCCGAGGTCAAGGCCGGCCGTCTGCCGAAGAATTTGCTGCCGTTGCAGTCGGGCGTGGGCTCCATCGCCAATGCCGTTGTCGGCGGTCTGGCCAATGGCCCGTTCAACAACCTGAGCGTCTACACTGAAGTGCTTCAGGACGGTATGCTGGACCTGTTCGACTCCGGCCGTCTGGATTGCGCTTCTTCCTGCTCACTGTCCCTGTCCGAGACCGGTTTCCAGCGTTTCCTGGAAAAGCGGGATTTCTATGCGCCGAAGATTGTTCTGCGTCCGCTGGCTATCTCAAACAACCCGGAAGTCGCCCGTCGTCTCGGCGTCATCGCCATGAATACGCCGGTCGAGTTTGACATCTATGGCCACGCCAACTCCACCCTGATCAACGGTACCCGCATGGTGAACGGTATCGGCGGTTCCGGCGACTTCCTGCGCAGCGGCTTCCTGAAGATCATGCACTCACCGTCGACCCGTCCGTCCAAGACAGACCCGCGCGGTATTTCCTGTGTCGTGCCGCACGCACAGCACATTGACCACACCGAACACGATCTGGATGTCCTGGTTACCGAGCAGGGACTGGCCGACATGCGCGGTCTGGCTCCGAAGGATCGCGCCCAGTGCATCATCGACAACTGCGTGCACCCGGAATACAAGCCGATTCTCCAGGAATACTACGACATGGCTAAGAAGGAATGCCTCGCCAAGGGTGTCGGCCATGAGCCTCAGTTGTGGGATCGTGTCTTCAAGATGCAGCTCAACCTCGCCCAGAACGGCACGATGAAGATCAAGAACTGGGACGTCAAGATGGATCTCTGCGAATAATCGCGCTCAAGAGAAACGATCTCGAAACCCGCCGCAACCCGGCGGGTTTTTTTATGGGTGATTATCGGAATTCCGTGCCTAAACTCTGATGTCCGGCTGCCTGAGCCGGGAACGGCTCAGGATTCAGGGTTTTGCGCGTAGCGGATCGAGCAGCGAGACGAGGCCGTTGTGGTCGATTTCATGCATCAGTGCCAGAAGTTCGCCAAGCTTCCCGGGCGGGAAGCCTTCACGGGCGAACCAGTTTAGGTAGTGCCCGGGCAGGTCGGCAATGACTCGCCCCTTGTATTTGCCAAAGGGCATGACAAATTTTGTTAATTCAAGCAGACTGGCTGGCTTCATGAGCTCAAGCCGGGGCGCAGGGCTCATTTTTTTGTAAGTTCGTTGATCGCCTGGCGCATTTCGGCATCCAGTACGCCGGTATCGGTTCCGTAACAGCCAGTGATCTGGATTTCTTCGATATCCGGAAAGCTGGTGTTTACGGTTACATTGCTTGCACTGCGAAATCCAAATTGCTGCGCTTTCAACAGCGCTTGCTGGATGTCGTCACTGCTCAACGTGGTTTCCATCCCCGGCGGGAGTTCTGCGCCAAGTTCAATCAAGGCCTTGACGACGGCGGGTTTTCCCGCCCGGATGGCCATGGACAACGGCGATGTGGGGTCGCGGTTGTCGGGAAAATTTGCTTTGGCGCCGCGCAGGATCAATTCGCGCACGATTTCCGGGTGCCCGAAGAAGCAGGCCATGGCCAAGGGGAGACCGGGGTTGCCGCGACCGTCGTTCATTTCGACCGGCGCACCGTTGTCCAAAGCGGCGATGACTTCCGATAAGGCTCCACTACGAATTGCCTTGATGAGGTCGGGTGGGCTCATGACGATGGCTCCTCAGTGGATATAACCATTCCTCAGTCAATTCTAGCAGTTGGCAGACAGGGCGAGCGCTTCAGCAACCTTGATGCCGTCGATGGCGGCGGAGAGTATCCCGCCTGCGTAGCCTGCTCCCTCGCCCGCCGGATAAAGCCCTTTGACGTTGAGACTCTGGCAGTCTTCGCCGCGTGTGATGCGCAAGGGCGAAGAGGTGCGCGTCTCGACGCCAGTGAGCACGGCGTCGGGAAGGGTGAACCCGCGGATTTGTCGGTCGAAAGCGGGTAGCGCCTCGCGGATGGCTTCGATGGCGAAGGCGGGCAGCGCCGTCGATAAGTCGGTTAAATGAACACCGGGTTGGTACGATGGGGTGACCGAGCCGAGTCGCGTTGAGGGGCGGCCAGCGAGGAAATCGCCGACCAGTTGCCCGGGAGCCTCGTACGTGCTTCCGCCGAGTTCAAACGCCCGCGCTTCCAGTCGGCGCTGAAAAGCGATTCCCGCCAGCGGGTCATCCGGTGTGCCTTCGAAATCCTCGGGCGTGACATTGACGACGATGCCGGCGTTGGCGTTGCGCTCGGCGCGTGAGTACTGGCTCATACCGTTGGTGACGACGCAATTCGGTTCGGAGGTGGCGGCGACGACTTGGCCTCCGGGACACATGCAAAAACTGTAAACGGCGCGGCCGTTGCTGGCTTGATGCACGAGCTTGTAGTCGGCGGCACCGAGCAGGGGATTGCCGGCATTGGGTCCCAAGCGCGCCTTGTCGATCAACGATTGCGGGTGCTCGATGCGAAAGCCGACCGCGAACGGCTTGGCTTCCATGAAAACGCCGCAAGCGTGGAGCATTTCGAAGGTGTCGCGGGCACTGTGGCCGAGGGCGAGGATAACTTGGCTGGCGGCAATGTCTTCACCACGGTCGAGGCGGACGCCGCGAACTTGGCCTTGTTCAATATGCAGGCCGACGACCTTGCTCTGGAAGCGAATTTCTCCCCCGAGTGCTTCGATGTCTCGCCGCATGCGTTCGACCATGCTGACGAGTCGGAACGTGCCAATGTGCGGACGGGCGACATAAAGGATTTCTTCGGGGGCGCCGGCTTTGACGAATTCGCTCAGTACCTTGCGCCCAAGGTGACGGGGGTCTTTGATCTGGCTGTAAAGCTTGCCGTCAGAGAAAGTGCCGGCGCCGCCTTCGCCAAACTGAACGTTAGATTCCGGGTCGAGTTGATTCTCACGCCACAGCTTCCAGGTGTCCTTGGTGCGCTCCCGCACAGCCTTACCGCGTTCGAGGACGAGCGGGCGGAAACCCATTTGTGCGAGGATCAGGGCGGCGAAAATGCCGGCCGGACCGAAGCCGACGATGACTGGTCGCGATTCGAGCTTCTCGGGAGCGCATGCGACGAAACGGTAGGCCATGTCCGGCGTTGCTTTGATCTTCGGGTCGTCGGCGAACTTTTTGAGCAAGCTCGCCTCGTCGTCGACCGCGACGTCAACGGCATAAATGAACATCAACGCATTCTTCTTGCGGGCGTCCTGGCTGCGTTTGAAGATGTTGATTTGCTGAATGGCTGTTTCGGAGATGCCGAGCCGGGCGGAAACCGCTGTTTTGAGCGCCGCCGGGGGATGGGTGAGCGGCAGGCGGATTTCGGCAACACGGATCATTGTTGTTGCCCGTAGCCTGCGAATTTTTCCAGGATGACGGTCATTTCGGCAGAGTCGAGCAGCACCGGTTGGCCGAGTTGGCAGGCGCGCCAATACTGCTCGCAGAGCGTTTCCAACTCGACTGCGAGGGCGAGCGCCTGTTCGAGGTCGCGTCCGAAAACGAGTAGGCCGTGGTTGGCGAGCAAGCAGGCATTGCGGTCGCGCATGGCTTCGAGAGCAGCATCGGAAAGTTCTTGCGTGCCAAAGGTGGCGTAGCGGGCGCAGCGTAGGGTGTCGCCGCCGAAGCGGGCGATCATGTAGTGGAAAGCCGGGATGTCGTGGCGCAGGCAGGCCAGGCTGGTCGCGAACGGCGAGTGGGCATGGACGACGGCGCCGGCTTCGGGACGTGCGGCGTAGATGTCGTGGTGGAAGCGCCATTCCGAGGACGGCTTGCGTCGGTTATCGGGGAGGGACCCATGCGTGTTGTCTAGGCGCATGAAGACGATGTCTTCGGGCTCAAGCGTTTCATAAGGCATGCCGGTCGGTGTGATCAGAAAACCGCTCTCGCCTTTGTTGTTGGCGCGAACGCTGAGGTTGCCTGCCGTGCCCTTGTTCAGGCCAGACGTTTCCATGCGGCGAGCGGTGAGGATCAGCTGTTGGCGCAGTGTTTGACTCATTTTAGGCGTCCGGATAAAGCAGGCGTAGCCCGGCGCTAGTTGCCGGACAACAGCCGCGTTCGGTCACGATTGCCGTCACCAGGCGTGCCGGTGTGACGTCGAAGGCGGGATTGACGACCGCTTCACTGGTTGGCGTTTGCCGGATCGAATTTGGCAGGCCTTGCCCGTCGAGTCCGTGAACGACGCGGAGTTCGTCTCCGCTGCGTTCTTCGATCGGAATCGACTCGCCGCTGAGGCAAGAAAAATCGATCGTTGAACGCGGCGCGGCAACGAAAAACGGGACGTTTGCTTCGCGCGCGGCGAGCGCTTTGAGGTAGGTGCCGACCTTGTTGGCGACGTCGCCATTGGCGGCGATGCGATCGGCGCCAACAATGACCGCGTCGACTTCGCCGCGCGCCAGCAGCAAGCCGGCCGCATTGTCGGCAATCAGTGTATGCGGCACGCCGTGCTGGGCGAGTTCCCAGGCGGTGAGTAGCCCCTGATTGCGTGGCCGGGTTTCAGAAACCCAGACGCGCACGTCGATGCCGGCATCGAAGGCGGCATAGATCGGTGCCAGTGCCGTGCCGAAGTCGACGGTCGCCAGCCAGCCGGCGTTGCAGTGCGTCATCAGGTCAAGTCGGCCACGACGGGCGGCGAGCGGGCGCAACTGTTCGAGGCCGTGCGTGCCAATGTTTCGGCATTGAGCAACGTCTTCCTCGGCGATGGTATTGGCTTCTCGCCAGGCGGCATCCGCCCGTTCTTCAGGGGGCAGTGGCGTCAGATGCGATTGCATACGGGCCAACGCCCAGTGCAGGTTGACGGCCGTCGGGCGGGTCGAGGCCAGCGTGGTCACCGCTGAAGTCAATGTGGCGTCATCGGCACGGCGTGCGAGTGCTAAGGCGAGGCCGTAGGCGGCGGTGACGCCGATCAACGGTGCGCCACGGACTTGCATGGAGCGAATGGCATGTGCAGCGTCTTCCAAACTGGCGAGACGTAAGGTGCGATAGGCATGCGGGAGGGCGGTCTGGTCTATGATGTCGACGGCCCGAAAGTCGCTGGCCGGCCAGATGGTGCGGGTGGGGATGTTGTTAACCTTCATGGATTTCCTGTCAGGACAGGTCGATACGGTTGGTTAATCGGGAAGCATGGCGCGACGTTCAGCCTCGGCTTTAGCCATAAAGCGTTGGATCGTTGTTTCGGTCGCTGCGGACAGGTCGATAAACATGCATCCGATATACCATACGGTTTTGTTGGCCCGGCTTTCTTTCGTTATGGCGTGGCGGACTTCGAGACTGACGGCAAGCATGCCGGAGTCGCGCAGGTCGATCCAGCAGTTTTCCAGTCTTTCCAAGGGTTCCAAGCCGGGGTTTTCGGTTGCCAGGAGGCCGATTCCGCCAACAGAAATATCATGAATTGCGAGTTCGGCTTCGTCGGGTGCGCCGCGACGGATACGGCAGATATACGGCTTTGTGGAGGGTAACTGCAAGCGAAAGGCGTCCCGTCGCTGCAGTCGGAGCAGGGTCTTGGGCAAAGGAACAGCGAAAACCTGTTCGCCATCGACCTTGGTGATTCTAGGCTGGTTGCAAGAAAACTGAATTCGAATGCCATCGACGTTCGTCAAGAACTGGCTGCGTTCCGATTTAAGGAATGCTTGGTTGGTTTCCTCGCTGCCGCCGATATCGAAATACAGCGTGTCCTGATTGTCTGAAATGTCGATTAGCACGGTCAGGAAACTTCGCCGTCCCTCGTCGAAGGTGACAGAAACCCGCGCTTTCCGCTTGATCAGACTACGAAGCAGAAAAATGATTTCGCGGCTACTGTGCAGGGTACAGCGTTCGAGTTCGGCGTCGCTCAGCGTATTGCTCATGTGAAGCTGGGGGCGGGGATTGTTTCAATAGGCTGAATCGTAACGGGGAAATGTGTTCAAGGCTAGAGAAAAGAGGATTCCGGCCGTGCAGGGGATGGTTTTTTTCGGTAAATATTTTCTTGCCGGAGCTTGGGTGCCCTCTTACACTCCTGAATCCATCGATTCGTCATCCGAATGCAGAATGCCATGTTTCAAACGCCAGTGACGCCCGCTTCGAAATTGCCTTGGGTAGGCACCACGATTTTTTCTGTGATGTCCCGGCTCGCTGTCGAGTGTGGCGCGATCAACCTGTCGCAGGGGTTTCCCGATTTTCAGGCTGATCCGGAGTTGTTCGAGGCGACATTTCGCGCCATGCGGGAAGGACGTAATCAATATCCGCCGATGACTGGCGTTCCGGAGCTGCGCATGGCCATCGCCGACAAGGTCGAAGCACTTTACGGTGCCCGCTACGACGCTGAGCAGGAAATCACGGTGACGGCAGGGGCAACGCAGGCGATTTTTACGGCGATAGCCGCTTTTGTGGGTGCAGAGGACGAAGTGATTGTCTTTGCGCCGTTCTACGACAGCTATGTGCCGGCTATCGAAACGGTTGGCGGCAAAGCCGTTTACGCCAGTCTCGGTTTTCCGAGTTACAAGCCGAACTGGGCGCAGGTGGGTACGTTGGTCACGCCGCGTACGCGCATGATCATCATCAACTCGCCGCATAACCCGACCGGTAGCCTGCTCGACGCAGAAGATTTGGAAGCGCTTGCGGCACTGACGCGCAATACCGATATCGTCGTGCTTGCGGACGAGGTGTACGAGCACATCGTGTTTGACGGCGCACGCCACGCCAGCGTGGCGACGCATCCTGAACTGGCGGCGCGCAGCCTCGTCGTTTCTTCGTTTGGCAAGACGTATCACATCACTGGATGGAAAGTCGGTTATGTGCTGGGCGCGGCAGCCCTGATGTCAGAGTTTCGCAAAGTGCATCAATTCAATGTGTTTACGGTCAATGCCCCTTGCCAGTTCGGGATTGCCGATTATATGCGCGAGGCTTCGCGGCATCTGGGCCTGTCAGATTTTTATCAGCGCAAACGCGACTTCTTCCGCGAGCAGATGCAGGGCTCCCGGTTTGACTTGCTGCCGTGTCGGGGGACCTACTTCCAGCTGGCGCGTTACGACCGGATTTCCGATCTTTCAGACCGGGATTTTGCTATCTGGCTGACGCGCGAAATCGGCGTAGCCGTGATTCCCGTTTCCGTTTTTTATCCCGACGGACGTGATGATCGTGTCGTGCGATTCTGTTTTGCCAAGCAGGAGGCTACGTTGTCCGCAGCTGGTGAGAAATTGCGCAAGCTCTGACAGCTTGCCCTGTTGAACCTTCGCCTAGCTAACCTGTCGTAACCCGCGTTTTTATCAACAATAAAGGAGATGTCATGGGAATGATTCAGGAGTTCAAGGAATTCGCCATGAAGGGCAATGTCATCGATCTCGCGGTCGGTGTCATTATCGGCGGAGCGTTCGGAAAAATCGTCGGGTCCGTAGTCAGTGACCTGATCATGCCTATCGTCTCCTGGATCATGGGCGGAAAATTTGATTTTTCCGGGCTGTTCGTGGTGCTCGGCAAGGTTCCCGAGGGAACGCCAATGACCCTCGATGCCCTTCAGAAGGCGCAAGTGCCGGTTTTTGCTTATGGCAATTTCATCACCATCCTGGTCAATTTCATCATTCTGGCCTTCATCATTTTCATGATGGTCAAGCAGATTAACCGCCTGAAGCGCGAAGAACCGCCGGCGCCGCCACCGGCAACGCCGGAGGACATTCTGCTGTTGCGCGAGATTCGCGACAATCTGAAAAAGTGATCCGGTTGGCGGCTCTTCTCCTTGGCTAGAGTCGCCGCCCTTCATGTCGGGTGCTGGCGCGTTTTGGCGATTGATAATATCCCGGACAGTGAGCGCCTAGTCAAACAGGTTTGACCACAGGGCCCTGACGGCGTCAATCTGGTGCCGGTGGGCGGCGCGCTCGACGCGTCCGCCGCGAATGCCGTCCAGACGGAAGGCGTGTTGCATGCGGCGGTATTCGCGATAGGCGTCGCGCACCGGATCGGCGAGCGTTTGCGGGATGAGGCCAAGTTCGGCGGCGATGCCGAGCAGGGCGATATTGCCCAAGTTGCCGCAAAGCCGATCATGCTCGTGCGCATGGCCGAGGATGAGGTATTGCACCATGAATTCGACGTCGATCAGTCCGCCCGGATCATGTTTGATATCAAAAAACTCCTCGCTATTCGAGGCATGGTTGTCTAGCATGCGCTGGCGCATCGACAAGACTTCTGCCTTGAGTTTGACAGGGTCGCGATGCTGGCACAGGACTTCGGTGCGGATGGCTTCGAAGCGGGCACCGATTTCGGCGTCGCCGGCGCAAAAGCGAGCACGGGTCAGCGCCTGGTGCTCCCAAACCCAAGCTTTGTTCAACTGATAGTCGCGGAAGGCGTCGGGGGTGTTGACCAGAATTCCCGCGTCGCCGTTCGGGCGTAGCCGCAGATCGATATCGAACAACATGCCGGCCGAGGTCTGGCTCGACATCCAGGTGCTCATGCGCTGGCCGAGGCGGGCATAGAGGGCGCCCGCGTCGGGTTCCGGGTCGTCGTGCAGAAAAATGAGGTCGAGGTCAGAACCGTAGCCCAGTTCCTTGCCGCCGAGCTTCCCGTAGGCGACGACCGCAAATTTCGGCGGACGTTTGGGCTGCGGATGCCGGGCTTTGAGTTTGTTCCAGCACAGGTCGAGCGTGGTTCTGACGACGATGTCGGCGAGTTCGGTGAGGTGGTCGGCCAGGCGCTCGACAGTTTGCAGACCGGCAATATCTTGGGCCAGTAGGCGGAAGACTTGCGCGTGATGCGCTTCGCGCAGGATGTCCATTTCGCGTTCGGTGTCACCGTCATGTTCCGCCAGGTGGTGCAGCAGTTCTTCGCGGAAAGCCGTCCAGTCGGTGGCAATGTCGTAAAGGCGCGGATCGAGGACTTCGTCAAGCAGGATCGGGTGGCGGGTCAGGAATGATGCGGCCCAGGCGGAGCTACCGATCATTTCGGCGACTTTGGCCAGGGCTTGCGGGTACTGCTGCAAAAGTGCGAGATAGGCGCCACGCCGGCTGATCGTTTCGAAGAAGTCGAGGCCGCGATGCCAGGTGGCGTCCGGCGTTTGTGTCGCCGCGGCGGCGGCGATCAGACGAGGCCCGAGCGTGTCCAGGCGCTCTCGGTTCGGCCCGGGGAGTTGTTGGTAGCGGACGCTTTGGCGGAAAGTCTTGAGGCGGTCGAGCATTTTTTTCGGGTCACGGAAGCCGAGCTCGGACAGGGTTTCGAGCCCGTCGCTTTCGTCACACTGCTCGAACCATAGTCCCGACAACGGGTGTGTGCCTTCTTCCGGGTCAGAAAAAATTTCTTCGAAGTGTCGGGCAACGCGTTGACGGTGCGCGTCGAGTACGCCGAGCAGCGATGCCCAATCGGGAAAGTCCATCGAGGTTGCGATCAGGTGGCGTTCTCGGTCCTGGCTGGGGAGCATATGCGTTTGCGCGTCGTTGACATACTGCAGCCGATGTTCCAGCCGGCGCAGAAATTCGTACGCCTCGACGAGCTCATGTTCGCTTTCTGCCGGCAGTAGTCGGCGGGCGACGAGCAAAGGCAGTACCTTGAGCGTTGGCTGAATCTGCAAGGCCGTGTCGCGCCCGCCGCGAATGAGCTGGAAAACCTGGGCGATGAATTCGATTTCGCGGATGCCGCCCGGTCCGAGCTTGATGTGATTGGCCATGTCCTTGCGCATGACTTCGCGGCGGATCTGGGCGTGCAGGTCGCGCATGGCGTTGATGGCGCCGAAGTCGAGATACTTGCGGAAAATGAACGGCCGCGAAATGGCCTTGAGCGCATGGCTCCATTGCGGTTGCAGGTTATCGCCCGCGTTCATCAAGCGCGCCTTGATCCAGGCGTAGCGTTCCCATTCGCGGCCCTGGGTGATCAGGTAATTTTCGAGGGAATCGATCGAGCAGACGAGTGGGCCGGAATCGCCGTTCGGGCGCAGGCGCATGTCGACGCGGAACACTTGTCCATCTTCAGTGATTTCTCCGAGGGCGGCGATCAGTCGCTTCCCCAAACGGGTAAAGAAGTCGTAGGTGTCGATTTTCCGTCCGCCTTCGGGCGTTCCCGCTGTCTCACCCTCTTCCGGATAGATAAAGATGTAATCGACATCGGACGAAACATTCAACTCCCGTCCCCCCAGTTTTCCCATGCCGACGATCATCAGGTGTTGCGGTCGCCCGTTCTGGTCCAATGGTTCGCCAAACTGTTGGGCTAATTGTTTGTGTAGGAAAGCGAGCGCGAAGTTGGTGGTGACATCGGCCAACTGTGTCATCGTTTCGACGACTTCGGTCAGCGGTGCGTGTCCCGCGATATCGCGAATGATGAGCGCGGCCATGACGCGCTGGCGGAGGCGGCGCAAAAGGCGTTTCAGGCCAGCTTCGTCATCCGCGTGTTCGCCGGCGATGAAATCGTGCATCTGGATCGAGTCGATCGGTCGGTCGGCATGGTTTTTGAGCCAAGTCACGATTTCCGGTCGCGCTTCGAGGAGCTGGCGCAGATAGCTGCTGTGTTCCAGCGCAGGTCCCCAGTCTTGCGGCAGGTGAGGGTGGGTGGTTGTCGTCATTGTTTTTGTTCCGTCGCGTGTTGGGTTGAGGTCCGGCCGGCGCGGTGCGGACGGGTAAAGCGTTACAATGGAGGCTTCGAGAAACCTTGACCAATACAGCATTCTAGTGACGCATTCCAATATTTGGCAAAGCCTTCCGGGGGCGGTCGTTTCATGATGCGTCACGACGAGTTGCGCACGGCGCTCTATCACCGTCTGTATTTTCTGGTGCCCGTGGTTTTCCACCCCATGGCACGCAGGTTCTGGCGTTTCGTCGGGTGGGGCGGGGTGTTTCTCTACTTCGTTTTTATCGCGCTCATCCTGACGTTGCGTTACAGCATCTTGCCGCATATCGAAAATTACCGATCCGATATCGAGCGATTGGCCAGCCGCGGCCTCGGACAAACAGTCAGCATCGGGCGCATCGAGGCGAACTGGAAGGGAATCAATCCGGATCTGGATTTGTTCGACGTCCGTGTTTTCGATGCCCAAGGGCGATCCGCGCTGGCTTTTTCCCGGGTTGAGGCGATTCTTTCCTGGTGGTCTCTGCCGGCCGGCCGGCTCAAGCTGCGTTTGTTGCGCATCGACGAACCCGCTTTGAATCTCCGTCGCGATGGCGAGGGGCGGTTTTTCGTGGCCGGTATTCCTGTCGGCGAGGCGCAAGATGATGGCGACGCTTCGGACTGGCTCTTCGACCAACGGCGGATTCGTATCCGTGGGGCGACGCTGGTTTGGGAAGACGAGTTGCGCAAGGCGCCGCCGTTGATTCTCGAGGACGTGAATTTAGCGCTCGACAACGACGGCAGGCGGCATCGCTTCGGCTTGACGGCATTGCCGCCCAAGGCGATGGCGTCGATGATCGACGTGCGTGGCGATTTCCACGGTTCGGATCCCGGAGAAATGGCGCGCTGGTCGGGGCGGGCGTATGCCGAGGTCGCTTATGCCGATCTGGCGGTTTGGCGCCAGTGGATCGATTATCCCGTTACCTTGCCGCACGGCCGCGGGGGCGTGCGCGCTTGGCTGGATTTCTCCGATGGTGGTTTGCGCGAAATCACTGCCGATCTTTCCCTGCAAGAGGTGAGTCTGCGTCTCGCGCGCGACTTGCCGTCGCTCGAACTGCAAAGCCTGTCTGGGCGGATCGGCGGCAAAATTTCTGCAGACGGTTTCGAGGTGAGCGGTCGCAACGTTGAATTGGCGACGCGAGCCGATAGCGGAAAAAAGAATGAAACGTCGGAATCCCATCCGGCCATTTATGTCAAACCGACAGATTTCAAAGTTGACTGGACGCGGGCGGGCGATGTGGCGCGCACGGGAAGCATTACCGCTTCCTATTTCGATATCGGCGTTTTGAGCCGGTTAGCCGAATATTTGCCGTTCGATGCGCAATCGCGGCAACTGTTAAAAGATTTTTCCCCCCACGGCCGCGTTTCCGGTTTGTCGGCCAAATGGCGCGGCAGCAAGGAAGGGTTGGATGACTATTCGCTCAAAGCCGGTTTCGAAGAACTTGCGTTGAAGGCGAAAGACTATTTCCCCGGGTTTTCCGGATTGACCGGTAAGGTAGAGTTCGACGAGAAAGGCGGGAAAGCCACGCTCAGGTCGAAAAAATCTGGAATCAATTTGCCCGGTGTTTTTCCGGAGTCGGCAATCTCGCTCGACAAGCTTGATGCGCAGGTTGGATGGAAGGTTCGGTCAGGCCGGGTCATGGTTGATTTGCCGCATGTTGATTTCGCAGGGCCGGATGCAGACGGTTCAGCGCAGGGGACTTATATTACTGATGGGAAAGGTCCGGGAACGATCGATCTAACCGCGACGCTGACACGTGGCGAGGCCCGAGGCGTCTGGCGTTATATGCCGCATGCCGTGAACGCCAGTACCCGTTACTGGTTACGCGATTCGTTGCTCGCTGGCCATGCAAGCGAGGCGAAACTGGCATTGAAGGGGGATTTGACACACTTTCCATTTCTCGACAAATCTCAGGGCGAATTTCTGGTGACGGTCAAGGCCAAGGACGTCACGCTGGATTATGGGACGGGGTGGCCGAAAATTACCGGCATCGATGGTGATCTCCGATTCGAAGGGAACGGCATGACGGTCGATGCGCATCGCGGCGCGATTCTCGGCGCGAAACTGTCGGCTACTCGCGCTGTGATTCCCGACTTCGACGCGCCGATCTCCAATTTGCAGGTCACAGGGAATGCCGATGGGCCGACGTCGGAGTTCCTGAAATTCATCGATCAGAGTCCGGTTGCCGAGCGCATCGATCGTTTTACCGAAGACATGCGTGCTCGTGGGGACGGCCACCTCGAACTCGATCTGAACATCCCGCTCGATAGCGAGCTTCTGAATGAGTCTAAAATCGACGGGTTATTCACTTTCATGAACAACGATGTCCTGGTCGATAGTGCCCTGCCGTGGCTCAAGCAGGTCAATGGAAACGTCCATTTTACTGGCAGCGATCTGCAGATTCCGGAAATCGGTGCCCACTTTCTGGGCGGGGCGCTCAGGATCAAGGGCGGGGCACAGAAGGACGGCCGGGTGCTGATTGCGATCGATGGGACGGTCGACATCGGGCAGCTTCGCAAGCAGGCGGATTCGCCCGTGTTGGCAAATCTTTCCGGAGCGACGCCTTATCGTGGCGAGATTCGTATCAACAAACGTAACGCCGATCTGGAGATCGACTCCAATCTGGTCGGGTTGGCCTCGAACTTGCCGCCGCCTTTTGCCAAGAAATCGGGGGAGGCGCTTCCGTTACGCTTCGAAAAGACCTCATTGAAGATGGCGACAGGCCTCGGCGAGGTTGGCGCGATGAGCAAAGGCGTAAAAGCGAAGGATGCGCCGGTGCGCGACCAGATCAGCGCGTCGTTGGGCAAGGTCTTGTCGATGAAAGTCATTCGGCGCAAGCAGAAGGAGGGGTTTGTCGCCGAGCGCGGAGCGATTGCCGTGGGACGCCCATTGCAGTTGCCGGATGCTGGCGTCACATTCGGAATGTCTGCCGGACAGATCGATCTCGATGCCTGGCGGAAGGCGCTGAATGGGGGAAGTTCGCCGGAAAGCGGGGCTTCGTCGTCGTTTCCGAACATTGATGTGCTGAATTTCAAGACGCCGGACCTGGTATTGCTCGGGCGTCATTTCAATGATGTTGATCTCACGGCGTCGCCGAAGCCGCCGCAATGGAAAATTCGTCTCGATTCACACCAAGCGAACGGCGATTTGTTCTGGAACGGCGCAGGAGGCGGTACGGTCAAGGGGCGTCTCGGCCGGCTGAAGCTCGATCCTGCGACCCTGCCGGAAGGAGGGGCTACCGCTGAGGCAGGGGCGGCGGGAGGAAAGTTGCCGGCGATCGATTTCGTCGTCGAGAATTTTTCTTTAGGATCGCGCGATCTCGGGCATCTTGAGTTACTGGCGAGTAACGAAGATGGCGTCTGGGAATTGCACAAAATTCTGATCAATAATCCGGGAGGGAAACTGACCGGAAGCGGGCAGTGGCTGTCTTCCGCTGGCGCCGACCATACACAGCTTGCATTCCAGGTCGAAAGTCAGGACGTGGGCGTGCTGCTCGAGCGATTAGGTTATCCGGGAACCATGCGCGCCGGCACGGCGCAGGCCAGTGGCAAAGTCGGCTGGAATTCCCGGCCGGTGGATGTTGATTTCACTTCCCTGAACGGGGAAATGGAAGTCGAGGTCGAGAAGGGACAATTCCTGAAACTGAATCCGGGCGCGGCCGGAAAGCTGCTTGGCCTGATCAGTCTGCAGGGTTTGCCGCGCCGGATCACACTCGATTTCAAAGACGTGTTCAGTAAGGGCTTCGCTTTTGACAGCTTGTCCAGCAAGCTCAAGATCGAAAACGGCCTCATGCGGACCGACCGTCTGCAAATCGATGGTCCGGCGGCGCGTGTGCTCATGCATGGCGAAGTCGATCTGCAGCATGAAACACAAAACCTGCGCGTCAATGTCCAGCCCGAACTGGGTGGCACGGCGGCGTTGGGCGTGGCACTCGTCAATCCTGTGGCCGGCGTCGCCACCTGGGTGGCGCACAAGGTGTTGCAGAACCCGCTCAATCACATGTTCGGTTTCGATTATCGCGTGACCGGGACCTGGGATGATCCCAAAGTCGAGAAACTGACCTCAACGTCGCCGCAGGATGTTGGTCCGCGCTTGCCGACGATTCCCCATCAGACTGGAGTTGAAAATGAGCCATCGAGAAAGTGATGCTGCGCCGGAGGCTGCAGGTTCTCTGCGAAATGCGCCGAAAAACGCGCTCGTGGCGGCCGTGCAAATGGTGTCGACGCCGCGCATCGACGAGAATCTGCAGTCCGCCGCCGGCATGATTGCCGAGGCTGCAGCGCGGGGGGCGGAACTGGTCGCGCTTCCTGAATACTTCGCGATCATGGGCATGAAAGAGTCCGATAAGGTCAAGGCGCGGGAAGAAGAGGGGCATGGGCCGATCCAGGGTTTTCTCGCGGATACTGCGCGCCGGCACGGCATCTGGCTCGTCGGGGGGTCTATGCCGTTGGTGGCTAGTAGGCCGGAAAAAGTGCTGAATTCGACATTGGTATATAACCCGCAGGGGGAGCGCGTGGCGCGCTACGACAAGATTCACCTCTTCGGCTTCCAAAAAGGCGAGGAGCGCTACAACGAGAGCGCGACGATCGAGGCTGGCCGGCAACCAGTTTCTTTCATGACGCCCTTCGGCCGGGTCGGCTTGTCGATCTGTTACGATATGCGCTTCCCGGAACTTTATCGCGCGCTTGGCGTGAACGACCTGCTCGTCATCCCCGCTGCCTTTACCGAGGTTACCGGGAGGGCGCATTGGGAAATCCTGTTGCGCGCCCGCGCCATCGAGAATCAATGCTATGTTCTCGCCGTGGCTCAGGGGGGGAAGCATGAAAACCGGCGCGAGACGCACGGCAACAGCATGCTGATCGATCCTTGGGGCGAAATTGTTGATCGCCTTCCGAAGGGGGCTGGTGTTGTTATGGGCGAAATTGACCATGCGCGGATCGCCGAAGTGCGCGCAAGTCTGCCGGCCCTGACGCACCGGGTGATGTAAAGCGAAACGAAGGAAACCTCTTTCGATATAAAGAGTGCAGGGAATGTCAGGGCGCGAGAAAGAAATCTGAACGTAATTCTTTCTTGTTATTTCTGGTGCTTTGTTCTTCGCGGGGGCATGGAAGTATCTTGAAAGCGTTTTTGTTTGAACTGGAAATTTATGACTGAAAAAGCACAATCTCTGCTTCTGCAGGCCAAACAAACCTTGTTGACGCCCTATGGCCTCGATGTGGCTGATCTGAACAAGGTTTTCGGGACGATCATGGCGCACGACGTCGATTATGCCGATCTCTATTTTCAGTACAGCCGTTCGGAGGCGTGGAGCCTCGAAGAAGGCATCGTCAAATCGGGTAGTTTCAATATCGACGAGGGGGTTGGCGTGCGAGCTATCTCGGGCGAGAAAACCGCCTTTGCCTATTCCGACGATATCAGTGCACCGGCGCTCGGCGATGCCGCCAAAGCGGTGCGCGCTATCGCCGCCGCTGGACAGCGGCGGCGAATGAAGGCCAGCGTGCAAAAGCCGGGGCATTCCCTTTATGTGCCGTTGGATCCGCTGGCGTCGCTCGATGCGACGGCGAAGGTTAAATTGCTCGAGCGCCTTGAGTCCTATGCCCGCGCCGAGGATGCGCGCGTGAAGCAAGTCATGGCGCATATTTCCGGCGAATACGAAGTTGTTCTTGTGGCTGGCAGCGATGGCAGATTGGCGGCCGACGTACGGCCGCTGGTGAGAGTGTCGATTACGGTCATCGTCGAGGGTAAGAACGGACAGCGCGAGCAGGGCTCTTCCGGCGGCGGGGGGCGCACCGATTATGGGTTTTTCAGCGACGAAGTCTTGCATGCCTATGCGTGCGAAGCCGTGCATCAGGCCATCACGAATCTCGATGCACAACCGGCGCCGGCCGGGACCATGGCTGTCGTGCTTGGACCTGGTTGGCCGGGCATCCTCCTGCACGAAGCAGTCGGGCACGGGCTGGAGGGCGATTTCAATCGCAAGGGAAGCTCGACCTTTTCCGGGCGAATCGGGACGCGGGTGGCGGCAAATGGAGTGACCGTTGTCGATGATGGCACGATCCCGGATCGGCGCGGTTCATTGAACATCGACGACGAGGGTAATCCGACACAGCGTACGGTTCTAATCGAAGACGGTATTCTCAAAGGGTACATGCAGGACAGTCTCAATGCCCGTTTGATGGGCGTCAGTCCGACCGGTAACGGCCGGCGCGAGTCGTTTGCCCATCTGCCGTTGCCACGCATGACCAATACCACGATGCTGGCTGGAGATAAAAGCGTCGACGAGATCATCAAATCGGTAAAGAAGGGGATTTATGCCGTGAATTTCGGGGGCGGCCAAGTCGATATCACGAACGGGAAATTCGTTTTCTCGATGTCGGAAGCTTATCTGATTGAGGATGGCAAAGTGACGGCGCCGGTCAAGGGGGCAACCCTGATCGGCAGCGGTCCGGAGGCGATGCGTCGGGTATCGATGATCGGCAATGACATGCGGCTTGATCCCGGTGTCGGGACTTGCGGCAAGGATGGGCAGAGTGTGCCGGTCGGTGTCGGGCAACCGACGCTACGCATCGACGGATTGACGGTTGGTGGAACGGTTTAAAGTTGTAGTCGAGGTGAGTGGTTAAGGCCAGGGGGTGAAGGCGATATCGCAGGCGTGACCCAAACGAGCCGGCATGCCGCCCCGAACTTGAAAATCGTGGGCAAGGAATTCCGGCTCGTCCAACTGCGGTGTGTTACATGTTTTCGTAAATTTCGAACTCGGTTGGCGCCCTGAGCATCACGGCGATCTGTTCTTCAAGTTCGTTGCGCTCCTTGGTGTTCGCCCATCTTTCCCAATCCTGCAGCGTTTTCCAGGTGCTGATAACCATGATGTGATCTTCTTCATCGAGGCGCTTGAAGGTTTCGCCCGAGATGTAACCCGGCTGTTGGCTCACGAGAGCCCGCAGTTTTTTGATGAGGAAATCAACACCGTCGGCAACGTCCGGCATGATCCTTCTTTTGATCAGAATTTTGACAGCCATTTTTCTCTCCTGTTGTGTTGAAGCAAGTTGATCGGGGAACTTATATCTTTATAGACCGCATTCAGTGAATTGTTGTTGCAGTTCATTGTAACCATTTTGCTGTAGTGAGTGTCAAGGCGATGCGGTGTCATGTATGCAAATAGCACATCCTGTAATCCTTGCACTCGCGAGCTAGTCAGGTTGGGGGATGTGTTTGTTCTGAAGGAAGTCTATTGGTCAGAACGCTTGGTGAGTAGGAGAGGATTTGGCTTCCGGTCGGACGGGGCTTTCAATCTTCGAGTAAAATCTATTGCCTTTGAAATCGACAAAGGCGCGATAGGCGCAATTTTCCGCTCAGGGATGATCCATGAACTTCCAAAACAGACCGAATACTGACGATGTTCGCATCAAGGAAATCAAGGAGTTGGTGCCGCCGTCGCACGTCTTCCGCGAGTTTCCGGTGGACGCGCGGGCGGCTCAGACGACGTATGATGCGCGTCAGGCGATCCATCGCATCCTGCATGGTGCTGACGATCGTTTGCTGGTGGTGATCGGGCCGTGCTCGATCCACGATGTCGATCAGGCTATGGCCTACGCAAAGCGTTTGCATGCAGCGGTTCCGCGCTTCGAAAACGATTTGCTGATCGTCATGCGCGTCTATTTCGAGAAACCGCGCACGACAGTAGGTTGGAAGGGGTTGATCAACGATCCTCGCCTGGATAATAGTTTTCGCATCAACGAGGGGGTGCGGCTGGCCAGAAAACTCTTGCTTGATATCAACGCCATGGGGTTGCCGTGTGCGACCGAATTCCTGGATACGATCACGCCGCAATATACGGCGGACCTGATCGCTTGGGGAGCGATTGGTGCGCGCACGACCGAATCTCAGGTGCACCGTGAACTAGCTTCTGGTTTGTCCTGCCCGGTCGGGTTCAAAAACGGGACCGACGGCAACATGAGAATTGCCGTGGATGCGATTCGTGCAGCCCAGTCGCCGCATCATTTCCTCTCGGTAACGAAGGGGGGGCATTCGGCCATCGTCTCGACGACGGGTAATGAAGATTGTCATGTCATCCTGCGCGGTGGCAAGGCTCCAAATTACGATGCCGCACATGTCGAGGAGGCTGCCAGAGAGATCGCCGCCGCGGGCTTGGCTGCGCGATTGATGATCGATCTTTCTCATGCCAACAGCAACAAGGAATTCAAACGTCAGATCGACGTGGCGAGCGATGTCTCCGGACAATTGGCGGACGGCGATGATCGCATCTTCGGGGTGATGGTCGAGTCACATCTGGTCGAAGGGCGCCAGAATCTCGAACCTGGCAAAGCACTCGAATACGGTAAAAGCATTACCGACGCCTGCATCGGTTGGGAAGATTCGCTAAGCGTTCTGGAAACGCTCGCCTCGGGTGTGCGTGCACGCCGCTTGGTTGAAGCGCATCAATAAGTTCGCGTGATCGCCACGCCTGGTCATTCCCGGAAAGGCCTGTTCTGGCTCTGCCTGCTGGCGTTGGCGGCGTTTCGTCTGTGGCTCGCCGCGGCGCTACCGATGACCGGCGACGAGGCCTATTTCGTCTTTTGGGGAGAACATCCTGCCGGCGGTTATTACGATCATCCGCCGATGGTCGGCTGGTGGTTGTCTGGTCTCCTAGCGCTTTCTCGCGCCGAATGGGTGCTGCGCTTGCCCGCGATTATTCTGCCGTTCGTTCTTGCTTGGGGCGGCTGGTGGCTGACGCGACCTTGGGGGGGGGAGCGCGCCAGAGCTGCTGCTCTGCTTGTTCTCCTGCAACCAGCCAGTGTCTGGAATGTGTTGATCACCACGGATACCCCTGCGGTATTGTTCAGTATGCTTTCCATCCTCGCATATGTCGCTTCACTGCGGTGCGAGGAACTGTCTGCGCGAGCGTTGTTCTGGAGTGCTGTGGCAGGCCTGTTGCTCGGTCTCGCCTTTCTCGGCAAATATTTTGCCGCCCTTCTCGGGGTTGCTTATCTGTTTCATGTTGTTTTCGTTCGCCGCGATGCCGGACGCTGGGGGTGTTTTGCAGTGTTGTTGTTGGCGGCGCTACCCGCCCCTCTCTACAACCTGTGGTGGAACGGTCGTCACTGTTGGGTGAATATCCTGTTCAACTTCATGAACCGGCATAGCGCGAACAATGCGTCGTGGGCCAATCCATTCCTCTACGCGGCATCCTTGTTTTACCTGGCGACGCCATGGGTGATTTTCGGGCTCTGGAAACAACGCCACAGTCTTGCTGATGAGATTCGCCGCCGTGACGATGCTGGCGCGGTCTACTGGATGATGCTGGTTCCCTTGTCGGTTTTTGCGTTGATGGCGCTGGCGCGTCCGGTCGGATTGCACTGGTTGCTGTCTTTTGTGCCGCTGGCGGCGGTGCTTGCCGCGATCGCGATGCCGCAGCCTCTGGTCGGTCGATTGTTGAACCTCTCGGCCTTTCTGGCGTTGCTGCATGTCTTCGTGTTCGTGACGCTGGCAGTGTTGCCGCTCCAGACCTGGAGCAAAAGCCGGTTTTACGAGGGTGTCGTGCTCACTGCTCGCGCCGACGATTTGCTTGCGCATTTGGAGCATTATGCCAAGGATTATCTGTTTTCCATGGAAAGCTATTCGTCTGCAGCGACGTTGGCATTCAACGCGCATCGTCCCTTCGCAGTTTTTGGCGAGGGGTCGTTTCATGCCAGGCAGGATGATTTCATCACCGATTGGCGGATGCAAGATGGGCGTAATGTCTTGATTCTGCGCAAGAGTGCGCCGGTGCCAGATGAATATGCGCCATTCTTTGGTGGTGTTGATGTCAAAGAATTCGAAGTGTCCGGTGCGCGTTTCTGGATCGTTCTCGGTCAGGGGTTTAATTATTCGGCTTACCATGATCGGGTGTTGACGCGCGTGCGCGAGCGTTTCTACCGGATTCCGTCATGGCTGCCGCAATATGGTTGCGATTTCTGTGCGCGTTATTTTTCGGGTGAACAATGAAAGGTGTGATGCCCTATTTCAAATTGTTGCGACCACATCAGTGGATCAAGAGCGGTTTTGTTCTGGTTGGTTTGCTGTTTGGCCACGCTTGGCATCAACCCTTGTTGGTGGAAAAGGTTTTGCTGGCTGCGCTGGCCTTTGCGCTGGCCGCCTCGGCTGTTTATGTGATCAACGATCTGGCCGACCGGAAACAGGACCGTGAGCATCCCGAGAAACGCCACCGGCCGCTGGCCTCCGGTGCGATTTCAGTCGGCCAGGCCTTGCTTCTGGGCGGGATATGTCTTGTCGCTGCGCTGACGCTCGCCTGGACTTCATCCCCGGGGGTCTTTTCTATTGTCCTGGCTTATGTCGTCCTAAATGTGGGGTATTCGATGGGCTTGAAACATGTCGTCTTGCTCGACGTGTTCATCATTTCGTCCGGATTTATGATGCGTCTTCTGGCGGGAACGCTGGGCGTCGGCATTGCACCGTCGCACTGGTTGCTGTTGTGTGGGCTGGTTCTGACCTTGTTTCTTGGCTTCGCCAAGCGCCGGGCCGAGTTGAACGTCATGTCCGGGCGGGGTGGGCTTCATCGCCGGGTTCTCGACGATTATGATCCGGTCTTGCTCGACATGCTCATCGGAATCTGCGCGGCTTCGGCGATCATCAGTTACAGCTTGTATACCGTGAGTGCCGAAACCCTGGCCATGCATGGCACAGACAGTCTGATTTTTACTGTCCCGTTTGTCATTTACGGGATTTTCCGTTATCTCTATCTATTGCATCGGCGCGGCGGTGGTGGTGACCCGGCTGCCGCTTTGCTGCAGGATGGTCATCTGCTGGCTGCATTCTTCGGCTGGGTCATTGCCGTCGTGATCCTGCTGGCTTGATCCTTCGAAGCTGTCCTTAAAAATATCGCGAGCGAAGCACGTCCGGGTCCAGTCCGGTGAAGCGTAAAGCTGCGCAAGCCGGAATGGCCCGCGCAGCAAATCCTATCTCTTTGGCTCAGGCCTTGCCGCGCTGGTGGGCCCACAGGACGTCGCCGCGTCCACCGGCTTTGTTCAGATAGCGACCGAGAACGAACAGCAGGTCGGACAGGCGGTTCATATATTTCCGGGCGAAATCCGAGACAGGTTCTTCGTTCGCTAAATGCACGATGTGACGTTCGGCTCGCCGGCAGACGGTTCGGGCAAGGTGAGCAAGCGATGCCGGGCGGGTTCCTCCGGGAAGAATGAACTCTTTGAGCGGATTAAGTTCGTCGTTGAACTGCTTGACCAGTGTCTCAATATGCAGGATGTGTTCTTCGGTGATGATATTTGCACCGGGAATGCAAATTTCGCCGCCAAGGTCGAAGAGGTCGTGCTGAATCTTGATCAACGCGACGCGAACGCTTTCCGGCACGTCCTCTGCAAGGACGATGCCGATGCACGAATTTAATTCGTCAACCTCGCCGATGGCGGTAATGCGCAGGCAATCCTTGGTAACACGCGATCCGTCGCCGAGGCCGGTGGTTCCGGCGTCGCCGGTGCGGGTGACGATTTTAGATAGGCGATTGCTCATTGTGATGTCCTGAGAGATGGAAAAGGCAATGGCGGATTATAGCGCTTGCTTCGGTGCAAGGAATCGAGTTAAACGTGATACGCTTGCGGCACTCTGGGGAGCCGATTATGCCAATAACGATAGACGCCTGTGTTGCCCAGCATCAGGGGGATCGCAAGGAGCAGCAGGACCGTGTGGTCATCATTCCGCACCCGAAAGGCGGCGGCGTGGCGCTCGCCGTTGTTGCCGATGGGATGGGAGGGCATACGGGAGGGGCGCTGGCTGCACAACAGGTGATCTATACGGCCCGCAGCGAGTTTGAAAGGTTTTCGGCACGAACGGAATCGCCCCGTAACATGCTAGCGGAAAGCCTCGGCGAAGCCCACCTTCTGATCAAAGCATCTCGTTTTATCAACGAAAAGGAACCGCACAGCACGGCCGTCATGTTGCTGTTGCAGCCGGGTAAGGTCAGCTGGGCGCATTGCGGCGATAGTCGGCTCTATCGTTTTAGGAATGGCGAGTTGATTTTTCACACCACCGATCATTCTTACGTCGAGCAATTGGTGGCGAAAGGGAAAATCACCGCGGCCGAGGCGCTGACCCATCCGAATCGCAATATCCTGATTACCTCGCTGGGCGGCGTCGATGTCCCCCTGATCGATTTCGGCGAGGCTGAAGATCTGCAGGCGGGGGATACTTTCTTGCTTTGCTCCGACGGCTTGTGGGCCTATTTTGATGATGCCGAATTGGGAGCGGTCCTGGCGGCTTATTCTGCGCGTGAAGCTTCCGGGGTGCTGATGAACCGTGCGCGTGAACGCGCACAAGGCGAGGGGGATAACGTCTCCTTGGCAATTCTCAAGCTGATCGACGTGCTGGCCGTGAATCGACCTCGCGCCGGCTGAGCCAGGTCTTTCAGTTCTTTTCTATTTGCGGCCCAAGCCGCCAAGCAATGCAGCGACAATACGCTTGGCTTTGTGGGGGCGCTCCAAGTGCGCAAGTGCTTCCGCCGTCTTGATATCCGCTGGGGCTGCCATCGGATGAGGATCAGCGGGCTCGTACGGCTTGGTGAAGTCGAACCCGTCCGGTGCGACGTGATTTTTGTTTCGATTTGACGAGGCTCCGTCGCGGCGGCCTGTTCTTGTCGCTGGCGCGACTTGTGCGGGCGGCGCAGGGGGGCGGCGATGATGCTTTTTCTTGCCGCTTGGCGGGTATTCATAATCGTACTCGGGCTCGAAGCCAGCTACGATGACCTGCTCGATCTGTTTTTTGATCAGTTTTTCGATGTCGACCAGATATTGCACTTCGTCCGCAGAAACCAGCGAGACCGCGGTACCAAGCTTGCCGGCGCGGCCGGTGCGACCGATGCGGTGGACGTAGTCTTCCGGCGTGTGCGGCAGTTCGAAATTGATAACGTGCGGCAGTTCGTCGATGTCGAGGCCGCGCGCGGCGACATCGGTGGCGACGAGAACGAGCACACTGCCATCCTTGAACGCGTCAAGCGCCTTGATCCGGTCCTGTTGCGACTTGTCGCCGTGGATCGAGTCGGCCGCGATACCGGCGCGTTGCAGTTCGCGCGCCAGCTTGTTGGTTTCGATTTTCGTCCGCGTGAACACCAGAACCTGGCTGAACTCGGATGAGCGAAGCAGTTTGACGAGCAATGCGCGCTTGGCGTCGGCCGCGACCGGATGCACGCGGTGGGTGATCGTCTCGGAAACAGTATTGCGCCGCGCGACTTCGACCAGAACTGGCGACTTCAGCATCTTGTCGGCGAGCTTTTTGATCTCGTCGGAAAACGTCGCCGAGAAAAGTAGGCTCTGCCGCTGCTGCGGCAGGAGATTGATGATGCGTGTCACGTCCGGGATGAATCCCATATCGAGCATGCGGTCGGCTTCATCGAGCACTAACGCTTGCACGCTGCCGAAATTCAGGCATTTCTGCTCAACGAGATCGAGCAGGCGACCCGGCGTGGCGACGAGAACCTCGACGCCACGGCGGATTTCCTCGATCTGCGGTTTAATATCGACGCCACCGTAGGTGCACAAACTGCGAAGCGGCACGAATTTGCTGTAGGCCTTGACCGATTCATAGACTTGGATCGCCAATTCGCGGGTCGGTGCCAACATCAGGATGCGCACCGGATGGCGCGCCGGCGACGGGCTGGCGCTGGCAAACGGCAAAATGCGTTGCAGGAGCGGCAGGGTAAAGGCCGCGGTTTTGCCGGTTCCGGTTTGGGCGCCCCCCATCAGGTCGCGCCCGGAGAGTACGATCGGAATCGCTTGTGCCTGGATCGGGGTTGGCTGGGTGTAACCTTGCTCGGAAACGGCTTTCAGCAGTTCGGGCGCAAGGCCGAGTTCATCGAAACGCATCGGCGGCGCCTATGGGGGGGTTTGAAATCAATGGCATAGGGGCGCAATTATACACTTCGCGCGCTCCCCCTGTTTATTTCGGAGAAAATCGGTCGAGTGCCTGCTTGGCGGCTTCGTCGAAAAGTGACCGTCCGGAGACGATACAGGCTTGGTCATTCTCAATCAGTCGTTCGAGCACGGCCGGGGGCGTGGCGACAGCATGGCCCAAGTCCGGATTAAAGAGCAACAGCGTTCCCGAATCAGGGATCTCCTGGCAAAGCTGTCCGCAATACGTTTCGTCGTTGGGAAAGCGAATTTCAATCCAATCGCAATAATTCCACGGCTTGGATTTGCTCTTTTGCCAGAGCGTGCGGGTGGCGCCAGGCTGGCCGAGATACTGCACTCGGGTGCTGTTTTGTTCGAGAAGTATGATGTCGCTTTCCGGAGGCGATGAGGTTGTTTCCGAGAAGAGAGGGGCGATTAGGGGGGAAGGGGGCGACGCTTCAGAAGTTACAGCGGCGATCATGCCTGGTCGGCTTCGCATGGCGGCGGTTTGCAGCTCAAAACAGGCGTCGAAAAACGGGGTTCTTTCTCTGGGTGAGATTCCGTTGCGGTCGAGGATGGCGCTGATACGTTTGACCAGGAGCGGAATTTTGGCCATCAGTTGCTTGCGATCATCCGGTGTTTGTACTGGCTGGAAACTGGCAAGGAGTTCGTCGATGACTGCCTCTCCTTCGCGCCAGAGTTCACCTGTCGCGCCGCCATTCAGGCAGGCCGCCTGCATGACGCCAAGCCAATGTGTCGTAAGGAACCCGGAAACGATCGGGTCGCGAATTCGGGCGAGTGATTTGTTGAGCCAGGTCCGTGATGCTGACCGTGCTGCTTCGGTGGCTTCATGCTCGATAACGATCTGAACATAAGGGGACGCTTGCCGCTGAATCTGACGGCCGCGTTCGGCGATTAGCGCTTCGAGTTCGTCGAGGAGGGGGGGGAGATCGTTGTCGCCTTTTTCCAGATTTGTTCGCACGGATTCGACGAGTTTCGCAAGGCTTGCGCACACAGGATGATCGCGACTGGCGTTTCTGGGCAGCCCGATTGCCGAGTGCGCCATGCGGTTGATGAGTTGTCGTGCCGGGTGCTCTAAATCGCTAAAGAACGTTTGCTCGGAGATGGCCATTCTGAGTATCGGGATTTGCAGGCGGCCAAATGCAGTCTTAATGGCGTCGGGGAGTTCGGGAGCTGCAAAAATGGCTTCGAAAATTAACGACAAAGTGTCCAAAACGACAGCGGCGGGTTGTCCGAGCGGGAGGTCGAGATCTTTTGAGTTAAAGGCGCGCCAGGAATGTGGTCCCGTTGCCTCAGTAAGCGAGAGGGGTGGGTGTTCATTGCCTTGGAGGGTTTCAAGGCCGTTCAGCCGTTCCAGCAGGTGGTTCAACATCACTAGGGCCGAGGCGTTGAGCGTCAAATTGGGGGGGGCGCTGGCCGTGTGTTCAGATATTGAGCCTGATGCGGGGCCTTGGTCGACGCTAATCTGTCGTTGCAAGGCCTTATGCAGTGTCGAGAGCGGGTTGGCGCCATTGCTGGCGAGCGGTGTGTTCGACCCCCGCGCTGCAGGGGTATCGCGATTTTTGCTACTGCCGGATCGCTGCGTTGGCTGAACTTGCGCAAGCGGAACGCGGTAGTTTTCAAGCAGGGTATTCAGTTCGACATAGAGTTCGGGCAGTTTTGTTTGCAGCACCTCTTCCATTTTGTCGAGCAGGTCGAGGTTCTTCTCTAAGTCGTTGCCATTTTCGCCGCAAAGTGCGAACAGTCCGCAGCTGATGGGTTCGAATCCGGCGGGGTTCCGGTCGGCCAGCATTTGTGGGCGGTTCAGGAGGGTCATGTATCGCAACTGCGTGCGCCAAGGGTCGATACGCTGGTTGTCTTTCAGGTGGTTGGTGAGTCCTCCGATGCGGATTTCTAGTTCGAGCTGGTCGTTGCCGACCAGGCTGATGCGAGAAGCCGTCAGTCCCTGTGTTTCGCCAAAACCGTTTTTTTGTGATTCCGAGACCAGCTCGTCGTATGCTTTTCCTGCTTCTCGGGTAAAGGCTTCAACGACAGCCGGAATGGTTACACCAGCAAGTCTGGCCATATCTGCCAGTCGGCGCAGAAAAAGCTCCCTGCACTCGCGCAGAATAAAGAACGTATCGTCTTGGCCCATTTGAACCGAGCTCAAATTTTCTGGGGTTGCCGGCATGACAGGTTCGTTTGTTTAACGCAAACCCGGAAAGTTATGCGTCGTGATTGGTATACAGAATGCGGATGGGGCGCATGTGCTAGAAGCATCGGCAGCTTATTTGCTGGTTTTAGGCGGTGAGGCCGGGCGGCGCGCACCAGGTGCTGGAACAGGAGGGAGCTGAGGCTCGACGGTCTCCATCTTGTTTTCGCGCATGTAACTGTCCATGTCACGCCAACCGTCGTAGATGGAGGCTTTGGGGAGCCAAGAATAAATGGCGTAGCAATCCTCGATGGCTCGCCCTGACTGCCGGCAGGCTCCTCCAACCGCTTTGCCTTCGGCGTCCGATTTGGCGGCCTTGGCGGTCGGGTCTTCGATCCCGAGTTCTTGCTGAACGACCTCGCAGCCAGCGAGGGTGATCGCACAGGCTGCTATGAGGGTCGTGAGGTTCAGTGGAATCGTTTTTTTGTCCGCCACGATGATCCCTGATCGATGATTTAATTCGCTCTATTTTAACCAAAAACATCGCAGCTGATCAGGTCATTTGCCATGGCGACCTTGGCTTTCCTCTTTAGTTTCCAGTAGTGACTGGCGATCTTCAGCTGTAGCGTAGTGGAATGGCGGACGTAAATTTTCAGATCTATAATTATTCTTTTAATGTCTCGTTGAGGTCGTCGATGCTTGTGTCTAGAGTGGTTGCGCTTGTTGGGGCTCTGGTTTTTGCGTCTCCGGTTGTTGCATCGGCAGGGTCGCGTTCTGCGCCCTCTCCGACGTTGATCGAATTTTCGCATCGGCTCGATGAGGATAGGGTTGAACGCCTGGCACCCTTGATCAATCAATTCAATAGCCAGCAGAAAGATATTGTCGTCAAGTTGGTCCATCGGATTGATGGCGAGGATCCGAAACAAATTAATCTCGTAACGCCTGATGAATATGAGAGTTATTTGGCGCGCAAAGCGAGATTCAAGCCGCTTCACGATGTTATGCGCGAGGCGAGGGAGCCAATTGATGAAAAAGCGGTTGCTCATGAGTTGCGCGATGGTTTGGTCGATGCTCGAGGGCGTCTCTACGCGCTGCCCGTCGCTTTCTCTACCCCCGTCTTGTTTTACAACAAAGACGCTTTTCGTCGCGCCGGGCTGAATCCGGAACGTCCCCCGAAGACCTGGGCCGAGATGCAGGATGCGGCGGGTAAATTGGTCGAAACCGGCAGTCAGTGCGCCTACACGACGTCTCGTCCGGCATCGATATTCATCGACAATGTCAGCGCCCGGGATGCCGCCAGCGTCAGCGATGCCAAAGGTAATCTGGTGTTCAATGGTTTGGCCCAAGTCAAGCATATTGCGATGATGGCCACCTGGTTCAAGAGCAAATATTTCACCTACTTCGGTCGGGGGGATGAGGCGGACCGGCGATTTGCCCGAGGGGAATGCGCCATGCTGACCAGTTCGTCGGCTTTTTATTCGACACTGTCCCGGCAGAATCATGTTGAAGTCGGGGTGTCGCCCCTGCCATATCACGATGATGTCTATGGCGCGCCGCAAAGCGCTTTGGCCGATGGCGCTTCGCTCTGGATATCCGGAAGGTTGAAGCCGCAGGAAACAAAGGGGGTCGCCAGGTTCGTGAAGTTCATTCTCGGCTCGGAAGTTCAGGCCAAGCTGACCTTGGCCGGCGGTTTTTTACCGATGACGCCGGTAGCTCGCGCCGCCGCTAGCAGTTCTCTGATGAAGTCAGACCTGGAAGGGCTCCAGGCCGCTTATTTGCAGCTGGACGGCAAGCCGATCCAGCCGGCGGTTCGAGTGGCGCGGATCGAGCGGATCAGAGATATCGTCGACGAGGAACTAGAGGCCGTCTGGGCCAACCGCAAGCCGGCCAAAGAGGCGCTCGATAATGCCGTTGAACGCGGTAATGCTGTATTGCGTGCTTCGCCATCCTTGAAGCGCGGTTTGGCGGGTAACTAATTGAATCGACCGGTTCCCGCATGGGGGCTGCCCCGGCTGTTCGCGCACCGCTGCGGCGGTGCGCTGGCACCGGAAAACACACTAAGCGGATTACGGGTTGCGGCGGCGTTGGGAGTCCGTGCCGTCGAGTTCGACGTCATGCTGTCTGCCGATGGTACGCCCTGGCTCATGCATGATGAAACGCTCGAGAGGACGAGCAGTGGTGCCGGACGGATGTGCGACACCCCAGATGTCGAATTACGCAAGCTTGATGCGGGCAGCTACCGACATGGCGCTTTTGCCGGCGAATCGCTGCCGACTTTTGAGCAGGCTGCGCAGTTGTGCCGTGAGCTCGGCCTCCTGGTTAACGTAGAAATAAAGCCGGCAGAGGGGTTTGAGCAGGCGACCGGCGAGCAGGTCGCGCACCGGGTTCTGGATTTATGGCAAGGCGCTGCCTTGCCGCTGGTGTCGTCCTTTTCCGAAACCGCCTTGCAAGCTGCACGCCGGGTGGCGCCGAACTTGCCCTTGGGGTTCCTGTGTGAACAGCCGCCAATTGACTGGTTGCACCGTGTCGAAGCAGTCGGTGCGTTCAGTTTGCATTGTGCTGCCGGCTTGGTTGATGACGATGTGTTGCATGCTGCAATACTCAGATCAATTCCTGTCTTGTGCTGGACAGTCAATGATCGGAGATCCGCTGAGGCGTTGCTCGAACGTGGTGTCGCTGCGATTTTTAGTGATCGTCCCGATCTCATGTCAGGGCTGTAAATCTTCGTTGCGGGCTTACGAGTTGTTACAAAGTTCTGGTTTCTGTCCGTTAGTGGTGTGAGCTAATAAGGGCGTGGTGTACGCCATGTGGTCCATCTGAATACTACTTACTCTTCTGGAGACGAAGCCCATGAAAATCTTAAAGCACACTGTAATCGCCGTGGTTCTGGCTACCCCTTTGGTGGCTTTTGCGCAAGGGGCGTCAACGCCTGGTTTCGACCAGCGTCAGGTCAATCAGGAGCGAAGGATCGAGCAGGGCGTTGAGTCGGGATCGTTGACGCAACGCGAGGCGGCGCGCCTTGAGCGCGGGCAGGATCGTTTGCAGAATATGGAGAACAAGGCGAAGGCGGATGGTGTTGTGAGCCGGCAGGAACGCGTCAGACTACAGCGTGCAGAGAACAAGCAGAGTCAGCGGATCTACCGCGAGAAGCATGATCGTCAGCATGATTACAACCGCGATGGAAGAATCGATCGTCCAGCCAAGCGTAACCGGTAGTTTGCGACAAGGCTTTGAAAAACCCGCGGCGGCGGGTTTTTTTATTGCAATCCGCGTCTTAGTCGAATGATGAGGTGCGATCCGCACTCTAGGCAAATGTGATTCGGTGATAGAATCGAACCCCTTTGAAACAAGCCTCCGCCGGGAAATCTCCGATGAAAAGCGCCGAAATCCGCGACAAATTCCTAAAGTTCTTCGAATCCAAGGGGCACCAGATTGTGGCCTCCAGTTCGCTCGTGCCGCACGACGATCCGACCCTGTTGTTTACCAACGCCGGGATGAATCAGTTCAAGGATGTTTTTCTCGGTTTCGACAAGCGCCCCTATCAGCGGGCGACGACGTCACAGAAATGCGTGCGCGCCGGCGGCAAGCACAACGATCTGGAGAATGTCGGTTATACGGCACGCCACCACACCTTTTTTGAAATGCTCGGCAATTTCTCCTTCGGCGATTACTTCAAGCGGGATGCGATCAAATACGCTTGGGAGTTGCTGACCGAAGTGTTCAAGCTGCCGAAGGATCGTCTGATGGTTACTGTCTATGCCGAGGACGACGAGGCGTACGACATCTGGACGAAGGAAGTCGGCCTGCCGGTCGAAAAAGTGGTGCGCATCGGCGATAACAAGGGCGCCCGCTATGCCTCCGACAACTTCTGGATGATGGGTGACACCGGCCCTTGCGGCCCCTGCACCGAAATCTTTTTCGATCACGGTGAGCACATTCCGGGTGGGCCGCCGGGGTCGCCCGACGAGGACGGCGACCGCTTCATCGAGATCTGGAATAACGTCTTCATGCAGTTCAACCGGGACGAGCAGGGTGTCATGCATCCGTTGCCAAAGCCCTCGGTTGATACCGGCATGGGGCTGGAGCGTATTGCTGCCGTGCTGCAGCACGTGCATGCCAACTACGAGATCGATCTTTTCCAGAACCTGATCAAGGCCGCAGTGCGTGAAACCAACAGCAAGGACGCCGACGGGCCGTCGCTACGTGTGCTCGCCGACCACATCCGCGCTTGCTCGTTCCTGATCGCTGACGGCGTTATCCCCGGCAACGAGGGGCGCGGTTTCGTGCTCCGCCGCATCATCCGCCGCGCCATTCGTCACGGCTGGAAGCTCGGCGTGCGGCAAGCCTTTTTCCACAAGATGGTGCCGGACCTCGTCGCCGAAATGGGCGAGGCGTATCCGGAGTTGAAATCCGAGCAATCGCGCGTGATGGACATGCTCAAGCTCGAGGAAGAGCGCTTCTTCGCGACCATCGATCACGGCATGGCGATCCTCGAAGGCGAACTCGCCGAGATGGCGAAGACCGGTTCGACCGTCTTCAACGGCGAGACCGCGTTCAAGCTCCACGATACCTACGGCTTCCCGCTCGATTTGACCGCCGATATCTGCCGCGAAAAGAAGGTGACGGTCGACGCCGCTGCCTTTGATGCGGCGATGGCGCGTCAGAAGGAGCAGGCGCGCGCCGCCGGCAAGTTCAAGATGGCGGCGCAACTCGATTACGATGGCCCGGCGACGACCTTCCATGGCTACGAATCGCTCGAATGCAAGGGCAACGTCCTGGCGTTGTACAAGGACGGTATTGCCGTCAACGAGCTTGCCGAAGGGGATATGGGTGTTGTCGTTCTCGACGAGACGCCGTTCTATGCTGAGTCCGGTGGTCAGGTCGGCGATCGCGGCGCGCTGCAGTCGGTGCATGGCATCTTTGCCGTGGAAGATACGCAAAAAGTGCAAGCCGCCGTTTTTGGTCACCACGGCGTGGTCAAGACCGGCAAGATCACCGTCGGTAACGGCGTTGCCGCCAAGGTCGACATCGCAGCGCGTGCCCGCACTGTCCGTCATCACTCAGCGACACACCTGATGCACAAAGCGTTGCGCGAAGTGCTCGGCAGCCACGTGCAGCAGAAAGGTTCGCAGGTCGATCCGGACAAGACCCGTTTCGACTTCGTGCACAATCAGCCGATGACCGAGGCTGAGATTCGCAAGGTGGAAGCGATCGTCAATGCCGAAATTCTCGCCAATGCAGCCACCGAGGCGCGCGTGATGAAGATTGAGGACGCGCAGAAATCGGGTGCGATGATGCTCTTCGGCGAGAAATACGGCGACGAGGTGCGCGTGCTCACCATCGGTTCGTCGAAGGAACTGTGCGGCGGTACGCATGTCATTCGCACCGGCGATATCGGGCTGCTGAAAATCGTCGCCGAAGGCGGCGTCGCGGCCGGCGTGCGCCGGATCGAGGCGGTTTGCGGCGACGTCGCGCTGGCTTGGCTCGACGCGCAGCAGGAGGCGCTCGCCACGATCGCCGGCATGCTCAAGACGCAGCCGCAGGAAGTGGCGGCCCGGGTTGGCCAGATGGCCGATCAGGTGAAGGCGCTCGAGAAGGAATTGGCGCGGCTGAAATCCAAGCTGGCCTCCAGCCAGGGTGACGATCTCGCCGCGCAGGCCGCCGACGTCAAGGGCGTCAAGGTATTGGCAGCGACGTTGGAAGGCGCCGACGTGCCGACCCTGCGCGAGACGATGGACAAGCTGAAGGACAAACTCAAGTCGGCGGCCATCGTGCTTGCCGCCGTCGATGGCGAGAAAGTGAGCTTGATCGCTGGCGTCACCGCTGATCTCACCGCCAAGGTCAAGGCTGGCGAACTGGTCAATATGGTCGCGCAACAGGTCGGCGGCAAGGGTGGCGGCCGGCCCGACATGGCGCAGGCCGGCGGCACCAACCCGGTGGCGCTGCCGACGGCGCTGGCTTCGGTAAAGGGCTGGATAGAAGAGAAGTGCTGATGGGGGTTCGCAAATTTCTCCTGCTCTTCACAGTCGTTGCTTGCGCCCACGCAGGGGCGTTGGATCACACGCCGATTGAAGCCGTCACGCCGCAAGGAGATCAAGTGCGGCTTTTCCCGAATGGACGCTGGGAATATGTTGATAGCGAAAAAGCAGTGAAGGCGAAAGAAATTGCTGCGGCCTATCCGGAAAATAATACGCGTCCGGTTGATGCGCAAGGCGGTTTGTTTGGCGTCGGGCGCTTGATCATGCCAGGCGATAAAGACTACAACCGTGGGTCGCTGTCCGGTAAGGGGCGCTGGTAATTCGTTGGAATTATTGCGCTATCGGCACCTGCCCCAAATGAGCTGACGTGACGTCCAGATCGGATTCTTAACCGGGTTGTTTCCGGGGCGTCGTCGTCGGCGAATTTTCTATTGGCCCTGTGGCCGGTAATTAACATGTCGGTCATTGCCCCGGTCGTGATATCGGCCTGTTTGGCAAAGTAGTGCCCGATCCTGGGCGAGGCGCTTGTACTAAGACGGGCTTGGTTCGCTTCAAGGCCATATGTCATCTCGATCTGCACGTGTCAGGACGCCTCATAAATCCTGTTGTGCTTCGATGCGCTCAATAACTCCAAAACTTCTGGTGGTGAAAAGCCGAGCCATTCGGTTTCTCCGATGCAGTCTCCTGCAAAGGGGCGTGTCGCGCCAATAGATCTGAAATCAGCCGGAACCCTGGCATCAGTCGGCGCGACCAGTTTTCGGCCGGGGGGATTTGCGGTATCTCCAATGCCGCCTAATTCTCATTCTGTATGCCCCATGACCCGTTACGAAACGTTAGCGTCGGAATGGTTGGCGGCTTTTTGCACGGTGAATCTCCATTTTGCGGAAATGTTGTTTTACGGTGCTTCTCAAGTTGGAGGCGTGTTGTGACAAATCACTTTAAGTTGCTTTTTTTTGCCATTGTTTTTAAAGGTAAAAATTTCTCTAAAATTTGTCTTAAATGTCCCATAAGTCATTGTAGCGATTGGATTTTTTACAAAATTCAGCTTGCAATCGCGAATTCTTTGTCTTAAAGTGGGGCGAAGTGGTAGAAAGTGGAAAAAAGGGGCGGCCACTGTCCGTTTTCAAGGGGTGCGGATTTTGATCTTCCAGGGGGCAACAGCGCTGAATCTCGACGCCAAGGGGCGTCTCGCCATTCCGGCGAGGCACCGGGAGTCGCTTGCCGCTGTTTCCGCCGGTCACTTGGTCTTGACGGCTCATCCGCATCGTTGTCTGCTGCTCTATCCAGCCGATGCCTGGGAGCCGATTCGCGATAAGGTGCTTGCGGCTTCCAGTCTCAATCCGCAATCGGCCGCAATCAAACGCCTGTTGGTGGGTAATGCGCGCGAAGAAAGCCTGGATTCGGCGGGGCGGCTGCTTGTTGCTCCCGAATTGCGCCGGTTCGCCCAACTCGAAAAACAGGTCTGGCTCGTCGGTCAGGGGAGTCATTTCGAAATCTGGTCCGATGCCGGTTGGCAGAAGGAGCAGGACGCCGTGTTCGCACTTGGCGACCAGCTTCCAACGGGCCTTGAGGATCTGGCGCTGTGACATCTTCGGCGCAGCACCTCACGGTACTGCTGAAGGAAGCGGTCGAAGCGCTGGAGATCAAATCTTCCGGCGTCTATGTCGACGGTACCTTCGGTCGCGGCGGGCACAGCCGGGCCGTTCTCGAACGTCTTGGCCCGAACGGCCGTCTGTTGGCGCTGGACCGCGATCCGCAGGCTGTGGCGGCCGCGAAAGGAATCAACGATCAACGACTGGTCATGGCGCACCGCAGCTTCGCCGAACTGACGGAAGCGGCGCGCGAGGCAGGAATTGATGCTGTGGATGGCGTGCTCCTGGATATCGGAGTTTCTTCGCCGCAGATCGATGAAGGGGAGCGGGGCTTCAGCTTCCGCTTCGATGCGCCGCTGGACATGCGGATGGATACCACCCAGGGCGAGACAGCGGCGTCGTTTCTCGCGGTTGCCGATATAAAACAAATCACGGAGGTCATCAGGGACTATGGCGAAGAACGGTTTGCTTTCCAGATTGCAAAGAAGATTGTGGCTACTCGGAGCGAGCGGCCTATTACAACCACAGGCCAACTCGCCGCGCTTGTACGCGAGGCCGTGCGGACCCGCGAGCCCGGTCAGGACCCGGCGACGCGTACCTTTCAGGCTTTACGGATTCACGTCAATCAGGAGCTCGAGCAACTTGCTCTAGTGCTGCCTCAGGCCGTGGATTTGCTGGCGCCTGGTGGACGACTCGCAGTCATCAGCTTCCACTCGCTGGAAGATCGTATCGTCAAGCGTTTCATACGCGAACAGGCGAGCGCCGACAACTTGCCGAAAAACCTACCCTTGCGTTCCGTTGATTTGCCGCAGCCTCGCTTGCGTCTGGTCGGTAAGCCGGTCAGGGCGAGCGCTTCCGAAATCGAGGTCAATCCGCGGGCGCGAAGTGCGGTCATGCGCGTCGCCGAGAAGATCGGCCGCGAGCCTGTTCCGGAGGTTGCTTGAGATGATGCGTATCAATTTGGCCCTGGTTTTTCTGATTGTTTGCAGCGCACTCAGTATCGTGACTTCACAGCACAAGGCGCGAAAGCTGTTCCAGGCGCTCGAGAAAGAACAGGGCGGCGCCCGGCAGCTTGAGGTTGAATTCGGGCAATTACAGCTTGAACTTTCAACTTGGGCGACGTCGCCGCGCATTGAAAAAATAGCGCGTGAGAAACTCAGAATGCACGCGCCTGATCCGGCAAAAGTCTTGACGTCAGTGCCGAAGAGGGGCGCGCCATGATGAATTTCAATGGGACGCGCGGGCATCGTTTTGCCGAAAGTCCGGTGCTCCAGTTGCGTCTCCCGGCATGGCGTTCACGCCTGATGGCGTTGCTCATCCTGGCCTGTTTTGCGGTTCTCATCGGACGATCTTTCTATCTGCAGATTCTCAACAACGAATTCCTGCAGGAAAAGGGTGAATCGCGCTATCGCCGTACACTTGAGATTCCGGCGTCACGCGGGCGTATTTTCGATCGCAACGGCGATGTTCTCGCCATTTCGACGCCCATGAAGTCGGTGTGGGCGATTCCTGCCGATGCGCGGCTGACGCCGGAGCAAACGAAGCAATTGGCCAGCTTGCTCGAAATGAACGTGAAGGATCTCACGCGCAAACTGGCGAGCGACAAATCCTTTGTCTATTTGCGTCGCGAATTGCCGCCCGATATCGGGGATAGGATCGCAGCGTTGAAGTTGCCTGGAATCGGCCAGGACAAGGGGTACCGGCGTTATTATCCGAGCGGGGAAATGACCGCGCACCTTGTCGGTTTCACGGGCGTTGACGATAAGGGATTGGAGGGTGTCGAGCTGGCATTCCAGAACCAGCTGTTCGGTCGCGTGGGCAGTCGGACGGTGATCAAGGATCGGCGCGGCCAGATCGTCGAGGACGTCGGATCGATCGAGCCGCCGCAGGACGGTCGCGACATCCGTTTGGCAATTGATTCCAAGATCCAGTATCTCGCTTATAGCTACCTGAAACAGGCGGTCGCCGATTACAAGGCCAAGGCCGGTGGTGTCGTTGTTGTCGATGCGCTGAGCGGTGAAATCCTCGCGCTGGCCAACTGGCCGACCTACAACCCGAATAATAGAGAACGTTTGAGCGGCGCACAGTTGCGGAACCGCGCCTTGACCGATACGTATGAGCCGGGTTCGGTGATGAAGCCGTTTACGGCGGCTCTGGCGCTGGAGAACGGTAAGGTCGGCTTCAATACGATCATCGATTGTTCGCCAGGAAAACTGACCATCGGTAGCGCGACGATTTCGGATGCGCATCCGCATGGCAAGCTGACAGTTGCCGAAGTCATCCAGAAGTCGTCCAACGTTGGTACGGCCAAAATTGCCGGCGCGCTATCGCCGCAGCAAATGTGGGACATGTTTGATGCGGTAGGGTTTGGACGTGCGCCGCAGCTCGGTTTTCCGGGCGAGGCCAATGGTCGTTTGCGCCCTTGGAAATCCTGGCGTCCGATCGAGCAGGTGACGATGTCCTACGGCCATGGGATTTCCGTCTCGTTGATGCAGATGGCGCAGGCGTATACGGTTTTCGCACGCGAGGGGGAATTGATGCCGCTCACTCTGACTCGGCTGGAGGCGTTGCCACTGGCTTCGAAGCAGGTGTTCAGCACACAGACGGTGCAGGAGGTCCGCACCATGCTTGAGATGGCGGTCCAGCCAGGGGGGACTGCTCCGAAGGCGCGCGTGCCTGGCTATCGTGTCGCCGGCAAGACGGGTACCGCCTATAAGGTGGAAGGTGGTCAGTATGCGCGTAAATATGTGGCCTCGTTTGTCGGATTCGCGCCGGTATCGGCACCGCGCCTGATCGTGGCCGTCATGATTGACGAACCAGGCGGTCGTGCCTATTACGGTGGTGACGTGGCCGGCCCGGTTTTTTCAGGCGTGATGGGCGGAGCGTTGCGCACGCTCGGAATCGCCCCGGATGCGCCGGTGCAGATAGCGAATCAAGAAGCGGTTGCCATGAAGGAGAAGATGTGAGCGCACCAATTCTTTTCGCCGATCCGGCAGTGATTATTGGCCAACTCGCCGATCTTGGCGTGCAGCCGACGGGCGTGGCTGACGATAGCCGCCAGGTGCGACCGGGCGATTTGTTTATGGCTTTCCCGGGGGACTTGGCCGACGGACGGCGCTACATTGCCGATGCCATCGCGCGCGGGGCGGCGGCTGTGCTTTGGCAGTCAGGCGGTGGATTCGTCTGGAACCCAGAATGGCGTGTGGCCAATCTTGTTGCCGACGATTTGCGCAGTTTGAGTGGGCCGTTGGCCCATGCGGTCTACGGTCGGCCGAGTGAGCATCTGTCGCTGATTGCGATTACCGGCACCAACGGCAAAACCAGTATCAGCCAGTGGGTCGGTCGCACTCATCCGAAGCGTTGTGCAGTTGTCGGAACGCTCGGTGCCGGATTCGTCGATTGCATGAGTGAGACCGGGTTCACCACGCCCGAGGCGGCAACGTTGAACCGTTATCTCGCTGGATTTGCGTCCGATGAAGCTGGCGCATGCGCGGTCGAAGCCAGCTCTATCGGCATTGAGGAGAAGCGTCTCGATGGGGTACGCGTCGATGTCGCTGTGTTTACGAATCTGACGCGGGATCACCTCGATTATCACGGTTCGATGGAATCTTACGCGGCAGCCAAAGAGGCCCTGTTTACCTGGCCGTGCTTGCGGTTGGCCGTGGTCAATGCCGATGATCCCTACGGACGGCATCTACTAGAGTCGACGACGGCCTCCAAGGTAATGGCGTACACCCAGGATGAACATTCCGAAAGCTCCGACATTCGGACACAGGCAATCATTCGGGCTGAAAATGTGGAGGAAACCATTGATGGCTTGCGTTTCCGGCTGAGCGCGCCGAATGGCCGCGCATTGGTCGAAACCGGACTGCTTGGGCGCTATAACGTTTCGAACCTGCTGGCGGTCGCTGCTGTGCTGATCGATGCTGGCCTGACACCGAAGCAAGTGGCCGAACGCTTTGCCGAATTGCCGTCACCGCCGGGACGTCTGGAAAAGGTCGGCGGACATAACGAACCGTTGGTTGTTGTCGATTATGCGCATACGCCCGATGCGCTGGAGAATGCATTAAACGCCTTGCGCGGAACAGCTCAGGCACGCGGCGCCCGCTTGATTGCTATTTTCGGTTGCGGTGGCGATCGGGATCGCGGCAAGCGTCCGCAGATGGGGGAAATCGCCTCGCGTCTGGCGGATCGCGTGGTCCTGACCAGTGATAATCCCCGGAGTGAGGATCCGATGGCGATTCTGGATGAAATCCGGAGTGGCGCCCCGGTTGCGGAAGTGATCGCCGATCGTGTCGAGGCGATCCGCAAAACGGTGGTTGCTGCACATCCGGCCGACGTGATTCTGTTGGCTGGAAAAGGCCATGAACCCTATCAAGAAATCGCCGGGGTCCGGCGGCCGTTTTCGGATCTGTCCGAGGCGAAGGCAGCGCTGGCGCTCTGGCGGGAGGCAAACCCATGATGATGGATCTCCTGACGGCGGTCACGGCAACGAATGGGATGATGCGCGGAGAAAACGTCGCGTTTTCCGGCGTATCGACAGACTCGCGCACGATTACAGTCGGTGACCTGTTCGTTGCGCTGCGAGGCGAACATTTTGATGGGCACGAGTTCATCGTTACGGCGAAATCGCTCGGCGCTAGTGCGGCGTTGGTGGACAAGCGTGGGGCCGAAAGCCTGGGCGACTTGGGTTTCCCGTTACTGATCGTCGAGGATACGCGTCTGGCTCTCGGCGTACTCGCAGCCTTCTGGCGCAAGCAATTTTCTATTCCAGTTGTTGCGGTCACTGGCAGTAACGGAAAAACGACCAGCAAGGAGATGATCACCTGCATCATGAAGGCCGCGTTTGGCGAAGATGTCCTGGCGACCCAGGGTAATCTCAACAACGACATCGGGATGCCGCTGACCTTGCTCAAGCTTAGAGCGAACCATCGGGCCGCCGTCATCGAGATGGGGATGAATCATCCTGGCGAAATCGCCTATCTGGCTCAGATTGCGCGGCCGACGGTGGCGCTGGTGACTAATGCCCAGCGTGCGCATTTGGCAGGCATGGGATCGATCGATTCGATTGCCCGCGAAAAGGGAAGCCTCTACGAATTTGTCGAAGCCGAAGGCGTGACCGTGATCAATGCCGATGATCCGTGGGCCGAACTCTGGCGTGCGCAGAGCGCTGGCCGGAAAAGGTTGGAATTCTCGTTCGTGCAGAAGACAGACGTCGTCGGCTGTCACCGGATGCACGGGTTGGAAAGCCGGCTGGCAATCGTTGCCGAGGGCGAAGAAGTCGAAGTCGTCTTGGCCATGCCCGGTGTCCACAATGCCCGTAATGCGCTGGGAGCGGCGACCGTTGCCTTGGCCGCTGGATTGCCGCTATCGGCGGTGAAGCGCGGCCTGGAAGGTTTTCGCGGCGTCAAGGGAAGGCTGCAGCGTCGCTTGGGGGTGAATAGCGCCCTCGTCCTGGATGATACCTACAACGCCAATCCGGATTCGGTGCGGGCAGGAATCGACGTGCTGGCGGCCACAATCGGCAAGAAAATCCTCGTTCTCGGCGACATGGGCGAAATTGGTGAAATGACGGGCCAGTTTCACGACGAGGTTGGTGGCTACGCCAAGAGCCAAGGCCTTGACCGTTTATTCACTCTTGGCGAATCGAGTGCGTTGGCGGCGCATAACTTTGGTGCTGGCGCCAGGCATTTCAAGAAACTGGAGGAGTTGGTCGCAGCGTTGGTGGAAGAAATGACGCCAGATGCGATCGTACTCGTCAAAGGGTCGCGCTTCATGCGTATGGAGCGCGTGGTGGATGCTGTGATTGCGGAAAAACCCGATTCCGTCGGTGTGCAAGCTGAAAGGAAAGACTAATGTTACTTACGCTTGCTCAATGGCTGGCGCAGGACGTGCGTGGCTTCAACGTTTTCAATTACATCACGTTGCGTACGGTTCTGGCGGCGATGACGGCATTGATGATTTCCTTCATCGCCGGTCCGCCGGTGATCCGCTGGCTGGCGGCCAAAAAAATCGGGCAAGCCGTTCGCCAGGACGGCCCGCAGACGCACCTCGTCAAATCCGGAACCCCAACCATGGGCGGTGCCCTGATCCTGATTGCCATCGGGATTACGACCCTGCTCTGGGGCGACCTGACCAACCGTTACGTATGGGTCGTGTTGATCGTGACCATGGGCTTTGGCGCCATCGGTTGGTACGACGACTGGAAAAAAGTGGTTTATCGCGACCCGAAGGGGTTGGCCAGCCGCTGGAAATATTTCTGGCAGTCAGCGATCGGATTGGCCGTGGCGGTTTATCTCGCCATGTCGTCGACGGTTCCTGCGCAGATGCAACTGATCGTTCCCTTCTTCAAAACGGTGAGTTATCCGCTCGGGGCAGTCGGCTTTGTCGTGCTGACGTATTTCGTCATCGTCGGCACCAGCAATGCGGTGAACCTGACCGACGGTCTTGATGGACTGGCGATCATGCCGACGGTGATGGTCGCGTCGGCACTGGCGATCTTCGCCTACGTCGCCGGCAGTTCAGTTTTTTCGAAATACCTGCTTCTGCCCTATATCCCCGGTGCCGGCGAACTAGCCGTGTTCCTCGGTGCCATGGCGGGCGCGGGGCTGGGTTTTCTGTGGTTCAACGCCTATCCGGCGGAAGTGTTCATGGGCGACGTCGGCGCGCTGGCGCTGGGCGGCGCACTGGGCACCGTGGCTGTCATCGTGCGCCAGGAAATCGTGCTCGCGATCATGGGTGGCGTTTTTGTCGCCGAGACTTTGTCGGTGGCAGCGCAAGTCCTCTATTTCCGGTTTACCGGCGGCAAGCGGATTTTTCGCATGGCGCCGCTGCATCACCACTATGAACTCGGCGGATGGAAGGAGACACAGGTCGTCGTCCGCTTCTGGATCATCACCATCATGTTGGTGCTGGTCGGCCTTTCGACATTGAAACTGCGCTGATATGGAACTGCGAGGCAAACGCGTATTGGTCATCGGACTTGGAGAGTCCGGTCTGGCCATGGCCCGGTGGCTGGGACGCCAAGAGGCATCCGTGCGCGTCGCCGACAGCCGCGAGTCGCCGCCGAACGTCGATGCTTTGCGCGCCGCGCTGCCGGACGCAGAAATGGTTTGCGGGCCTTTCTCTGTGAAAAGTTTTGTCGATGTTGAGCTGATTGCCATTTCGCCAGGCGTGCCGGTGCAAACGCCGCAAGTGCAGGCGGCGATTGCGCGTGGCGTGCCGGTTGTTTCGGAAGTCGAGCTTTTTGCCTGGGGCGTTCGCGAATCAACACCTCAGGCAAAAATCGTTGCCATCACTGGCAGTAACGGCAAGACAACGACCACCGCGCTCACCGCTTACTTGTTGAATCAGGCTGGCATTGCCGCCGTCGCCTGCGGCAACATTTCGCCCTCGGTACTCGATGCCCTGATGGCGGTCGAGAATGGGGCGGAAGGTTACCCGGCCGCCCCTGCCGTCTGGGTTCTCGAACTGTCAAGTTTCCAGCTGGAGACGACCCTCACATTGAACGCCGACGCTGCGACCGTTCTTAACGTCAGCGAGGATCACCTCGATCGCTACGCAGGCATGGACGACTATGCCGCCGCCAAGGCGCGCATCTTCCAGGGCGGCGGTGTCATGGTGCTCAATCGCGACGACGCCCGCAGCGCCGAGTTTCGCATTCCCGGACGGCGTTGCGTTACCTTCGGTCTCTATCCCGCCCTTAATGGACAGGATTACGGGCTCAGCGAAGGCTGGATCGTCCGCGGCAGCGAAAAGCTGATCGAGCTTGCAGCGTTGCGAATCGTCGGGAAGCACAACGCCGCTAATGCGATGGCAGCGCTGGCTTTGGGCGAAGCCGTCGGGGTGGATGTCAGCTTGTTGCTGCCAGGCTTGTGCAGCTTCACCGGCCTGCCGCACCGCGTCGAATTCGTCGCTGAAATCGGGGGGGTGTCCTATTACGACGACTCGAAGGGCACCAACGTTGGCGCGACGCTGGCGGCGATTCAGGGGCTGGACCGGAAAGTGGCGATCATCCTCGGCGGCGAGGGCAAGGCGCAGGACTTCTCGCCGCTCACGGGAGCGCTGGCGGCGCATGGGCGGGCCGTCGCCCTGATCGGTCGTGACGCTGGGTTGATCGAAGACGCCATTGCCGATTGCGGCGCGCCCATGCGCCGCTGCGCGGATATGAGCGACGCGGTGCGCTGGTGCGCGGCGCAGGCACAGACGGGCGACGCCGTCCTGCTTTCACCGGCCTGCGCCAGTTTCGACATGTTCCGCAATTATGCGCACCGCGCCGAGGTCTTCGTCGGTGCCGTGCACGATCTGGAAAGGGAGGCGGTCTGATGTTGTCGGTGCTCGACACCCCCCGCCGGATGCCTTCCGAGGTGGACATGACCCTGCTTTGGAGCAGCCTGTTCCTGCTCCTGATCGGCATGGTCATGGTCTACTCGGCGTCGATTGCCATCGCCGAAGCCGGGCGTTACACGGGCAATCATCCGGCGTATTACCTGGTGCGTCACGCGGTGTTCCTGGCAATCGGCCTGATCGCCGCCGGACTGGCTTTCCAGATTCCCTTGACGACCTGGCAGCAACTGGCGCCCTGGCTGTTCGTTGCAGGCTTCATCCTGCTCGCGCTGGTGCTGATTCCCGGCGTCGGGCGCGATGTTAACGGCGCCCGTCGCTGGCTGTCGCTCGGTTTCGCCAACCTGCAGCCGTCGGAGTTGATGAAGCTCTTCGCGGTGCTCTACGCTGCCGATTACACCGTGCGCAAAATGCCACACATGCAGGATCTCAAAAAAGCTTTCCTGCCCATGGCCGCCGCCATGGTTGCGGTCGGCGTGCTGCTCCTCAAGGAGCCGGACTTTGGCGCCTTCGTCGTGATCATCTCTGTCGCCATCGGCATTCTTTTCCTGGGGGGCATGCGCGCCCGTCTGTTCGCCATCCTGATCGTCGTTCTGGTGGTGGCGTTCGCCGTGTTGATCATCGTTTCGCCTTATCGGCGTGACCGTATTTTTGGTTTCATGGATCCTTGGTCGGACGCCTTCGGGCGGGGCTACCAGCTGTCCCATGCCCTGATTGCCTTCGGGCGCGGCGAGCTGTTCGGCGTCGGCCTCGGCGCCAGCGTCGAAAAGCTGTTCTACCTGCCGGAAGCGCATACCGACTTTCTGTTGGCGGTGATCGCCGAAGAACTTGGATTCACCGGCGTCCTGCTCGTCATCGTGCTGTTTGGACTGCTCGTGCAGCGGGCATTCGCGATTGGCCGGCAAGCAGTGGCGCTCGAACGGGTCTATCCGGCGCTGGTGGCGCAGGGAATCGGTATCTGGATCGGCGTGCAGGGGTTCATCAATATGGGTGTCAACATGGGCTTGCTGCCGACCAAGGGGCTGACCCTGCCGTTAATGAGCTTCGGTGGATCCGGGATTTTCGTGAATTGCGTAGCGCTGGCCATTTTGTTGCGTGTGGATTGGGAAAACAGGCAGCTCATGCGAGGTGCAAAACTATGAGAAAAGTTTTTGCGCTGACTGTTTCGGCGAAGGCTAACTCGGCGCAGCCGGCGTTATGCCGTAGCCAAAATCGCCAATTGATGTGCGGAGCGAAGTTATGAAAAAAACGCTCTTGGTGATGGCAGGCGGCACTGGCGGTCACATCTTCCCGGCCCTGACCGTTGCCGATCTGATGAGGAGTCGTGGCTGGAACGTCGTCTGGATGGGCAATCCAGACGGGATGGAAGCCCGGCTGGTGCCGGCGCGCGGTTACGAAATGGCTGACGTCCGATTCGGCGGGGTGCGTGGCAAGGGCTTACTGCGGAAATTGTTTCTGCCGATGTCGTTGCTGCCAGCGTTCTGGCAGGCGTGGAAGGCGATCCGAAAGATCAGGCCGGACGTGGTGCTCGGCATGGGCGGTTACATTAGCTTCCCGGGCGGAATGATGGCAGTGCTGGCCGGGTGCAAGCTGGTGATCCACGAACAGAATTCGATTGCCGGTCTCGCCAACCGGGTGCTTGCCAAGTTGGCCGACCGTGTGCTGTGCGGTTTTCCGGGCGCTCTTCCGAAGGGGGAGTGGGTCGGCAATCCGGTACGTCCGGAGATTGCGCGAGTTCTTCCACCGGCCGAAAGGCGGGCCGGTCGCTTGGAGGAGGATTCTGCGTCGCTGCGTTTGCTGGTTCTTGGTGGCAGCTTGGGCGCCGCAGCCCTCAACGAGATGGTGCCCAAAGGACTTCAATTGATTGAGGTCGACAAGCGACCGCAGGTTGTCCATCAGGCAGGAGAAAAACACCTCGATACGTTGGTCGATAACTACACGAAGGCCGGTGTGCATGCCAATTGCGTGTCGTTCATCGAAGATATGGCGGGCGCTTACGAGTGGGCGGATCTGGTGATCTGCCGGGCCGGTGCGCTGACCGTGGCCGAGCTTGCCGCTGTAGGGGTGGCAAGCGTACTGGTGCCGCTGCCGCACGCGGTCGATGATCATCAGACCTTCAACGCGAAATTCTTGACCTCGGCAGGGGGGGGCGTCCTTTTGCCGCAACGCGATCTGACGCCGGAGTCGGTGAGTCTGATTCGTAACTACACGCATGGGCAATTGTTACAGATGGGCGAAAAAGCCCGTTCGCTGGCGAAGCCCGATTCTGCCGACGCAGTCTCGAGGGTGTGCGAGGAACTTGTGAAATGAAACATAAAGTTAAAAATATCCACTTTGTCGGCATCGGCGGTTCGGGCATGAGCGGGATCGCCGAGGTGCTGTCGAATTTGGGTTTCGGGGTCAGTGGTTCGGATCTCGCCGACAATTCGACGACCAAGCGTTTGGCCGGGCTGGGCATAAAGATCGTGGCCGGTCACGCCGAGAACAACATCGACGGGGCAGATGCCGTCGTCGTGTCGACGGCAGTGAAGGAAGACAATCCGGAAGTTGCCGCGGCGCGAGCGCGTAAGGTGCCGATTGTTCCACGTGCTCAAATGCTTGCTGAACTGATGCGCTTGAAGCAAGGTGTCGCGATCGCCGGAACACACGGCAAGACAACGACAACCAGTCTGGTCGCGTCGATTCTGGCGGAAGGCGGCATGGATCCGACGTTCGTGATCGGTGGTCGGCTTAACGCCGCCGGCGCGAATGCGCGTCTCGGGTCGGGCGATTTTATCGTCGTCGAAGCCGATGAATCCGACGCTTCGTTCCTGTTTCTGTCGCCAGTGGTTTCCGTGGTTACCAATATCGATGCCGACCATATGGAAACCTATGGTCACGATTTCGGCCGCCTGAAACAGACTTTTGTCGATTTTCTTCAGCGCTTGCCGTTTTATGGTGTTGCAGTGCTCTGTGCCGACGACGCCAATGTGCGCGAAATCATGCCGCAGGTGTCCAAGCAGATCGTCAGTTACGGCTTGGACGAGGGCGCCAATGTCCGTGCCGAGAATGTTCGCGCCGTGGATGGCCGGATGAGTTTTGATTGCGTGCGCGTCAACGGATCCGTTTCGCGCTTCCCGGTGACGCTTAATCTGCCGGGAATGCATAACGTACTCAACGCCCTGGCGGCAATCGCCGTCGCAACGGAGGTTGGTGTTTCGGATGAGGCGATCATCAAGGCGCTGGCCGAGTTCAAGGGAGTCGGCCGTCGCTTTCAGCGGTATGGAGAAGTGAAGTTATCTGATGGGGGAAGTTTTACCTTGATCGACGACTACGGGCATCACCCCGTTGAGATGAAGGCAACGATTGCTGCTGCTCGCGGCGCTTTCCCCGGTCGGCGCTTGTTGCTGGCGTTCCAGCCCCATCGATACACCCGCACGCGCGATTGTTTCGAGGATTTTATTCCGGTATTGAGCAGTGTCGATGCGCTAGTTCTGGCCGAGGTTTATGCCGCAGGAGAAGCGCCGATCGTTGCTGCGGACGGCCGGGCGCTGGCCCGCGCGCTGCGCGTCGCCGGAAAGGTCGATCCCGTGTTCGTGGAAAAGATCGACGACATGCCACAGGCAATCATGGACGCAGCGCGGGACGGTGACGTGGTGATCACCATGGGCGCCGGTTCGATCGGTAGCGTTCCCGGAAAGCTGGTGCAGGCGTGAACAAGATAAAAACCATAACCACAGAGACACAGAGGCACAGAGTGATTTGTGCTTCAGTAGCGGAAAGCTCCTTGTATGAGTGAATTTGGAAAAGTGGCGGTTCTATTTGGGGGGACGTCAGCAGAGCGCGATGTCTCATTGAACAGCGGTTCGCGTGTGTTGGCTGCGTTGCAACGGCAGGGCGTCGATGCCCACCCGTTTGATCCGGCAGAGAGAAAGCTCGATGAGCTATCGACATACGACCGGGCGTTCATCGCGCTGCATGGTCGCCACGGTGAGGACGGTACGATCCAGGGGGCGCTCGAATTGATGCACATCCCTTATACGGGCAGTGGTGTGATGGCCTCGGCGCTGGGAATGGATAAGTGGCGAACCAAACTGCTGTGGCGGGCTGTCGGTTTGCCGGTTCCGGAGTTCGTTATGCTCGACGCCGGCAGCGATTTCGCAGCGGTAGAAAATCAGCTCGGCTTGCCCTTGTTTGTCAAACCCGCCTGCGAAGGATCGTCGATCGGGGTGACCAAGGTCAAGCAACCCGGGGGCTTGCGCGATGCCTATTTTGAAGCCGCAAAACACGACCCGTTGGTGCTGGCTGAAAAAGCGGTGCTCGGCGGCGAATACACCGTGGCGATCATTGGTGAAGGCGAGAGCATGCAAGCCCTGCCGATCATCAAGATCGAACCGGCAACAGAATTTTACGACTACGAGGCGAAATACTTCCGAGACGACACGACGTATCGCTGTCCCAGCGGCTTGCCTGAGGATCGAGAACTCGAATTGCGTGCCCAGGCGCTGGAGGCTTTTCGCGTCCTTGGCTGCCGGGGTTGGGGGCGGGTCGATTTTCTGATGGATGAACACGGAAATGCCTACATGCTCGAAGTGAACACCGCGCCGGGGATGACTGATCATTCCTTGGTGCCGATGGCGGCGAGAGTTGCGGGGATTTCTTACGAAGCATTGGTTTTGCGCGTTCTGGCGCAGGCGAACTTGGGATGATCGATGTGGAACAAACCGCAATTGATGGCTGCTGTGTCCGATCTGCTGATCGTTGCAGGGGCAGCCGCTTTGTTGGTTGCAGCCCTGATCTGGGCTGCGCGCTTGCCTTTCTTCCCTTTGCACGAAGTGACCGTAACGAACGAACTGAGAGAGATCAAGCGCGGCGAGGTGGAGGCTTCGCTGGCAGGACGATTGCAAGGGAATTTTTTCAGCGTCGATCTGGAGGGCATTCGCCGTTCGCTCGAACAATTGTCCTGGGTGCGTCGCGTCGAGGTGCGCCGGCAGTGGCCGGGACGTATCGAAGTGAGCATCGAGGAGCACAGGCCGGCGGCATATTGGGGGGCGGATACGGGGCAACTGGTCAATACGTATGGGGAGGTGTTTGTCGCCGGGTTGGGCTTGCAGCCGGGAAGTGCGATGCCGGTCCTGAGCGGTCCGTCTGGGTGGGCGCCAGAAATGCTGAGGCAATACCAGACGGCAGCAGAGGCGCTGAAGCCCCTAGGGGTGTCTCCCAGAGCGCTGAGCGTCTCGCCTCGCCTGGCGTTGCAGATGCAACTGGACGACGGCACGGTCGTGGAACTGGGACGGGAACAGACGAAGGCAACCGTTTCGCAGCGCATGCAGCGGTTCGTCGAGAATTACGAAAGCATGTTGAGGTTGGCCGGCCAGAGACCGGGGGTGGTGGATATGCGATATCCCAACGGATTTGCGATGCGGATAGCGGCGGCAACAGATAGCAGAGGAAAACCATGAGCAGGGATAGCAAGGAAATCATCGTCGGACTGGATATCGGCACGAGCAAGATCGTCGCTGTCGTCGCCGAAGTCAGCCCGGAAGGGCGGCTCAACGTCATCGGTATGGGAGCGCAGGATTCCCGGGGATTGAAGAAAGGGGTCGTGGTCAATATTGAGGAAACCGTGGCCACGATTTCGCGCGTGATCCAAGAAGTCGAGTTGATGGCGGATTGCAAAGTCAAGGAGGTGTACACCGGAATTGCCGGAAGCCACATCAAGAGCTTTAATTCAAACGGCATGGTCGCTATCAAGGATAAGGAAGTGACGCCGATGGATGTCGAGCGTGTGGTCGAAACGGCGCGCGCTATGCCGATTCCGGCCGACCAGGAAATCCTGCATATCCTGACGCAGGAATTCATCATTGACGATCAGGACGGTATTCGTGAGCCGATAGGCATGAGCGGATTCCGTCTCGAGGTCAAGGTGCATATCGTGACCGGCGCTGTGTCGGCAGCGCAGAACATCGTCAAGTGCGTCAGGCGCTGTGGGCTAGAGGTTAACGACCTTGTTTTGCAGCCGCTGGCGTCGAGTTACGCCGTCCTTTCCGAGGATGAAAAGGATTTGGGTGTGTGTCTGGTCGATATTGGCGGCGGAACGACCGACTTGGCGGTGTGGACGCAAGGTGCGATCCGTCATACGTCGGTGATTCCGATCGCCGGCGACCAGATTACCAACGATATCGCCATGGCGTTGCGTACCCCGACGCGCGAAGCCGAAGAAATTAAACGCAATTACGGCTGTGCACTATCCGATCTGGCCGATCCCGAAGATGTTCTTGACGTTGCGGGTGTAGATGACCGTCCGACGCGCAAATTGTCGCGCCGGGCGTTAGCGGATGTGATCCAGCCGCGCGTCGAGGAATTGTTCGAGCTCATTCAGGCGGAATTGCGCCGTTCGGGATTTGAAGACGTGTTGTCCTCGGGAATCGTGCTTACCGGTGGTTCGTCGGTGATGCCAGGGATGATCGAACTGGGGGAAGAGGTTTTTCACATGCCGGTGCGGCTTGGTGTGCCGAAATATCACGGTGCGTTGTCCGACGTGGTTCAAACACCGCGCTATTCGACAGTGTGCGGTCTGCTGCTGGAAGCGCAGACGCAAAGAAAACGCGGCCTGAAAGTCCGCGAAACCCGGGATGTGAAGCAGGTGTTCAGCCGCATGAAATCCTGGTTTGAAAAGAATTTTTGATTGGTTACCAACGAGTTTATTGCAGAGGAGAGAGCGCCATGTTTGAAATTATCGATAAGGAAGACGTATTAAGCGATTTAGGCACAGTCATCAAGGTCATCGGGGTTGGCGGTGCCGGCGGCAACGCGGTTGATCATATGATTCGTGAGGGCGTTATGGGGGTCGAGTTCGTCGCCGCCAATACAGACGCCCAAGCGTTACAGCGTTCGGTCGCGCACAAGAAAGTCCGTCTCGGCAAGACCGGCTTGGGCGCCGGCGCCAAGCCGGAAGCCGGACGCAGCGCGGCCGACGGGGAACGCGAGCAGATCGCCGAATCGCTCAAGGGCGCGCATATGGTGTTCATCACCGCCGGCATGGGCGGCGGCACGGGGACTGGTGCTGCCCCCATCGTCGCCGAAGTGGCGCGCGAACTGGGTATCTTGACCGTCGCCGTTGTGACCAAACCTTTCGGTTTTGAGGGCAAGCGGCTGAAGATCGCCGAGGCCGGGATTGCCGAGTTGCAGAAGAACGTCGACTCTTTAATTGTGATCCTGAACGACAAATTGATGGATGTTCTTGGCGATGATGTCTCAATGGATGAGGCATTTAAGGCCGCAGACAACGTCCTACGCAACGCCGTTGGCGGCATCGCCGAGATCATCAACTTCCCGGGCTTGGTCAATGTCGACTTCGAGGACGTGCGTACGGTCATGGGCGAGATGGGGATGGCCATGATGGGGTCGGCCAATGCTTCCGGCGTGGATCGGGCGCGTATCGCTGCCGAGCAGGCAGTGGCTTCGCCGTTGTTGGAAGGAATTAACCTGTCTGGCGCCAAGGGCGTGCTGGTGAATATCACGTCGACGCGTGGCCTGAAGATGAAGGAAGTGAACGAGGTGATGAATACCGTTCGCGAATTTGCTGCAGACGATGCGCATATTATTTTTGGCGCCGTTTACGACGAAAGTATGGGCGAAGAGATTCGCGTTACTGTCGTGGCGACGGGATTGGGGCAGTCGCAAGCGAAGAAACAGCCGTTTGAAGTGATCAATACCCCGGTTATTCAGGCGACCGGGACCGATGGTGCCTACGCGCAAATGACTAACTCCGGCGTCGATTATGGGCAACTCGATGCCGTTCCTGCGGTGGTCCGCAAGGGACGGAGCGCGACGGTCGAGGCGCTGGCCAATAGCGGTGTCGATCGTTATGACATTCCTGCCTTTCTGCGCAAACAGGCGGATTGATCGGGGCTTAGTCTGTTCGCCCGATCGCTCGGGTGTTTAATACTCTCTCTGCAAAGGGGATCGCCAAGGTGTGCTAAAATCCTTGGCAATCCCCCATTTTTTCAAGTACATGCTCAAGCAACGCACTCTCAAATCGCTGATCCGCGCTTCCGGCGTGGGCCTGCATTCCGGGCTTAAGGTCAATATGACGCTGCGTCCCGCTGCGCCGGATACTGGAATCGTGTTTCGTCGTGTCGATCTCGACGAAGTCGTCGATTTGCCGGCGTCGGCCCTCATGGTTGGCGACACGCGCATGTGTTCCTGCCTCGAGCGCGACGGCGTTAAGGTCGGGACGATCGAGCACCTGATGTCAGCTTTTGCCGGTCTTGGCATTGATAACGCATTTGTTGACCTCGATGCGGCGGAGGTGCCGATCCTCGACGGTTCGGCATCGCCGTTCGTTTTCCTGATTCAATCCGCCGGGATCGATGAGCAACCTGCGGCCAAGAAATTTATTCGTATCAAGCGGCCGATCGAAGTTCGCGAAAGCGATAAAACCGGCGATAAATGGGCGCGATTTGAACCCTACGACGGTTTCCGGCTGACTTTCTCCATCGTTTTCAATCATCCGGCGATTGACCGGACCGGGCAGAAGGTCACCATTGACTTCGCGGAGCACTCGTATGTTCGCGAGGTTGCTCGTGCGCGCACCTTCGGCTTCATGCAGGAAGTCGAATGGTTGCGGGAAAACGGTCTGGCTCAAGGGGGCGGGCTGGATAACGCCGTGGTACTCGACGAGTACCGCGTGCTCAATGGCGAAGGGCTGCGCTACAGCGACGAATTTGTGAAGCACAAGGTGTTGGACGCGATCGGAGACCTTTACCTGCTAGGTCATCCGGTGTTAGGGGCTTTTACGGCGCACAAATCCGGGCACGCGCTCAACAATGCCTTGGCGCGCGAATTGATCGCCAACCCGGATGCTTGGGAATATGCAACTTTCGAAGAGCAAGATACGGCACCCGAGGCGGTGTCCCGGTGGCTAGCATTGCCGGTGGTTTGAGCCGTTCATCATGTGGTTGCTACGCTTGCTGGCAACTTTGACGGCAATCTTCATTGCTGGTGGCGTCGTTCTCTTCCTGCTGACACGCGACAACCGCTATTTTTGGTTTTCCTGGCGCCTGTTCCGTTATGCTTTGATTGTTGCTTTGTTGTTTTTCGCGTTGCTAATTCTCGAACGCATCGCTGTCATTCCGATCTGACTGCGCGCTCAAGCAAGGTGACGAGAGCTTCACGCAGTGGGGAGTCAGGCAGCGCGTCGCGCAAGCCTTCGAGATCCCGGCTCGCATTCATGCTCAATGGCTTCATCGTGGAAGTGCTTGATTGTCTGTCGGTTTTGAAGGCTTGCACTTTCACCTCAACGCCATTACACTCGACCCCGCCTTCACGAAGGCGCGTTGCCAATGTCGGTGCCATCTGTTTCAATTTGGCCGCAACGGCTCCGCTATCCGCAAGAATAACAATAATTCCCGTTTTGTAATTAGCAAGTCGGCTGACTTGCCCGAGGTGTGCAGGCACGATCCTTTGATAAAGGCGTGCCAATTTGATCAGCAGTTTGGCGTGTGCTAAGACACTACCAGCGCCGTCGGCTGCTTCGAGATAGTTATCGAGGGATTTCTGCATCGGTTACTTCGAGGAGAGGCAACTTGCATATTATTCTCGTATCCAACCGAATGGCAACTGCCAGAACGTTGAATATTACGCCGCGATCGGTTTTCGTCATCGCGGGGCTGCTGGCGCTTGCGATTTTTGCTTCGGCTCTCTTTTTTTCTTGGCTTGGCGTGCGTTTCAATCTGCCTTTCGCCGCGGAACTTGTCGCCTCCGTACAGGAAGATCGAAACCGCAGGAATGAGGAGTATCTCAAGAGCAATGTTTCGTCGATGGCCGTCAAGCTTGGCGAGATGCAAGCGAAACTGATTCACTTGGATAGTTTGAGTGATCGTCTTTCTCGTCTTCTTGGCATCAAGGCGCCAGAAAAGGATAAAGCCCGTTCGAATGCGCAGGGGGGGCCGCTGATACCTACCTCACGCCCGCTTCAGGCAGATCAGTTGCAGCAAGAAATCGAGCGTTTGTCTGACTCCATTCAGGAGCGGATGGAGGCGTTGACCGAACTCGAGTCGCAGGTCATGGAGAAGCGCATCAAGAGTTCGTTGCTGCCGACACTCACGCCGGTCAAGGCGGACCGGGTTGGTTCGCCCTTCGGGCGGAGGGTTGATCCGATCGCCGGCGTTAACGCCATGCACGAGGGAATCGATTTCGTGATTGAGACCGGGACGCCGGTTATCGCTTCCGCAGGCGGCATAGTCGTTCTTGCAGAACACCATCCGCAGTATGGTCATTTGATTGAGATCGATCACGGAAACGATTTTTCATCGCGCTACGCGCACCTTTCGCAGATCAAAATCAAAGCCGGACAAATCGTCAAGCGCGGACAGCTCATCGCGTTGAGCGGGAATTCCGGTCGATCAACGGGGCCGCATCTGCATTTCGAGGTTCGTTTCAAAGGGGCGGCGCAAAATCCGGCGCGCTTCCTAAACCATGGTACGCATCTGGCCCAATTTACCAACCCGATTCCGGCTGGGCGGCTACCACGTCGCTGAGGTGCGGAACGGCTCGGGGTTGCGTGCATTTTTTTCCCTTTCACGTTATTGTCATCCCGGCTATCCATGATCCGGTGATGCACTAGGGGCGGTGCCGCCGTCCTGTAGATTGCGCGTGTTAGAATCCTTTCTTTTCGCGCTTCAAAAACAAAACAATGATTTCCGGTCTTCTCAAGAAACTATTCGGCAGCCGCAATGACCGGCTGATCAAGCAATATTCTGCAGTGGTTCGCAAGATCAATGCCTTGGAGGCGGGTATCAGTGCCTTGTCTGACGCGGATTTGCGCGCCAAAACGGCAGAGTTCAAGGCGCGGCTGGCCAACGGGGAGACGCTCGACGCCCTGCTGCCAGAAGCTTTCGCTGTGGTGCGAGAGGCTGGCAAGCGCGTGCTCGGCATGCGCCACTTCGACGTGCAGTTGATCGGCGGCATGGTGCTGCACGACGGGAAAATTGCCGAAATGCGGACCGGCGAAGGAAAAACGCTGGTCTCGACCTTGCCCGCCTACCTGAATGCGCTGTCGGGAAACGGGGTCCATGTCATCACCGTTAACGATTACCTGGCCAGCCGCGATGCGGAGTGGATGGGAAGGTTGCATCGTTTCCTGGGTCTGTCGGTAGGCGTCAATCTGTCGCAGATGGCGCATGCAGACAAGCAGACAGCCTACGCGGCCGACATCACTTATGGAACGAACAACGAATTCGGATTCGATTACCTGCGCGACAACATGGTGTACAGCGCCGGCGACCGGGTGCAGCGCAAGCTCGCTTTCGCCATCGTCGACGAGGTCGATTCGATCCTGATCGACGAGGCGCGTACGCCGTTGATCATTTCCGGGCAGGCCGAGGACCATACCGATCTTTATATCCGCATGAACCAGGTGGCGCCGATGCTGACGCGTTGCCAGGAAGAGGACGGGCCTGGCGACTACTGGGTCGACGAGAAGGCGCATCAGGTGTTGCTGACCGAGGCCGGCCACGAGCACGCCGAAGAGGTTCTCACGCGCGTCGGTCTGCTCCCCGAAGGGACCAGCCTCTATGACGCCGCCAATATCCTGCTGATCCACCACCTTTATGCCGCGTTGCGTGCTCACACGCTGTTCCTGAAGGATCAGCAGTACGTCGTGCAAAACGGCGAGGTCATTATCGTCGACGAATTCACCGGTCGCCTGATGGCCGGCCGCCGCTGGTCAGACGGCTTGCATCAGGCCGTCGAAGCCAAGGAAGGTGTCAAGATCCAGAACGAGAACCAGACGCTGGCCTCGATCACCTTCCAGAATTACTTCCGGATGTACGGCAAGCTGGCCGGCATGACCGGAACCGCCGACACCGAAGCCTACGAATTCCAGCAGATTTACGGTCTGGAGACGGTGGTCATTCCGACCAACCTGCCGATGGTCCGCCTCGATCTCAACGACCAGATTTTCCGTACCGCCGAGGAAAAATTCGCCGCTATCATCGCCGATATCCGTTCCTGTCAGGAGCGCGGCCAGCCGGTACTGGTCGGTACCACGTCGATCGAGAATTCCGAATTGCTGTCCGGCCTGTTGCAGCGCGAAAAGCTGCCGCATCAGGTGCTCAACGCCAAACAGCACGCACGCGAAGCCGAAATCGTCATCCAGGCCGGGCGTCCGGGCATGATCACCATCGCGACCAACATGGCCGGTCGCGGTACGGACATCGTACTCGGCGGCAGCATCGAGAAGCAGGTTGCGGCGATTCAGGATGACGAGTCCATCGATGCGGCAGAAAAGGAGTCGCGTATCGCCGCTTTGCGCGCCGAATGGCAGAAGCTGCACAATCAGGTGCTGGAGGCTGGCGGTTTGCACATCATCGGCTCCGAGCGGCACGAATCGCGCCGCATCGACAACCAGTTGCGCGGACGCGCCGGACGCCAGGGCGATCCAGGTTCGTCGCGTTTCTACCTCGCGCTCGACGATTCCTTGCTGCGCATCTTCGCCGGCGACCGCCTGAAGGCGATCATGGATCGTCTCCGGATGCCGGAAGGCGAGCCGATCGAGCATCCGATGGTTTCTCGTTCGCTTGAGTCGGCCCAGCGCAAGGTCGAGGGGCGCAACTTCGATATCCGCAAGCAATTGCTCGAATACGACGACGTGGCCAACGACCAGCGCAAGGTCATCTACGCGCAGCGCAACGAGTTGCTCGAGAGCGAAGATATTTCTGAAACCATAACCGCCATGCGCGAGGGGGTTGTCAACGAGATTTTCCGCCGTTATGTCCCCGAAGAAAGCGTCGAGGAAGAGTGGGATCTGGCGGCGCTGGAAAAGGAACTTGCGGCTGAACTGCAGTTGCATGTTCCTGTTGTCGAATGGTTCAAGAGCGAGCCGACGCTGGGCGACGAGGCGATTCTTGGACGCATCGTCGAGCAGGCGAACGCGGCCTATGCCGACAAGCTCGCTCTGGTCGGTGCGGAGGGCTTCCACCAGTTCGAGTCGAACGTGATGCTGCACAGCCTGGATACGCATTGGCGCGAGCACTTGGCGGCGCTCGATCATCTGCGCCAAGGCATTCATCTGCGCGGCTATGCCCAGAAGAATCCGAAACAGGAGTACAAGCGTGAAGCCTTCGAACTCTTTGAGGCCTTGCTTGACAGCGTACGGGTTGATGTTACCCGACTGTTGATGACCGTCCAGATTCGTGCCGAGGAGGTCGAAGAGACCGCACCGCAGGCCGAAGTGACGAATGTCCAGTACCATCATGCCGATTACGACGAGGCGCTGGCCGCGGCCGGGAAAGGCGAGCAGGAGGGCGTTCTGCCGATTCACGCTGAGCAGAAGATCGGTCGTAACGATCCGTGTCCGTGCGGATCGGGCAAGAAGTACAAGCAGTGCCACGGAAAGCTGAGTTAAGTACACCAACCTCCATAACACAGAAATCACAGAAATCACAGAAATCACAGAAATCACAGAAATCACAGAGGCACAGAGCACACAGAGGAATACAAAGGAGGAAACTCCGTGTCCTCTGTGTCCCACGGGGATTTCCTTCGGTCATCTCTGTGCGCTCCGTGTTGAAAGAGGACATATTCATGCCTGTCAATTACGCTACTCCGTTTCCTGAATCGCTTTTTCCGGTAGCCGGCATTCGTCTCGGTCTGGCTGAAGCTGGTATCCGCAAAGCGAATCGCCGCGACTTGACGCTGCTGGCGCTCGATCCAGGTAGTACAGTTGCTGGCGTGTTCACGCAAAACCGGTTCTGCGCCGCGCCGGTGCAGCTTTGCCGCAGCCATCTCGACGCGGGCAACGAAATCCGCGCACTGGTCATCAATACCGGCGTTGCCAACGCTGGCACCGGCGCGACGGGGCTGCAGGCCGCGCAGGACACCTGTGCCGCCGTCGGCAAGCTGCTCGGGGTCGAAGCCGGACAGGTGTTGCCGTTCTCGACCGGCGTGATTCTCGAACCCTTGCCGGTCGAACGTCTCGTCGCCGGGTTGCCGCAGTGCGCGAGCGACCTCAAGGCGGGCAATTGGCACGCGGCGGCGCACGGCATCATGACCACCGATACAGTGGCCAAGGCTGCGTCCCGCAAGGTCGAAATTGATGGCAAAACCGTCACGGTCACCGGCATCAGCAAGGGCGCCGGCATGATCAAACCAAACATGGCAACGATGCTTGGCTTCGTCGCCACCGACGCCGGCGTTGCCGAACCCTTGCTCCGGGAGTTGGTGCGCGAGGCCGCCGATGAGTCCTTCAACTGCATTACGGTCGACGGCGATACCTCGACTAACGACTCCTTTATCCTGATCGCGACCGGGCAGTCCGGCGCGCATTTCGGGGATACCGGCGCGGCTGGCTATGCCGCTTTGCGCGATGCCGTCATTTCGGTGTCTCGCGAACTCGCGCAGGCCATCGTCCGCGACGGTGAAGGCGCGACGAAGTTCATTACCATCGCCGTCGAAGGCGGCAGGGATCGGGAAGAGTGCAAGCGTGTCGGTTACGCCATCGGTCACTCGCCGTTGGTCAAGACCGCATTCTTCGCTTCCGATCCCAACCTCGGCCGTATTCTCGCCGCCATCGGCTATGCCGGCATCGATGACTTGGATGTGGACGGCATCCGGGTCTGGTTGGGCACCGCCGGGGATGAGGCGCTTGTTGCCGAGAACGGTGGTCGGGCCATCTGTTATCGCGAACAGGACGGCGCGCGCATCATGAAAGCGCAAGAAATCACCATTCGCGTCGCCCTCGGCCGCGGAACAGCCCAGAGCAAGGTGTATACCTGTGATTTCTCCTATGATTACGTGAAAATCAACGCGGACTATCGGAGTTGAGCGTTATTTTTTCCTTTTGAGTCGGTGTGTTCCTTAAGGCCGTGGAATTCAGACGCATGAACTACCCCGTTCCCGCTTTTGAAAGCAAGATCGTCGCTCCCGGCGATCTCGTTTCTAGCATCGCCAGCTTATCTCGTCCGCTGGTATTTACTAACGGCTGTTTCGATATTCTGCACCGGGGGCATGTCACGTTGCTTGCCCAGGCGCGTGCACTCGGCGAGTCGATGGTGGTCGCGCTCAATTCGGATGCTTCGGTCAAGCGCTTGGGCAAGGGTGACGACCGTCCGGTTAATACGCTTGCGGATCGTTTGGCGCTGGTGGCGTCGCTCGAGTGTGTGTCGCTCGTGACCTGGTTCGACGAGGATACGCCGATCGAGCGTATCTTCGAATGCCGCCCGGACGTTCTCGTCAAAGGGGGGGACTGGCCGGTAGACAAAATTGTCGGTAATCGGGAAGTTGCCGGCTGGGGCGGGAAAACTGTCTCGATCCCCTTCATTCACCAGAAATCAACGACCGCCTTGCTGGATAAAATTCGCCGGTTGTAGCCCTGAACCGGCGGTTTGCGGGCAATAATCGCTTCGCCGGATCGTCTAGCGATTATGGATTGTTGTTTCCGGTTCAGGCGCAGCGCTCTTTTCGTCGAAGCGCGCCCGGTAGGACGCGAAGTCGGGCAGGATACGCTCGTACAACGACGACATCAGCGGTGACGAGATCATGAAGTCAGCCGTGGCGCGGTTGCAGGCCACGGGGACGTTCCAGACGACGGCGAGACGCAGTAGGGCCTTCACGTCCGGATCGTGGGGCTGGGGTTCCAGCGGATCCCAGAAAAAGATAATGAAATCGATTTGGCCCTCGGCAATTTTCGCGCCGATCTGCTGGTCGCCGCCAAGTGGGCCGCTTTGCAACTTGAGTACCTCGGTCTGCAGCGTCTTTTCGAGGAGCGCGCCGGTCGTGCCGGTGGCGCATAATTTGTGCTTCACGAGTAGGTCGCGATTGTACTTCGCCCATTCCATGAGATCTTTTTTCTTGTTGTCGTGAGCAACCAGGGCAATATGCTTGCTTGGCGGAATCGGGAAAGCGTCGTGGGTCATCGTTAGACTTTCTCGGCAAAACAGTCGTGTTTGAGGGAGTCTGCTTGTTTTTCGGGACGCTCAGCTTAACGCAAGATTCGAACCGGAAAGCGTGGATAATTTCTCTGGGCAGACCGGGAATCGTTTCCTGCTTTTTGTGAGTCCGTCCATGCTCTGAGAAAGATTCATCAGGCGTCTCGCCCGAATGAAACAGGCATGTGCGGAAGCAAAATTACGAAGTTTCCGGTATACAAATCCGAGCCCGAGATAGGCTTTCGCGTTGTTCGGTTGCAGGGACTGCAGGCGTGAAAAACTTTCCTTGGCTAAGTTGAGGTTCCCGGCGGCAAGAGCGGCCGTTCCCGAGCCAATCAAGGCCTTGGTAAATGCCGGGTTTGCCGTGATTGCTATTTGAAAGGCAAAGCTGGCCCCTTCATTGTGGCCGACATCCTGCAAGGCGGATCCCAAGTCGTACCAGATTTGAGCCAAGTCGGGTTTGTTTCGAGTGGCTTCGATAAACGAAGTGATTGTGGGCGATTTTCTATCGTTTGACTTGTCCGATGTCGTTTTCGGGCTTGTCGTCCGTGTTAGTGGTGGACGGTTGGCGGCTTGGTTGAATATCCCGATCGCTTCATCGATTTGACCGCGCCGGTAGTAAGCAAGACCGATAAAAAGCAACGAAACAGATTCGCCGGGTACCGATGAATGGAGGCTACGGGCGATGACTTCGAAATTGCTCAGGTCATTACTGGCATAGAAATTTCCAAGTAGTTGAACCATGGCTTGAATCATGGAGTTCTCCCGTATTGAAGCGGTCGAAGGGGATTTTATTTCCTGGAATGTTAGAGGCTAGACCACGATCATGAATAAACCCAGAAATTTTTCTTGCGGTTTGATGACGGTTTGTAACAGAGGGTGACTGTATGTGGTGTTGGTCGTGCTTTTTCGTGTCTTCGCGATGAATGGGAGGCGAAGATGAGGTCTTTCTGAGTTTTTAACTACTATGGTTGCGTGGTCGTTGCATGACTTTGATGCGCTTATTGGTCGTTATTTTCGAAAGGGGGCTTTTCCGTTTGCCGCTGGCGCAGTTCTGGAGGAAAATGCCGGCTTTTGATGAAAGAGTCGAAATAAAACAGTGCCGGGGGACGCTTCTTTCTGGGAACAGGGGCGTTTGCTCGGAATCTTTTTTATTAGGCTTCCCCAAAGGGGGTAGTTCCGAAAGACGAGCGTCACAGACCAATGCCTTTGCATTTGAACTGTTGTTTGAAGCAGATGCCAAGTCACCCTAGTTTGCCGGATGCTTGGCTTTTACCGGTACCCCCGTCAGCAAGATGAAAGTGAGACGCTAATGGAACAACTTGCGCATCAGGGCAAGAGCCGGCAGGCAGCGCTTGCTCTGGCGGCGCTGGGCGTCGTTTACGGCGATATTGGTACCAGCCCGCTCTACGTCATGAAAGAGGTCTTTGCCGGGAATCATCCGATTCCGCTGACCACCGACAATATTCTCGGGATTCTTTCACTGATTGTTTGGTCGCTGATCGTTGTTGTTTCCATTAAGTACGTGGTTTTCATCATGCGTGCGGATAATCGCGGTGAGGGCGGGATCATGGCGCTGATTTCTCTGGCCCTTTCCGAAGCCAAGAACTCGCCGAAACGGCAGAAAATGATCATGCTGGCTGGATTGGTCGGCGCTGGCATGTTCTACGGCGACGGCATGGTTACGCCGGCGATTTCGGTTCTTTCCGCGTTAGAGGGGCTCGATGTTGCAACCCCCGCGTTTCGCGATTACATCATTCCGTTAACCTTGATCATTCTTTTTGCCCTGTTTTTCTTTCAGCGTCGTGGGACGGCGCAGGTCGGTGCATTATTCGGGCCGATCATGCTGCTCTGGTTTTCAACGTTGGCACTTCTAGGATTGACCAGCCTTGCCGCTCATCCGGAGGTGCTAAAGGCACTTAGTCCGGTATATGCCCTCGGATTTCTCATCGAGAATCGGAGTGTCGCGATTGTAGCCATGGGAGCGGTGGTTCTTTCGGTTACCGGTGCCGAAGCGCTCTACGCCGATATGGGGCACTTCGGCAGCAGGCCGATCCGTCAGGCATGGTTCGGGTTCGTCCTACCGTCGCTGACGCTCAATTACTTCGGCCAGGGGGCATTGTTGCTGGCCAATCCGGAAGCAGTCGCCAACCCCTTTTATCATCTGGCGCCAAACTGGGCACTCTATCCGTTGGTCGCCTTGTCTACCGCAGCGACGGTGATTGCTTCGCAAGCCGTTATTTCTGGGGCGTTTTCTGTCACGCGTCAGGCCATGCAGCTCGGTTTCGTACCGAGATTCGATGTGAAATTCACTTCCGAAAAGGAACAGGGACAGGTTTACCTGCCCGGTGTCAATTGGGGTTTATTTTGTGCTGTGGTTATTCTTGTTCTCGGCTTTAAGTCGACAAACAATCTCGCTGCCGCCTACGGTATTGCGGTAACCGGGGATATGGTGATTACCTCCGTACTCGCGACCGTAGTCGCGGCCAAGATTTGGGGGTGGGGCTGGAACAGGGCGATGGCTTTGTTTGCTGGCTTCCTGACCGTAGAACTGACCTTCCTTTACGCCAACCTGCTGAAGATCCCCGACGGCGGTTGGTTCCCGCTCGCTGCGGGCTCGCTTGTCTTCCTGCTCATGAGTACTTGGAAGCGTGGCAGTCAACTTCTCGCCCAGCGTTTGAGCGGCGAATCGATCAATTTGGAAACATTCATCGATGCTTTGCTGGTATCAATGCCGGTTCGTGTTTCAGGGACATCGGTTTTCATGACGTCGAATCCAGACTATGTTCCCAATGCGATGCTGCATAATCTGATGCACAACAAGATCCTGCACGAACGCGTCTTGGTGCTTTCCGTGAAGGTTTTCGATGTCCCTTATGTGCCTGAAATTGATCGAGTTGTCGTACGCAAGCTGAAGGCGGATTTCTATAGCGTGATAGTGCAATACGGATTCAAGGACGAGCCTGACATACCACTGGCGCTGACTTTGTGCGCATCGCAAGGTCTGGAATTCGATACGATGGAAACCTCCTTTTTCCTTGGGCGGGCGACACTCATTCCCAAGATGTCGTCGAGAATGGCGCTTTGGCGCGAAAGGCTCTACATCATGATGTACCGTAATTCGGGTAGTGCCACCAGTTTCTACAAGATTCCAAGCAATCGTGTGGTCGAACTTGGGACTCAGGTGGTCTTGTAGAAACCAGAGGCGCTTCGCGAAAAATCCATGTGTTCGCTGAGCGGTTGCGTCAGGAGTCCGGGGGGCTTTCCATAAGGCTCATCCTGTCGATATTTATCGCTGCCTGATCGAAGATCGCGGTATTTTTGCCCTGTGCGCAGTTCGTGCCTTTGATTTTCATCCTTAGGGTGCCGGATTTCGTCAGCGCAGCGGAACGAGTTGTTGATGCGCTCGACAACTTGCGGTGTGGAATCGACTGGGTACAAGGATTGATCTGGTTAATTTGTGGCGTTGGCTTTGCTGACGGCAGCAACCTGTCAACTGGAAAGATAGGTCGCCTTCACGTCGGCCGCCGAATAAACGCATTTGACATTTTGCCAACGGGGAATGGCACAAATTGAAAAGGACATGCTGAGGATGGTTTCGTACCTCCACCCCCAAAACGTTTCCGTATAACGAAAAACCCCGCCTTGCAAAAAGACGGGGTTCGTCAGCAATCCGAATGGCCATGACATGCATGGTCATTCTATGTCGAATCAAGACGACCAGTTTAAACTACTTCGGCGGTTTCCTCCTCAAAGACCAGCCGAATTGTTTCGTCTTTGTCGATATCGACCGTGACATGTCCTCCATGGCTTAACCTTCCAAAAAGAAGTTCGTCAGCAAGCGCGGCACGGATCGTGTCTTGAATCAATCGGGACATCGGGCGAGCGCCCATCAAGGGATCGAAACCCTTAGCCGCTAGGTGTTGCTTGAGAGCTTCGGTGAAAATGGCATCGACTTTCTTTTCATGCAATTGTGCTTCGAGTTGCATGAGGAACTTGTCGACGACACGGAGGATGATGTCGTGATCGAGCGGCTTGAACGAAATGGTGGCGTCAAGCCTGTTCCTGAATTCGGGCGAAAAGAGCCGCTTGATTTCGACCATTTCGTCGCCGGATTGCTTGCTGCTGGTAAAGCCCATACTGGTTCTTTGGATTGATTCCTGACCTGCGTTCGTTGTCATGATGATGACGACGTTGCGGAAGTCAGCCTTGCGCCCGTTATTGTCGGTCAGCGTGCCGTGATCCATGACCTGCAACAGAATACTGTAGATTTCAGGATGCGCTTTTTCGATTTCGTCGAGCAGAAGGACACAATAGGGTTTCTTGGTGACAGCCTCGGTAAGCTGGCCGCCCTGATCGAAGCCGACATAGCCCGGTGGTGCCCCGATCAACCTTGAGACGGCATGCCGTTCCATGTATTCGGACATGTCAAAGCGCAGCAAATCGATTCCCATGCAGTAGGCGAGCTGTCGGGCGACTTCGGTTTTGCCGACGCCAGTCGGGCCGGAAAAAAGGAAGCTTCCGATCGGCTTTCCGGGGGTGCCCAACCCGGAGCGTGCCATCTTGATTGCCCGAGCCAATGCGTCGATCGCGGTGTCCTGCCCAAAGACGACTGCCTTGAGGTCTCGGTCGAGGTTTTTTAGCGCATTTCGGTCGTCGGAGGTTACCTGGGTCGATGGCACGCGGGCGATCTTGGCGACGATTTCCTCAATATCTACCTTGCCAATTGTCCGCTTTTGTTTCGACTTGGGGAGGATGCGCTGCGCTGCGCCAGCTTCGTCAATAATGTCGATGGCCTTGTCGGGCAGGTGCCGGTCAGTAATGAAGCGAACCGAAAGGTCGACGGCTGAGGTTAGCGCTGCCGCAGAATATTTAATGCCATGGTGCGACTCAAATTTGGATTTGAGCCCCTTGAGAATCTCTACGGTATCGGCGATCGATGGTTCGGCTACGTCAATTTTTTGGAAGCGGCGTGACAGGGCGTGATCTTTTTCGAAAATGCCGCGGTATTCGTTGTAGGTCGTGGCGCCGATGCACTTGAGCTGCCCATTGGACAGCGCCGGCTTGAGCAGGTTGGAGGCATCCATGGTGCCACCGGATGCCGAACCGGCGCCGATTAATGTGTGGATTTCATCGATAAACAGGATCGCGTTAGGATTGTCGCTCAATTGCTTGAGAACACTCTTCAGCCTTTGCTCAAAATCGCCTCGATACTTCGTGCCGGCTAACAGCGCGCCCATGTCCAGGCCGTATACGTTGGCTTTGGCGAGAATCTCAGGAACATGGCCTTCGACAATCATGCGCGCCAAACCTTCAGCGATTGCTGTTTTGCCAACGCCAGCCTCTCCGACCAGCAAGGGGTTATTCTTGCGCCGCCGGCAAAGCGTCTGGATAACTCGGTCGAGTTCGGCATCGCGGCCTATGAGCGGGTCGATTTTGCCTTGGATAGCGAGTGCATTCAGGTTGATCGTGTAATTCTCTAGTGGGCCGGCGTTTGTTTGCTGTTCTCCCTCTGTTTCGCTTTCATGCTCGGCTCGCGGGGTGGGGGACGGTACTTTGCTGATGCCGTGCGAAATGTAATTTACGACATCCAAGCGAGTAATGCCTTGTTTTTGCAAGTAATAAACCGCGTGTGAATCCTTTTCGCCATAGATGGCGACGAGGACGTTGGCGCCGTTAACTTCTTTTTTTCCTGAAGATTGCACGTGCAATATGGCACGCTGAATGACGCGCTGGAAGCCGAGTGTCGGTTGCGTATCGATCTCGTTTTCACCTTCCATCGTTGGGGTATGCTCAGCGATGAACTTGTCCAGCTCCTTGCGCAATTGCTCAATATTTCCACCGCAGGCGCGAATGGTCTCCGCTGCCGAGGGATTGTCCAGCAATGCAAGCACAAGATGCTCCACAGTAATAAACTCATGGCGCTTTTGGCGTGCCTCGACAAAAGCCATGTGCAAACTGACTTCGAGTTCTTGGGCAATCATTTAACTTCCCTCCATGACGCACGCCAATGGGTGCTGATTTTCGCGTGCGAAACTTGTTACCTGCTCAACTTTGGTGGCTGCAACATCGCGCGTGAAAGTGCCGCAAATGCCACGCCCTTCCATATGAACTTTGAGCATGATTTCCGTGGCTTGTTCTCGGTTCATGGAAAAAAATCTTTGAAGGACAAGGACGACAAAATCCATCGGCGTGAAATCGTCGTTGAGCAGTACGACTTTGTACATTGGAGGGGGGGCAAGCTTTTGCCGCTTGCTTTCCAGTAGGGCATGGCTTTGTTGATGTCTCGTCATGGTTTTATTCTAACCAGACTTTATGGTTGCGCAAACAGATCACTTTCCGCATTAAAACCACACTTTTTTCAGGGATACCCCCAAAATGCTTGACGCATCCCTGAGAACTAGCGTACAAATGCCTCATGTTTCGGTTTGGCTCGTTGGCTGAATTAAAAACATGCAAGTCGGGCTTAGCCCGGATTTAGTCTTTTTTCAAGGAAGTAGCAATATGGCAACTGGTACTGTTAAGTGGTTCAACGACGCCAAGGGTTTCGGTTTTATTACTCCCGATGATGGCAGCGAAGATCTTTTCGCTCACTTCTCGGCGATCTCCATGGGCGGATTCAAGACCCTCAAAGAGGGCGAAAAGGTTTCCTTCGAAGTGACTCAGGGTCCTAAGGGAAAACAGGCATCGAACATCTCTCGTGCTTGATTTGATTTGGATTTTTAAAAAAACCCGCCTTGTGCGGGTTTTTTTTCGCCTCTATCTATTTGCCCGGTTTTGAAACATAAAATATCGGGGCATCCGTTATGATTGCCTTCCGGACCTCTTTCGCACTGCTACCTAACATGTCGTTGTTCAACCGTATCCACGCAAGCGTTGGCTTATCGCTGATTGCGATGCTGGTCGTTTCCCTGCCAATTCGTGCTAATGAGTTGCCCGATCTTGGAGAATCTTCGCGGGCCGTCTTGTCACCGCAACTGGAGCGCAGGATCGGCGAGAGCATCATGAACGAAATACGTTTGCGCGAACCGGCTTATGTCGATGATCCGGAAATCAACGATTATCTCAGCCGTCTTGGCGAGCGGTTGGTGCAGGCGAGTGAAAACCCAACTGGCGAATTTCATTTTTTTGCGATTCGAGAAAATTCGATTAATGCGTTTGCCATGTTTGGTGGCTATATCGGCGTCAATACAGGGACTCTTCTTGCTGCGCAATCGGAATCCGAGTTGGCCAGCGTTCTTGCGCACGAAATAGCTCACGTGACGCAAGACCATCTCGCTCGCCAGATTGCCAAAGAAAAGCAGAACACCATTCCAAGCCTCATCGCTATGGCCGTGGGTATCCTGGCGGCACGATCGAACTCTTCTGTAGCCGCCGCGACAATCACCTCCGCGCAAGCTGGTATGGTCCAGTCGCAATTGGCATATACGCGGGATTTCGAGCGTGAAGCAGATCGTCTTGGATACCAGACGTTGGAAAGAGCCGATTTCGACGTAAGAGCGATGGGTGATTTTTTTGAGCGTTTGCAAAAAGCAGGTCACCTTTACGAGAACAATGCGCCGGTTTATTTGCGTTCGCATCCGCTGACCGTCGAACGCATTTCTGACATGCAGAACCGGGCTCAAAATTCTCCCTATCGTCAGGTGGTCAGCAGTCTTGAATTCCATCTCGTGCGGGCCAAGTTGCAGGCTCAGGCGGGGACGCCTGTGGAGGCGCTCAGGGCTTTTGAGGCTCGCTTGAACGAAAGGAAATTCATCTCTGAAGTCGCGACCCGCTATGGATTGCTCGTCTCGCTGATGCGAGCGAAGAAAATAGCCGAGGCACAGCGCGAACTAGGCAGTCTAATTGCCCTTAAGGTTTCATCGCCGATGATTGCCGGAATGGCGGCAGAAATCAAGAATGCCGCGGGCGACAAGGCTGCCGCGCAAACGATATATCGTGAGGCCTTGCAGCATTTTCCGAAATCCCAATCCCTGGTCTACGGTTATGCAGAGGCGTTGTTCGGTGCTGGAAAACATGATCAGGCGCTGCAGTTTATTCGCAGTCAGGTCCAGCAGAATGTTTTCGACTATAAGCTTTACGGCATGCAGGCCAAAAACTATGCTGCACTTGGCAAACGCCTGCAGCAGCATCGGGCTCAGGCGGAGTACTATTTCTTGCAAGGGCAGCTTGGGCCTGCAATCGAGCAATTGCAGTTTGCCCAAAAGTCGACCGATGGGGACTTTCAGGAGCAGTCGGCGGTCGATGCCCGTTTGCGCGAGTTGCGAAAGCTACAGGCCGAAGAAGACAAGCGAAGAAGAAATGGCGGTTAGAATAGCCCGTTTATCGCTTTGGAACGGATCATGCAGTTTGATCGAGAACTCGATGTCAAGGGGCTGAATTGCCCGCTTCCGATATTGCGCACAAAAAAAGCGCTTTCCGAAATGGAATCGGGCCAGGTTCTGCGCGTGGTGGCGACCGACTCAAACGCTGCCAAGGATTTTCAGGCCTTCGCTAGACAGACTGGTAATCAGTTGCTTGGTGAGAGAAAAATTGATCAGGTTTTTGAATTCTTTTTTCGGCGTAAGTAATTCAAGGGTCTCGGGCTTTGCCAATGATCGCGAAAGATTTCCGTTTCGCACTTTTTGATGGCGACGACGGTACAGCGACCCTGCTCTCTGATTATCGTCGCACGCTCGAGTTCGGCGGTGGCAGAATCGAATCCTTTATCGACTCGCTGGAAGCAGTAGCGAAGCAAGGCGAATGGATTGCGCTGGCCGCGGATTACGAGCTTGGCGCTTGTTTCGAAGCTGCTGCGTCGCAATCGGATCAGGCGCGTCCTCGGCTTCGCGCTTGGGTCTATGGCCATGCACAAACGCTCGATGTCGGGGAAGTCGCGGCTTTTCTCGAAAGTCAGGTGGCCAAGCTGTCCGAACGCGAGCGCGTTGCTGGCGTCGCCGAGCTAATGCCGGCGCTGAATTCGGAAAACTATTCGGAGAAGGTCGTACGGATTCGAAAATGGATCGCCGATGGGGATTGCTATCAGATCAACCTGACTTTTCCGCTCGACTTCAAGGTCTACGGTCATCCCTTGGCGCTTTATGCGCGGTTGCGCGAACGCCAGCCGGTACGTTACGGCGGATGCATTTTCAGTCCGGATGAAGCGGCGTTGTCGTTTTCCCCCGAGCTGTTTTTCGAGCGCAAGGGTGTCCGTATCGTCACGCGGCCGATGAAGGGGACGGCGTCGCGTGGAAGCAACCCGCATGAAGACGAAGAGCGAGGAGAAGCGTTGCTTGCCTCCGAAAAGGAGCGTGCCGAAAACGTCATGATCGTCGACCTCCTGCGCAACGATCTCGGCCGGTTGGCCGCTCCCGGCAAGGTGCGCGTCGATGCGTTGTGCGAACTCGAAGCCTACCCGTCGCTCTGGCAGATGGTGTCTACCGTATCGGCCGAATTGCCGCAGGCGCGTCTGTCCGACCTGTTTCGGGTATTGTTTCCCTGTGGTTCAATTACTGGCGCGCCTAAGATCCGCGCCATGCAACGCATCGCCGCCCTCGAGGAACGCCCGCGTGGGTTATACACCGGCACACTCGGCTGGCTGGCGCCGGACGGCTGTTGCCGTTTCAATGTGGCTATTCGCACGCTTGAAATCACTCGCGACGGATCGGGCAAACTTGGCATCGGGAGTGGCATCGTCATCGATGCACAAGCGCAAAATGAGTATGCCGAATGTCTGCTCAAGGCCCGCTTCCTGACCGGATTCGATCCGGGGTTCGAATTAGTCGAGACTATGCGTCTCGAACGAAGCGAGTACCCGCTTCTGTCGCTGCACATGCAGCGCCTGGAGACTTCGGCACGGGCGCTCGGTTTTGCCGGCGATTGGGCGGCGATGCGTGTCAGTCTGGAAAAGCAGGCTGCCGATCATCCGGAAGGCGTGCATCGCGTTCGGCTGACACTAGCTCATAACGGTTCCTTTTGCATTGCTGTCGTTCCATTGGTCGAGGAAAACAGAGACTGGCAAGTCATTCTCGCGGACGAAGGGCTGGAAGCCGATGATTACCTTCTGCGTCACAAGACGACGGCGCGGAGCCACTATGATCGTTCGCTGGCTGAGTTGCCAGAAGGCGTATTCGACGCGATCTTCTTCAACACGCAAGGCGAAGTGTGCGAAGGCGCGCGCAGTAATATTTTTGTCGAACGAGGCGGCAGGTTGCTGACACCGCCGGTGCAATGCGGTCTATTGCCAGGCGTCATGCGCCGACATCTGCTGGAATCAGGACGCGCGGTCGAGGAGGTGCTGACGCGTGGCGATCTGCTCGGAGCCTCTCGCCTTTACGTGGCCAACGCCTTGCGCGGTTTGATGCCGGTGAAATTGAAAGGCTGAGAGTCGGGGGGTTAAACCGAGGTCTTGTTTTTGAGCCACTTGGTCACGGGCTCCGGTTGGTAGTGATTCATGGCATCGAGCAGGCGTTCGATGTCGGCGTCAGTGAGTGCCATCGCCCGGTTCTGCGCACGCAGAAAACCTTCATTGACAGCATGGTCGAAAAGCGCGAGCAGTGGATTGTAGAAGCCATTGACGTTGAGCAGACCCATCGGCTTAGTGTGAAAGCCGAGCTGGCCCCAGGTCAGGATTTCGCAGAACTCTTCGAAAGTGCCGAAGCCGCCAGGCAGGGCAATGAAACCGTCCGACAATTCGGCCATGCGCGCTTTGCGCGTATGCATCGAGTCGACAACCTCAAGACGCGTCAGCGAGCGGTGATCGACCGGGCGGCCTTCGACTTCTTTGCCCATTAGCGCTTCCGGAATGACGCCGATGGCAGTGCCGCCGGCTTCCAGGCAGGCGTCGGCGACGACGCCCATCAGGCCGACATTGCCGCCGCCGTAGACGAGTTCGATCTGCCGCTCTGCCAAGATGCGGCCGACGTTCTCCGCCTCGGCACGATAGCGTGGATCATGGCCGGGATTCGAGCCGCAGAAAACGCAAAGTCGTCGCATGCGGGATCAGGAATGTCCGGTGCTGCCGAAGCCACCATCGCCGCGCGAGCTGGTGTCGAATTCGTCCACGACGTTGAAGGCAACCTGCAGGACCGGGACAACGACAAGTTGCGCCAGTCGGTCAAGCGGATTGAGCGTAAAACTGTCTCTGCCACGATTCCAGGTCGATACCATGATCTCGCCCTGGTAGTCGGAATCGATCAGGCCGACCAGATTGCCGAGGACGATGCCGTGTTTGTGGCCGAGACCCGAGCGCGGCAGGATCATCGCCGCAAGACCGGGATCGGCTAGGTGGATGGCGATGCCGGTCGGGACCAGCATGGTTTCGCCGGGTTGGATTTTGACCGGTGCTTCGATACAGGCACGCAGATCCAGTCCTGCCGATCCGGGAGTGGCGTAGTGCGGCGGGTTGTCCTTGAGGCGCGGGTCGAGAATGCGGACATCGATACGGTGCATCAGCGTTTCTCCAGCAAGTCGGCGATGCGCGCCACCAATTGGCGCGCCAATTCGATTTTCGGGCCGGGGGTGAGCGAGTGCTCGCCAGCGTCGTCGAACAACATCAGCGTATTGTTCTCGCCGCCAAATCCGTCCTGAATCAGGTTGCCGGCGATCAGCGGAATATTCTTGGCGCGGCGTTTCTTCTCGGCGTATTCGGCGAGGTTCCGGCTTTCCGCAGCGAAGCCGACGCACAGCGGCGGGGTTGGCAGGGCAGCGACGTCGGCCAGGATGTCGGGGTTTTGCACCAGTTCGATGGCTGGCGCAGCGGTTCCGTCTTTCTTGATCTTGTGTTCGGCGCAGGCTTGCGGGCGGTAGTCCGCAACTGCGGCGACGCCGACGAAAACATCTTGGTTGGCGATGCGCTGCATGACCGCAGCGTGCATTTCGAGGGCGCCGGTAACGTCGATGCGGTTGACGCCGCGCGGCGTCGGCTGGCAGACCGGCCCGCAGATGAGCGTGACTTCGGCGCCGGCGTCCCGCGCGGCACGGGCGACGGCGAAGCCCATCTTGCCGCTTGAGAGGTTGGTGATGCCACGCACCGGGTCGATCGCCTCGAAGGTCGGCCCCGCGGTCAGCAGAAGTTTTTTGCCGGCAAGGCGCTTTGGCTGGAAGTAGGCGACGACCTCGGTGAAGATGTCTTCTGGTTCAAGCATGCGGCCTTCTCCAACCTCGCCACAGGCTTGCTCGCCGCTCGCCGGACCGAGGATGGTCACGCCGTCGTTGCGCAGGGTGGCGATATTGCGTTGGGTGGCCGGATTGCCCCACATTTGCAGGTTCATTGCCGGAGCGACGAGCAGCGGGCAGTTGCGCGCCAGCGTCAGGCTGCTCAGGAGATCGTCGGCGATGCCGTGCGCGACCTTGGCAATAAAGTTGGCCGTCGCCGGCGCGATGAGCAGAAGGTCGGCCTCGCGCGAGAAATTGATGTGCGCCATGCTGTTGCTGGCGCTGGTGTCCCATTGTTCGACGAAAACATGCTTTCCCGATAGCGCTTGAAAGGTCGTCGGGCCGACGAAGTGGGTGGCGGACTTGGTCATGGCGACCTGTACCGACGCACCTTGTTTGATCAACAGGCGGACGAGCTCGGCAGCTTTGTAGGCGGCGATGCCGCCAGTGACGCCAAGAGCGATGCGTTTTCCGGTTAATTCCATGAGAATTTCTCGAAAGCGTTGTTAAAATGCTGGATGAATTGAAGTCGGCCGCGAAAGAATCTGGGCAGTCCGATACAGAGTGTTTGCGAACGACGCATTTTAACCGAGATTACACCATGGCAATTACTGACTGGCCAAAGGATGAGCGTCCGCGCGAACGTCTTTTGTCACAAGGCGCCGGGGCGCTTTCCGACGCCGAATTGCTGGCGATATTCCTGCGTGTCGGCGTCAAGGGGAAAAGCGCCGTCGATCTGGCGCGCGATTTGATCGGCCATTTTGGCAGCCTGAATCGCTTGTTTTCGGCATCTCAAGAGGAGTTCTCGACGATTCCCGGCATGGGGGCCGCGAAGTACGCCCAGTTGCAAGCGGTGCTGGCCCTGGCAAGGCGGGCGCTGATTGAGGAGATGAAGCGGTCCGGTGTTTTATCCACGCCATCGGCGGTGCGCGATTATCTGCGCCTGCATCTGGCAGGTCTGCCACACGAGGTTTTTTTCGCGCTCTGGCTCGACGCGCAAAACAGATTGATTGCGGCGGAAGAACTGTTTCGTGGCAGCCTGTCACAAACCAGCGTTTATCCGCGCGAAGTGGTCAAGAAGGCTTTGGCGCATAATGCGGCTGCCGTTGTTCTGGCCCACAATCATCCTTCCGGGTTGGCGGAACCCTCGGCGGCGGATGAGTTCCTGACGCGTGAACTCAGGCAGGCACTTGCGTTGATCGATGTGCGCGTGCTTGATCACTTCATCGTCGCCGGGGTTTCGGCTCCCCTGTCGTTTGCCGAAAAGGGGCTTTTGTAACAATAAAAACAAGAAATTGCTTGATGTTTTCCGGCGATATGGGGTAGAATCGCCGCCTTTCTTCCCAAGGTCTACTGGAGCAACAATCATGGCGCGTGTTTGCCAAGTAACGGGTAAAGGCCCGATGGTAGGGAACAACGTTTCTCATGCCAACAATCATACGAAGCGCCGCTTCCTCCCGAATCTGCAATACCGCCGTTTCTGGGTCGAGAGCGAAAACCACTGGGTGCGCCTGCGCGTATCCAACGCCGGTCTGCGCACCATCGACAAGAAGGGTATCGACGCCGTGCTCGCCGAATTGCGTGCTCGCGGCGAGATCTGATAAGGAATTCAGCCATGCGCGAAAAAATCAAGCTTGAATCGTCGGCCGGTACGGGTCACTTCTATACCACGACCAAGAACAAGAAGACCACGCCCGAAAAGCTGGAAATGATGAAGTACGATCCCAAGGCACGCAAACATGTGACCTACAAGGAAACCAAGCTGAAATAAGCGGTTTGCCTTGGCACGAAAAAACCCTGCTCCCTGCGCAGGGTTTTTTTTTGACCCTGTGTCGTGCGCTAGACTGGTTTCCAGAACGATTTGCCGGCGTGTTTGTCGAATCCAATTATTTTTGCAGGATAATCCGAAGCGCGATGCAAATTTGCGGAACTTTGCGGTACAAGCCGCACGGTTTTTTTTGCGCAGGGTCAGAATGGTTTTCGGTTTCTTGTGATATGGAGTTGATATGAGTGAAAGTCTAATCAAGGTTCCTGCCAGCGGCGCGAAAATCGTTCCTGGTCAGGCCATTCCGGATAACCCGATCATTCCCTACATCGAGGGCGACGGCATCGGCGTCGATATCACGCCGGTCATGATGAAAGTCGTCGATGCGGCGGTCGCCAAGGCGTACGGCGGCAAGAAGAAGATTTACTGGATGGAAGTTTACGCCGGCGAGAAGTCGACCCGCATGTACGGCTCCGATGTCTGGCTTTCGACCGAGACACTTGAGGCGCTCAAGGAATATTCGGTGTCGATCAAGGGGCCGATGACGACGCCGGTTGGTGGCGGCATCCGCTCGCTCAACGTGGCCCTGCGCCAGGAACTTGATCTTTACCAGTGCGTACGTCCGGTGCGCTATTTCCGCGGCGTGCCGTCGCCGCTCAAACAGCCCGAACTCACCGACATGGTCATCTACCGCGAAAATACCGAGGATATTTACGCCGGTGTCGAATGGCAGGCCGGTACCGACGCTTGCAAGAAAATCGTCAAATTCCTGCAGGAGGAAATGGGGGTCAAGAAAATCCGTTTCCCCGAATCTTCGTCGATCGGTATCAAGCCAGTGTCCAAGGAAGGCACCGAGCGCCTTGTGCGCGCCGCGATCAAGTATGCGATCGCCAACCAGCGCAAATCGGTGACTCTGGTGCATAAGGGCAATATCATGAAGTTCACCGAAGGCGGTTTCCGGGATTGGGGCTACGCGCTCGCCAAGAGTGAATTCGGCGGCGTCGAGATCGACGGCGGGCCGTGGCTCAAGTTGCCGAACGGGATTGTCATTAAGGACGCCATCGCCGACGCTTTCCTGCAGCAAATTTTGTTGCGTCCGGCCGAATACGACGTGATCGCGACGCTCAACCTGAACGGCGATTACATCTCCGACGCGCTGGCGGCGCAGGTCGGCGGTATCGGCATTGCGCCCGGTGCCAATATTTCAGACAACTATGCGTGTTTCGAAGCGACGCACGGCACCGCGCCGAAGTACGCCGGCAAGGACAAGGTCAATCCCGGTTCGTTGATTCTGTCGGCGGAAATGATGCTGCGCCACCTCGGCTGGCTGGAGGCCGCTGACCTCATCGTCAAGTCGATGGAGGCGGCGATCGGCGACAAGGTCGTGACCTACGATTTCGCGCGCCTGATGGACGGCGCGACCGAAGTGTCGTGCTCGGCGTTCGGCGAGGCGATGATCGAACGCATGTGATGCGCTCATAAAGCAGAAAGGTCGGTTGAGGTATTTACCTCAACCGACCTTTGTCTTACCGCTAGCCCTTTACTTCAGGTCGAAACGGTCGAGGTTCATCACCTTGTTCCACGCGGCCACGAAATCGCGAACGAATTTCTCTTTCGCATCATCCTGCGCATAAACCTCGGCCAGCGCGCGCAACTGAGAGTTCGAGCCGAAGACGAGATCGACGCGGGTGGCGGTCCACTTCAACGCGCCGGTGGAACGATCACGACCTTCGAAGGTTTCTGCCGCTTCCGAAGTCGGTTTCCATTCCGTGCGCATGTCAATCAGATTGACGAAGAAGTCGTTGCTGAGCACGCCCGGTTGCTTGGTGAAAACGCCGTACGCCGATTGTCCGACGTTGGCGTTCAAGGCGCGCAGGCCGCCGACGAGCACGGTCATTTCCGGAGCGGACAGGGTCAGTAGTTGCGCCTTGTCGATCAGCAGTTCCTCGGTCGGGACCGAGTAACGTGTCTTCAGGTAGTTGCGGAAACCGTCGGCGACGGGTTCGAGCACCGCGAAGGAGGCAACGTCGGTCTGGTCCTGCGTGGCGTCGGTCCGGCCAGGGGAGAACGGAACTTCCACAGCGTAACCGCCGGCCTTCGCGGCCTGTTCGACCGCCGCGCAGCCGCCAAGAACGATCAGGTCGGCCAGCGAGACCTTCTTGCCGCCGCTTTGCGCCGCATTGAACGCCGAGCGGACGCCTTCCAGCGTCGCTAGTACCTTGGCCAGTTGGTCCGGTTGGTTGGCTTCCCAGTCTTTCTGCGGTGCCAGGCGGATGCGCGCGCCGTTGGCGCCGCCGCGCATGTCCGAGCCGCGGAACGTCGAGGCGGAAGCCCATGCGGTTGATACCAACTCGCTCGTCGTCAGGCCGCTGCCCAGGATTTTCGCCTTGAGGTCGGCGATGTCCTTCGCGTCGATCAGCGGATGATCGACGGCAGGCAACGGATCCTGCCAGATCAGTGCTTCATCCGGCACTTCCGGGCCGAGATAGCGGGCACGCGGCCCCATGTCGCGGTGTGTCAGCTTGAACCAGGCGCGGGCGAAGGCATCGGCAAACGCTTCCGGGTCTTTGTGGAAACGGCGAGAGATCGGCTCGTAAATTTTATCGAAGCGCAGCGACAGGTCGGCTGTCGTCATCATCGGTCGGTGTTTCTTCGACGGATTGTGCGCATCCGGGATCATGTCTTCTTCTTTCACGTCCTTGGCCAGCCACTGATTGGCGCCAGCTGGACTCTTGACGAGTTCCCACTCATAGCCGAAAAGCGTATCGAAATAGCCCATGTCCCATTGCGTCGGATTCGGCTTCCAGGCCCCCTCGATACCGCTCGTCGTGGTGTACTCTCCTTTGCCGGTGCCGAAACTGTTCTTCCAGCCGAGGCCCATTTCTTCGATCGGGGCGGCCTCGGGCTCGGGGCCGACCAGCTTCGGATCGCCCGCGCCGTGCGCCTTGCCGAAGGTGTGTCCGCCGGCGACGAGCGCGACAGTCTCCTCGTCGTTCATGGCCATGCGGGCAAAGGTTTCACGCACGTCGCGGCCGGAAGCCACCGGGTCTGGGTTGCCGTCAGGGCCTTCCGGATTGACGTAAATCAGGCCCATTTGCACGGCGGCGAGCGGGTTTTCCAGATCGCGGTCACCGGAGTAACGGCTATTCGGTTTGTCGCTGGTGGCGAGCCATTCTTTTTCCGCGCCCCAATAGATATCAATTTCCGGTTGCCAGATATCTGCGCGTCCGCCGCCGAAGCCGAAGGTCTTGAATCCCATTGATTCCAGTGCACAGTTGCCGGCCAGGATCATCAGGTCGCCCCAGGAAATCTTGTTGCCGTATTTCTGTTTGATCGGCCAGAGCAGGCGCCGCGCCTTGTCGAGGTTGCCATTGTCCGGCCAGCTGTTAAGGGGGGCAAAGCGTTGGTTGCCAGTGCCGCCGCCGCCGCGTCCGTCGGCAGTACGATAAGTACCCGCGCTGTGCCATGCCATGCGGATGAACAGGCCGCCGTAGTGGCCCCAATCGGCCGGCCACCAATCCTGCGAGTTGGTCATCAGTGCGTAGAGGTCTTTCTTCAGCGAGTCAAAATCCAGTTTCTTGAATTCTTCGGCGTAGTCGAAATCCTCTCCCAACGGGTTCGATTTGGGGTGGTGCTGGTGCAGGATGCCGAGGTTCAACTGGTTCGGCCACCAGTCACGGTTCGATTGTGCGCCAAACGTCGCTGCGGCACCTTGTGCATGAAAGGGGCATTTGCTTTCGCTGCTCATGAAGTACTCCTTTTTTCGGGGATTGGAGAAAGGGGGCTTGATGAGTTCCCACTTTAGACGGTCGAGCGACGATAATCAAACAAATAAACTTTTTGTTTATTATCGGTAATATCGATTATTGGGTTGGACGAATGATTCTGATAATAAGCCGCAATTCTTGTATTCAGATTACGGTAGCGGCTGGTGCCAAGCCCTCCGTATTTTGGTAAGCAGTCCTTATTTAGCCAGTTTGTTCAGCTGCTGGCGAAGATGGTCGCGCAACAGGGTGACGGTTGTCGATAATTGTCGCCGATCGGCGCAAACCAGGGAGAGCGGTGCACGTTCCGCCAACCATTCGGGGCATAGTCGTACCAATTTGCCTTGTTGCAGGCTCTGCGAAACATCGAGAAATGACTTATAGGCAATGCCATAACCGGCGACTGCCCAGCGATGCACGATTTCTCCATCGTCCGATTGGCGATTACCGCGGACGGTAATGCTTTCCCTTTTTCCATCCGACTCAAATTGCCATGTTTCATGAAGTTCGTCGTCGAGATGGAAGCGCAGGCAGTTGTGATTGACCAGATCGGCAGGAGTTGTTGGAAGACCATGGCGCGCAATGTACGCCGGGGAGGCACAGAGAACCCGGCGATTATCGGGCGCGAGAGGGATGGCAACCATGCCGGAATCGGCAGCCAGGCCATAACGGATCGCCAGATCGACGGGTTGGCGGTAGAGATCGGCAAGACGGTCGGACAACTGGATTCGTAGCGAGACCTCCGGGTATCTTTCCTGGAATTCGTCGAGCCAGTTCAACAGCAGATTTCGGCCAAGGTCGGAAGGCATCGAGATTTGCAGCTTGTCACGGACGATTTTGCGTCCCGAGGCAATCTCCTCGGTAGCTTCTTCCAGGCTGGCAAGGGCAAGTTGCGCTGCAGGTAGCAGGCGCAGCCCTTCCGGACTGAGCCGGAGGCTGCGTGTGGTCCTGAACAACAGTGCGGTGCCAACGTCTTCTTCCAGCCGCTTGATGCGCGCACTGACGACGGCGGGGGATAAATCAAGTTGGCGAGCCGCCGCCGATAGGCTGCCAGTCTTGGCAGTCAGGACAAAAACCTTAAGGTCCTGCAGGTTTTTTATATTCAACATATTTTTGAAAGTTAATCTATGTATTGGCTCTTTATTAAAAATATCAGAAGAATGACACTTCATCCACGGTCATACAACGGAGAACGTCATGAAAGCCATTGCTTATCAGCAACCATTGCCGATAGAACACCCGGATGCGTTGCAGGACATCGCGCTTACCCGGCCCAACCCGAGGGGGCACGATCTGCTGGTCGAGGTAAAAGCCGTATCCGTCAATCCGGTGGATACCAAGATTCGCCGGGGGACATCGCCCAGTGCCGGAGAATGGAAGGTGTTGGGGTGGGATGCGGCCGGGGTTGTCGTCGAGGTCGGCGAAGGAGTCAGAAATTTCAAACCGGGCGATCGCGTCTGGTACGCAGGGTCGATTTCCAGGCAAGGGACCAACGCCGAATTCCATCTCGTCGATGAGGGCATCGTCGGTCACATGCCGAAATCCCTCGATTTCGCGCGGGCAGCAGCGTTACCGCTAACAGCAATTACCGCCTGGGAAATGCTGTTTGACCGATTGGCAATCGCGCCGGGAAAACAGCCCACTCAAGATGCCTTGCTCGTTGTCGGTGCTGCCGGAGGAGTCGGCTCGATCTTGGTGCAACTTGCCCGTCGTCTGACCTCGCTGCGCGTTATCGGCACTGCCTCACGTCCGGATACGGCGGAATGGGTGCGCGAACTCGGCGCCCAAGATGTGATTGATCATCGCCAGCCGCTTTCGCTCGAACTGAAGCGGATCGGGGTGTCCTCGGTCAAGTATGCCGTCAGCCTGAATCAGACCAAAAGCCATTTTGCGGAAATCGTCGAATCGCTGGGGCCGCAGGGAAAATTCGGTTTGATTGACGATCCGGATGCCTTGGACATCATGATGTTGAAACGAAAAAGCATCTCTTTGCATTGGGAGTTCATGTTTACCCGCTCGCTGTTCGAAACTGCCGATATGGCGGGGCAAGGGCGATTGCTTGATGAACTTGCCGGACTCGTTGATGCCGGTCTTGTTCGCACCACGGTCGCCGAGCATTTCGGACAGATCAATTCCGACAATCTCAAGCGCGCTCATGCGTTGCTTGAAAGCGGAAGGTCTCGGGGCAAGGTTGTACTTGAAGGCTTCTGATATTTGTCCGCGATGAAAGGAAGATGAAATGAAATCAGTCGATCTGTTTTCGCCACTTGATCTCGGTTTACTTCAATTGCCGAATCGAATGGTCATGGCGCCGATGACTCGCGCTCGCACAAGTCAGCCGGGCGACGTGCCCAACTCTCGCATGGCGGACTATTATTCGCAGCGTGCCGGCGCTGGCCTGATCATTACCGAAGCCACCCAGATCAGCCAGCAGGGCAAGGGCTATAGCTACACGCCGGGCATTCATACCCCAGATCATGTTTCCGGATGGAAAAAGGTGACGAAGGCCGTTCATGAAGCTGGCGGGAGGATATTCCTCCAGCTTTGGCACGTCGGGCGCATGTCGCATTCGAGTTTTCATGCGGACGGAATTCCCGTCGCGCCTTCGGCATTATCGCCCGACGCCAAGGTTTGGGTCGTTGGCGAAGATGGTGTGGGCCGAATGGAAGATTGCCCCGTTCCGCGCGCCCTGACTGTCGGGGAAATTGAAAACATCATTACCGATTTCAGGGCTGCAGCGCGGAATGCCAAGGCAGCGGGCTTTGACGGCGTTGAGATCCACGCCGCCAATGGCTATTTGATCGACCAATTTCTTCGGACGACTTCCAACCGCCGTCTCGACGAGTTCGGAGGTTCGCGACTTGATCGCTTGCGATTTTTGTTCAGAGTGGCGGAAGTCGTGATGGAAGAGTTTGGCGCAGAGCGAGTGGGCGTGCGTCTCGCTCCCTATATTACGGCCCGTAACATGAACTGCCCGGACATCCTGCCGACGATCCTTGACGGCGCCGAGGCATTGAGCGAGATGGGTATCGCCTACTTGCACCTTGCTGAGGCCGACTGGGACGATGCGCCACAAGTGTCAATGGAGTTTCGCCGGCAACTGCGTTCCGTCTATGGCGGCAAGATCATCGTTGCCGTGCGTTACGACCAGAAGCGCGGCGAAGAATTGCTTCGTTCCGGCTACGTCGACCTGATTGCCTTTGGGCGTCCATTTATCGCCAATCCAGATTTGCCGGAGCGAATCAGAAACGGTTGGGCGCTTTCCGATTTTGATGAAACAAAACTGTTCGGTGGCGACGAAAGGGGGTACAGCGACTATCCGGTTTACGCGGCTTAGTCGCAGCAAGAGCAAGGTTTTTCATTTCTAAAAAATCGCCGGGAAAAATTGTCGCCCGGCGATTCTGAATATTGGCCGCAATAGAAATCCAAGTAGATCAGCGTAAGCTACAACCGGCATTCATTAACGACCGCAGCTTGAGTCGGGACTTGGTATCTTTTGATTTCAACAAATGTGAAAGTGGGATAATTGCGATCTTTCGTTGTGCCTGATCAAACCCTACAATAACCGCTTTCCCTGATGACATCTCCTCGTATCAAAGTATTGGTACTTCAACCCGAATGCCATGATCGTTCGCATGACTCAACCGATTTGGTCGAGCAGATCATTTCTGCTTTTCCCAAAGAAAAGTATGAAGTAACGTCGGCTTTTTTTCGCGGGGGGAGAACGCCAGAACACCCCCCGAGTTGCGCCGACAAAGTGGTTTATTTCGATCTAACAACCGGGGCGATGGTCGGTCTGCGACTTCGGTTGCGATGGTTGTTGTATCAGTTCTGCCGGCGAGAGCGTTTTGATGTGGTTATTTGCAACCGATACAAGCCGGTCAGCCTGCTCATGCAACTTAATCGTGTACTCAGAATTCCTGTTTGCATTGGCATCGTGCATGGATTCGGCGAGTATCGTACCCGCTGGCGGCGGCTTTTTGCCAAGCACTTCATCAATTCCGAATGGCGTTTTGTTGGGGTTTCTTCTGCCGTGAAGGACTATCTCGTTGGTTTGAACTGCGGTTTCACGGACCGGAATACTGTCGTAATCGACAATGCGATCGATATTCAAGAAACCGAAGCGGTGCAATTTTCCCGCGAAGAGGCACGGCGCATCCTTGGGCTTCCTGCGCAGGCAAGAGTGTTTGGTTCTATCGGGCGCTTGGCTGTCGTCAAGGGCTACATTTATTTGATTCGTGCATTTGCCCAGATTGCTGCGAAATACCCGGATACGCTACTGGCGATCATCGGCGATGGGCGGGAAGAAGCTGCGCTTGTCGAGGAAATCAATCGCTTCGGGCTGCAAGGGCGTGTGTACCTGCTTGGCTTTCGCACTCAGGCCGGTCGGTTCGTCAAGGCTTTCGACCTGTGGGTAATGCCTTCCTTGAGTGAAGGTTTGCCGCGATCGCTGCTGGAAGGGATGAGTGGCCGCCTGCCATTGATTACCTCCGATATCCCGTCCCTGCGCCCTATTGTGGCAGGGGCTGGAGGCTTGCTAGCGCCGCCTGGAAATGCTGAATCTTTGGCCGAGGCCCTGGATGTTTCCCTAGCATTGTCGTCCGCCGAGCTTAAGGCTCAGGGTGAAAAAGCCTATCGCTATCTCAGCAAACATTTCAGCATCAACAGTTATAAACAAGCCTATCTGCAGCTGGTTGAAAATTATCTCTCTAGGCGTGCTTCATGAGCGATTCGGGATTGCCGCTGGTGACGGTTGTTATTGCCTCCTATAACCACGGGCCGTATATAGAACAATCGATTCTCAGCGTACTTGATCAGACTTATCCTCATGTCGAATTGCTGGTGGTTGACGACGGGTCTGGTGATGACAGTGTCACGCGCATCAAACGCCTGCAGGAAAAATACGGATTCGATTTCAGGGTGCAAGCGAACAAGGGCTTGACGACAACGCTCAATGAAGCGGTTTTGCGTTCGAAAGGAACGCTTCTCGTGCCGTTTGGGTCCGATGATGTCATGGCGCCGGATCGATTGGCGGTTCAGGTGGCCTACCTCGCCGACAAGCCTGAGGTCGGCATTTGCGGCGGTAATATCGAGCTGATACGTTCAGACGGCAGCTTGCTTCCCGAGTCGGAGCAGCGCCGAAACATACCGTTCCGGCGTCTGGATTTCGACGATGTTTTTTTGGAACGCAAACCGTGCCTGCCAGCGCCGACGATGATGATACGCCGCGAAGCGTTCGAGCAGGTCGGCGGATTCGACCCTGCGATCCGGCTTGAAGATCTATATATCCAGCTCAAGATAACCCGTGCCGGTTACTTTGCCGATGCTCTCGGTGTCGTCATGGCGAGTTATCGGAAGCATCCTTCGAACAGCTACCGGAATCTCCGTTTTATGACTGAAACGATTCTGCGTATCTACGCTGGGTATGCGGATCATCCGGAATACGATCAGGTCCGGCAGCGTTTCATCAATTCGATGTTCGTAAAAGCTTCGAAACGGGATCGCCGGCTCGCGGGGGAGCTACTTTCACAGCTACCGATGCGTGCATGGAACCGTCGGACCTTGCGCGGGGTATTGCGCTACCGGTTTGCACCGCTTATCGGTTAGCACGTGCGGCGACGTAGGCAATAAATTCTTCCAACTTGTCGGAGCAGAGCAGTGGAGCGATCTGTCGAATTTCCGCTTCCGGCCATGTCCACCATTTGCTTGCCAGAATTGCCTCACGGTTTGCTTCATCGAAGCGCCAGTTAATGATCTTGGCGGGATTCCCTGCCACGATGGCGTAAGGGGGCACATCCCGTGTGACAACTGCCCGTGCGGCCACAACCGCGCCATCGCCGACGCTTACGCCGGAGAGTATGGTACAGCCGGACGCCAGCCAGACATCGTTGCCAATAACTACGTCTCCGCGGGTACCGTTAAAGCCCTGAATGTCTATTGCCTCTTCGATAAACGCAGGAAAGGGGTAGGCGGAAATCCAGTCGGTGCGATGATGTCCGCCGAGGAAAATATGAACATCGTCGGCTATCGAGGTATAGGCACCTATCCGTAACGTACTGCCTTGGTGCCAGTCATGGACGAACGGCATGCCGTAGGTGCCGATCCCGACGGCAAACTCGGGGTACCGCTCCCGGAATTTTTCCTGTCCGCGATAGAATTTAGGTGTCCGCTTTTTCAGGATTTTCCTGTTCCAGAAAGCCTTCAGGCGTTCAAGCAGCTTGGCCACGATTTATGTCTCCGCTCGGAATGCTGGCAACAAGGGCCAAAGGAATCCAGATCAGGAACCAGTGCTCCTTGGGGCGGGAAAGGAACGAGCCGCCTTCGGTCATGCCCGCCACGAGTCCGTAAACGATGGTCGCGGAGCAAATGATGGCCCACGGATGCTGCTTGTGTTTCCAAACTTTTGCGAGGGCTGTCGCATAAATGGCCATCCAGCAGAGGAGTCCGATGAGTCCGCCGTCGAACAAGACTGCCAAGCTCAGATTGTGCGGGTCGCGGAAAGGATAGGCAATGTCCGCGATCTTGATGGTCAAGGGTGTTCCGAATCCGTGACCGAACCAAGGGTGTTCAAGAATCTGTCGTGTGGTTTCGGACCAGATTTCCGGGCGGTATGAAAAACCTCGCTGGGTAATCATTTCCGGCATGGTTATGAGTCCCGCCAAGCCAACCACTGCAAGTACCGCAAGCATCAGCAAACCTTTCCGGTGTCCGGCAATCAATGTGAGTGATACGGCAGTCGTGGTGATGGCAAGCAGCGGCGTTCTCGAACCGGTAAGCACCAGAAGTGCTAGCAAAATCAGAAAGGCTGGGATGCCAAGTGCACTCTTGTGCGGGCTGGGCTGAGTGTACAGCCAGCCCAGCCATAATGCAGCGAAAAAGCCGTATACATGGGAGATCAGCAGTGGGTTGTACAGAGCGCCTTCACTGGCAAGACGAACAGTATTGTTGGCGACGAAAAATTGACCGATTTCATATATAGCTGTAACCAGTGCAACAACGGATGCGATGGAAATCGTGTTGGAAAGGAGTTTTGGCCGCAGTCGTGCGAACTCGGTGACTCCGTAGAAGAGAACGAGCACCAGAAGGGGGCGTTTTATCAGGTCGCCAAAACTGTCTTCCGTGGCTGACCAGGCAATTGATACAGAGAAATAGACCGCAAATACGACAAATGCGAGCACCGTCGGTGAGCGCAAAAAAAACCGAAAATTCGAAGGAGCAAGAGCAAATAGCGCCAAGCTAGGTAGGGCAAATGTCAGAAAGACCTTCGGGTAACGCCCGTGTTCACCCAGCCACAACATACCGGTCAGCATGCAGAGCATACCGAAGGGCAACGCAATGTCGAGGAGAGGTTGCTTTACTCGTTCCTGCCAGGCCATGTTGATCTAATGAGGCATCAAAACGTGGCACTTTAAGGGATTAGGGATTTGAAGTCCAACCGCCATCCTTCCTGTTGAGTTGCAGTTTGGTTTAGAGGATGCAGGTTTCGGAGCGTGTGACTCAAAATGAGACAACTTGCTTTGTTTTCCATATTTCCATATTGTTGGAAACATGGAAAACAAAGAAGCCATTGATGCCTTGGCGGCGCTTGCGCAGGAGAGCCGGCTGGCGGTGTTCCGCTTGCTGGTGCGTTTCAATCCGGATGGGCTGACGCCCGGTGTGATCGGCGAGCAGCTTGGCATGCCGGCGCCGACGCTTTCGTTTCATCTCAAGACGCTGGCGCAGGCCGGATTGGTGTCGACAGTGCAGGAGGGGCGCTTTCTGCGCTATCGCGCCGAGGTGCCGCGCGTGCGCGAGCTGATCGATTTTCTGACCGAGGATTGCTGTGCCGGCAATCCCGAACATTGCATTCCGAAAGGTAAGAACTGATGTCCCCGATTGCTCCCATCAATGTATTGGTGCTGTGCACCGGTAATTCCGCCCGCTCGATTCTCGGCGAGGCGCTGTTCAACCATCTCGGCGCCGGGCGCGTGCAGGCGTACTCGGCCGGCAGCCAGCCGGCGGGCAAGGTGAATCCGGTGGCGTTGGAGACGCTGGAGAAACACGGCGTGCCGCTGCCTGCGGACGTGCGCAGCAAGTCGTGGGACGAGTTCGCCAAGCACGATGCACCGAGCATCGACTACATCTTTACCGTTTGCGCCAGCGCGGCCGGCGAGATGTGCCCGATCTGGCCGGGGCATCCGACGACGGCGCATTGGGGCATCGCCGATCCGGCGCATGTCGAGCCGATCGAGGCGCGGCGCGAGGCTTTTGAAAAGGCCTACGCGTCGCTTGAGAAGCGCATCAAGGCCTTCCTCGCGCTCGATCTGGAGACAATGTCGGGGAAGGACGTGGCGACGGCGGCACGCCTGATCCATGACGCCGTGGGAAGCACCGAGTCATGAGCGTGCAGTGCGAAATCACGGCGAAAACGGCCGGCGCGCCGGATGCTCAGGCATCTATGAGCGTGTTCGAGCGTTACCTGAGCGTCTGGGTGTTCCTGTGCATCGTTGCCGGCATCGCGCTCGGCCAGATGCTGCCCGGTGTATTCCAGTCCGTTGGGCGCATGGAGGTGGCGCAGGTGAACTTGCCGGTCGGGCTGCTGATCTGGGTGATGATCATCCCGATGCTGGTCAAGGTCGATTTCGGCGCGCTGCACGAGGTACGCCAGCATGTGCGCGGTATCGGTGTGACTCTCTTTGTGAACTGGCTGGTCAAGCCGTTCTCCATGGCTTTCCTTGCTTGGCTGTTCGTGCGTCAGGTATTTGCGCCGTATCTGCCGGCCGACCAGATCGACAGCTACATCGCCGGCCTGATCCTCCTCGCCGCCGCGCCGTGTACAGCGATGGTTTTCGTATGGAGCCGGCTCTCGAACGGCGACCCGTTATTCACGCTGTCGCAGGTGGCGTTGAACGACACGATCATGATCTTCGCCTTCGCGCCGCTGGTCGGCTTCCTGCTCGGTATTTCGGCGATCGTCGTGCCGTGGGGGACATTGTTTACTTCGGTCGTGCTCTACATCGTCATCCCGGTGATGCTTGCCCAGATCTGGCGCAAGTCGCTGCTCAGGCGGGGGCAGGCGGCCTTCGATGCCGCGATGGCGCGGATCGGGCCGTGGTCGATCTCGGCGTTGCTGCTGACCCTCGTGCTCCTCTTCGCCTTTCAGGGCAAGGCGATCATCGAGCAGCCGCTGGTCATCGCCCTCCTCGCTGTGCCGATCCTGATCCAGGTGTTCTTCAATTCGGCGCTGGCCTACGGGTTGAACCGGGTTGCCGGCGAGAAACATTCGGTGGCCTGTCCGTCGGCGCTGATCGGTGCGTCGAACTTCTTCGAGCTGGCGGTGGCGGCGGCGATCAGCCTGTTCGGTTTCGAATCCGGCGCGGCGCTAGCGACCGTCGTCGGCGTACTGATCGAGGTGCCGGTGATGCTGGTGGTGGTGAAAGCGGTCAATGCCAGCCGGGGCTGGTACGAAAGGGCATAGTCCCTACGCTACTAGACTTATCGCTGCAGAGGCTTAAGCGAGGAAGAATCAAGGTCGCGGAGAAGCCGCCGAGAGGCTGATTGATGAGCAGGAGTTCGCCGCCATGCAGTTGCGCGATGCCCTTGACGATGGAGAGTCCCAGACCGAGGCCGCCGGTTTCGGCCCTCCGCGCTGTGTCGGGCCGATAGTAGGGCTCAGTGACGCGGGCGAGTTCTGCTTCTGGAATGCCCGGCCCTTCGTCTTCGACGGCGAGGCGCAGTACATACGATGAATCCTCGATCCGGATGCGAGCGCTGCGTCCGTATTTGAAGGCATTGTCGATCAGATTCTGCAGGGCGCGCCGTAATCCGGTGAGGTGGCCGGAGTAGGGGGTGCGGGCTTCGCCTTCGAGTTGAATCTCCTGTCCCAGAATGCTGGCATCGTCGATCAGACTGTGCACCAGCGCATTGATGTCGATCAGGCACGGCGGTTCTTTGTCACCGATGTCGCGCAAATAGTCGAGCGTGGCGTCGAGCATCGCGGCCATGGCTTCCAGGTCGGCTTCCATCTGGCTGCGTAGCTTGGGGTCCTCGACCAGTTCAGTACGTAGGCGCAGACGGGTGAGTGGGGTGCGCAGGTCGTGCGAGACGGCGGCCAGTGCGCGCGAGCGTTCGCCGAGCAGGCGTCGGATGCGTTCCTGCATGTGATTGAAGGCTTGGGCGGCGCGGCGGGTTTCCGTCGGTCCGGTCTCGGCCAGCGGTGGCGCGTCGAGATCGATACCGAGCGTATCGGCGGCCTGTGCCAGTTTTTGCAGCGGTTTCGTCGCTTCACGAACGGCGAGCATGACGACGGTGACGACAATGAGCAGGGTGACAAGGAGGTGGGCAATCAGGTCGTTGGGCAGCGCAGGTGCAGAGGCTTCGCGTGCCGCCGTGATCCGCACCCATTGGCCGTCTTTCAGGCGGATGTCGAAGGTACGTGTCGGGCTGTCGTGTTGCGGCATGCCGGCCATGTTTCCCATTCCCCCCATTCCGCCTGGCGAACGGATTTCGCGTTCGCCGCCGAGACGTGCCGCAATCGATGACTGGATTTGTCCGCGCGGCGTGAAGGGCATGGCCTGGCTGGCGTCGATGGCATCGATGTGCAGATCGTTGCTTTGTATCGACGCTATTGCAGCCTGGCGTTGCGCCGCCGGCCGGGCTTCCAGGCTTCTGACCGCATCGGCGATTCGATCGGCAAAATGCAGGCCGCGGGCCTGCGAAACAACCGTGGCGCGCTCTCCCCATTGCAACCACAGGCTGATGCCCTGTGCCGTGAGCAGACCTGCGAGCAGGATCAGCGCCATGCGGGCGAAGAGGCTGGACGGGAAAGCGCTCAGGCCGGATCGCATGCGTTGCGCCCTTCGACGATTGCGGCCAGGACGTAGCCTTCGCCGCGCACGGTCTTGATCAATCCGGGTTCACGGCTGTCGTCGTGTAACCGCTGGCGCAGGCGGCTGATCTGCACGTCGATGGCCCGGTCGTAGGGTTCGGCTTCACGTCCATGGATCATTTCGGTCAGTTGATCGCGGTTGAGAACCCGGTTGGGGTGGTCGAGCAGGATGCGCAACAGGCGATATTCGCCGCCGGAAAGCGGGGTGACGACACCGTCAGGGGCCGTGAGTAAACGCGTCCCGGTATCGAGCGACCATCCGGCAAAGCAGAGGAAGCGGGAAGACTCCGGGCGCAGGTTGGGCGGCAGGGCGCGCGTGCGGCGCAGAATGGACTTGATGCGGGCGAGCAGTTCGCGCGGGTTGAAGGGTTTAACCAGATAATCGTCAGCGCCCATTTCGATGCCGACGATGCGGTCGGCGTCCTCGCCACGTGCTGTCAGCATCAGCACCGGAATGCCGGCTAAATGGCTTTCCTTTTTGGCGCGTAGATCGCGGCACAGCATCAGCCCGTCGGCGTCCGGCAACATGAGATCGAGCACGATCAGGTCGATGGCGTGCCGGTCCAGTTGTTGCCACATCTCACGTCCGTCTCGCGCAGCGATAGCGTCGAAATGATTGCGTTCCAAATAATCGACAAGAAGCCGGCGAATTTCCGGGTCGTCGTCTACGATGAGAATGCTGTCGGATTTTTCCATAATGGCTTTATATCGCTTAACGCAAGGTGCCGGAAGCTTCTTTGTAACCCAGTGTAACGCATGGCGCCTGTGCAACGTGGCGATGCAATAGGCGTTTCTGGCGCAACATGTGGATTACATGTTTTGGATTTAATCATGGTCATGGACGGACGATAGTGCGGACGTCCTGACTATGTTCAACGATCGAGGAGAAAACCATGAAGTCGAAGATGAATTTGACATTGGCAGCTTTGTTGGGGCTGTTGGTATCTGTGCCAGTCATGGCGCAGCCTGGATCCGGCGTGGGGGGGGGGCCGGGAATGATGCAGAATGCTGGTCCCGGTGCGGGTATGGGGCCAGGCGGTGGTGGCCGGGGAGGTATGCGCTGGAATCAGAACAATACGACCGGCTGGTCGATGATGACGCCGGAAGAGCGGACAGCGCATCGGGCGCAGATGCGTTCGGTCAAGACCTATGAAGAGTGCAAGCAGTTGCAGACCGAACATCGGACGTTGATGGAGGCTCGCGCCAGGGAAAAGGGGCTGACCTTGCCAACGCCGCGGCAGAACGCTTGTGAGCGCATGCAGGCTCGCGGGTTCTTCAAATAGCCGTTGTTCTTGTCGTGATGGGCTTGCTCCGGCGCCGAATTCAGGAGGCTTGGCCGGGGCGTTGCCCTTCATCTTGTTGTCGTCGGCTTGGACGGAAGCGGCGTCGCGATTGAGGTCGTTGTGCTGATGTTGCGCCAGAATGGGTCGGCATTTACGGTGAATTCCGCTTAATAAGTCATTAACTTGAATTACTGATAATTCATTTTAATTTAGTTGTGGTGATTATCTAGAGCTTGTAATATTCAGAAATTGGTTTGATTCTCAGTTATATCGCACTGAGTCCTCTGTAAAACATGCAAAAAAAGCAGTCCGAACCAACGACCCCAAAAGTCTATCTGATCGATGATGATCCGATAGCGACTTTCCTGCTGACCGATCTGGTCGAGTCAGTCAATCTTCCCTATGTGATTTTCGAAAGTGCGGTGCAGTTTCTCAAGCAGGAGAATCTGAACGAGCTTCAGGGATGCATTGTTTGCGATTTGCGCATGCCCGGACTGAGTGGACTTGAACTTCAGGACGAGCTGCATAAGCAGGGAATCAATCTGCCGATGATCTTCATCTCGGCATATGCCGAAGTGCAGGCCGTGGTACGTGCGATGCGCGGTGGTGCGCTTGATTTTTTCCAGAAGCCTTATCCTTCTCAGCAGATGATCGAGCGTATCCAGGATGGCATCCGCATCGACCAGGAACGTACCACGCTTCAGACGCGAAATCGTGAGATCGGTGAGCGCATGGCCTTGTTAACGCCGCGCGAGAAGGAAGTCCTGCAGGGGATTTTCGAGGGCAAACTGACCAAGGTTATTGCGGAGGAGCTTGGAATCAGCACCCGTACTGCAGAGACCTACAGGCAATTGATCATGCAGAAATTGCAGGCCGGTTCGATTGCCGAACTGGTTCGGCTGGTCGTTGAAGCCATGAACGGTCAGACTCCTGCGTCATCCTAGGAATCGGCGGCTCCGCAACGCGGCTTTAGCCGTTATCCTCATCTTCTGGTGCGCTTACGCGCATTGATTCCGTCGATCCCAGACGGTTTCAGTTCGATTCAGTCCGGGTCTTCGCCGTGCGCAGAAGGTCGAGCGCTTGATCGAAGTCGAAACGGCAAATGGCGGATAACAGACTGTCGCTCGTATCACCAAGAATCGATTTGAGATATTCCTTTTCATCCTGCGCAAGAGTGTGAGCCGCCAGATCGCCTTCGTTGAGCAATTCATCCAGTTTCTGAAGCAGTTCATTTCTGCGTTCGGGAGCGGGAAATCCCGAAATTGGATCGATCTCGTCTTCTCTTGGTGCGGCATTCAGGACGTTCTTGAGGTCAACGAAAAGGGTGGATAGTTCGGATTTCATGGATTGGAAGTTCTGATTGATTTCTTCTCGCGGCGCATGGTTCCGGATTGCAGAAAGCAACACCGTGGCGCCTTCCGAAACTGCGGTGGCCCCGATCAGGGATGCCGAACCCTTTAACGAATGGGTTAATTGCTCCGCGGTTTCGAGTTGGCCGGAATCGAGCGCTCTGGAAATATTTTCCACATCGGATTGGTGACCGTCGAGGAACAGCGCAAGAATGCGGAGGTATTTGACCTCATTTCCGCGCACTCTTTCGAGGGCGTTATCGATATCGATTCCAGGGGCTTTCTTGAGAAGGTCTTTCAAGCCGAGCGAAGGTAGCGCCGAATTCGATGTTTGTTCGGGCTTGCGGGTATTTTGTTCGGAGGAAGCGGGAAGCCATTTGGCCAGCATGGCGTAGAGTTTGTCGGGATTGACGGGCTTGGCGATGAAGTCATTCATGCCGGCATCAATGCACATCCGACGGTCTTCGTCGAAAGCGTTGGCTGTCATCGCCAGAATCGGCATTTGCCCATTTTTGCCTAGCGTGCGGATGGCCCGACTGGCTTCAAGGCCGTTCATTTCTGGCATCTGAACATCCATCAGAATGAGGTCGTATCGAGTGGTCCGTGCCTTGTCGACCGCTTCTCGTCCGGTGCGAGCGGTGTCGACATGAAAGCCGATACCATGGAGCAGCAGTTGTGCGACCTCAAGATTCACTTCGACATCGTCTGCAATGAGTACGCAGGCGCCGGTGAAACTCTTGCGCAAATTTTCTTCGAGATGCGCCTTGACCGAGTCGGCAGAGAGCGGCATGTCCCCGTGTCCGCGTTCGAGACGGACAGTCAGCCAGAAGGTGCTGCCATGATTGAGGGCGCTTTCCACCCCGACTTCACCGCCCATCAGTTCGGCAAGTTTTCTGGTGATGACCAGTCCCAGTCCGCTTCCCCCGAATTTTCGGGTCAACGAGGTATCCGCTTGTTCAAAGGCGTGGAAAAGAGCCGGTAGTTTTTCAGGTGCGATGCCGATACCGGTGTCGGTGACCGCAAAACGCAGCAGCAGATCATTGCCGGTTTCCTCAACCAAGCTTGCATTCAAGGAAATCTTGCCCCGCTCGGTGAACTTGACCGCATTGGCCGTCAGATTGAGCAGGGCCTGACGCAAGCGGGTCGAATCGCCGCAGAGCCAATTCGGGACATTGCCCAAATCCATTTCGACGGTCAGGCGTTTTTCCCTCGCTTGGTCGGCGACCATGGCGTAGATGCTTTCCAGAACATCGACCAGGCTGAAGTCGGATTTTTCAATCTTCATCTTGCCAGCTTCAATTTTCGAAAGATCCAGGATGTTGTTGAGAAGCGAGAGCAGGTGTGTCGCTGCCGTATCAATCTTCTCGATCCGCGCCAGTTGCTTTGGCGTCGGTTCGCTGCTCCTGAGTAAATGAGCCAGACCGACGATCGCGTTCATTGGGGTGCGAATCTCGTGGCTCATGTTGGCCAGGAAGGTACTTTTTGCCTCGTTTGCCAGTTCGGCTTGAATGCGGGCTTCGGCCAGCTGAGAGGTTCGCTGCAGCACGAGTTCCTCAAGGTGATGCCGGTATTTGTCGAGTTCCTGTCCCAGTTGTTTCCGTTCGGTGATGTCTTCCTTGATCGCGACATAATGGGTGACTTTTCCGTCCGGTTGCCGGATAGGAGCGACGACGGCGAACTCGATGAAACCAGCCCCGTCCTTGCGTTGATTCTGAAACTCACCGCGCCAGGTATCGCCGCGAGAAAGCGCGTCCCACATGGTGGCGAAGGTTTCCGGCGGTGTTTGGCCGGAATTCAGGAGGCGAGGGTTGTTCCCGATCGCTTCTTCGCGGCTGTATCCCGTGTGGTCTACGAATGCCTGGTTAACGTATTCGATTTTTCCGGAGGTGTCCGTGATAACGATTGAATTCGGGCTCTGGCTAACCGCTTCCGAAAGAATGCGCAGACTTTGTTCGGTTTTTTTACGCTGGGTGATGTCGGTCAGCATCAACCTCAGGATCGGCATGTCTTTCTGAGCGCTGTCGATGGACGTAGTTGCATTGACGGATAGGGAGGTTCCGTCATGCCGATTAAGCATGAATTCTTCGCTCTGATCGCTCTGCATCGAACGCCTCAGATAACGACTCCAGCGAATCTGGTCTTCGGTTGCAACGATATTAGAAAAATTGTTTCCGATGAAATCGGCCGCATCGGTCATCAACAAGGTTGCGGCAGTACTGTTCATCTGTCTGACTTTGCCTTCCGGAGATAGGGTCAGATAGGCCGACGGCGCGAATTCGTAGAGATTGATGTAACGTTGCCGCGATTGTTCGAGTTCTGAGCGAATGCGCTGAAGGTCATCGTTTTGCTTTTGCAGGACGGTCTGGTTGGCCTGGAGTTGTTGATTGGCAACGCTCATCGCCATGGCGTGCATCTTCTGTTCAGTGATGTCCTCGGCGGTGCCGATCAAGAAATCGATTTCACCCTTGGCGTTGCGGACGGATTTGACATCAGCATTGACGTAGATGATGGAGCCGTCCTTGCGAACCAGTCGTTGTTCGAACTCGACGGAATCGGTTTTCCCGTCAATTAATTTCAGGATTTCTGAGTAACAGGAGAGGTAGTCATCCGGGTGTGTCAGATCTTTCCAGCCCATCTCGAAAAGTTCAGCGCGAGAATAGCCCGTCAATGCTGTCGCCTGGTCATTGAAGCGAAGGAAGCGGCGGGTGCTGGCGGATACAATGACCATGCCGATAAACGGCAGATCAAAGAAGCGTTGCAGAATCTGGTCCAGCTTGATTTGTTCTGCACGAAGCAGGTATTCCTGGGTCTTCTTGCGCTGGTTCCAGGCCAGGGCGAGAAGACCGATCATCAAGAGTGCAGCGCAAACAAGCGTGCCGACGACCCACGTGATGGAATTCCACATCGGGGCCAAGACGTCGTCGCGGTCGATCCTGACCGACAGATGCCAAGGGGTTCCCTCAATGGGTTGGTTGGCCGATAGCACGGTGACGCCGCGGTAGTCCGTCGAGATGAACGCTTCCGGTGTGTTATCGAGAATGGCACGGACCGCCGGAAGCTCTTTTCTTTCGAGCGAAACACGGGAAAATTGGAGTGGGGTGTCATTCCGCGGCCGGTTGATAACAACAACCTCGTTGTCTTCGCGAGTGAGTAGCAGCGAATTGCCACTTTGATTCGGAGACGGCCATTGTCGCAGTCCCTCGAAAATATGCCGGTCAAGGTCGGCGACGACGATGAGATGCGCTTTGGCATCGTTTGACGAAGCGCCTGTGGCACCCAAGGGCACGCTATAAATCATTGAAGTTTTGTTGTCGTTTGAGACGTGGGTTGTGCTGGTCGCGATTTCGGCATTCACCAGCATTTTGCCCAGCAGAGATTTCGTTTCCTCCGGTGCCCACGGAGGCGTGCCCTCAGCGATCAAGGGCTCGAATTTACTGTTATAGACGGCGACGAATTCGTAATCGAAACTCTTCCGGAAATGCTCGATATGCCGGCGCTCTTCCCGCAATCCGGCCGGGGTGTTTTTGCCAGGAATTGCCGAGCTAGCGAAGTCGGAGAAATGACTCCGGCTGAGAAAATCGATATTCAAGCGCTGGGTTTTGATCCATTCATCAATTCGGTCACTTTGCAGCTTGGCGATGGCCTCGAGATTATGAAACGTTTCCTGCTCGATTTCCGGTGTCCTGATCCGCAGATAGGTTATGGCGAGGAAAGGGATTAGCAGCACCAATAAAATGCTGCCTACCATCAAATGCCGGAGATCGATCTGCCTTTGGTTCCGATTTTTGGTCATGGTTTGCGTTTCATATAAGCGGCCTGGTGTTTAAGGCCATCAGGTTTCGATGCCGAAATGGAGTGCAATCTTTTCGAAGTCTGACCAGCCGTCAAGAAAAGTGTCTACGACATCGGGGTCAAAGTGCTTGCCCCGTTCGCCGGAAATGATGGCACGAACGTCGGAAAAGGGGAGGGCTTCTTTGTACGCACGGCGCGAAATGAGCGCATCGAATACGTCGGCTAGCGCCATGAGCCGTGCGGAAACCGGAATGTTTTCGCCCCAAAGACCGTCCGGATAACCTCTGCCGTCCCAACGCTCATGGTGCCAGCGAGCGATTTCCTTGGCTTGCAGGAGATATTTTGCCGAGGCGCCCATGTCACGTTCGGCCATCGTGATCGCTTCAGACCCCAGAACGGTGTGAGTTTTCATGACCTCCCATTCGTCTGGATCGAGCTTGCCCGGTTTGAGAAGGATTCGGTCCGGGATACCTACTTTTCCGATGTCATGCAGCGGGGCCGATCGCGACAGCATGTCGATGTATTTTCCGTTCAACATTCCGGAAAAGCGAGGGTGGGTTGAAAGCCGTTGCGCGAGTAACCTGACGTAGCTTTGTGTCCGTTGCAGATGGGCGCCAGTTTCGTTGTCCCGCGTTTCGGCAAGCCGGGCAAGCGCCTGAATGCTGATGGCCTGGATCTGCTCGTTCTCGCTCATGCGCAACTCAACTTCGGCTTCGAGGGCATGGTTCTGGTCTTGCAACCAGCGCCTTGCATGGCTGACCAGCAACTGGTTACGAATGCGTGCAAGGATGACTGATGGTTTGAACGGCTTGACGATGTAGTCGGAGACACCGGCATCGAAAGCACATTCTTCCTCTTCGTCGTCAATTTTCGAGGTGATGAAAATGACAGGAATTGTGCAGGTGGCCATGTTGGCACGCAGACTACGCATCACATCATGCCCATCCATTTCCGGCATCATGATATCGAGCAGGATCAATGCCGGTTTCGGATCGTGTTCGGCGAGGCGGAGTGCGGTTTGGCCTGAGTTCGCGACCTTGACGTGATAGTTCGCATTTTGCAGTAACTCTCCCAGTGCGCTCAGGTTTTCCGGGGAGTCGTCCACAATCAAGATGACTTCACCATCAGTTACGCGCCGGTGAGGCATAAACAAGTTGCTCTGCGACCGGGCGACGGGCCTTCCGGTAGTTTGAACAATCTGGTCCATGATCAATATCCCTAGAACCGTTCGAAGTCGCCGTGGTTGATTTGTACGGCGGCGGTGTTTTGTTGTCCGGAGCGTGCGGTGGGTCGGTTGGTTGGAGTGAAGTTTCGTGTAGCCGTTGTGCCGTTGTCGAGTTGG